>Ga0123342_1000956_pt1 | contig 48265 bp, 22 predicted proteins | sample Turbeawhitnodule_FD_89960 | JGI IMG/M metagenome (GOLD analysis project Ga0123342, IMG submission 89960) | Root nodule microbial communities of legume samples collected from Mexico - Turtle bean Mexico white nodule | ecosystem: Host-associated > Plants > Roots > Nodule | place: Mexico: Nepantla...
GTGCATTTCAATCGGTTCATTTGGCAAGAAATGGGTTTCTTCATGAGTTTTGGTTTGGTGGCTCAAGTTTTGGTGAGTTCTTGAATGAAAGAACATTGATCCAATTCTAGAAAAGTTCCTATTCATATTCCAACTCAAGTTGATTCCATATCATGTCTATGAAACATCTCTATCTTGCTATTGGAATCATATCATCCGATGTGTCCTCGGTAGCAGAGTGAGGGCAATGTGACATCGGGCATCGGTGATTCAAACAGCATAATTGGACCACGAGAGGTGTGTCCCAGAAAACACACCAGTTATTCGGAAAACCATCCAGAGTTAAGGGAGAAGCCCTAGGTTACAAAGAGTCTATGTGTGTGGTGTGAATAGCGCATTCAGGCACGACACAAGTAAAGAACCGCTGGAGGTGCTAAGGCCCATTAGGGTTATCTCTCCCAGGGACAGGTTGCATGCATGGCACGTGAACAGTTAGGGCACCCCCAGAACGGATGGTCCCAGAGATTAGGTGCACAAGTTGGTACCTAGGTGGCCATTCTGTTAGAGGTTGCACTCCAGTAAGGGAGCCTTACGCGCTAGATTGTCCTAAGATTGGGCAATAGCGACGCTAAGGCATGCCCTCAGAAACCCTAAATGCGGGTAACGGAAATATCGGAAACCCTAGACTATATAAAGGGTAGTAAGAAACCTCGCAAAGGTATGCAGTTCTTGAGACTAGAACTATTACACACTTTCGGTTTTCTTTGCCCCATTATTATTGACTTGAGCGTCGAAGTGCAAATGATCTCTAGGACGCTCCTTTGTCTTTGCAGGTACATAGTGTTTTGATCCAAGAAAAGCACGAACCAAGGCAGGGAGAATTGGGCGTTTGATCGTCGTTAGGGTTACGAAGGCAATCGAGTCAATTGGCAAGAACAACTTCCCTATAAGTTTTTTTATTAATCTATAATTAATTATTACCTCCTTAATTTATAAAATGTTTTGTTTATAGATAGAGGAGCTTGGTCGCCCGGTCCATATTGATGGAGTGTTTCAACAAACACATATACAAAAGAGCATTAGGGATTTTATAGATGATAGATCAAGGCAGACACATGTTAGTTTTTTTCAACTTTTTTGTTCATGTCCATTAATTACTATTATAATAAATATTATTCATTTTAATAGGAAGATTTTGAAAGTAGATTCTCTCGAGCATTATCTGAGTCACAATTTGCGTCTAACTCGATATCTACTCCATTGGATCCTGTTGAGGAAGAAAGATTATGAAACAGTTGTTGGTTACAAGCTGTAGGTGGAAGGTACAAGGGACGAGTGTACGGGATTGGGTGTGTCAATAGTCAGAACGACTGTGTTGATCACTACCTACAAGAAACACAACCATCTTCTAGTAAAGTTAATTTAGAAGAAATTGTTGAACTTACAATGACTATCAACAAGTGAGTAGTAGATTCGACACATGAATTCTCGGTTTCAATACTTTCAAGATCTTATGATTCAATATTTACCACCTGAAGCAGTGACAACTACACAACATATTTTTCAGCAGCCAAATACTCTGCAATCAAATACTCAACAAAATCAGATACAAGATAATGATGATGAACAACAAAATTCACTTAGTAAAGATTATAATAATTACCAACTTCTTAAAAACTTTGTAATAACTTGAATTTCCTGATATAAGTACATATGTACCTGCCTAACACTTATCCAGTTCTTTTAGATTCTTAAATTGTTGTATAAAATTGTCTTATTGGTTATGGTCTAAGCAGCTTCAACAAATAGTTTGGTGCCAAAACTCCAATAAAATATACAGCTTCAAAAACCTAACCAAAGTCGACATATTACTAAAGAGAATGAAGATGTCAATGCTGAGGCAATCTGCATTGTACTGTTCTTAATGGAATTACTTCTTTTTCTCTAACATGTCACTTCTCTAATAAATCTTGTGCATGACGCAAAAGCTTTGAAAACTTTAAGATTACCATGTTTAGGATCGAAATTGAATTTAAATATTTTAAATGATATTTTGACATTATTCTAAGTTTTATTGCAGCGATATATTCGTACTCACTCCAATGCAGAATCTCGATATTTTATATTCTTTTAAACAACGTCTTGCTGTATCTCGATGTTGTTCTAAATCTTTGTTTATACATTTGGTCTTCTCAATAATGCACCTTCTACCTTGGCTGCATCTCTTCCCGTAATCCAAAAATGTACACACAACTATTCCTCCATTTTTGTATTCAAGGGTAGTTAATCTCCCCCATGACATTATTCCTTTTCATTCTTGTGAAAAGTAGACTTTAACCAAGATTAGGTAGCAACTAAAAAGAATAAAGAACTCTCATTGGATTGTGAGCCATCAATCAGTCTCTACAATATGAAAAGAGCTTTTAGAGTGAAGCCATTGTTTGGGAAGATAAATAGATTTATATGTGGATACATATAGAATGTTTGGATACAAAAATATAAAGCATTTGGATTAATTAGATATGAATATGAGTATAATTAATATTTAATTTTTAAATTATTAAGATGCTATGAATTTATTTTGATATTTTATTATAATTTTTGGGTTGTGATTTCATATTATATTAAAGGATTATATTATTTCCTATTAAACTCTCTGTAATACTAAAAATTTATTTAATAAATACTTGACCAAACACAAGTATGGATATATTTGTTATTCAATAGGAATAAAATACAGTGTTTTTACATTGCATATTCGAAACTAGAATAAATATAATGTTTAGATGAATAAGAAGGTGAATATAATCAAATTCACACTGATTTTGTTTTGTTGTTATTCATTTCTAGTTTATTGCTAGACCAGACAATTTAGTTCGGGACAGACCGAATTAGGCCGGACTCAAGTCGTGTTGAGTTGGGCTAGTATGGATTGTGATAAGTTAGGTCGAATTGAGTCCAATTTTAAACAGGTCAAGTTAGTCTTCGATGAGTTCGACTCATGTCAGACTAAGTTGGATTTGACCCATGTTGTCTAAGTTGTGTCGTGCTTATGTCAAATCGAGTCGGACAAAGCATAGATTAGGTTGAGTTGGGCAAAACTTAGGTCTACTCGAGTCAGTTCCAAGTCATTATGAGTAGGGTTGGGTCAAACACAAGTCTTGTATGTCGACCTAAGTCAACTAGGTTGGGTTAGGTTAAGCTTAGGTCAAGCCAAGGTTGATCAAGTCCAAATCATGTTGAGTTGGGTTGAGCCCATTGATGACTTTTCTACGACAAGTGCACCGTGTTGTCAGAAGTAATAATTTTTCCTAAGGACGGATATCAAATCTACAGGGAACAGTTGAATAATCAAGTAAAAGATTCACTAAATAGAAAACAGAATAATAAAGTTTATTGGAGTTTGTTATTATTGCAATGATTAATTAGAAAACAAGTTAAAGAGTTTTTTGCTTCAATTAGGAAAATATGGATTGGGGTTCATCATTCTCACTCTTTTGTATTTTGATTAGCATGACAATATTGTGTCATTTGATTGATATTGATGCCCGTATAAAAATCATTTATATTGATTTCTTCCTCGCATATAAAATTATTAAGATGCCTTTTAAATATCGATTCCTCGCATATTTATAAAAACTTCAGTAAGATCAGACGTTGATAAAAATTAACATTTCAAATTTATTCCTAACATTCAAATATGTTAAGCATTATCATTTGGGTCAGAAACTTAGAAGTACTTTTCAATCAAATCTAAATTTCGAGATCATGGCGAACAAGCATTACTAATAAAATGATAATCTCAATACATAAGAGCTTAAACAAATTACTCACAAACCCAAAGGGTAGAATTAGTCACACATGTTGGCTGTTACAAGTAGGGAGAGCAAGAAAAGAAGATTCAGGATGTTTCTCCTTGACGACTGCCTCCTCTAGGGTTTTTAACACCTTTTATCCTCCCAATTGGATTCCAATCCACTCAATGGTGTTTTCCTCTCAATCACCGATTTCTAGGGTTGTGCCTCAAGCCGCATATTTAACTTAGTTGGGTTTGGGCTAAATGACTTCTCGCTTGGGCGCTATTGGGCGAGTTACACAAAAAAGGTTCAACGTCACTGGAGTAATCTCGCCTGGGCGAGATTGAGCTCGCTTGGACGAGATTGAGCTCGCTTGGGCGAGATCTTTTGGGGCATCTGGTTTAAGCGAGTTTGGGCGAGCTTTGGTGAGTGCTAGTGTGTTCCAACTTTCCCTTTTTAACTTTGTATATTCTCCTTTTGTCTAATCATCTTCATTCTTCCATAAAATCCTGAAATTAACATAAATTTGAGAATAAATCGTTCTTATTCAAATTAAAATTACAAAATATGTAAAAAAGGTATAAATTCATAAATTAGGGGTTATTTTATGTTTATTTTATCAATTAATATTCATAAGTGCCTGTATTTTGATATGAAATATTACTTAAATCTGACACTTATCACCCACGTTGAGTTGACTCGAGTCGGACCCATCTCAGGTTGAATCAATTCGGGCCCACATCAGGCCGAGTCGAACATACCACAAGCTAAGTTGAGGGGGCCAAGTCAAGCCAAGTAAATTCAAGTCAAACTTGCATTGGGTTGAGTCTAATGTAAACCATTTTAGGTCAAGTCAAGATAGGTCCATATCAAGTCGAGTAGAGTCTGACTCACATTGGGTCGAGTCAAGTTAAACATATGCAGGTCGAGTCGAGTCGAGTCAAGTTAAGTCCATGTCAGGTTGAGTCAAGTCAACCCACATCAAGACAAGTAAACTTAGGTCCACCTTAGGTCAAGTTAAGTCAACCCCACCTTGGACCAAGTTAAGCCCACGTCGATCAAAGTCGAGTCGGGTCCATGCTAGGTAGAGTTAAGTCAGGGCCACGTTGGGCTGAGTTGAGTCGAACCAACATTAGATAGAGTCGCATTGTGCTCATGTTGGATTGAGTAAGGTTGAGCCCACATTGAGTCGAGTAGAGTCGAGTAAGGCTGACATTGACTTAAGTTGAGTTAGGTCAAGTCAAGCCTATGGGTCAAGTCGAGTTAAACTCACTTCAAATTGAGACGAATATGGCTCATGTCGGGCTAGGTTTAGATCATGTCATGTTAGATCAAGCTGAAATTTAGGTCATGTTGGTCTAACCCAAGTTGGGTTTGGTTGACTCAGTCAAGCAAGTTAAGTTAGACCCTAACCTTCTAATTAAATTATAAATAATAAAATTCAATTAAAGACCAATTTATACTTAATTTAAAACATTTAAAATTAATTTGTAATACAAAATATCAAAAAAAGTATTAAGAATTAATTGAAGTTTTATAGTGAGTCAATTCACTTTAACCCTAATCGACTTTATACGAGAGTTTTAGGGATGGAGACTTTTTAACCTATTCATTTGTTGAGCTAGTATAAGGTGACTTATTTTAGGATTGGGTTGAGGTTAACTCATAGATGAAATTGACACTGTTTTCAGGTTGGGGATTTGTTGATGCTGATCAAAATATAACATCAAGAAAACGTGGACTTGGTGCAAATGTAGCTAACAAATTAGAATGACGTTATTTTTCAAATTTTAGGTTGCAAGAACTTGCTGAGAAATGAGAAAGGTGAATGAGAACATGAACGATAACGTGCAAGGTAGTGTTAGGAAAGGAAAAGGTAATTATTTTCAGGAAACTTTTTGTAGTAGTGACCACATAGTGGAAGTATAGAAGCGTGAATAAAAGCCTCTCATCTTGAAAAATACGGTATTGATTGAAAGCACTATTGGGTTAGTACCAAAGTAGATAACAAAAATTTCCATTCACATTTTTTCTTCTACACTCACCCTTTACTTCCGTCTCATATCCGATAAACACCACCAATATTGTGAAAAAGGAAAAAATAAGAAGAAAAAAAGGTTAGGAAAACTCTTTCTTTACAATAAATGTAAAAAGTAGTACAATAAATGCAATTTTTTCTACATCACATAATTTTCGTTGTCAACCATATTACATCATGAATATATATTTAAATAAATTTCTTTGTAAATATTTTATAAAATTAAAACAAACTTCTCTAAAAAGTAAAATTAATTTATGTATAATTTAAAAATAAGTGTTTACACTTTAAAAAAGAACTACCACTTTAAATAATACATAAACTAATTTTTTCTTATCCTCTTGTGAGAAAGTTTCATGCTCATACTGATGAAATAATTGAAGTTTTTAGTACAATGTAATGTGATGTTTCCTTTTTGAGGGGTTGCTTATGCTTGAATCATGGGAAACTGGGCGAAGGCGTGGTATAAAGCTAACACTGAAAGCTAAGTAGTGAGCAGAATCTGAAAAATAAGATTTGAGACACTTTTGTCTTCATGTATTTTGGCTTATTTACATTTATCACTAATCTGGATGATATATGAAATAAAGATTATCACCCTTAACTTCATTGAGGCAATAAGGATAATGCAATATAATTTGTGTATAATCTATTCGGTATAATACACCAAACCTCACATGGTTTTGGCTTTTATTCTGGACATTCATTCATACAAGAAGAATTAATGAAGCTGGAATTGACCAAAATTAATGTGGTTGTTTTCTCTTCCATGTTTTCTTCTCATATTTAATTTGAAAGTAGGTCGTTTAGGTACGGAAGAATTATGCTTAACCCTCTAATCAGTTTGATCCTATAATAATAGAAATGCACATATAGAAGATGACAATGATGCAACCTAACACATTGTCTTGTGCTTTCACCCCTGGCTAAATTAAGGAAATAAATCAGAAAAAGAAACTCAAGGGAAAACCAGACAGAGAAAGCCTAAAAAACGTGTGAAAGTTACCCTCATTCATATTTTCCTCGTATCATTATGAAATCTAACTTTCTCAAATCTCATCATGCATGCTTGAAATCTTATGGCCTTTGGTTTTTCTCTTTTAAGAAAACTCAGAAGAATCTTATCACGGCAAGCTGAGAGTAATACCACATGCTCGTATGTTGTGCTTGAATATCCTGAGGGATATCTTAGCATTCGGATTGCCATAATGTGTTTGTACCAATTTAGTTGACAATTTTTGAGGTTTAAACAACTGGTACTCTTGTAAAGTCAAATCGTGCTCAAACTTGTTTTTCTTGAACTCCGACGTCTTATGAAAACTATTTCGAAGATACTACGAATTTGTCCAGCACCACTGTGAACAAAATTTGAGGATTACAAAAGTTGTCCCACTTTTGCCACTTTTTTCTCGACCGTGAGAGGATCTTTTTCTTCGTGTTCTATAATTCTCTGCACAAAAGCTACTAAAGAACCTTAAAATATTAAATTTGTTGCCTAGAGAAAAAAAAAAGGGGTGAAAAGGCACCAAAATCATGGTTACACTGAAAAGGTAGAAACTAGAAACACATCACTACATTTTTAAGATATATAATAGGTTGAACTTCTTCATTTACCACAAACACATCCCACATCCGTACTGTTTCAACTTTCTTCTTAAACAAAGTAGGCAGGGCTTACTTTTGTACTATTTAAAACCGTATCTTAACAACCAATTAGCACTTGAACTTGCGTCTTTGTTCATTATTCCTTCATTTCCCATTCTATTTTTTCTTACTATTTTCATTTTATACCATCAAAATTTCAGCCCTTGTTAATTGTTCTTCTCTATTATTTTATACAGAATGGACCACCTTGTCCTAGAGCATACCCTTTGAATAATTTGGTCTTCTGTGTAAACCTTGGAAATGAAACTTATACCTGTGAGACATTCTGCAATGGGTTCCATTTGGATGTGCCATTTTTTTCTGTTACTGTCCATACTAAATACTTCTTTTATTTCAATTATGGCCAACAATGCAACAGATTCCTACTGGCTTCTCAGAATTAAATCAGAATTGGTAGATCCATTAGGAGCACTTGGCAACTGGTCTCCATCAACTCATGTCTGCAACTGGAATGGAATAACATGTGCAGCTGATCAGGAACATATTATTGGCCTGAATCTGTCTAGTTCAGGAATATCCGGTTCCATTTCAGTTGAGTTCAGTCACCTTGCTTCTATTCAAACTCTTGATTTGTCTTCAAATTCTCTTTCTGGCTCCATCCCTTCGGAGCTGGGGGAGCTTCAAAATCTAAGAATATTGCAACTATACTCAAATGATATCTCTGGGAACATTCCTGCAGAGATAGGTAACATGAGGAAGTTGCAAATTCTTAGAATAGGGGACAACATGTTGACAGGTGAAATTCCACCTAGTATTGCCAATATGAGTGAATTGACAGTTTTGGCAATAGGATACTGCCACTTGAATGGAAGCATACCAGTTGGGATTGGAAAATTGAAGCATCTAATATCTCTTGATTTACAAATGAACAGCCTTGGTGGCCCCATACCTGAAGAGATTCAAGGCTGTGAAGAACTCCAAAACTTTGCAGCATCAAACAACATGTTTGAAGGAGACATACCTTTCTCTATGGGGTCTCTTAAATCATTGAAAATTCTGAACCTGGCCAATAACAGTTTATCTGGATCAATTCCTCCAGCTTTGAGTCATCTTTCTAACTTGACATACCTGAATTTGCTCGGAAACAAACTACATGGAGAAATTCCTTCTGTGCTTAATAGTCTGATTCAGCTGCAGAAGTTAGACTTGTCCAAAAACAACCTCTCTGGATCAATACCTCTCCTTAATGTAAAATTGCAAAGTCTTGAAGCTCTAGTTCTGTCTGATAATGCTTTGACAGGTAGCATTCCAAATAACTTCTGCCTCAGAGGTTCAAAGCTTCAGCAACTTTTTTTGGCTAGAAACATGCTCTCTGGCAAGTTTCCTTTGGAGTTACTCAACTGCCCCTCAATCCAACAGTTGGACCTTTCTGATAACAGTTTTGAAGGAGAACTTCCTGCAAGCCTGGACAAACTGAATAGCCTTACATATCTCGTTCTCAACAACAACAGCTTTGTTGGATCTCTACCTCCCGAAATTGGGAACATTAGTAGCTTAGAGGGTCTTTTCCTATTTGGTAACTTCTTGACAGGTAAAATTCCAATGGAGATTGGAAGGCTGCAGAGATTGAGCACCATTTACCTCTATGACAACCAGATGTCTGGACTCATACCAAGAGAGATAACAAACTGCACAAGCTTAGAGGAAATTGACTTCTTTGGTAATCACTTCACAGGGCCCATTCCGGAGACTATAGGTAAGCTCAAGGACTTAGTTGTTCTGCATCTTAGGCAGAATGACTTGTCTGGTCCGATCCCACCAAGCATGGGGTACTGTAAAAGCCTTCAGATATTGGCCTTAGCAGATAACATGTTGTCTGGTTCCATTCCACCTACATTCAGTTACCTCTCGGAACTCACCAAAATTACCCTTTACAACAACTCCTTTGAAGGACCTCTCCCTCATTCACTCTCTTCTCTCAAGAGCCTCAAAATCATCAACTTTTCAAACAACAAGTTCAGTGGAGGTTTCTTTCCTCTCACTGGTTCAAATTCTCTTACCATTCTGGATTTGACCAACAACAGCTTCTCAGGTCCCATCCCTTCCACTCTAGCCAATTCTAGAAACCTCAGCCGTCTCAGACTTGGAAAAAATTATCTCACCGGAAGCATTCCTTCTGAATTTGACCAACTAACTGAGCTCAATTTTCTTGATTTATCATTCAACAATTTAACAGGAGAGATGCCACCTCAACTCTTGAACTCCAAGAAAATTGAACACATCCTGATGAGTAACAACAGATTGAGTGGCAAATTACCTGTTTGGTTGGGAAGCTTACAAGAACTTGGTGAGCTAGATCTCTCATACAATAGCTTCAGTGGGAGGGTACCTTCTGAGCTTGGTAACTGCTCAAAATTGCTCAAGCTTTCTCTCCATCACAACAATCTCTCCGGTGAAATCCCACAAGAGCTTGGAAACCTCACTGCCCTCAATGTCTTCAATTTGCAAAGGAACGGATTCTCTGGCCCCATTCCTCCAACAATTCAGCAATGCACAAAACTGTATGAGCTTAGGCTCTCAGAGAACTTTTTAACAGGTACCATACCAGTTGAGCTAGGAGGGCTTGCTGAGTTGCAAGTGATATTGGACTTGAGTAAAAATCTATTTACTGGTGAGATTCCGCCATCTCTAGGAAACCTCATGAAGCTAGAGAGACTCAACCTCTCTTTCAACCAACTTAAAGGAAACGTTCCTCCTTCACTGGGCAAACTCACAAGCCTGCACGTGTTGAATCTCTCAAACAACCATCTTGAAGGCCAGATTCCTCCAACATTTTCTGGATTCCCACTAAGCTCATTCCTGAACAATAACGGCTTGTGTGGCCCACCACTGAGATCATGCTCAGAATCTACGGCACTGGGGGAAATGCAGCTCTCAAACAAACAAGTGGCAGCGATCATTGTGGCCATTGTCTTTACTTCCACAGTGATATGCTTAGTGATGTTGTACATCATGCTCAGGATCTGGTGCAACTGGAGAAAAGTGGCCATTTCAAGTGCAGAAGGTGGCACTGTTGCCCACAAGGCAAGGAATGGAGAGTATTGGAATATGAACTCATTTGGGTTGATTCCTTCACCAGATAAGCAGAATTCAGCAACAACAACTTCCTTCTATAATCTTAAAATGGAAACAATGGAAAATACACATATGTAACATATTTTTCATTAGTTTGGGTTCCAAGCTTTGAGGAACCACTGTATCTCTCTACTTCCACATCCTCAAATGCTAACATCATTTAATTCAATACAAATATTTGAATGAAGAATTATTTGTATTCCCTGTATCTTTTTTTTTTCTTACTTCCCTTTATACATTTTTTTATAAAAATAAATTATATACAATTTTTACCTTCTTATGAAATTGTAACACTTATTCAACCAGTCAAGATTCAATACTTCAATTGAGATTAAACTAGAGCTAATAAAATTATTTTAATAATTGAAATAAAGAAAATAAATGTTAAAAATTAAACAGTTTCGTAATTTTATAATGCGAAAAACTAAAATAAAGTATAAATTTATAGGTTCTTAATATTTAAAATATATAAAAGCGTTAAAAAGTCTACATAAGTTGAAATTTCAATAGTATACATTAACATTTTACTAATAATAGCAATTTCGTAGGTAGAATAAAGTAAAATAACTATTATGTAGATTGATTTTATTTTTTAAGAAAAAAAGTTAAAATTATAGTTTGTTAAAAAATTATCAAACCGATATTTTTACTAATTTAACTGATTTCTTGCATCTCCAATTTTGCATAACAACATAACTAAACAAAGAACTAATTTCCAGTGGAATTGACTGATCCAACCATACAAACAACTACACCATTAATATTCTTTAGTAATAAAATTTAAAAAGCTAAACACATGGAAATATAAAAGCTATGTGTAAATTAAAATTAATGTAAATATTAAAGTTAGCTTAAGATATAGCATTAATGTTTCCGTAGTATATGCAAGCAAAACCAATTAAAAATCTTTTGAATATACAAAGAAATTCTTGTCTTAAAGAAAGCCGGAGGTAGGGATGGAAAAAAATCTGCATATATGAATATTCTAAATAGATAATTAGTAATGGGTATTGGTATTTTAATTCAATTTGAATATATTTTAAATAAAAATAATATTAGTAATTGAAAAAGTCTTTAGAATTTGATTTTATATATCTATATTTTTTTAGACTATGAAATGGAATTTATTTTTAAAAATAATAATTTTTTAAAACTTATACTTTGTTACAACTTATTTAAATTTGTTTTCTAGAAAATTTAAATTTACTTGTATTAATATTTTAGTGTGCAAATTTATATTAATTATATTTTAAAATTAATTAATATTTTAAATAATTTTATTTAAAATTTTAAAAAATATATACTTATCACTACAAGAAAAAATGGTTTTAATGGAATTTATTTTTACATTATCCAGGTTAAAACCTCTATTAAGTCATTTACCTAGGATTGTATTTTTCCCACTAAATCATCCATGGGGAACATGTTCCCCAAGGTTTTTTTAAACCTCAGGAAAAGTCTTTCAAAACTTCTATTAAATACCTCCGTAAATACCTCAGAAAATGGGTTTAAGAACCTTCGTAAAATACCACGAGTTAAAAAACCTCTCTTAAATACCATGGGTTTCAAAACCTCCATTAAATACCATGGTTTTAAGAACTTTCGTAAAATACCATGAGTTTCAAAAATTTTGTAAAATGACTTGTTATCTTAAATAACCTTCAACCCTATTTTCCACCATCTCTAACGATAACTTCTCTCTTCCACCGTAGACACACTGTTTTTCGGCACAGGCTCAATCGCCGTCGAGAACAGTCATAGCAAGGAATCACAATTCAGTCACACTTATATCTATTATATCTAAGAAGAAAAAACACTAAATAAGACATTATCTTCTTCTTACTCTAATATTGTTTCTTCCATCACCTTACTGCCCTAACTTAGAAACTAGTGTTTATCACTGCTTTATATATCCTAAATAATTGCATTATTTGCCAGATGTGAGCTTTAAAACCATGTTCTTAGCTACGAGGGCTTCAAAAATTGCAAGAACATATTAACTTTGTCACTTATCATTTTTACCGTGAATTAATTATTTGATGCATTTCAAAATAAAGGCCTTAATTTAAAATATTTCAAAAATATGATAATTAAATATTAACTATTATAACTAAAACTAAAATTGCACATAAGATATACGTACATCAAAAACTAAAACAAAATAAGTCAAGTTTTTTGAAGTATGAGTTTGTAACGAAAAAAACTAGGAATTATATCAACCAATTACCATCAATTATAATAAATATGCAAATACGATTGAAATATTTATTATCCAATATTAGTTGTTGAAATACTTATTATCCAAGGTTATTTTGCTGAGTTTTTAAAATAAATTTTTAAAACTTTAGAAAACTTATTTGTAATGTAAAGTTACACTTTCAAAATTTTAGAGAATTTAGTTATAATATATATAAAATATATTAAATATTTGGAATTTAATGAAGGTTAAAAAAACTCCGTTATTTTGCTGAGGTTTTAGAATAAACCTTTGGAATTTAATGAAAGTGAAACAAATCTCCGTAATTTTGCTGAGATTTTAGAATAAACCTTTAGAATTTAGCAAAGGTTAAAAAAAACTTCGTTAGTTTACTAATGTTTTAAAATAAACCTTTGAAATTTAACGAATATTTCATTATTTTGCTTAGGTTTTAGAATAACTTTTAGAACTTAACGAATGTTAAAAAATCTCCGTTAATTAAATCAATACTTAAAGTTACATTAACCCGCTAAATAACCTCTATTAAATTATTTTTTTTCTTTTAGTGTATATCAATATTAAAAAAACATCAATATTCAAAAATATAGATATAATAATGGAACTCACCCAATCTATTTTGGCCTATTCCGCAACTAACCTTAAAAACCTGACCAAAACCATATTGCTGATTAGTTTTGCTAAATCTCCAACGACATTAGTTATTCGATTCTAGAATACTACTTCAAACAAAAATAAAGAATAAATTATAACTTTAATCAGAATACTCATTAAATTGCTGTTTGGTTTAGATAGAAAACACACAATACATTTTAGTCTTACATAAACAAATTGGTCCACATTAAGAAAGTTTAAAATTTGGTCCCTATACTTTGACGATATTTTTTGTTTAAGTTCCTATAAGAAACGAATCTATGCTTTGATACGTTATTGCATGATACATTTTCAAATCCCTACACTTGACACACTTAGGATCTAGTACCTATTGAGTACAGTGGCAAACTACATAAAAATTGAGCGTTTTTCCAAACATCTTAGAAAACAAAGACATCAAAAGCAACTCTAACATTTTTAATCATACAATTATACCATACACTAGACCAGTATACTTGCTCTCCAGGATACACAAGTCTATACTCTATATCCATAGAATGCAAATTGCAAATAACAAAGCCATTTGTGAAAAGAACCTTAGAAAAAACTACACCACAAAGCTAGTTGTTGAAGATCCTAGGACCTTGTAAACTCAACACTATAATCTCATGCTTCACTCAAGTCCCATACCTTATAATTAGATTTCATATTCCACGAGCTAGGCAACCCCAACCCTTTGTATAGTCCCAAGCAAATGCTGCAATTTCTGTGTAACCAATCAAGCTGCTATAGTTACACTGAGACATGGTGGAAAGCTATGATACCAAATTGATAAGAACCTTGGAAGAATCAGACTAAAAGAGCTAGTTGCTACATTAGAGTTCAAGGCCTCAAAAACTTCACACTAGAAACCAGTGTTTTCAATGTTGAAAATTCAAGTTTTCTACCTTACAATTGGATCCTTACGCTCTGCCTAATTTATTCTACTACCAAATATACCCTAATACGGCCATCAGTTTTTTTTTTCTGAATAATTATCATCATTGCAGTTTCTAATTCTAATTCTAATACAGAATACTTATGTATGGTAAGTGATCTTCTATGACATTTCTATTCCTAACAATACATTACTAACTTATAGTCACAAAGGCCAACATGCCGTTATTATTACACATTTAATAATGCATTGACTGCTAATGACTCAGTTCTTATTAGGCTCGCTTGAATATATGCAATTTGGCAAACATTTGATATGCAAATCTGCACCTAATATTTACACATTTTAACAAACCAGAAGTATCAGGTTAATGTTAAAAATATAATATAAAGTTTTCACTTTAGTCAATTGGACCAAACTAACGACAGACCCACAGAATTTGGATTAACTTTTGATTAGTTTTCAGGCTTTTGACAAAAGCAAGAATATTAAGGATCAAAACACAAAATTCTAAAAACATAATTATTCTTTATATGAAATGAGATTGTGTTCATAAATTTCTTTTCTTTGGAACATTGCACATATATAGTATTTGATTCAGCACTTCAAGATCTTTGATTCTTCTATATTGCCATATTTATGTGATCAAACTTTGTGGGTAGTGTACACAACACATTTTCATTCACATGCAACTCAACCACCTTCTGTCCAAGACTCGGCATTGTGTTCACAATCGTCTTTTTAATTTCCATTGAAAAAAGCTCATACTATGTTTCTATTAGTATATTATGGAGAGTGCACTAACTAGTTGGATAAGTAAAAACAATAATCAAAGTCCGTGATTTTAAAACAAGTTAAAAATCTGGACTTGTAAAAGAATTAAATTATTTATTTCATAAAATTAATTTAAATAGAAAAATATAGTTATAAATATAAAATATATTAATAGTTTTATTTATTTAAATATTACATTTTTAATTTTTAAAATAAATTGTAATAGTAATAAGTATATATTTTTTATTTTTAAGTTCAATAAATTTTAAAAAAAATACATAATAAAACTTTAAATTTAAATTTATAATATTATTTTAAATGGCGAATTGGCTTTTCGTGCTAGTGGTTCTTCTAAGTTGGTGAATCATATGCTTATTGGACTAGTTAGTTAAAATAGCCAGTTGGACTTGCTAGGTACTATTGCAAGTTGCAATCATGTTTTCAAGTTGCATCTCATGATAGTGAAATAACAAAACTACTCGTGCTTGATGTTTATAAAATAAACCTGAATTTTCTTCTTCTTCTTTTTTTGTCTTCTTCTTCCCCGAAAGTGCACCTCTTTTGCTGTCTCTCCTTGTTTTCGTGTAAAAATACATTATTATATAATCTAAAATGTATTAATATATAAAAAAAATATTAAAAAGTTTCACCATTGTACCATCTTTATCTTGTTATTCTTAATTTTAAATAGTTTTACATATTTAGTTTTATATAATTATAGATTTAGAGTATTGGAGGGAATTCCTTATTTTATATAGATTTAATTATTCTAATAATTTTACACATTAATTTGTTACATAAATAATTCATATCAATATTACATTAAAAATATCATATCCAGTTTTTCTATAATTTATTTTAATAATTAAATCTTTTAAACCATCTTTAGATATATTGTTTGTTTAATATACCTCTCAAACCTGTAGAACTTATTTCCATTACTTCTTTTATAAAGATGTTTATCGCCTTATAAAATTAATTTATCCCTTTAATTAAGAAAAACACATAATGATTGTAAAATGTCCTTTACACTATCATGAACATAGCTATCAATTTGGGAATTATACTTTTTCTTTAAATACTTAATAAAAAAAGGCTCGTACTCCACAATGGACCGAAGAAAATATTTTCGAATAAATAAGTTTAGGAAAAATAGAGATTGGCAATTGCAAACTTACAAATACATCACTACAGTGAATGTCAGTCTTGTAATCAAACTTGAGATGAATGCATAGACAATATTAGAAAAGAATCAATATGAGAAAACAGTTCCACAAGTCATAACAAATGTTATACATCAACAAGTTGTAAGGACAAAGCACAGCCCGAGTTTCCTCTTCCCTACCCCTGAAGTCCTGCTTCAACCACACAATTATATACTCCAAATTACTTCATGACCATAATATTCAGTTTGTTCCTTGCGTCTTATGTTGAGCAAAATCCATTCATGTTCTACTTTGCTTAACTTCCAACCTTGCACATCAGAATTTTATACACTCAAATTTAAAATGTTCATCAGGAAAGTAATGACTATCCTCAGTTTTCTCTTATCCCCTTTGAGGTCACTCCTGAAGGATACTAGGATCATCGTAAGAATTCAAGTTCATCTACCTAGGCTCAGGTGCCCTCATATTTATTTGGATATTTGAATCAGGGCTCCCAGCAATGAACATGTCAGAATGAGAAAAGGAATTCTCTAGTACTGTCGAATCATCATTGGGAATTAGTGAACTAGTGGTGCTGTGGAAGGAGGACCTTGCACTTGCGAGCCCTTTTGAGGATACAGTGCGGTCATTTTGACTTAGTCCACTGAAATTAAGGAATGGTTTTTGCTTTGGGGAGGGAATAGCGTAGTCTTTCTTGGTTAGCATCTGAACTACTTCAGACATGGATGGTCTGAGAGTAACAGTTGATTGTGTACAAAGAAGGCCAGTTTGGAGCGTATTTGATGCTTCTTCTACCGTAAGTTTACCGTGCAGAGCTGGATCAACGGATGCTGTTATATTATTTGTCTTGTAATTCTTCCAGACCTGAACAAGAGATAAAATGATCATGCTACTGGCTGCTAAGAAATTCACTAATAGCAATTACCAATAAGTTAAGGTGTGAGGGATAGTTAATCTTACGCTGTGGAGTAGTGAAGTTGACCCCGGTATGTGATCACTGTTCTTCTTACCACACACAATTTCAACAATTAGCACACCAAAAGCATAGATGTCTACTTTCTCTGTCAATTGTCCTTTGGAAACATATTCAGGAGCCATATATCCCCTGCCAAAAGCAGTTGACTTTAATATGCGACCAGACCAATTATGTGACACAAGTGATTTTTTTATTCGAAGTCATTAAAACTTTGTCGATTACTAAATAACTAAGAGGTTGAGATTCCACAGAAACGTTTTTACAAGGATTTGCAGTTTTGAACATCGCATAGTCTGGATATCAACTATCAATGTAACTATTAAGAGTTATGTAACTAATTTCAGAATCCTCGTGTTTTTACACAAATTGAAATGAAAGAATTTTTTCTACTTACAGTGTCCTCGAATTTCCTGTGCTAAGATGAGATTTATTTCCAGTAACACTGCGAGCAAGACCAAAATCCGCTATTTTTGGATTCATATTCTCATCAAATAGAATGTTGCTGGACTTTATGTCTCTGTGAATAATCTTTGTTCCAGAGCCTTCATGAAGGTATGCAAGGCCCTCAGCTAACCCACATATGATTTGAAACCGTTGTTCCCAGTTCAGAGCATCTTCTGAGTCCTTACCTGCAAATTACAAGGGATATATATTCTCAATTTTGAAAAAAAGCACGTAGAAAGATACAAAAGGAGAATAAGATAACTTGTATATCTGTTCCTTCAATTCCCCCTTCAAAGCTAAATTGAATCTCTTGATATCAATTGTTGCTAGTCAGTAAACAATAACAAAGCTTAAACGCCAAGTCACCAATGAAAATCATGATTTTCCTCTATAGCTACTTGTAGCACTTTTAGTTAATTATAAGAGCTATTATAGTTCATAATGAAAATAACACCCCAAAATTCCTATAGACTAATCAAATGTATTCGATTAAGAATACACAAAACAGTTAAATAGACATGAACAAATGTCTCTCTGGCCAGTAAAAGAAGACATTCAAATCATGGTCAGTAAATAATTCAGAAAAAACACCAACTTCAACAACAATTGCTCAAACTGGACAACTCACTGAAAAGGACTTGATCAAGACTTCCACTGGGCACAAATTCATAAACCAACAGACTTTCAGGGCCTTCAATGCTGCACCCCAAAAGCTTTACCACATTCTTGTGTTGAATCCCATTAATCAAATTGACCTCATTGAAGAACCCCTCTGTCCATTGCCGTTTATTAAAAAACAATCGTTTAACAGCAACAGTCCCCCCAGAGGGGAGGGATCCTTTGAACACGGAAGCAGCTTCCCCTTGGCCTAATTTGTTTGCGGGATCAAAATGATCTGTGGCCTTCTCGAGCAAATCGTACCTAAAACTGAAGCCAGCTACGGAGGAAAAATCAGGTGACACACCACCACTGTCCCTTACTGAAGAGAGTTAGATTTAGAACATTAGAGCATAGAAAAATACTAGACAAAAAAGTACAACCACAATGGCATTAAATGAACAAACATTACCTTTTCTACGTGACGACATTTTTTGGCAGCATATAAATGCAGCAAAGGCGATGAGTAAAATCCCTACGATCGCTGATAATACACATGCAACGATCATCCAAACACCAGGCCTTTCTTCTGAAAACATTTCAAGTTAAAAGTTACTTCGATTGTAAAAAAAATATAAATACCAATGTCCTGTCGTAACTAGCTTGGTGTGGGGATGTATGCTTAAAGCATGGAGGGATAGGGTTTGATTATTCTAATTATATTAAAAGTTTATCTTCTTTATAATTTACAATTTAGAACAGAAAACTGAACGAAACAACCTTCAATTTTCTATTCTCATTTGTATCCTTTATAATTATTCTTAAAATGTGAAGGAAACACTTGATCATCTTGACAAACTTAAATAATTGAAATGTAGAGTCTTGACCAAAACCACACATGAAAGTTGGTTCCTTTCCCAGCTAAGAAGAAGACAATTTGGTGCAAATTGTGTATAAACTATTAAAGTAATTCAAATGGTAAAGTTAATAGTCTGAAGGCAAGATTAGTCACCAAGATACACGTAGATATAAGTAATCAAATCTAGTGCATCACTTCAAATACAATTTATATATTTTAAGCTTGCTGCATATAAAATGTTCCTCCCTGGGGGAATGTTTGGATCATTGTTTGTACTAATTCAAGTTAATTTAAAATATTGTTTCTTGATAAAAGTGACATGGTTTTTTGAAATAATTGTAGTAGAAGTTAAAGACACAAAGGCTTAGTTACCTGTAGAATTATTGATGTTAGGTAGTGCAACGTCGTTGTAGAATTTGCGCGTTGAATACCTCAATATACAACCAGTGAATAGACCCCTACCCTCAACATTCGGCACACATTCCTGCACTTTCTTCGCCGCTTCTGTCAAGCATATCTTGCACCTCCCTTTGTTCAACGTCGACCAGCACTGCGCCAGGGCGAAAACCCCCTCCCCTCCGTCCACCGCGAACCCACGCTCTGCCGCCTCCTTCGTCACGTTCGACACCATCTCCGCCACCCGTTTGCCCCCGTCATCCCCCAGAGTCGGGGTCATGCAGATGCCGATGTCACGAGTGGGGTCCACGCTCTCGCGGATGAAGGAGTAGTTGTCGTATCGGAGGAAGCAGCCGTCGAGGTAGATTGTGCCAGCTGTCTTGGGCACGCACCGTGACAGCACCTGCCTCGCTTGGCTGAAACACCTGTAGCAGTCTGTGGACCTCAGGTCGCGCCGGCATTGGCCCAACGCGTACATAGGAGGCCCAGAACCCAGCAGCGTCTGCGCTCCCCACCCTCGCTCTTTAACCTGAAACGACAACGTGTCCATCAGGGCCATGAACCTGGACGCGCTGGACCCAGGGTTCTCAGAACCCCCGCACGTGAAACCCGTTTCGCGTATACCCGTGCCGGAGCAAACCGCACGTGGGATTAACAACGACGACGACAGCAACATTAGCCATAGGCAGGTAACAATAAGGTTTTCGGGAACGTTAAAAAATTGCACCATTGTTTTTCTTCTAATTAACGATTGCTCTGTTCTTTCCTTGTGTTTAAAATAGCGAGAATCAAACGAGTAATGATATGGTATTTGGCTTTGATGCATTGTTATGATTACTCCTTTGTTGCTTTGTAGACATGTCTTTATCGTGGGGTTCCGCCGCGGAGGTAGATAGGGAGAGAGTATTCCCGATCTCGGTGTAGATAGTCTTCTTGATTAATTTCCTCAGAGGCATGATCCTTTTAGGTTTTTGTGATTTGCAGCGAGGTAGAAAGATTATATAAGAAGAGAAAAAAAACGTTGTGCATGCGGGGATTGTGATAAACGAAAGGAGAAATGAACTGGCTTGGGTTTTGGTTTTTCTTTATTTAGGGAGAGTGCTGCCTGGCTCTTTTCTCTCTCCATTGCACATCTTCAACTTACTCCACCTCCAAAACTAGTCGTTACAGACTATATAGTCCATCTATTAAAAGTGCCTCGTGTGAAAATTTTATGATCATTATTTAAGACAAATATTCATTATTTCGTTATAACTTACTAATTTCTACAAAAATTAAACTGACTCACCTAAAATTTCTTATGTTAACTATTTCTTTATTATTTATAAACCTCAAATTTCAAACATTACATGCAAAATCATAATTCAATTCCATTCTGTGCTTTAAAATATGAGGTTTATTAGAGGCTCAAACTTGTAAAGTTTTATTGTTTGGAAGATTGTTAGGCAAAACCCTTTTATAATTGACTATTGGATTTAATTTAAAATAAATGAGGCGTTTTTTGTTTTATCAGTTCTGTACTTTGTTATTGCAGCGGGGATGTTCGAGTGCTTGGCAAAGAGAATTTGACAATTTGTTTTATAGATCTATATGCATAGAAAAGTAGTCAAATCCTTCACTTTCAACTATTCTGCTTTCTAGCGTGGTGAGAGATGTAATATTTTATTAGACCATTTACACCACAAAAGTCTCGTAAGAAATTCTTATAGCATCTTATTCTTACAGTTTAATCAACAGAATATATAATCTTTAAATATCCCTTACAAATTTTACTTTAATACATTGAAATCTTATAAGAATGATTTTTGGACATTTATTTTTCTTGGTGTTATGAACATATGGTTTTTAATATTGAAAAATATTTTCTATCAAGACTTAAGATTCTATTATTAGATAGTTGTTTTCTAATGAAGGTTTCTAATGAATTGTGATTCTAAGTGTTGATAGGCTTCTTGAAAACTTCAATAGCATATATAACAATTTAAAATTATATGACAAATCATACAGTGATACATGCATCTATAAAAAAGTGCTAGATGGATACTGATCCGTGAAAAAAAAATGTTTCAACGACTAATTTTTGTCGGTACTGGTTGAAAACACTGTGTTGAAGGTAACTTCCTTACTTTGATTGAATGGTAATGAAATGAGGTATGCATCGTTAATGAAATTTGCAAGTGCGAAAAGGCCAGGTAATGTTATTCGTCCTCGTTAATGAAATTCTCTACTTCATGATCACTGCCTAAAAATCAAAGAATAGGAGGAGGAATAAAAGTTAAGTAAATGAACTATAAGGGCAGATAACATTACCCTGCGTCCTGCGCTTCTGAATAATGTTTGAGCAAGCCTTTAAAGGGGAACACGGGATACAAATCAAAACTCACTCTCACTCTCTCATTGTCTGAGCACTGTCTTCACCAAAAAAATGGCATTTACATATGGAATACGTGGCCCAGTTCATGATGATAGTCTCACACAAAATATATCATACTTTTGAAATTTGATAGCACGTCATCCACAACACCACATACGTCAATAGTCCTGTACAATAAGGTAAGTTACACATAACCAAAAAACCATAAATTCCTCTCCAATTCACAAACTCCCACAACCTTGTCTAATTGTTTTCACTACATATCTTAATTTAAAATATTTACGTAAAAATAGTAAAAAAAACTCACATTTTTCTATAAATATTTTTAATAAAGATTTAGCCACTAATATCATAATTGTATGATTGGATCTCCTAATACTATAATTGTGTAATTTTAATTCATCGATTAATTCTAATATTTAGTGCAAATAAAGTTAAATTGTAGTACTTGAGACTCAATTGGATATAAGAACTAGATCCAAGAGATTACAAGTGTAATTTTTTTTTTTCAGAACAGAGTCTTTAGTGTGAGTACCTGCTAATACTTGATCGTGTGTGTAGGTAGGCCTTGCACCTGACGGTATCCCAACTGTAAAATTCACAGAAAGAGTATGAAAACCCAACAAAGCATTTTTTTTTTCAAAAGAAATTAATGATTAATTAGCGAAAATGTTGATAAATGGGGGAACCTGAATCACAATTGGAGGTGGAATTGAAGTCCCCGCACATACAGACCTGTCTGATCCCGTCGGAACCATAGCCACAGGTGCCACCAGTGGCCTCACAGGCGCCACAGAACTCATCATTCCCCTGCACGGAGTACCTCACACGGATCCCATAGGACCACCCGCCTGGGCCATCAACCTTGAGCGGAGCGACGCTATAAGCACTGCTATACCCTTCACACTGAAGCTTGGTCAGGTTAATCTCCCTAATAGCCTGATAGGGAACGGCACAGCATTCAGGTGGGCCGGAGCCAAAGAAGGACGCAGAGCCCAATCGCTTGTGGCCCATCATCTCCCAGGCGGGGCAGGAGAGGTACTCCTCGCAGCCCATGCCGGAGACGTTGCGGCAGGGGAGGTGTTTTCCGGGGAAGCCCTGGAAGAGAGGGGAGCGAGGGGAGCAGGCGATGAGCATGAAGACGTTGTCGGCGGCGGGGTTCATGTAAGGAGCCCGCCAGGGTTCGACAGAGAAGCCGTTGCCTCGGGATCCGAGGACGAGGTTGTGGCAGGTGGACATGTGAGGTTCGTGAAGCGTGAGGGCCTGGTAGGCGTAGTCGATTTCGAGGACCCTGTAGGAGCCGGAGCTGACGTGGAACATGAGGACCTCGTTCATGCAGAAAAGGAGGTCGCGGAAGCCAGGGTGGCCGCAGCCGTATTGTAGTGCGAAGGGGTAGTCTATGGTTATGTTGCCGCAGTATGAACGGCATGTGTTGGTGTGGCACCAACTTAGAGGGATTAAATATGCTGCCCAGAGAAACCACACTGCAAACACCACTGAACCCATGCCCCTCAATATTCACCACTCTCTACTCACTCACTGCTTCTTCCGTTACTTGATCATTTATTTTGGTGCTGAGGAATCTAGGTGAATTGTGTGGGGGTTTTCCTTCGCTTTATGTTGAGCTAGGGACCACGGTTAACTGTTGTTTTTATTTTAATGGAAGCTTTTCAATTTCTCCTTTCTTCCTCAACAATATACTCCTTCCTTTACAATCTTTATGAGGTTACTTATACAACAAACTATTATGCAGACAAAAATATGGGTTAAGATGCATACTCATACTAATAAAACAAAAAAGTTTATATCTTTGGGATGGTTGCTAAATAACTCCATCCTTAATTCATCACAGATTTAATCTCCCAACACCTTCTGTGTTTGTTTGTCTCAAGCTACATCTACTGAAATTTTGATAATTAAAATTAAAAAAATAAAATAAAGACTAAAGCATATGGCTTCAAATTGAATTTAGTAAAAAGATAAATTTAAATTCAAGATGAGAATGAATGATGGTTCTTTAGTCACCTTTACTAAGGGTTTTGAAACAATGATGGATCTCATTTACTTCTTTTCCAAAATTATTTGCTGTCAGTAAAATTTCGGCCCCATACATAGACAAATAAAAATTGTTAATTTATATATATATATATATATTTCTTCTTTAATATTTCTCTTTTAAATTTTCAGAACTTCTTTAAAAATAAAATCATGATACGGGCTCGAGTTGTAAGTAATACTAAAGTGTAAAGTCGTTTACGAGACTTGAAATTGAAGATTTTTGGCTTATCAGTCTTTTTCTTCTTCTTCAGAGTCTCGATTTTAAGCCATCAAGGGAAACTATTATTTTACTGAAAATTAAATATTTATTATACTTTTGTATTAGATGGATTAATGATACTCAAACAGTAAAAAAAAAACACTTAATAATATATATTTGTGTTGGATGGGTGTTTAAATTTTAAAGGTGTTTATTTATTCTTTCTGGTGTAATAAATATCCTGATGGAATCAAAAATATTTCGGTTTCACTTTAAAATTAATGGGTGTTTCTATTTTTATCAACATTTTTCACTTGTTACCCGTTTGGGTCAGACTTTAAAATTTTAAAAATGTGTTAAAGTGTATTAACTTGATTTTTATTTTTTTTTATACAGTAAGTTTGGTTGTTTGGTTGGATTCCTATGTGTTTGCATGATTCTTTTCTTTTCTTTTCTAGAAAATAAATTGTCATTAAAATATGAGATTCCAAACTAATTGAAATAATATTTGATATTTTCATGCCGATAGAAAAATATTGATATTTTCTAGAGTGATATTTTTTATGAAAAAAGTAATTACAATTTTAAATAATACATATTCACGTTCGTTTTATCAGGTGATTTGAGGTATAGAATATTCACTATGTCTAGACTGGATTTTATTTTCAGAAAGGTTATTGAACATATAATATGATGTAAATTTTGAACACATCAGATAAGAAACTTAATAACTTTTATTAAAGTTGTGTTATTATCATTGATTTTGCTAAGAGGTTCATTTAAATATATATATATATAATTAAATGTTAGATTTATTTAATTTTTTATGTAGTTAACTAATAAGGTCCATTTTTAGTTTGTTGAATATCCAGCTTATCTTTGATGGAAAATGATTTTTCAAACTTTAATGTTACATTTCTTTAAATATTTAAAATAACATATAATGAGATCCTTTCATTATATATAACTTTTTTACTATAATTACTCTTAAGGACAGTTATTTTCTTTTTATATAAAACATATAACTTCTAATTTTCCTATAATTTTTTACATTCAATTTTCTTCTAATAAAATATATTTTAAATAATTTCTTTTATAGTTTTTAGTTATAATATTTAATAATAATTCTAATTATTTTTAGAAATTTTAAAATACGAGGTTAATATAAACTTGACTATGAGTACCAATAGTATTAGATATTGAAAAAGTTCGTCATACTTCGTAATAATTATTTTCATTAATAATGTTTTTTCTCTATTCTTTTCATGTTATTAACAATTTTTTGGACAACAAATTTATTTTAATAAAAACAAGTATTAAAATAAGTACAACAATTATAAGAAAAAGTCATATACTTCCATTACTAATAAATTTGTACTTAAAGTATTTACTTTTAATGAAATACTTAAAATAGATTAAATTAAAAAAAATTGAAATATTGATCACTTAAAAAAGAAAAAGGAAATAAAACAAAAGGAATCAGTGTGCAGGGCGTGCAACCCTGTGTTAGTCTCGGGTAGTACCTAAATTTAAAGTTTCCACGACGGTGCAATTGTTTCATTCTGCTACCATTGGCACACACCGAATCGATTTTGTTGGAGATCGATTTCCCTTTCCCCTTTCGCCCTTTCGTTTTCGAATTCTCTTGAGTTGCCTAATTTTTCGCCAATCAAACAGTTTGTAGTACTTCCATTTCCATTCTGTTGATTTTGCCGTGCCTCTGATCATGGAAGTCCCTGACAGTGCCGAATCCACCGATCCTAAAGTACAAAACTCCTCTATGCTACTCTCTTTTTTTCGTTTTTATTTTAACTAAGAATTTTGTTGCATTGTTTGGTGTGTGGATGGATAGTAGTGTGCAACTGATTTGAATAACGAACCCTAGAATTTTTCTCTTTATAGGATAGTGGCGCAACTTATAAATTTTGTAACTGCAATGACTTGGTTCGTTTTGGGCTCAATTGACAGCTGACTTGAACAGAAAGAGAATTTGTATTCTTAAACATCTCTATGAAACGATGATCAAGCCTGTACACTTATTAATAGTGACGAGTATTAGAATGATTTACTTAATAGAATTCCATTATCTGTCAATATAGAACAAAAGAAAATATGTCTAATCTAGAGTTGCAATGTTGGAATGGATAATATTTTGCTTTTCCCATTTCTAGGTGTTTTTTAGTCTGACCTTAGATGTGTAGTGATGCATTATAAGTTTCTCTCTGAAGAAAATAAATTAGGTATCTGTTATGATTTATGAGGTGGAGAGCCGTGAATCTCTTGACCAAGTTTTAAAATGTAACGAAAATCACTTTTAGAATTCTGTAGATCAGAGGCTTCTCAATTCTAATAACTGTTGAGTAAATTAATGAGTGTATCCAGAAATTTGGCCATGTCATATAATTCATAATGTATTGAATTTTATGTTGTTGACCTTGCACTCATTTATTGAGAAAACATTCTGTTTTCCTCCTGGATTTTGAAAAATGTTGCTATCAAGTGTGTGCTGGACTTTACCATACTGAATTCGTTTAACTTTATTGCTATGCTAATACTTGCCTTAATCAGAATTCTCCAAGACTAGCTGGAACAGTCAACTGGGGTACAGCCACTGTCATTGGAGTATTTGCAGGCATGTTATATGGTGGTAGCAAGGAGGCAGCTGCTTCTGTTGTAAGTATATGAGTAAAAATATGCTTCAAAACCCTGTTTCATATTGTCTTTTCAAAGTCTATTATGCTCAACTCATAAAAGGTCATTGAAAGTAAAGACAAGAGTACAAGTAAAGATCATTTTCTTTAACCAATCAAAGGGCATATTCTGTGATTTGGTGTGAGTTTGATTTGGTTTTCTTACTGTTAGACATGTCCATGATGAGTCAAGTATTTCATAGTTATTTATTTACACTGTGGTTCCCAAGAATTAATATTCCTTGTGAAAGTACTTGGGTCTTCGGTAGAAGAAGAATGTACAATAAAGCAGAAGACTATAATCTCTCCATTACAAAATGAGTACAATTGGTTTAAAACAATATTTCATGTTGTCTATTCTATAACAGAAACAAAGATAAGTAAACTAGACTTTTTGACTAATGCACACTGTTCATTAAGATTTTCCCAGAATGGTAACATAAGAATGTAGTTGCAAACCCATTACGTGGATACTACTATAAAGATATCAAAAGGATTGCCATAAACCATACACAGATGATCTGCTATAATTTTTTTCTTAATCCTCGTGTAGTTTAAGACCCTTAACTAAGGACTACATGAATTGTTTTGATTTGGCAAGTTGTTAAAACTGTTGACTATAAACTGTTATGTTGTATTTGCTCATTTACTGTGTTGTCCTCTTTCTGCTTCTGTCCCTCCCCTCCTCATGCGCCTTCAGTTTGAAACTACTCTTTTTCTTAGAAAAGGATAACTAAGACAGCACATTTTTCCAATCATATGTTTGAGGATTTTCTAATTATTCATGTCATCTAGTGTTTGGATAGGGCCAGTAGCACACTTGGGTTAAGGTACTGTTTAGATAAGTTTGTCATAGCACTTATAAGAAAAGAAAATAAGAAGGAAAAAGAAAATAACTTTCCATTAGCTAAGACTAAATTTTATAATTATTCATGTCTTCTAGTCTGAATTTTCATTTGGGTTTAGTCCATAAGCCCTTATAGGAGAAAAATATTGGAAGAGGAAAAGAAATTAGCTTCCATATGCTAAAATTAGTTTATACATAAACTAATTTATAAAAACTCTCATATTGACTTATCTAAAAACTAGCTTATTCATAAGTTAATTTAGCTTAGGAAAGAAACTTATTTTTTTTTCCTTATTTTCTTCTTCCATAAGAGAAGTTTATTAGACAATGCCTAATTATAATTTTTACTCTTTGCAAATGGGCAATGTTCACTTTTAGACCTTCAAGAAATAATTGTCTTTTGGATCACTCATTTATATAAATGTGTCATTTATGGTTCCTATTTCCCTAGACAAGGGACAAAAAAGAGTTGATGTAATGTGAAGCACAACGATCACACATGACACATTTTCAGAAATGAAAAACCAAAAGGTAACTATTTTTGTAAGGGCCTGAACTGAACATGTCTTTATTTATAGGGACTAAAAATATATCTAAACCTTTTAATTAGTTTTGCTATTTGTATGAACTGCACATTTTAGTTGTTTTCTATGCACTGTATTGTTGTTTAGATAAGGAGAGTAACTATCATTGTTTCAAAATGTCTTTCTGAAGAAGACTGAACAAATACTAATTATCCTGACTCTTGACCGAAAGAAGATTGATAGAAATTGTTAGAGCTTGTACATTATTTAGAAATATGACTAGAATGAAAATATATTGGTGGGCTTATTAGGTCATCCTCTATTACACTGCTAAGATGTCTGTCCACTTGAGATGTTTAGTTCTTGGTTTGAAGGGTATATATTGAAGATCCCCCAATGGAGTTTGTTAGCGATCTCAAATTGTTTTAGATTTACATCTTAATGCAACAAAAACCATTCTCAGCCCTCAAACATTGGTTTACATATGGAAAGATTTTTTACAAGCATGCTGCTGACATTTATCTTTTTGTATAGCCAATCATAGTTTGTTTGTTTTTTGCCAAACATGTTATTGTAAACATTTTTTGTCTAGATTATCCCAATTAAATGTGGCAGTCATAAGGAATTTCACATGTGTTGCTAGAGCAAGGATGCAGAAGTTATGTTGAAACTTGGGAGCACTGAAGATAAACGCGAGCAATATCGATTGATGAGAGATGCAATGGAGAAACGATTCCTTAGAGTTACAAGGGGCTCAATAGTGGGAGGGATACGCCTTGGAATGTTTACTGCTGCGTTTTACAGCATGCAAAATCTGCTTGCAGAGAAGAGAGGTGTTCATGATGTTTTTAATGTTGTTGGAGCTGGATCCGCAACTGCTTCAGCTTTTGGTTTAATCAGTAAGAAATCATGCACTCACTGTACTTGATATATTGTTACTTAATATGATGACAACAGTTAACTGTCCTAGATTTTTATCCTACTCTCATTAGGTTGAAAATCTTAGATAATGTACAAAATGGTCAGACCACAAAATTAGTGTGCTAATATATTGTATCCTGATTTGTTTAAGTGCCTGGATCACTACGTTGGCGAGCAAGGAATATGGCGCTAGGGTCGGTGCTGGGAGCAGCATTTTGCTTTCCTCTTGGTAATATTGGTTGTTATTATTTGTTTGGTAGTTTCGTTAGTGAGTAAAAGGAGAGGAAGCAAATTCATTATTCAATTGCTTATCTGAATTGTGGATGTGGGCTAGTTACTGAATTTTTTTCCCGCTAATTCTCTGGCAGGTTGGATCCATCTGAAGCTGGTACAAATGGCTACTGAAGCAAGTCCACCTCCAGGTCAGAGAGAAGTTAAGAGTGGGGTTAGTGCTGCAATTGAGAGGCTTGAAGGAAATTTAAGTAAATGAAATGCTACTGTTAGGTGTGGCACCCCTTCACGGCCAGCACGCTCTAGCATTTTTATTCATGGAAGAGGGGTCATTTTGCGTTAAGGAATGACGTCAATGCCCTTTTATTGAAAGAAGTGCTAATTCGATAATTTAGTTGAACCTGTTACTCAAGATTTTTCATGAGATTCAGCTATGATACTTCCGGTCTAGGTTAAAAGTAGTAAGCATATTTTTAAAGTGATTTGGATTTCAATTATTCTAGTAGCCCAAAGGCAAGAAAAATAACATTTTAACAGTAGTAATGAGTAAACTTGTACAGACAGTCTATGCCAGACATTCCGAGTAAAGTTGAGATCCATAAAAGAACAGATTGGGCTACTTGTCCACTTAACATATCTGGATTACAGGTATGAAAGAAGTTTTTTACTTCCTGCACCCCATATTTGTAAGGAATGACTGAATTGTGTTGTTCATTTCTCTCTCGCTGCACCCACCACCACTGCTGCATCATTAATGTCAGGTCTTCGGACCTTCTACTAAGCCACTCCAGCTTAGTGACTTGGGAGGACATTACAAAATAAAGGGTTTTTCTTCCCGTCTAAAATATAAATATATTTGGATTTTATAATTGGGAAAAGGATAAAATCCAAATTTTCCAAAATTTTATAAATCCAAAATTTGATATTCTTAATTCTGTAATCCAAAATATTTCTAGATTCATCAAATTGAAAAAAAAAACATGGCTTCAATAGAGGTAATTTTGGGATTTACAAAAATTATGGGATGAAGGAAGAAATTCCAACAGAAGAAACAAGAATGAGAGCCAATTCTGTATTCAATTTGAAAAGGGTATAGGTTAAAACCTTCGTAAGACCTCTGCTCTCATGTCATCTTTTACACTGCAGTATCCAGTTGCTATAGGATTTTGGGGACTGCCTTGGAAAAAGTTGTATGTTTCAAATATATTATAAGCATATTCTTCTTCATCATTTTTTATCACCTGTTTAATTCCTTTTATGGATAGTAATAATCTGTCAAAACTCGAGTGCCTTTCAACGTTTTTTCATTCTCCTGGTTCATGTCTACTTTTAAAAATAATTCAAAACCCGTTACTCTTACATCGGAACATACATTCGTTAATTGAAAGTCGAGTCTTTTAAATCCCTTTTCCATTTCTTTCTAACCAAACATTATTCAGGCATTGATTCTCGAAATTCATCATGCTTTTTTATGTTTTTTTATGTTTACAACGAAAAAATAAAAACTAACTGAACCCCTTTTCAAAGCTTTGCAAGTGGAAACATATAAAGAAGATTTTTTTATTTCAAAGTGTCTTTAAGAAACTCAACTCCTGCTCAAGAGAAAGCATCAAAAAACAGTTTTCTTCTGTCCTGATCTAGAAATCTAAGGTTCAACTATAAGCCATTAGCAAGGTAAAACAATACAACATATCAGCTATGAATATAAAAAAAAAATACAAAATATAGCACAAATAAATAGGCGCTGCTACAAACTTGAAACAATAACGGGAAAGCAAATAACCAAGTAACCTATCAATGATTTGATATTTAACCTAGAATTCAAGGAACAGCGAAAACAATAAACTATAAGCATTTAAGAGACTCTCATCTGCCACTGCAGCACAGGTAATGAATGGCTTCACTCATTTATCATGGTTGACTCCAAAAAATCCTCTTCCACATCTATTTACCTCGTGTTTTGTCACGGGCTCCTTCTTCAACTTGTTAGTCGTGCAGCTTCTATAAACAATATAAAATTTCACATTGTTCCTTACCCTGCAAAGATCGAGGGAGACTTAAGGTAAAGCTACCATGTCTTTGGAATAATTGTTTGGACTACATTTCATGGTAGTAGAATCGAGATCAAGTAGTGTATCGGAGAGCTGATATTATGAATCGTAAATTGTTTCGTATCGTGAATCGTAAGATTCATAAACATTAAAAAATTTAATATATACTTAAATATATAAGATATGTATACAAGCAAGATACAATAAATTATATATATATATATATATATATATATACACCACACAATTTCACCAAAACAACCTCCATGGTGCATACATGTTATTAAACAAATTATGTCTATTTTTTTTTATTTACTCATTTTTTTAAATCTACACTGATTCACACAATACGGAATTGTTTCGTTTCGGGATTCAACGATTCTTTGTGCGAATCGCATGATACAACCAAGATTCAGGGACGAAAAAGATTCTTCACACGATTCGTATCGTGGGAGGGTGAAACCGTATCGTTTCGTACGATAAGTATCGTGAATCGTAAGATACTAACTACTATGCATTTCACTACTCAATCCAGAGATCAGTAAAACTTTGTTCAGACAGGTTTTAATTTGGAAGGAATTGAGACTGCAATCTAAAACCGGTTTAATCTATCCTGCTGAATACATGCCTAAACCCCAAACCCCAAACCATGCCTACCTAAAACTTTAATATTCCACAGGATTTGGTAGGAATCATGACAGAGAAAGTATGGTTTTGTTTCCTAAGCATAATGAGGTTAGTAACAAAAAATTGACTTTGTTGGCAAAGAAATAAACATTTTTAAACCTGGTATAAAAAAGACAGATAAAAAATTACCTTTAACTGGACTATGAATTGCACCTTCTTGTGCCTTCTTTTTTGTCTTTTTTACTGCCTCATCTGTAACCATAAAATTCGATAATTAATAATGAAAAACATTAGAAGATATTTTTTGTGCTGGTACAAGAAAATGATGGGTAGCTTTCCTTCTAGAACAGTCATATGCATACAGTGCAAAACTTTGCAAAGACAGTTAATATGTATTGAACACCATAATCACTATGTTGTCATATGCCAGTCACAAGGAAGATACTTTTATTACATAACCTATGATACCTTTAAATTTTCTTTTCTTGTTAGCTCTCCTTCTTTTCCTTTCTGCCTGAGTAAGCTCCACTTCTTCCTTAATATCACCCTTGCCATCAAACACCTCTTCTGGAGCCAACATAGCAGCATCTGAAACAGCCACAGGAGCAATCTACACATGGAAGGCATAATACATTGTCAGACTGATAAATGTAAGAAACACAAGCAAAAATAACTGATAAAAAAAATAGTTGTTTACTTCTTCCATTGCCAGAGCAGGAACATTAGCTTGAATAGACATGTCCTCTATAACCTGTCCATTTCAATCCAAGGCAAAATAAGAAGAAATCTCAAGTCAAGTATATATAGTCTATCAAGAGATAATGAGAACGTTGGTGTCATACAGGTTTTGGGGCAAAGTTAAAATGAGATAGGGCATCCAGCTTCAGACAGAGTCTCTTAAACAGCATGCTAGCCTGATAACGAGTACAAGGTACAAGATTCAATGTATAATAATGAAATATAAAAAGGGTGGATACACAACCTGATACAATGAGCCAGTTTTGTATAATGCATGAGGAAATCAAGCACATAACAAATGAGAAAGAGATTAAATAGTAATTTAAACAGAAACAAAGTAAGACAATCAAGACTTGCACCTCATTCTTTTGTTCATCTTTAAAAGACAATGGAGCAGATGTGGGGTCTGTCTTCTGAACATATTCTTGCTGTCAACAATTAAAAAGAAATATTTGAGGTACATCACAAGGATGAAATGTAAAAAACCTTAATTAGTCAAAGGTTTCCAGTGTTGCAGAACATTTGCTTGAGATACGAACCTCATAAATTTCTGCGAGACCCTGTTTGCTTTTATTGTCATCCTGAATTCATAACAGAAATGAAATTACTTGTACAACTTACATACAGATAGAGCTAAAAAAATGGTGATTGAACTCTAAAATCTATTTCAGTAAAATAAGCCTTACCAACTCTTTAACTTCCCGAGGCACTTTAGATGGCAATTTAGAAAGCCTTTGAACATCATTAAAAAGCCCCTATAATAAACACAAGTGTACATTAGAAACAACATAAAGTTATGTAGTCTCATCTCATGTATTACTTGGTAGTAATTATATAATCAGCTTAACACAGCCAACTTTTCACAGAAATTGTACATGCTGCCATCTATATATCAGCTTCCACTCATGTAAATGACATGATGAATTTACTAGACGTCCAAACCATATCAGTTCACCATATTAAGTTACCTCAATAATCCTTTTCTTGATCATATCCTCAATTGAAGCTGTAACTTCCTCAGTGATTACAGGAGCAGGCCTCACATTGTGCTCAAAGTCTAGATCAACTTCCAATGCACTATTTTTGGGTCTCTTTGCTGCAGTTACCTGTAACAAAATCATCAATCAATAATCAAATACCAGATTGGCAAAAAGCTAGCAAATCCAACCCACAAAATAATCAGATAAAAAAAAATGAGTAAGGGACTAATGTATTACCTCACCCTGCATAGTCCATGTTTTTGGATCTATGTTAGCTTTCTCCATCTGCTCTATCTTGGATTGAATTTTTTCCAGCTGCTTTTCGTGGGCAGATGCAGTCCCTTTCTTCTACACATGTTTAATAAAATAAAAATAAGAAACTGATAAAGCTGTTTACAATAAATAGTAAATATAATATACATATATATAGAGAGAGAGAGAGATAGACCTCATTGTCAAATTCCATGTCATCCTCATCTTCGGAATATTTAGATTCCCGAAGTACTTGAGCTTTTCTTTTTGAGCCCCTTTCCTTTTTACCTCCAAAGAAGTCTTCATACCTGATGGCAACAGTTGAAAAAAATGAACCCCACATACAGATATGGTAAAATACAACTAAAGTAGAAATAAATTATGCAAGGAGCAAAGCAATACAATTAAAAAGAAGTATCCAGACAATTGCATAACATGAGTGGTGAGAACTGGAACTTAATAATCAAGCAAATACACCAAAACAAACAAACCACAGAATAATTAAATAATGGTAAATAAATATTGTAAAACTTAAAGAGAGAGGAAAGATCACTTGGCCAACTTCATTTGACCAGAGAAAACTATAGAGGAAATCCAAAACCAAAGGAATTACTATTGAAAAAAAAAAATAGAAAATGTATTTTGATTCTAGAAAAACTTTAAGCATAAATGGCATACAGTGAGATGATACGTTTTTCCTTCAGTTTCTTCAAGATGCAAAAGGTCCCACTCTGAATTTTCATTACTCCTTTATTTTAACGATCAGGCTAATATCCACCCAATCAATTCTTTCTATTGGGTCCTCTATTGGTCTTCTTCTCAAATTGACCAAATTAGGAGTAACCACCATCTTCCATGGGTGTTACCTCCTAAATTCTCACTAATATATTTGTTCCTTATTATCTAGTGTTGTACGCCTATTCTAACATCCTCATCTCTGCAACTACAACTAAGAGCAGATACAGATCTACACCAACATGTCCTAGAGACATATGCCACCTCAATCACACATTAATTTTTAAATTATATATACAATCTTTTATAGGTATATATGTATCTCAGCCTATTGTTTTTCATACTGCTTGCATAATATAATTATGATAGAGGCCAAATTATGTTCATGTTATAGTTACTAAATTAATGAGAACAACAATACAGAATAGTAATTATGAACCAAAACCAGACTTTCTCCATCAGAGTGTTTCTTTTTCAATGTAAATATAATAATTTTAAACACAATTACTTATGAGTCACCATTGTTCATAGTCGGCTTGCTCCCACCACTTCCTAAAATTCTCAGACTGTAATTATTTGAGCACTTACTTTTCTTTTGCCTGTCAGCTTGTGTTACACACCGAAAATTCAGTACCATAAAGCATAGTTGGTCTTATGTCTATGCAGTAAAACCCAAAGCATTCCTCCATTTCATCTACCAAGTTTGGATCACAATCGTACTATTTAAGTTTCCCTCCATCAATTCATAATTTTGTGTGTTAATTTCAAGATACCCAAAATGTGCTACTTGCAGCATGGTATGCTTTCTAATTTTCACCTCCAAGCCATCATTATCATGCAATGTCCATGTTTTATTAATGATACATTTTTCTTACAGTAAATTAAGTAAGGGAATTGATGGAAAAGGAAATAGGATGTGTATACAACCACAGCTTGGAAACAATGAAAGCAAAACAAATAACTATTGAGTTAAATAGATGGTGAAGCTTTGATGCAGAGGAGAACCATGTCCTGGAAGTCCGAAAATAGGAATTTCACGTCGACCTTCACCTACAAATAGGAATTTCAAGTTTCTGGTGGAAAGAGGGGAAGAGAGAACAAAGAAGGATAAAGAGGATAGAGGAAAGGAGAAGAGAAACAGAGAGAACAAAGAACTGGACACTGCACTTCTCTTATTATCATTCAGTCTGTCAACAGTCCTACCTTATTTATAGTTAACTACTCAACAGCCATAAAATCCTAGCTAACAGCAGCAGACTAACTAACTAATTAATTAACATTCTTTTCTTATTATATATCTCATGAATAGAAGAAAACACAACACTGATGATGTCAAGGGCAACAGCCAGAGTCTTCACTTAGTATGGGTACGTGAGACTCATACAGATAAATACCAGAAATAGGAAAAGGAGAACTGCAAAACTAGCTTAACATTTTTTTTTTTGTTCGATGAAGAGCAAGTGGTTTGGAATAGGGGCTGCTCTCTCTCCCCTCCCTCTCCCATGTTTGGAAATAATATCAAAAGAATAAAATAAAATAAGTTAAGACATTGCATATCAGGTTGTCAAGTGACAAGTGTTAAACATTCAAATCACAATTCTATATGTACTATCATATGCCTAGACCTCCTGGTGGTATTGTTATTCGCATCTCTCCACAAAGTTTTACCCAAGAACAAGACATACACGTGATATATAAAGATATTTGTGCAACATAGATAGTCAAGCAGAGAAATTATGGACTAGTGATAATTTTTATAACCAATAACTTGAGTTGTAATCTTAAAATGGATGAAGATCCTTTTATTCTAGTGGGAGCACAATAATAAACACCTTGCACTTTCCATGTTCTCTGCTTCTTCATCTACATCATCTTCGTCACCAGACCCAAAATCACCATCCTAGATAAATATAATCAGAATGGGTCACAAACCAAATAATTAATAAACAACCAAATAACAACTTAACAAGCACTGAACATTATCAATACGGATTTCACAGGCAATTTAGAAGAAAAGAAAAACATTAAAAAAGCAACATATATCACTATTAAAAAAAAATCAACAAAAACAAACAAGACCCCATCATACCTCACACAAACCCTAACGGCAATACCAATTATTCGAATCTTAAAATTGACATGAACTACCTAAAACAACTGTCCCAGGTCATGATCATGTTCCAAAAACCCCAAAAAAGACTAATGAAAACCAAATTAAGCAAAGAGCACGCTTACCTCATCACTTTCCTCGTCATCATCTTCCTCCTCACCTTCTCTGTCTGCCTCACCATTCTCAAAATCCTCTTCCTCCTTATCTAAGTACTTCGCCAATTCATCTATTTTCAAGAATTTATCCTCAATGCCACCGCCATCTTCATTCTCCTCTTCCTCTTCTTCTTCTTCTACTTCTACTTCATCTTCCTCTTCCACTTCCATTCTTTCTTCTTCTCCCTCCTTTCCTTCGTCCTCGTCTCCTTCCTCTTCCTCTTCCTCATCCAACTCCTCGTCAAAACCGTCACTATCTCCCTCCCACTCGTCTCTACTATTTTGCTCCACCTTGCTCCCACTCTTCGAAGGAACCTTCAGCTGGGAAATCTCTTCAGGATTTTCAGACAGCTGCTTCAAGCGGCGGCGCAGGGTGGATAACAGAGGCTGTGATTGGAGGTCGATTTGTTGCCATATCTGTTCGGCATCGAAACCTTCCACGAGGAGTTGGTCCAATGGCGATTTAGGGGAAAATGGTTTGAGGGTAGAAAACAAGTATTGGGACGCCGTACGAGCAGCTTCGGACAGCTCCACGTTCGGCGCCAGCCATGAGGGCGGATCCGTCGCTTTCAGGCGCCTTAGGGCTTCGACGCCAGCGTCACTCGCGTTCGCCATTGTTGGGTGCACTGTGACTCTGTTCTGCGGTGATGAAAGGGTTTAGTTTAGGGTTTTAGCACAACGAAAATTTGACAAGGACTAAAAATGTGCGCTTTTGTGGACCTAATAAATAAATAAATTCGATTAATTATTGGAAAATACTTTTTACATACAAATTAGAAATTTTGAGTATGTTATGATTAGATTTAGATTGCGATTTCGATATGTATAAAAAATCATTATATATTGGCAATATTTTTTTTCTGCACTCATCATACAATATTTAATGTTATTATTTTAATAATTTTTTTATCATTTAATTATAATTTTATTTTTTATTAAAATTGTTACATAAAAAAATTTGTATACGGTTGTAAAAGTATGTATACAAAATTATTATATATCACTAATGGATGTATCGCATTTTTTATTTTTATTATTAATGTGTATTTGCATTTTCATTGTTATTATGTATTTAATTTTGTATTTCTATTATGTATCTGTATTTTTTTTTTTATGTTAAATATTAAAATTCTAATAAACAATGTTATAAAACACACTTTTAGTATTGAACCAAACACTAGGGATGGTGGTGCTGTTGAATCTTTATTGTATTGAAGATTGTATGGCAAAATAAAATCGGAGAAAATAATAGATATCTTTTAATTTTAAAAATAGATAATAAAATCAGTTTAAATCAACGTACTCATCCCTCTTCACTCTGTGCACATCTAACAATCACTAAGTGATAATAAAAAAAATGGAAAAAATATGCTTTTATTAACTTTTAAAATTACAAAATAATCAAAATAAATTAACAATAATATAATAAAATAAATATAGAAGGATATTTATAAACTAATTTGAAGTAGCAAGCATAAAATAGATCATTAATATTAACTAAAATATAAATAACATTAAAAATAAGATATAATAAAATTCAATAATAAATAATAGATATTTTTAATTTTAAAAATATATAATAAAATCAATTTAAATCAGAAAAGTAACTTATAAATCCCTCCACTCTCCACATCTAGCGAGCATTATTTTTTTCCAAATACAATATAAAAACCAATTATTCAGTTTGTGGGTTCTTTTATCACTTATTATTTTTTTAAATTTTTTGAAATCAAATATAAAAACTGATTATTCAAATTAATTAATATCTTATCATTCAGTTTGAGTTGATCTTTCATTATTTATATTTTTTATTTTATTATATTAAAATCTAGAAAAAATTAAATATAAAATTTAATCAAATTAAATAATATCTTACTATTTGTGTTAATATTTTATTACTTACAAACTTTACTCAAACTAACACTATAATCGTATTTTTTATTTTTATCATTTATATATAATTACGTTTAATATTAAAATTGACAGTTCATTTTAATAAAAAAGACACATAAATTTTATCAAAATATAGTTACTATAGTACTAATATATGGTAAATTTATTGATGGATAAAAATATATATATTTGGTAATAGTTAAAATTTATTTAAAACTACAAAATCAACCGAAAAAATAATTAAATAAAATTTGAGTTTCATATTTTAGAAAAGTAACTACTTATATCTTCACTCTCCTCACATCTAGCAACAGATATTGACAAATATCTTTAATTTTTTAAGGGTGGCAATGCGGGTTGGCCCGCCTTGTATAGGCTCGTTCTGCACTTGGTATGCAAAAAATGGACCGGGTTGGCCCGTCCTGCATAGAATTTGTGTGTAGCCCACCCCGCATAAAGGTTGGCCCGCGAGCCTACGGTAGGCCGCATAAGAAATATTTTTTTAAATAAAAATTTTGATTTCTTTTATTTAGATGCATTAGGTAAATGGTCTCATAATATTTTCACGAGACATGCATAGTAAAATGTTATTAAAAATTTCGGAATGTGAAATATGAGGCTACATGAAGAAAATATGGAGGTGCAGAAAAAAAGAAATTTCTACATTTTAAAGTTATGCGGGCCAACCCGCCCTGTCCCGCACTTGACCCGTGCGAGCTGTGGTTATGCGGGACGAGTCTAAACGAGCCAACAGGTTGAAATAAGCAATCACCCCGCGTTTTTTTAGCGAGTTGCGAACCGACCTACCCCACTTTGTCACCCCTACTATACATACATGTTCTAAGATAGGATAAATGTATGCATTTGTCAATATTTATTATCCTCAAACAATATTGATGATTAACTTGAGCATGGAGGACATTTTGCAGGTATCGCTCCCACTTGCCCTGAATACTGATAACTGCGTACTATGCGGAGTCGATACCCAAAAAATTGAAGGAAGAACGCTACATTAAGGACAAAACCTTTTTGACTCTCACAAGAACAATTGGTGTGCCCATTGGAAGGTTGAGAAGGACTTTAGAAGGCTTTATGGTAACTAACATGAACATAACTAATGACTAAAAACAACTAATTTGAGAACAACAAAGACTGACCAAATGAACTTATGGTCATGCAAAGAGAAATAATTGAGATCAAGCTAAAAAACACAAAAGAAATTCATATTCTCAAATAGAAGAACAAAGAGATAAGGAAGAAGCTAGCAAAGAAAACTTCAATACCGCAAACCTAGAGTCCGAGCAAGGCTCCCTGCCAAAAGTATACCACCGTCTTCAATTTATTTGTCGTCAGCGATGACTTGACCACCAGAGGCCAAAAGTTAGAAGGTCGATAACTTGTTGAATATCATGACAAATACTTCCGACATAATGGGAGAGACACATCGACATACTTTCAACATAGATGTTATTGCCATCAACTTAGATGTTTTTGGCATCAACCTAGAGGTTCTCGGCATCAACCAAGATGTTCTCGATATCAACCTAGATTTTATCGGCATGAATCAACATGTATTCAGCTTTACATCAACCACGATGTCAAAGCAGAACATCAATCTAGATGTTCTCAGTACCAACCTAGATGTTCTCGACACAACCTAAATGTTATCGGCATGAACCAATGCACCAAGAACATACAAGTCCAAATGTCACACCCTTTCCCAACTATTAAATCAATCTCAATCCAACGACTATAATGACCCCATAAAGAATCCCACAAACGCAAACTCCGCCAAAACGTAGAAGTTTCTAGACTCTTCAAGACCTTTGTCCAATCAAGCCTGGGGTCAATGTACAAATAAATAGTAAAGTACATCTCAGCACCAACAGGACCACCTAAACAAGATAATTTTTTCTTTCAAATCATTAACTGACAATCCAACTCTAGAAAAGCAAAAAGCTTTTGGAGTTTGAGGGCTAGTGTACCATCCGTGGTCAAACACCTCATTGAATACATGACTAAAGACATCCAAGAAGTTTAGTCAAATACACATCCACAAACCAAGAAACACCATATATAGGCGCATCATTAGCATAATTAAAGTGTACGAAATAACTGTCTAATACTATGATTAACTCGATAATTCGCGCTAAACCAACTCACTACCAAAGGTCCATCTTTACCTTATAAATACATGCTCCAAAACAAGGCAAATCTACACATTTATTATTTCAACCATCGAATATCAAGAACTAACTTGAGCGTCGAAAGACCTTTTACAAGTACCTTCCTGTCTGGGTCGAAGACTAACGACTGAGTATTGTACAAAACCGACCTAGAAGACTGAAGGACGAACACAATAGTGAGGATGATACATTTTCGGCTCTTACAATAATAATAATATTTTCAAGAAAAAACTTTTTAAAGACTAAATTAGTCTATACATAAATTAATTTATTAAAATGGTTTTATATCAATCTTCTAAATAATTTAATTTATGTATAAGCTAATTTCATTTTTAAGTTAAATTTATTTATTCTTTTTTTATATATGTATATGATTTTTTCAAGAGCAGTGATAATTTGACATCAATGCTCCAAATTACATCTCTTTTATGCCTATTATTTTACAAAAATACTCTTATCACATAAGTAATCCAACACTTAAAAGAAAATGTAATTTGGAGTAAAGGAAAAATGGGGTGTTAAAAAATCATTTTTCTTTTTTTAAACAACTCCTAAATGACTAATGCTAAAAACAACAATAGTTGTAAGAAAAATATAAGGAACACGCTCTTTTAATTATTTTTTCTCATTGAATGAAATATATTAAAAATAATTAAACTGTGAGTTGTAATACTTCTCTAGTACATTTTAGTTGTTATTTAATGAATTTGGATAATAATTTTACAGTTTTAAAAATCAATGGATTGAGTTAAAAATTATTTCACTTCAATAATATAAACACATTTTAATTAAAAACATTCATTACTGAAATTATCAAAAGATAATTTAAATTATGATCAGAAAGAGTACATAAAATAATAAAATGATGACATGTAAGAGTATCTATAACACAATTGCATATACGAGCACTTAATTATTTTTATCAGTAAAGAATATATTTCTTGGGTAAAAAATAGCAGGAAAATGAGAAAAATTAACACAAGTAAACACTTATTTTAACAACCTTATAGTAAATTATCTTCTAAAAGTTTTTGAAAATTTTACGTAAACAAGCATGCCTGATAGATGTTCTAAGTTTAAAGATATCATATGGAAAAGAGTTTCTTTAGTTTTATTTTCCTCATTTCCAATATTTTTTTAAAAAACAATATTTTTGATAATTAAAAGAAATACTAAATAACTATATTATAATAAATCAATAAATCAATGCACTCATTGCAGTTTTTACATACACATGCCATCTTTCGACAAGTGTCAACACAAAGTAACGCCTAAAACTCTCCTTGCTTCTTAACCATTAAAAACTCAAGAACAACAACAAAACTTATATACTTTGCCTTTTGTATTTGTTCACGTCAACTTATGAACCCAAACTTCTTCTGAATATGATCTTTTTTACTATTTTCTTACAACTACGTCTCTTCCCTTTTTCTACCAGAAAATTTATGTTCTTCTGAAAATTGAAGTCATCTGATACATAGGTACGAGTCAGGGTACCGCGTAGACAACACGCTGTGTTTTAGCTTCATTATCAAAGCGAATATGCCATAGCACGGAATATGCAATAATGCCATCGAAAAGTAACTGAAAATCAATTACAAGCCAGTGAGAAAGTGTTAGCAAAATGTTATATCAACACTTAATCAGAATCAGATACCCCACAAATAGAAACATGAACATAAGAAGAATAAATAATGTATACCATAGTGGAGCATACGAGGAGGACAAATCAAGAAATGGATATGGCCACCTGTTTAGAGAAAAAAAACGTATAATTAAGATGTTTCTTTAGTGATTTAGTGATCAAAATAATAATAAGGGTTGTTACCAGAGTTTAACTATAGCATGAACAATCCACTGGAGAATCACGTATGTAATTGTCAACATGCAAAAGTATCCTATTCGAAACCAAGGGAACCTCTGCAGAGAACAAAATAAAGGGTAAGGATTTAATTTAAATATGTATATGCAATGGAAATGGAATCAAATATAGAAACTCACCAAGGAATTTAAAGACGCATCACCTAGCAGGAAAACAGCATTGATGGTGTGCATACTGATTATTAGCTGCCACATTACAAATTTTGACTTATGATTTAGCTCTGATGTCTCCTCTTATGGTAAGAAAAGGAACGCAGGTGTAATACAAGTTACAACTATGTATGTATGCTTATGTTATAAAAAAAATATTAACAAATCTAATCTATTGAGTCACACATGGCTTACCAAATTTATGTTATAATCTTTCATTGTTAGAAACGGAACAATTATGAACCAAAACACACAATCTGTCAGCACTACAGCACCTGCAATCATCTGTTCACAACAAAAAAAAAAAGACAATTTATGTGCCATCTCATTTGTCAATAAAGTAATGTTAGGCTGAAAATGTTAATGAAGGACAAAAAGATAAAGATTTACTAAAAGTTGAGTTCATCACTTGTATAAACCAGTGATGTAGGCCAAGTTTACCTGGAATATTATTTGAAAGATATAACCCCAGGTGCCCGCAGGTTGGCGAACAAGATGTTCTTGTGGAACTCCTAATCCTTTGTCATTGTTTGATGGATTAGAACTGTGGGGGGTTGAAGGTGCATCATAAATTCCTTGCTCTGCATCTCCATCAACATTTCTAACCTTATCACCACTGGCTTCTTTAAGATGCTGGTAACATCCACGAATGGAGAGCAAAGATCCCAGCTACAAAATCAAACATACAATGACAGTGTATAGCCAGATTATGCACTAGATCACATACATGAAATAGCAAACAAATTATGAGGCCCTTCATAAGAGAATCATTTACCCCAAAATAAATGGTGACTGCAGCAAAAGTCCACCTGTTTCATAGCAACAAAAAGCAAAAGAAGGAAAAATCAATAATCAAAAGCCAGAAGAGAAATCCTTTACAAGCTAATCCATGCAGTAAGAGCTGAAACGGGCCTTTTGTTATAAAAGATAGCAGCTTCAAATGGAAGATTTTATCGGGTAAAAAACACTTGTTATGTTAGGCACACACAAACCGATAACAAAAGGGATTGTATGAGCCTCTTTAAGTCCAAGAAACGAAACAATCCCTTCATCTAGCAAAACAAAACTACCAGCTTAGTTTTGATTTGAGATTAATGAACTCTGTTTAAAGTTTAATTAGCTTTCAAATTTGTGGTCCAGCCACAGACTTCTGCTTTCTGTTCTATACCAACAACTTAGGATGGTTCTTAATGTAGAAAAACATTAATATGCATAAGTTCAATTTTAGTTTACGAGTTTGATTCGTTTAACTTATTATGTTATTATTTCTCCCGCAATTGTTTACTGAGAAGTTCATAGAAACCGGGCTGTAGTTATACATATGCAGAGAGACCCTGTGCATATAATGAGCATTAATCCATTTCAACAACATTCAAATTTTATATGAAGAAATTCAAAAGGGGAAACGAACACTCACTGAGTATAAAAGTAGAAAATGCTTCCTCCGTCCGCAGTGGCAGTGAGTATGAGAAGCACCAATAGTACAACAAATGCAAAAACTCTAAACCCCAGTAACCAGACAGGGTGGATTCCTTTCAAACAAGGCCTCCAAATTTCATCCTCATACAGAGTGGACAATGTTTCTTTCTTCTCTTCCTTGTCATCATTTCCTGTTGCCTTCCTTGAAACTTCATACTTCAATATAATCAATGAAGAAAAGATAGCCGAAAGAAGAACCCAAATGACACAAACCAGGACCCTCCAATTCAACCAGTAACTTTGTGTGGTTGTATCCGAAGTGATGATGGGTTGCCAGGTGCCTTTCGGAGAGCCTGTCACAAACCTCATTTCGTTACTTCAGATTCTCTCACAGGTAAGTGGAGAGGGAGATGGTGTTGTTATGCTTCCCTTAGGAAAATATCACAAATGCTATGGAATAACAAAACAAATAGAATGGAACTATGGCCTTAAGAGACTAGGGGAGGACCATTCTTAGTCTCTGTGATCAAAAGTGGGGCCTAATGAGAAAGTACACACGATAGTAATTTTTCATGCATTTCAAACTAGGAACAGCTGCAAAAGTTTTGGGCCAGGGAGAACTAAAAGCTTGAAGTCTCTTGACCCATTTTAGCCACATTAAGTAATTGTTTAATTATCGGATAAGGTGGAGATTTCAGACTTTGGATGGATTTTGCACAAAAGGATACAACACCGACAATGTTAATTGTATGTCGATCAGTCTATATATAAAGGAAAAAAAGAGGCAGCTAAGAAGTGTAAGCAAAAAAAAAAGGTTGAATTGAAACTTGCAAGGGAAAGCAAAACAATGTGGAGGAGCGAGAAGAGATGCTTTGCTTCTTTGCTTTTGTATATAGAAAACTATTAAAGGTTGTAGACTAGGGAGAGAGAGAATGAAAAGAAAAGGAAGGTACTGTGTGGTGTGCTTGGAGCACAAGCTTCTTCTATCGCCTTTATTGTTGCAATCTAACCAAAATCTAGCTGCAGCCTTGACCACCGTATTCCCATGCAAATCTTAAACTAAAAATAAGACACACATGCATGTTTCTGTGAACCCTTCTTGGGTTAATAATCTTAATATATTTCTCTTTTTTAATGACAGAGAGAAGGACAGGGGAAAGGGACCAGAGACAGGGTACAATTGTATTTGCATTTTGTATTGGAATGCTTGGAGCTAAGATTCTTCATGTATTCCAAGAATGGTTTTGCCTCGCATGAGTCATGACTTGCTAAAAAAGAAATAAAGTGATAACCACCAGTGAAAGGGATGACACGGCTAAAAGAAAAGGTAAACTATATCATCCCTTTTTCAAAATTTAATATGTTTCTAATCTCTATACTTATGAAAGTAGTTTTAGTTCTTTGCGAGGATGAAAAACATTAGTCCCAACATCTGTTAAAGTGTAATGAAGAATATATTTTTTTAAAATGAAGAGATGAAAAGATACCTGATGTAATAATTTGTTATATATGAAACATAGGTTGGATCATGGTTTGGTACTAATGATACGAAAAATGAATGTTTGGAGAATGTTTTATTAGGTCCACAATGTTAGGAACACATTGGCAATCAATTATGAAAGAGGGGTTTGGGAACGTTGACTCGTCATGATGCATGAAGAATTGAAAATTGAAGGAAAGCACCCACTGTGTTTCAATAATGGAATTTCTATTTGAACAACAAATATGTATAATTTTTTTTTATAATTATTTTTATCGGAAATGAATTTGTAATTCGATGAGGACTCACATAATCAACTTTTAATTGATTTTCGATAAAAGAGGTTCACTTATAATCTGATACTTAAAGTAAGTAAAAACATAAACATAATAATTTCTTAACATAGAGTTAAGAATAAGAATATAAAATAATGAAAAATAAAAAAAGAGAAAAATAGAATGAAAAAATGTTGTATAAGTAACGTATGGTGGTAAAGGAAAACTTAGGGTGGTTTTGTTAGGCATTGCATGGGGTCCAGTGGTGGTGGAGCAGACATGACTTGTGGTGACTACAAATTAGGGGGTTCAGACGCTTGACAGCTGGAAGATAAGAGTTTTGGTAAAGGTTTGGTTTTGAAGTTTTTTTCTTTTGAAGGTTACAAATTTGGTTAGGGTTTTGAATGTGCGTGTGGGTCTTCCTTCTTCCGTAGCCACCAAAATCTGGATCTCATTAAAATTAAAATTACGATTACAACCATAATCAGTGTATTATCAAAAGATAAGCAGCATATTAGATTTTATGGCTGATTTTTTTTTTTTCTAATCAATACAAAATAAACGAAATGTCATGATGTTATAAGGATAAAAAACTATTTTTTTTAAGAATGAATGAATTATTTTTAAATCAGACAAGCTTGAACGCTACAATCTTATTTTTTACTTTATTTAAAAAAAAAAATCTTTTCGTACACTTGTTTTTTTTCTTACCTTACTACTTGTTTTCTCTCTGTTTTCTTTTTCTTTGCGTTCAAATAAGAAAAATATATGTTGGCTACAAACATAGCATTACGTATTATCAAAAAACACGCATCAACTTAAAAAAAAGTTACATTGGTCGTATAGGTTACTAAATCAATGAAGTGCCTTTTTGGATTAAATTTATTTAAAAATGTTTTATACAAATTTCTAAAAAAGAAAACTAAATTATACATATGGATCGTAGAATTTGGATATATGTATATATATAATGGAAGACCCATAACTGAGATGAATTTTCATAAAGTCTACATGAAATCCCATACGAAAAAAGAAGAAAAAAAACTTAAAAGGAAGCACCGAATGTACTAAAATATTAATTAGTTAATGTTTGTGGTTTAGTAAATTTTTAATTTTCAGAGCCTATTAAACTGATTTTTTTTTAGTCATGAACTAGACTAAGTATTCAAAATAGGAAAAATAAGTAAGTCGAGATTAATCTGAACAACCTAAGATAATTCAACTAGATTTTAATGGTTTGTAATTTTATGTTTGGTTTATTTTTACTGTTATGTATCATATTAATAATAAAAGAATAATATTGTTTAAAAAACTGTATAAAATCTTTTGACACATGTTATTTTGATTGCTGATTTAGACTACTAATGTAACCTCAGCATATACATCCATCTTTATTTATTTTTATTTTTTTTTACTTTTTCCCCTTCAATTTCTTTCTAATTTTTCTTTAAAATACTTTATTGCTTTTTATATGTGAAGATGACTTAGTTATTATATTTTAATTTCTATAAAGGGATTATATTTAGTTGAAAATTGTTTGAAGATTTAAATTTGAGTGTTCTTAGGTTTGTTTAATAAATTATTGCTTTAAAATATTGAAATTAGTTATTTTTAGTGAGAATTTGATTTACTTATTAGATTATACATGTTAAAATATTGAATATGGTTAGATAAGTAAAGTTAATTTCTATAACTTCCTTGTGTTAGTTTACAAGTTTGAAGTAAATATAAATATACATATTTTGAGTTCGAAGTATCAGGTTGAATTGAAATAAGTGAAGGATGATGATGCATATATAAAAACAAATGCATAAACAATATTTGAAGGTTAATAAAGACTATATTTTATGTTTTTATTTTGTAAATATATATATATATATATATATATATATATATATATTTTTATATAAAATATATATATATTTTATTTTCAAAAAATAAATTGTAAAAAAAAATAAAAAAATTATATTTAAAAAA
>Ga0123342_1000957_pt1 | contig 48230 bp, 22 predicted proteins | sample Turbeawhitnodule_FD_89960 | JGI IMG/M metagenome (GOLD analysis project Ga0123342, IMG submission 89960) | Root nodule microbial communities of legume samples collected from Mexico - Turtle bean Mexico white nodule | ecosystem: Host-associated > Plants > Roots > Nodule | place: Mexico: Nepantla...
ATTATCTTGAAATGGGTTGGGAAAACCCAAAAAAAAAAAATTTAAAATAATTTATTTTTTTTAAAAAAAAAAAAAAAAAAAAAAAAAAACGTTATATCCTAATGTATAAATTATTAGTTACGAATTTTAAATATAATTACGTATACAAATATTTTTTTATTATGAGTTTGTAAAATATTTATCTCATGGAATTTTTTTATTTATTTTTAGTAGAATGAAGTTCTGTTACCTGTCTAAAAATTTAGCTATTTATTTATTTAAAAATATATTACATCATTACTTGCATTCACTCTAATTTACAAACATAGTAATACAAATTATTCTATATTATAAATTTTTTTTTATAAAAGTTTTCATGTTATATATCATTATGCAACTTGACATCTCAACTAGGCTGACACTTCAAGTAACAACAATCATCTGCCGTCACATGATAAAAGTATTATTAAAAAAAAATACAAAAATATGAAGGGACTAGACCAAAACCCACATGTTAACAAAAACGATACATAGGAATATCATATATACATATTTAGTTTTAAATATAAGTTGTGTTATATCATGATTATCTTTACATATTCTAAAATTCTTGAACCTTGTCAAATTTACTATCAATATTAATATAATACATTATTTTCTATTATCTTTAATTGTAATATTAAAACTTAAGATTAATATTAAGCTATTAATCTTATATGTAGGGCGAAAGTGTAACTTTATTTTAAACATATGATAAAAGGAAAACTTTTAGATGTTACTCCATTTTTAGATGCTACTTTACTCTCTTTTTTCAAAAATAACATATTTAGCATTTTATTATTTTGTTATATACTTAAACATTGAAACTAAAATTCCTAAAAAACTACCCAACACAATCTTGAAATGGAACCCTCTCATCATGTAACTGTTCTATATCAGGATTTTTTTTTTCTATGCTTTCTGATGTGTTTCAGAGGTGTGGCAACACAATGCATCATCAAGCTGAATAGGTATCTGTTGCATCATCAGTGGTTCGAAGTTCTGCTCTGGTTAACTATTTCATTGTATGCCTTACATGATCATTGCCATCAATAGACTCTCCATGAATAATTGCTACATGTCTGACAAAATATCTATGCCACCCAACCACATGGGGCTGCATTTATTCATTCTAACTAAATAACAGACACAGGAATCTCACAGTTCATGAAAACATTGTTACTATAGAAGTTTGTGTTGGGAAACAGGTCCAAAGCAAAATCTCTTCTTTGTTTGATTTCTCTTTCGATCAACTAGATTCTTTCTGAAGTAACCTAATCAAAGAGCTCACAATAAGCAAATGAATACAAATTATAATCATTCACTGACCATGAGAGAAGAGGGGATGAAGTTAGAAAAACAACACATACCTGATTCAGATTGGCTAAAGAAACTACTGAAATAAGGAATGAATTGGATAAATGTAGGTAGGCATTGCTTTCAACCAGTTTAACTAAATCAGCTTCGCAAAGGTTTGGCCTTGCGGACATGGCCCATACTATTGACAAGATCCTTGCGAGCACAAACAGGAAAAGTATTGATGTTTTTGAATGCTTTCAGTCTCCACAGAACATATGGGAAGCTGAGCTGATCCCTAGAAGTGAAGCGAACCACCTCATTAAACCAGACGCACATCAATAGATTAGTTAGGGGTGTATGCTTCCTGACGATAACAGAGGCTTCACAGAGAGCTGCACATCACAAGTTTAATGGAACATTTTACAAAATATATGGGAAATGTGGAGATACAAACCGATGTAAGCCAAAGTTTGGCAACAGAATGAATGAGAGGATTGAAATCTATAGACAATTTGACATATAGCAAGATCTTAAATGAAATAGAACATGGATTTTTTTTATTTCGGAAAAGAAGAAAAGTATTAAAATTACTTTACTTTTAGCTAATAAAAATATGATCAGTGCATACCTTTTTTTCCACTAAATCTCTTGTCTTCAGGCAAGCCATCTTTTCTGTATTGAGTCAGTTGCACTTCAACTTCCTCTGGCTTGGCTTTGTTCTTCTTGACAACAGCCTTAGCCTCATCATAGACACTACTGCGAGCTCCATGTTCTGATATGGCAAGCAAAGATTTTGTGCGCCAAAGAAGTGCTTCCAACACACCTAGTGGGTCTCTCCGGAATTGAGACTTGGAGTCTACCCAAATTGAGTATTTAGATTGAGGAAAAAGGCGATGGCTTAACATCTGAAAGAGTTCCAAGTGCACACATGGTTTAAAAAGTGAACAAAGGAAAGCTTTATCAGAGAATGATACCCCAAATTAAAGAATAATTGAGAATAACACATCATGCTAGGCATATACAACAATAACAAAAGTCTTGTGTCATTAAGTGAGGTCAGATGCATAGATTATGCAACGCCTTTGAACTCAATTAAACACCAAATTTTCATTGATCTGGTAAAGGCATGTGTCAATTGATGAAGTTAATGAAGGACAACAACCATTATGAGCATGCATTTAAATGAAAAAAAAAATATCTTCAAAAGGGGCAGGACACAAAACTGAGTGCAGCCACATGTTAATTATGCACTGCTATAAAGACATAGGAAATGGCATAAAAAAGAAGACACCAGGCTTCAAAGATTTACTACCTTGGGAATTTTACCATTCAACCTTTGATCGGAAAAAGGAAGATCTCGAACAACAACAACACGCCACTTTCCAATAAATCCATTTTCCCCAATTCTGCGCTCTACCAACTCCTGCGCTTTGACGGTGATTTCATCCCAGAATGCAACATAGCAAACCTGCATACCACTAAATAGATTTGGCAAATAAGATCAGCGACTTCTACTATGTATCGATGACAAACTCTTATACTGCTTAAATAACCTTCTTAAGCGAAGCCTCGGACATTCCAATTGGCTGATAGAGATCGTCTCCACCACCAAATGCACAAGTAGATACCACGACTTTGCAACCTTGCATGTAAGTTTTATCTTGATCAGATATCTTAAACCCTCCATTCACACTGTAAAACCCACAATGTACCAGCATAGTTTCTTTCACCTACACGAAGAAACAAAGGCTAGAGTAAACATATAACTACCGCCAGGCAAAAAGAAAAGTGGCTAAAAATGAGAACCAAAACCAACTCATTACCTCAAAAGATCTATCTCTCTGCTGAAATGTTTGATTTCCAGTAAATAAATTAAACCGTGTGTCCTCTGTACGCAAATGAGACAACGTAATATTCCCTCCTACAAAAGGCCTATCACTCTCTGAAATGTATAAAACTTCACCAACAGGAACACTAGAAGATTCTTCTTCTACAGGTATATCCAGCTGCTCAAACTTTTCAGGAGGTAGGAGCTTCAAGCAACCTGATAGGGATCAAATCACACATCAACACCTCATTCTATGCATCTTGAAATGAAAAAGATTAACATCTCAACTGAGAATTATCCACTTTCAAGAGACACTTAACTACAACATTTCAATGCACGCAACACAACTAAGTATCAACCATTAGCGAAGGCATATTTAATCATTAGTGCCACAAGTAGATGTTGATAAACATACACAATCATTTACTCTTAACCACTTATGCAAAACTTGTCACCATGAAACATTTCAATAACCCTGATGACATGCTAACCACTTGCAATAAAATATATTTATCACAAGTGTCAGATATTTCTATTGTATACACAACCATTTCCTCTTTAACCCTATGTAGCATAGACACTGACACGAGCACTGATACGACACTCACACGGACATTGATACGACACAGACACGGAAATACGTATAATCTCTATGTAGGACAGGGGACACAAATCTATATATTATATAATGAATTATATAAATTAACCATAACTATTGATGTGCACAAGTATGTTTTAGGTTTAGGTTTTTTTTAGCATAAGAAATATGGCTAGTTCAAAAGGATTTGTTACTTATTTTTATAATCATAATAAAATTTTATACAATAGTATTTCTTCTTTTTAAAATTGTGTTCTCCTAGAATTGTCAAAAATCCGAGCTTCATAGTTGTATACACATCCATTTCCTCTTTAACCACTCATTAGACAAAGTCAATCGCACACCACTAGGAATTTTTCAACAACCTCATGAAACTATTACCCATAAGTGGCAGAAGTTTAAACGACAATTGTATACCTTCACTCTACACAAAAGCTAACCACACATAACGAACCTCACGCTAATCATTACTAATCTGAAAACAGAGAGAGAAAAAAGGTACTTACGTTCTCTGACGCCACCAACAACATGCGTGGTAGGATCGAGGCGATTCAAATTGGCGGGGGGTTCCTTCCGCGGTGTGGTACTAGATCCATTAGCTCTGTCAGTGTGTGTTTCAGTGTGGCTGTTCGTGTTTAAACTATTCAAGCTTCGCCCAATTCTGGTGGCCTCGAATATGAGCAATCCCGCAGCGGGAACAATGACGAGCAGCATCCAGTATCTGAGGAGTAGCTTCCGCAGCAATCTTCTGTTGCCGAGTTTCTTGCGCTTCCGTCGCGCGCGGATCCGCATCCGACCCAGCTCGTCGGATTCCTCGTCCGACAAGGAGATCGAGACACTGTTGTTGTGGTTGTGGTTGTGGAACATTATGGAAGATGAGACGTCACAAGGTTGCGAGAGGGAAAGAGGGAAATTGAAACGGGAAACGAGATTTAACGACCTAAGAATTGCCCATGATTTGCTTGCGTCGTGTTTGTGCCAGACTCAGTTTAATATGCGCTTTACTCTTTCTTCATGCGTCGTCCTTCTGAGGTGCGGTTCTATTGGTACCTCTCTAATGCGAACAATTTTTTTTATATAAAAAAAACTTAAATAATGTCTTGTCCTATAAAAAAAAAAACTTTCTTATTTTCTTTTTTTAAATTTGTTTTTATAAGAAAATTATTTTAAGTTAATTAAAATTAGGAAACTTTTTTATTTAAATGAACACTAAATATAACCTTGATTTTTTGTTTTACATGTTTACTCACTTTGGTACAGTAAAATCCTTTATTTAATATCCCTTTAGCTATCATCCAAAGCAATTTCAATGTAAAACTTATTAAAGAGGCTAGTTCAATAGTGTGGGTAAATTACTGTATATCTTTTAATATTTGAGTTTAATTCTTGCTAATAATATATATATATATATATGTATATATATATATATATACTTGTGGATGAAATTAATTTAGAGACACGTTTAAATTAAATTCAATGATTATTAATAAGTCGATTTTGATATTTTTTTGCAAAACCCTATTTAATTTTAGAAGCCATGCCTCCGGAGTTGTGTGTTTCTTCTTTTTATCTAGTCTAGTAAGTTATTTTACAAATTTTTCTAATATTTTATAATGAAAATATTATATAAAAAAAGTCTACGAAAAGAAGGATACGTATCATCTTTAAAAAGTAGAACACGATACACGTTATGAATTATATAAATTGACAAGACTTATGTACACAAACATATTTCAATTTTTCTTTTAATAGAAAGATATTTCTCATAATTGGTTCAAAATGTTTTGTTTCTTATTTTTGTAATCATAATAAAAATTTATACAATAAATTTGAGTTTTTAAAAAATTGATGTATTTCTCATTTTTAAGATTGTATTAGAATCATACTAAAATTATCAAAAATCCAACAAATATTTTTTGAATTGAAGATTTCATTGATACATGTCCTACAAGTGTCCGATATATGCGTCCGACAGACACACCATTTAAGAGGAGTATCCGAACCTCATAAATAAATACCATAAAATTTAGGTAATAAAAAGAAAACGGCACTATAGTAGTAAAACACTAGTTTGGTTGGGGTGAAATAAAATGGAGAGAAATTTCATGATACCTACAATTCCCAATTCCAAGCAGATGAAGGAAACAAGAGATGTGGGAACAGAGGGAAAGGGGCAAGATTCTGAATACATACACGCCTTGGGATAATACTCTTCAATTTCTCTTTACTTTTCCTAACGAAAATCTACAAGTACAATGAAACACAAGCAATAGTTCCCAATATGATCCAATTCCAGAGACACCAGGAGGAGCCATGGATGTGAAATCCCAACCTCAACGTTTGGAATATTGAGGGGCTTTACGAGCTTTCTTCAAACCAACTTTCTTCCTCTCAACCACTCTGGAATCTCTGGTAAGAAGTCCTTCCTGTCTCAGAGGTACTCTATGATCTTCGCTCACCTTCAGCAAGGCACGGGCAATGCCAAGAGAGATTGCCTGAGCCTGACCAGATAGCCCACCACCCTCAGCTTTCACAAACACATCATAACTATTTTCATATCCCAAAGTTATCAAAGGGACCTTAATGTATTGAAGCCACAACGGATTTCCTTGAAGATATTCCTACACAAAATTAATGTAAATCAGACAAAAGAGAAACGACAATTATCTATCACACACAGACAGAGATCTCAGGTGTAAAAATCCATTAAAAAATGAAAAGTCCTAAAAGACGCAATCACAGCTGTAAAATGGTGTCTACGATTACAAATAAGTTGAACATTATCTGATTCCAATTTGAGCATATTTCTCATTAAATCCTAAATCCAAGATGACAATATGAGAAATCTCTTAATCTCACTATGTATAGTGAAAAAGAAACAACGAGACACCAAGAAACTTCAATCACACAAACTAGTAAAAGCAATCCATTCATAATATGAAAATACAAAGTTAATTTAAAAGAAAATAGTGAAAGACCCGCCACACATATACATTGTGCCATCGTAACTCAATACTATTTATTCTTCCACAAAGATAAACAAAGAACTTACGCAAAAATCCAACACCAGGCAGATGTTCAAATTATATCATGTTTAAGCCACCAAATCAAATGACACACCTCAAGGGATGCTTTGTAGAGATCGTGGAAAATAAAAGGAACTTGAAAATTATCCACATCAACTCAACCATGCAAAGTGAATGTGAACAACAAGTACATAAGAACAAGTTGGAGTCCCCACCCCCCACCCAACAAAAGATCCCACAATGAGCACAAAGAAGTCCATCCTTTTTGTGCTCTTGTTTTCAGCAGGAGAAGTTTGTCCTGGTTTGTGAACCAGAACTTGGCACTGCACATGCAACTTGTGCTTCAGATTGAGCAGTCAAGAAACCAAGCTCCCTTTGTTTTCTTCCTGAATAATCAGGTAGAAATTTTGTTAAATGGAAAACATGGGATCCTGTTAGCAGCCCAAATACAGCAACTCATGACACACCAGGGCACACGGGCCTTCCCAAGCCCAAACAGACGTCCTCTAGGCCAGCATGGCTCAACAACTACTACTAGAAATGACCTGTTTCAAAATTTTCTTTTTCCTTTACCTGTAGAATGTGTCGAGGTATACACCTTGGATTTCAGTACAGTTACCTTTGGTCTTTTAAGTAATTCAGGTCCTTGTAGTTCGAAATCATGAATGAAAAGTATCTTACCTTCTTTTCTTCAGTATAGTGGCTCGCTTATTTCCTTTAATTTTTCCCTCAACCGTGACTTAAGCCTAACGTTTTTGGTGCTCTCATTGGTGTAATCTAACCTCTGACTTGGGAGAAGCGAGATTAAGGTCCATGAGGAAGCCCGTGACACATTCTATGTGGATGTATTCAAGAAGAGATTTTGCACCTTCACGAAATACTCATCCAGCTCTTCCCAGATACCCTTTCAGTTTTATAATAACGATTCACATTAAGTGACCCTTGAGAGTAGTTAATCAACTCCATTATATTACTAAAAATGTGCTTCAGGTCCAATACAATTACAGTCACATTAACTTCCTTGGAGACATAATTAGGAGCAAAAACAAAAGGATACTTTAGTTACTCTGTCATTCCAGAAGCAGCACAGCACCAGAACCATCTCCTCTGTTGACTGTGCTTGTGCTAAACTATCTGCTTTCTCAACTGAGGCAATTTTCACGCCACAGAACAATTAGCAGTGATGGTCACTGGTGAGATGCTAAGAAAAAACCAGGTTCGGACAAGGGTTATCCATAGTGTGAAGAGAGAATGAATTGGAGCAGTCATCCACAAAAGAATAGGAAGATAGCCATTGACGAGCAAGAACATAAATCACAGGAACCTAAAGAACTACTAATACCACACCGAATACCAGAGAGTTTATGAATCAGCAGATTCTGAATCGATTGAATTTCACAGTAGCACAATGCAAACATATATCAGCAGCTCTAATTCATTAACTCACAAGACACCAATGATTGAGCAACTAACAGGACCTATGACAATCGAAACCAACTAACAAGACCCTGTCTGGATAAAATCTTCCACAAACACTACTAAGTAAACAAAACAAAATCAACTGAATATAGCAAAGAAATCCTAAAATTTCCAGTTGAATCATTTTATCTATTTTTCTAAACTTGTCCACTTACTATCATTCTAATTCCTAAATATATGTTAATATATCATTTAAGTCACTTTTTATTTACATTTTAGACTAATATAATTAACAAATTGCACTTTCCCGAACTTATTCAGAATTTCTTAAGGTAACAGCACTATGTACTTCTAGGAACTAAAATGGCGATTTCTACAAACTGAGCATCTAAATTCAACTAACTAAACAGTGAAAACTTCAGACACCGCAAATTAAAAACAACACTCGAAATTCCGATTGATGAAAATCCAACTTAGGGTGAGAGTTCGAAAGAAAGCGAGGGAAAGAGGCGAGAGACCTTAGCGTCGCGGTAATTGATGATAAATTTGCCATTTCCTTCCTGGAGAACGACGCGAGCGATGGCGCTCTTACGGCGACCGGTGCCTATGATTGTCTGCGCGGCGAATCCACCAGGAAGCCTGGATTTGACGAACTTCTTGAGGTCTTCGGTTTCTGGTTCGGCGAGCACGGTGGCGGAGACGGTGAGGGACGGTGGTTTGGGGAAGCGCGAGAGGGAGAGAGTTGTGGCGAAGGAGAGAGTGTTGGGTCTCTGAGAAATGTGGGAAGAGAAAGAGAGTGAAGAGAGAGAAGTGGTGAGAGCAGAAAGGGAAATCGCCATTTCCACTGCCTTGGCAAACGCAAGCCTCAGAGTGGATAGTGAATTCAACAACGCCAGATAAAGGGATAACGATTTATTGACACTTTTCTTTATTTCAAAAATAAATTATATACTGTCAAAAATAAAATAAAATAAAATAAATGATCTTAATTTAAAATTTTATTTAAGCAAATATAACTCAGTGATAAGTTCGAGTAAATAAAAAATGTTTCTTTATGTCAATAAACGTTATTATTTTTATTTTGAGATTTAAATACGTAAATATTATTATTTATTTATTTTGATAAAAATATTTTTTTATAGTTTTTATAATAGAGTTAATTATATATTTTTTGTTTTCTTTTTTATAAAATATTGAAGAGTTAATTAGACACGTCTCTTAAATGGTAGGTCTGTATTGGATATACGTATCGGACAAAAAAAATAGTTGGATTTATAAAAATTTTAACACAATTTTAACACAATTTTTAAAAAAATACATTAATTTTTTAAAAATTTAAACTTTTTTATTGGATAAATCTTTATTATTAATTTATATAATTCATAAGTTATATAGTATATATATATAATTTTGTATCCTATATTTTAAAAATTATATATATTTCCATATATATTCATGTAATCATATTTTATTTTATTTTTCAAAATCATATATATAAACTTCTTGATGAAGGTTAAAGAAAGATATATTTGTAAAAGGTTTTAATATTCAAATTAGTAAAATCATTAGGTAAAACAATTGAAAGTATAACTCAATATTAGGTAAAAAAAGTACTTTCCTTTTATATCGTCATATATTAATATGTTTTCAGTCTTCAATAACAAGATTGGTTATAATAAAATAAACATAGTTAATTGTAAATAAGCATTTAAATTTAAATGCAAACTTTTAGTTTATAATTTATTATATTCAGTTTTAATATAGACAAAAATTGGTGTATTTATTAATTAAAGTACATCTGACAGGGAGGCATACTATTCATTTTTCTCTTTAATAATTATAATTATATTATTATTTAATTTTTTTGACAATTTTGAGACACATGGTAAAAATTTAATTTTCTTATCGCAATTTTTTACATAATTTTATTTTATGTTTTTTTTTTCATCTTTATCTTCAAGTCATTGTTAGGTTTCAACATGTTTGTCATTTAAGTACATGAGTTAATACTCGTATACAGTTCAACATACGAATGTATTTAAGTACATGTTTGTCATTTTACTTCAAATTCATATATTTCTGCTGTTTTTGTTTCTATCCGTTTTTAATTTTTCCTTCCAATTTCTTCTTCCATCCAAACAAAAATGTAAGAGATAGCATCACAGCCTCAATAAATAAAAAATGTACAACATAGCTAATGCAATTAATTTTCATATTAAAATTAGTTAACATGTTGTATTCATAAATGAGATAAGTTATTATTGACAATAAATGAGCATTACTATATAAGAATAATTTATTTTTTTTAATATATTAATCACATTCTTACATAGTACTTATACACTTTTACATATTACTTATTTGATCTTACAGATTCATTTCACCAAAAAACTAAAAAATGTATACGATAAAGAAAAAGAAAGAGGTTCATTTCACCAAAAAGCTAAAAAATAATACGATAAAGAAAAAGAAGGAGAAAGATGAGTATAAATTGTTAAGCCGATAATAGATACTATCTAAATCTTAGATTTTATACAAGTACACATATCAAAATGAATTTGATAATCTAATATTATTTCTTAATTAACATTATTTTAAATAAAATAAAATTTATAATTTTTTATAGATTTCAAAATAATGATAAAAAAAATAATTTAGTGATTATTTTATAAATTTTTAAAAAAGAAATTTATTTGTTTGTTTATAATATTTAAAAAATGATTATATGATAAATTATTTAAAATAAACTGTTATTTAAATTAAATCTTAGATTTTGCTAGCTTCTGGTTATCCTGTAAAGTTAAAATAAACATGTATAAAAAAATTAAAAATTAGGAAGAAGTGATTTATTTCATTAAAAAAAAGCTATAAAAATTCGCCCTATCATCTAAAACAAAATTTGTAAATCTTCAATAAAAAAACATAGCTAAAATATGAAGTTCTTCATTATTGATACAATTCTATGAACTCTAGGACTAAGTGTCCACTGAAATAAAGAAAAGAAAAAAATCATTGATCATGTGCAACTGATCCTCCCCACTTTCTCACACGACTTCCTGCTTCTTCAGCCTGTGAAATTCATTGACATCAATTAAATCTGAACATATAACAGATTACTTACAACAAATTGATAAAAAAAATTATTGATTCTCATTCAAACATTTACTTTTAAACCTTCTTTAAACTCTTGTAAAATTAATTTTTTTTTATAAAGTTGAATTAGGATTAAAGTTCACTTCTTAATATGATGTTATTAATATGATGTTAGAGTCATTTTCGAACTTATCCTAACGAGTGTTTGTTAAATTTATCAAATCACTCGCTAATCAGATTGTTATCGGATCATCCATAATATATTATGTCACACACGAGTTGTCACTCTCGACGTGAGAGGGTGTTGAAGATTTTACAATCTTTATAAGAGGCTGCAAACCTCATCTCATAAATCGATGGTAGAAGGTTGAATTAGATTTAAAGTTTACTTTTTAATAATTTACTTTTAAACCTTCCTTAAACTCTTGCAAGATTAACTTAAAGAGAGGGAAAACAATAAATGTGGAATGCACCAACCTCTTTTTTCCAGTTGGTTAATGAAGTGACTATTATAAGGATTGTGGTTTGCAAAACTATGCCTCCAATCATCCCTGACCAAATACCCTGAATTACACAAAAACATGAAGAGTAAGTTAAAAAATTGCACACTAATCTAATACTATAACGATTAATTGGAAAACTATGTCACTAACAAAAAATTCAGATTGATGATGTTATATAATGTGAATGGTACATCACCTCAACTCCAAAATTAAGTACAAATCCCAAGACTATCCCTGCTGGTAATCCAAATACATAGTAGCATCCAATGTTGATGTATGCTACTAGAGATTGCCAACCAGCTCCAACAGCAACACCTAATGAAGTTTTATCATGGAAAAAGCTGAGAGATTTAACACAGATACACATGCTTTCTAAATTGTGCCTTAAAAATTGCATTCAACTTGTTAAAGAAGATGTAATCCCTGATTTGGTAATGTAATTTGACAATTTCACAGTGTTGAGTTTTTAAAGGTGAATTCACAGGAGATAATTGAGAATAATGATTGATGAGAAAATCACATAACTAATTATAATATCAGCTCTTATCCAAAAACTTAAGGTAATAATAGGTTTATGAATTATGAAGTTTCGATACATCTCTTAAATGGTATGTGTCAGACACATGTATCAAAGACTCACATGTGTACAACACTCGTACAATACGTATAGATATAAAATATCCAATTCAACAAATAATTTTTGAGTTTTTGATAATTTTAACACGGTTACAACACAATTTTAAAAATGACAAATATAATAATTTTATAAAAACTAAAACTTATTGTATAAGTTTTTATTATAATTTCAGAAATAAGAAATAAATCATTTTGACTCAGTCATGGTAAACATCTTTCTGTCATAAAGAAAAAACTCAATCATATTTGTTCACATAAATCTTGATTGTCAATTTATATAATTCTCTATTATATAATATATAAATACGTGTCTCTCTATCCTACATTTTAAAGATTATACGTGTCAAAGTATCCATGTTCAGTGACATTTCTTTATTACATAGTTTGTGACTCTTTTTCTTATATTATAACTCAATTTTTTTCATTTTTATGCAGTAATGATTTTTAGGAGTGACTAACCAGATAGGACTGGTTGAAGGCTGTTTAGAAGCACAGTGATACCGAGCAAACCAGCAAGCTTAGTTGTTTCAATGGCAACTGCAGTGGTGGAGGTAAACAAGTAGGGAAAGTAATCTTTTGTTGACAGCACTACGATCATGGCCACAACACCTATGGCCACTGATGTGATGGAAACCACCCACACTGAAAACCTTGCAGCCTTGAAATCACCAGCACCAAGTTCATTTGATACTCTCACACTGTCCATGAATTTAAACAACTCATTTAGAATATTATTCACCCACCCCTTTATAATGTCCCAACATCATTCAATAAAAAACACTTCACTGAGTATTTAGAACATAACAATCAGAGCAATGGCCACCTTATAGCAGCATTGAACCCAATTGCAATCATTGCATCCCATCCATTTATGTTCATACTGCAAACATCAAAATAAGTATTAGTAATCATTTGCTCTCACACTCCTCCTCTTAAATGGTGAGTTCATCTCGGACATATGTATTACATACTGACACTCGTATGACACTAATAAGATACGTCGATAAAATTTGAAACATATTTTGCATATAAATCTTTATTGTCTATTTATATAATTCATAATTATAAAATATATAGATTCGTATCTCCGTGTCCTACATTTTAGAGATATTTGTATTCCTATCTGTTTCGTATCAGTGTCCGTGTCGTATCAGTATCCGTGTCAATGTTACATGGTTGATATGTTCATGATAGTTGGCATTGTAAAATAGGGTCAGAAAGCATTTTTAAGCCATTTTATTTTCAAGTTGTTCAATACAAAGAGATTTAGAGGGTCTTGGGGTTAGAAAAATATTCACCAGATAGATATGGCATCAACAGGTATGAGAGGATTTTCTAAACGCCCTGTTATGACCACCAGTATCATCAAATACCAAAACTCCAAGCTGCCACACCATTAAAAAGTTAAAATTTAGCACCATATGTAACCATGTTGAATGAAAAAATGAAGCAAGTGAGTGAAAATACCATAACATAACAGCTGAAGCGAGAGAAAGCTTTACAAAACCAAACAAGTCCACAAAAGCTAGCCATGTGAATCCACTCCATGCTCCATCTGACTTTGTGATGAAAATGTACAACAATTGTGCAATCACAATCAACCACCATGATGTGTTGAGAGTAATTGCTGCTCCAATTAGACCCCACTCCAGCTTCAGTATAAGAAGCCAACTAAAAAATGTGTGCAGCACCAACACACCTCCTGATACCCATAACATCACCAGGACTTTCCCTTGTGCCTGCAAGAACTTTTGGATTGGAAAGTTTAGGGCATATGCAAACAACTGGGGTATCATCCACACAGCAAATTTTCCTGCCAAAACAAACCAAATGTGTTCATAGTTGCATAGAAAAAAAAACATGTATATACACACACTGAAAGTGTAGTTAGTTTGAAGTTGTGTTTTGAAGAGAAAGATGAAAGTAACAATATAAAAAAAATCATTAAATAAAAATTAATTTTAGAAATAAAAAATAATTAATTGTTATATTAACAAAGTTGAATACTATTTTAGAAACTAAAAACATTATTATATCTAAATTAGTTTATATTATTGATAAATAGTTATTAAATTGATATATATGTAGATACCAAGATTTTAGATACCAACTTTAAAATCTAAATAATTGGTAACTAATTAGATACCAATTTAGAAACTATTTATTAATAATATAAATTAATTTAGATACTAATAATTTTTTTAATTTCAAAAATAGTATATAATTTTGTCAATATAACAACTAATTATCTTTAGTCCCTAAAATTGGTTTCTATTTGATGAGGTTTGGGGAGGGATTTGGATTACAGTAGTTAATCAGGTCTGGAAGCATAGGAATAAGGTTATCTTTAAAGGGGAGTAGTAGATGTACAGGAGGCTTTTGCCTTGATCCAATTAAAAACTTGGTCTTCAGTTTTATCCAAGTCACACTCTATGTTTTTTTCCCTTTTCTGATTGGTGCATAGACCCGATGATTTGTATGAGGATGATCTTATGAGGTATTTACTTAGAATGTCAGGTGACTTTCTCTAGGTTAAGTTAGGAGTGTTTTGTATAACCATACATGAGAGTATGTCTACTGGAAGTGATTAAGGTTGTCATTATGTATAAGGATTGAACCACTCCGAGAGGGACTCATATTTATTAATTTTTTATTATCGATAAAAAAATAATAATTATAGAATGAAGAGTAACCTGCAGCAGTTGAGATCTGAGATGTTTGTCCAAGCAGCACTAGAATTGGGGGTGACCAAACATAAATAGGTAACATAAGAAGTGCAGTGATGAACAAGATGACCCATGATCTCTGCATGTACACTCCTAACATCCTTGTCTGCCCTGCACCAAAAGCTTGCCCACACAGAGTCTCCAAGGCACTTCCCATTCCCAACTTTTCCCAACAACAACAACATACACAATCCATTAATTTTAATTATCAAAACTCAAACCAAAAATATTCAATCAATGATTACTCATTAATTTCATTGAGAGCATATTTTTTATCTCCACACAAATTTCTATTAATCCACTTTATCTTTTTTTTTATATAAAAATTTTCACTATCCAACTTGACATCTCAGCTAGGCTGACACATCAAGTAATAACAATCATCTGTCAGCTAACACATCAAATAATAACAATCATCTGTCATCACAGGAAAAAAAAAATATTAATCCACTTTATCATTCCAAACAAATTCTACGTTACTAATAAATGAATTCGTGCTAATCAATGGCACATTAATCACACAAGTTTCTGATCCTGACGTACAACCTCTAATGGCACATTAATTTTTAACGTTTATTAGTAAATGAATTCGTGCTAATTAATACCTTTGCTACAATATATCATTTCTGTACAAAATTCATGATCCATTTTATTATTATGTAATAAATATATTTTATTTATAAATGCATGAAAATAAAATATATTACACGTGAGTTATCTAATTATTTTGTAAAAATTAAAATTCTTTATTTTTAATATTTGACTAAATAGATTGGAGAAGTCAAGAAGATTGAATCAAAATATCATTAAAAATAATATAAATACATTAAAATAATATTAAAATGTATTAAAATAATATAAAAATAAGAGCTCTTCAAAAATAATTTTCTTTGTTAACTTTTTTTATTAATAATAAATAATAAAATTATATATTTTCCTTTCTCTTACTCAAAAATAAAATCTTATAAGTCATGCCATTAAGTATCCATAAGGCGTTTTTTTTAGTGTTTGGGCACTCTAAATAAAAATGTGAATGACTTTATTTTGTTTTCTCAAAAAGCCTCCACCTATTTTGCTAGTAATGAATTTAGAATAAATATTTTAGAAAAATACCATAAATACACTTTTTTTAATAATTTCTTTAACATGTATTTTTATTAATTAAAATCCACAAAATATATAAGATAATCAACTAAAAAATGTAAGATCCCCTAACATTCATTATTTTCAATGAATTTTAAATAATATATAAATTTTATTTTAACACATATTTCAAATCCAATTGTGTATTCAATAATAACCATTTTGTAAATTTTGTCACTCGATTTTTTTTTATATTTTACAATAAAAGTTTTCAATTTTTATGTATTTTATCTCACAATTCTTTTACATTTTATCCTCATGTTTAAAAAAAACTAAAACAGTATCATTACACATAAACACAACGTTTAAAAACAAAAACACACTTAACAAATCAATAAAATATGCAACAAATACAATAGGTATGATGACAAAATGTGAAAAATAAAATAAAATTCAACTTTTATGTATATTATTACATTATAATTACACATAACAAAACTTTTTTTTCTTTCACCTTTTGCCCTATAATCATAACAGCCACAAAACTCCTATCGCTTCACAATTTATGCAGACACTGTCCCAGAAAACCAGACAAATTTCTTTATGACAGAATGAGAAACAAAGTTGAAGAAAATTGAAAAAAAAAAGAACAGAGAATGCAGACAGTACCCCCAGAAAACCAAACAAATTTCTTCATGACAGAATGAGAAACAAAATTTGAAGAAAATTGAAAAATATTAAGAAAGAAAATTTAGGTCTTACTCAACCTCATAAAATCAATTTATAAGTTTGTATCCACATACATATTATGAAATTTCATAATCTTTAGTTGATATGAGATCTCTAACATACTCCGAACCGCTAGAATAAATTCGAAATGATTATGATACCATATTAAGAAATGAACTTTAAATGCAACTCAACTTCGTCAAATCGACTTATGAAATGAAATTTACATTCTCTTATAACGACTTATATGTATTCACTTATATATTATGAATAAAAAAAAATAGAAGAAAGCATGCAGAAAGTGTCCCAGAAAACCAAACAAATTTCTTCATGACAGAATGAGAAACAAAGATGAAGAAAATTGAAAAAAGAAGAAGAAGAAAGCTTGAAATGTACCATGACTCCAAAGGCAAGACCTGCAACAACAGAGTTTTCTACAGAAACTGCTGCAAGATCAAGATCACCAACTTGGCCTGCAAAAGTTTGAGTGAGTGCACCAAGCGAGTACTGAAACACAGAGGTGAGAATAGCAGGGCCTGCTAATCTCCACAGCTTCTTTGACTCAAAACCAAAATTCTTAACAGCACTCTTCACTGTCTTCTCCTCACCAATGTCTGAGTTCTCATTGTGTTCTAGCAAGGGACTCTCCATTCACAATCACTTCTTCTTCTGTCACTGATACTGGTTTCAACTATGACACCCTTTTTCAGATATCAGAATTTCTAGTGAATATCAGACAAACTTTGGTTTAGCTTTTTATGCATGTGTGTGTTATGTGTGTGTTGGAGTTAGAAATGAGAAAATGGGAATGGCAAGTGAAGAAAATGTGGAGGTTCTACCAACTGCAATTAATAATATTAAAAAAGAGGTTAGAACGGTGGCTAAAGATAGCATGGAACTGTAGAAAATTTATGTACTTCTTAATTTTTAATCAAATCATGTAACTCAATTTTTTTTATATATAATATATACTTTAAATTTAATTTTTATCTTTTACAAAATAAACTTTAATTCCTTTTGGTTCTTAAGTTTTATTATTTTTTTTAAATAAAAGATAAAGTATTTCATTTTATAGTATATAAAATAGGTGCATGCAAATCTTATTTCATAAATGGATTTTACATCGTTAAATTAGACTTAAAACATTTCAAATTTATTCTACAATTTTTAAAGTTGAGAAGTCTAACTACTCAATTTTACCAGTAATTTTTATATAAATAAATAAGTAAAAAAATTAGTTGAAACTATAATAACACTCATGAATATTTGTTTTTATAATTTTAATTGTGTTTTATTTCTCTTAAAAGTCAATTAAAAAAATATGAATTTAGTCTTATAAAGATCAATAATTGTATTCGATTATACAAATGGTGTCAATATCATGAATAGTAAAATGATGAGTTGTAAAATCAAAGTTGTCTCATTTCTTTTCAGTCATGTCTATAACTAAGACTACAATATATATATATTTGATGACAATTTAATTTAGATCAAAAAAAAATATTGTAAAAATCCTCTGATCTTAATTATTTGGATTTTAAATTCATAAGTGCATTGAGATTTTGCCGATTTTTAGAGCTAATTTATTTTCAATATTTGGTTGTTTATATTAGATATTTAATATTTTTATCTTTTTGTTTTCTTTGCAGCACAAACAATTATCAAATAAGGGAAATTATTTTAAATTATAAATCAATTTGATTTAGATTATGGAAACAAATGTTTATGTTATTGATAATAGAATAGTTAAGTTTTTTACTTGACATATATGACTAATTTTAATTAAAAAACTAGTGTGAGAAATATTATTGGTAGGGTATTATGTAATTATGAGACTGATATTTATATGGATAGAAAAGTATTTTTTTTGTTTTAATATTTTTAGCATTAAATGCATTACACTAAATGTTGTAATCCTACATTGTACGAGAAATAAACAAGACTAAGACACAAAGAATTTAAATCTATTACGATGTTAGAAAATAGTAAAATGAAGAAAGTAAAGCTTAAAAATTATTTAGAATAAAACTAAAGTTTAAAATAACAATTCACGCATAAAAAAATTAAGAATAAAAAGTTCCTTGTTTAATTTAGCTAACCAGTTAAATTATTTTAAGTGATAGAGTTATAGTAAAATATAAATTTTGTAATAATGGATAAATATTTGTTTAATTTTACTTCGAATAACTTTTCTTTTTCTTTAAATATTGATTACATTTATTCATTTATTTATTTGTTTTTATTTCTGAAATGTTTTTATCAGGAAGTTAGGAAGACGTGACTCACCTGGGGGTTGTCACGGGTTTCAGTGGTTGCTACTTGTAAGTTGGTTGAATTTAATATTTTTATAAAAGATAATAAAACCATTTTTAATTAATATATGATATATCTATACTTATATTTATATATAATGGAATTTTTTATTATAATTATTTTTTTAAACATAAATTTTTTCAATTATATTCTTATTTAATATATCTCATTTTATTAGTATAATGATATATTTTGTCATTTCATATGAATTATTTAAAAAAAAATATTTTTTAATCTAATATTAATGTACAGTTTTTATAGGTAAACTCACTTCTCACTCTTTCTTAAATTTCTTATTTTAAGGTAATAACCAGAAGAAAGAAAGAACACACTCTCACACGTTTCTAGACCAAATCTCACACTCTCCGATTCAAAAAAACTATCAATGAAAAAAGAGAAAAAAATTTGAAAAAAAAAAACTCAAACTGAAAAAATAAAATAAAATTGTTTGATCAATTCATATTTTTTTTATATGTTATTTTTTGTTTTTTATTTTCGACTCATCCAAATTATTTTTATATATATGTTAAATTTCTATTATCGTAAAAAATAATAAAATAAAAAATTACAAATACATAAACATTGTTGCGCCTGTGTTTGCGCTGGTTCTCATAAATTGATTGTAACAATAGAAAAATCTTCTTTATATATTATCAGATATTATAAAAAAAAATACTGAATGTGTGTCTATCTTTTTTAATTTAATAAAAATATATTTTTTAGTAAATAGTTATGCAAATTAATTATAAACATTTTTGTGTAACCACACATTATAAAATAATTATGAGTAAAACATAAATATAAAATGTATATTTTTATCCATATATACTTGGAGATGTTTAATGTGTATCTATCTTTTTGTTACGATAGTACAAAATAAAAAAATAATTTTGATTGTAATTATTAAAATAATTTATTTTATTAAATTTTATGAAAAATATGTTTATAAAAATAATTATAAATAAGTAATTTTTTATTCTAAATAATTAATTTAATTTTAAAAAATAATATTGTCATTTCATGTTTTGATACTTAGACTAGTCACCTCTGATTGTGATTTTCATGTAGTCTATTTTTAAAAAAAAAATGTCATGTTCATGGTCCAAATAAAATATAAAAATATAATTACTTTCATTAATAATATTGGTTCTACCAAGATTTGAGTATCAGTCTTTTTATTTAATTGCAAACTCTAAACTACTTTTTTTAACCATATTAACATTGATATATATAAACATTTTATTTTAAATACAAATATATTAACTTTTACAATTTTAAAATAATGATATTTCCATAAATTTATAAATTATACAATTATTTTAATTTCTTATTTCAGTCCCATCAATTATATCATATACATCATTTTCACTCTCACTTCTTTCTTTCCCTTTCCACTCAGTTGTTTAGGACAAATCATTAAATATTGTCGTCTTAGTTGGACCATAATAATTAGTGTACGAGAACAAGTTTCTTCTGTTCAATTACACGTTCATAAAAAGATTGTCGAAAATATATATATTAGAATTTGTAGTTTGCAGTTTTTAATAAACTGTATGAAAATAACTTATTTTTTTACTTTGAATTAAATTAAATTTCCACCTCCTCTTCTATAACATCTATTTCTAATAGTTTTTACACCTATTAAGAGTGTGTTTAAGATAACTATGAAAATTAAACTATTTTAATAATTGATTATATGTACAACCAACCTTTATCAAAGTTAGTTTTTGTTTGTATAGTCATATTATAATCAATCCATGAAAAAACATATTATAATCATGATTATATAATTAAATTTGTTGATACACCAAATAATATTTATGCTTAGTTTTTAATATAAGTGAATTTTCAGAAGATGTGAGATTTTTATTTTTTCTAAGATTATGGAATCTATGATGCTTAATTATTTGTTTGTGTGGTAGTTTTAGTTTGTATAAATAATTCTCTTAACATTCTTCAAACAAACTCTTTATTCAATGAAAATAATATATGAGACACAAAATGTACTGGTTGATACCAGACAAGCTAGTTACTCGGTTCGACCAATTGTATCTATGGCACCTAATAAATGACAACAATAACAGTTATGAGAATTCTTTACGAATCATGATCATGTCCCATTTAATATGGGTGACCTCTCCTAGAAATCAGCTAAACACTAATTAAGTGAAAGATATTCAAGATATTCTCTCCAATTATACCAATATACAAACATATCTCCTTATGAATCATGAATCATATTATGAATCAGTTAACAACTGAAATTTGATAAATTTGACCCATCACAACAAGGGTCAATGACTAAACACTATAAATAAATCACTTATTATAAATTACATTTTAATCAGTTTTCACTATACACTCTATTTACATAGAGTACTTACTTAATCGTCTACAATTTTTTATGTCAACAATTGTACTTTTATGTATTATCTATGCCCATTTTGCTTATACAGTTAAAAAACAATATAATTTCTAAAAAATGAACTTGAATTATAAATAACTATCACAAAGTTGTGGTTTTGAAGAAAAAATAGAGAAAGGGAGAAGTGATGGAGAAGTGTTGAAAAATGGATTTGTGTTTGTTTGGTTACTATTGTAGCATTGGTGATAAGAACTTTGCAAAGGGACACAAAGAGGTAGGTATAATAAATAGTGTAATAGCACGTTGAAGACTTCAAACGCGTTATTATTTATGAATGTGGAAAGAAGAAAAATTGCACGTTAAATTCATCTAACTATTTTTGGTTACGGAAAATAGACAAGAGAGGATACACATCTTTTTAATTTTGTTATAGTTTCAGGTAAGTAGGAAATAAATTAATAACAAAGGATAAAAAAAATGTGGAAAAAAAGAGAGAAAATAAAAGTATTTAATTTGAGAGAATACGAAAAAATAGAAAATAAGTGATTATATTTAAAGATTAAATTTATGCCCAAGTAAATTGATATTGAATTATTTTTGTGATTAAGTAAAATCTGATTTAATATAATCTGTTTCAATTTCTTACTGATTTATGATGAATTTTGTATTTTGAATTTGAGACGTAGTTAATTTAATTTGATAAAAATTATTAAATAATACTATTATTATTATTATTATTATTCAATTTATTTTATTGTTTTACTAGTTAATTTTTATTTTAAATATGAAATTATTCATTTCTTTAAATATTAAAGAATATAGTATATTTTTTTTAAAATATTCTAAAAATGTAAAAAGATTGAAATTATAATTTGAACAAAATAAATTCAAAAGTTGTGATTCAATTGACTCAATCCAAAGTGAGATTTTTCTATTCAATGGAATGACGAGTTGTATAAATTTGAATCCGAAGTATATATCTCTAATAAAAACTAATTTTTCAATTGTGGTGTAAATTTGATTCAATAAAAACTAATTATTTACTATTTTAATTTGTTTCTGAAAAAAATAACTAATCTAAAATATTAGTAATTTCGATTTTTATTCTACCTATAAACCTTTTATTATTAATACATATTGATATGTATTATTGAAATTTCCAGTTTTGTATAATGCACATATTTTATTAAAATTTGAACCAATTTTATATGTATTTCAAATATTAAAAACTTACAAAGTTTATATTTATTTTAGTTTTTAACATCATAAAATTCTGATAATATATATATATATATATATATTTTTTTTTTTTAAATTATTAAAACAATTTTATTATTACTGCCTCGATATTAATTATTAAATTTTCAATAATTTCTTTAACGGATTCAATGACCTTTCAGATTTTATAAATATAGATTAAAAAAAATTCAGTAAGGAAAGTTTAATTATGTTTGAGAAGACTCTTAAGAAGAAAGTTGATGCTTTAGTTGGTCAAACGTTGCGTCTTATGATCAAGAAGGTAACCATAAACTAATAATTAGAGTGTTTTAAAAAACTTATTTACACCATTTTTTTAGTTAGATGAACCCAGAAATATAAATAGATATTATGTTGAAACCAACAAATTTGCAAATATACACGTGTATCTCATCTTTAAGTCTCATCTAATCTTGTGATAAAATTAATTTATAAATATATTTAAATTTATTTACATATTACAATTTTACAATATTTTTAGATTTAAACACTATGGTATATGTAATTTGTGCTTTTTTATGCTTTTTAATTGTTAAGAACTTGTTGAACAGTGTTATATTTTAAGTTTTTAGTGTGGTAAAATAAATTGATTAATTAAAAAGCCAGGGATATAAAATCGTGTATTGTTCAGATCAAAAGGATTAAAAATACAGTGAAACTAATTTGCACTCCAAGATGCCACAATTATGTCAGTTAAATATGATTGGTATTGCATCTACAAAAATTTAGTGTAAATGTGTTGTTGGAGATCCCACATCTAGAAATTAAAACATTTCATAGTATATGAGTAGGTGCAAACCTCACTTTATATATATGGAGTTAAATTAAGTTTAAAATTCACTTCTTAATATAGGCTGATTCTCCCTATACCCAATCAAATTAAACTAACACCCAATTAAATTAGACTGACACCCAATTATGTATGTGAAAGTACTGAAATGTCCTTAATAAAAATGAAATTAGGTTAATTGAATTGTGCACCCAATCACACACCCAACAGCCTTCGTTCTCGCACGCCGCGAACAATCTTCATTCTCGCACCAACGCAGCAGCCGCCAGCGCCACCTTGGTTTTCATTGGCATTTCTCCTCTGAGGCAGCGGAAGCTTGACCTGAAGGATCCCTTGAACGAAGACGAACCCAGGAGCGCGAAGGTCTTTCATTGTTGCGCAAGGTCAGTTTTAACATGTGTGTGTTATAGATATGCTTGTCCGGAAGTCATTCTTGACTTTCAGATATAGTTCTATGTAGCTCACCCTACACGTTTTTTCAAAATAAAGAAGATAATGATACAATGGGATTTGCCCTTAATATAATATCATAGTCATTTCAAGTCTATTCTAACAATTGTTTGTTGGACTTATCAGGTCACCCATTCTCAGACCGTTATCAAACCACAAATTGGTAGTCTCGGCATACAAGTATGTTGATGATTCCACATCAACTAGAAATTAGAACATTTCATAATAAGAGTATGAGTTTCCAAACACTAAATTTCAATCACCAAATAACTGAAGTATGTGACCTTTCATACTTAAAACGTTCTCTTTCTTTAAGAAGATAAAAAATTTCTTTATGTACATAACTCTACTAGCACACAATTTTACCAAATTTACATATTCGTGCTCATTGGCATAAAATAATGGCTTTTCAACTGTAATGATAGATTTATTGAAGCAAGTTTTTTGAACCCTATTGAAGCAAGTTTTTGAACCCACATTGGCTTCTTCCAAATTATCAGAAGTAAGGATTTTTCACATCAAAGTTAATACTACTAGTTTTAGCTTCAGCGTTTTCCACATTGGTGTAAAACTTGTTTCAGAATGCACTCTAAGAGGAGTCCAGGTAAACAATTTCAGCTTGTCTTGAGACTCTTCTGAACCGCAACAGTTCTTTCATCAGTTCTGTTCCGATGTTTGAAACAGGCTTCACAATCATCCTTTCCAACACAGGAGAGTATAGAAGTAGAAAACTGATAAAATCTAATTCAGGTTTGATTCCAGATATGCCATCTATCTTCACATTTCGCAGATGCATCTCTGGACAAGCAAAATACACATCTTCCCAAGAATAGGCGTGTGTTACCAGAACAGTCTGCTCCTCTGGTCGAGCCTACATGAGAATTGCAACCATCTTAGAAACACCCAAATGCCCAACAACACTAAACTGATTTGAAAATTCTAGAACTTAACAAAATTATTGAAAAAACGAATACCAGCAGCAAAGACAAGTCACAATAACTTACAAGGAGTACTCACCAATATTTCTAGTTCTTGTAGATTAGGAGAGCTTCTTAAGAGGCAAAGAGCAGCTGAGATTTCCTTCAAATCATTAAAGTTTATTCGTATGGAAAGATAACTTAGATCAATGCATGGTCTTGGAAGATTTACTGGCACAACCCCCACTGCCAAATACTAGCATAAGCAAGAAAGAGATGATGGATCACAAATCGGTGAGTAATGTATTTAATATTTGCATTTCAATATAGACATGCACATGCCACACGTTAGGGATGACAATGGAACAAACACAAATAATAGCTATGTATGCACAGAACCCATCTCATAAAAAAATGTCTTCTAACTCATCCTGTTATCAGCTAGGTCTTCGTTTGAAAAATACCCTTGCATAGATTTTTTTTATTTTATTTTATAGTAAATTAGTCTTTCTAATTAATCTCTTTATGAACAAATATAATTCTATAAGTCTAACTAAAAAACATAAATCTATAAAATAAAATTATAAGCAAATTTTCAATTGTTAATATTTTTTTACCATTAACTTAGTTTTGGTCATTTAATTCTAAAATAATATCCAAATAAAAGTTTGGATACCATGAGGACCCACCATATTAACACGCGGATGATTAAAATATTTGTATCCATTACTTATGGAAATCCATAGAAAGTACTCGTTTAGTATCCATTGTGGATTTTATCAGCAGAAAATCTTGGATCCGAATTTTTTGTCATTCCTAAGCATTGGGTTTATACACTAATTAAAAATTCAAATGATCAAGACTTTGACATATTATTCACCCAACTAGAAGAATTGTTTTGGAAAAGTGATGTTATGAGCATTGTACCTTTAAAAAATAGCTTTGAACCTCTAGCCTTTGCACGTGTGGCAGATGAAGAAAAAATTTGAGCAAATTGCTAGAGCCTCCACGAAATCTACTTTGATTGATTTCAAAGTTCACATACAAGCCAATGGATACCACAGCTAATTGGGAAGTGTTCTCAAAGCTAATATCTTCAAATTTACCCCCAATGTCAAAGAAAAGGAGATTCGGTGCATCAATATTAAGATGAGTGAAACCATCAAAGTTCATCAATGTCAACCGTTCAAGCACTGGGCAGCTGGATATTAAGTTTTCAAAAACATCCTGAGCCAAGGTAACATGTTGCAGATCAAGACTCTTTAAGTTCCTGAAGCCTTTAAATGTAGATGGAGGTTTAAGCCAACAATTAAACAACTCTAAATGAGTCAAACTTTGACAACAAAACAAACACGAGTGTATCTTATACCGCTGTCCTTTCCAGATTTCCAGCACAAACTCTTTAACAGACTTTCTGCATAAATGAAGCGTCCAACGATCAATATCAGCCACACCTAGGAGATCACGATGGGAGAGTTTGAACTTGTTGATTGACCCAGAATGAAGTAGCAGTACATGATCAACAGTTCTCAAAAGCTTGTTCTTGATAATCACATGGTCCTGAGCAGCCACAGAGACACATTGGCCATCGAACACAAGATTCGGTAGCGTGGCCCATCTGTACCTCCATTTGCTAGATAAAACACTTGTTCTCACTGCCTCCTTAATTGACAAATGCGACAAAATTTGGTCTATTACATGACCCGGCAAGTAACTGATTCTGTCTGGCTCCATATCGGTTAGGCAAAGAGACTGGGGTAGCTCTCTCCCCTACATTCAAATAAAATATAAAAACAGGACAAGAGAATCAGATAACAAACTAGATTACCATCACATATGTACAAATTCAGGTCTACGAACAACCTTAAAACAAAAGCAAAAACTTGGCACCATTTATATGCTAATGTTGCTACATTGAACAAAAAGAGCATGATAATTGTTTATCATTTTCAATTTCGTTCACATCAAAGAATGCACCCATGGACGAGTCCCAAATCCAGTTAGGAACTCAAGAAATCCCACTAAACTCTCCTATGAATGACATGGCACTTTCCTAAAGGGCACTCCTATTTATGGAGTGAAGCTCATAGAAACTACAATGTTGGACGAAGGACCAACCATCCTCAATTGGATGATCCACAACCCCTCGAGCGTGAATTTAGGTCTGTCAATCCATAATCCATAACCCAACCATAATCCATAAACAAAAATATCATGATAATCATTTACGCTTTTTGAATTCAAATTACAAAACAACCCAATTGCAAGCAGGAAGCATATTTTTCTTGAAGAATGCCTAAACAAACAACCAAAGCAATCACTAATTACACTGAAAATACGTAAAATAAAATTCGAAATTCAGAAGACTCTGCGAAGTTACCATGCCAAGCTATGAAGTAATTCCAGGCAAGGAACTCAATCCCGAAAGTGAATGCTACAACAAACAGCAAAAATGGAAAAGTTCAATTTAATAATCAGAGTGCCAAAAACCAAATAGGAAAATGTAGCTAAATTAGGATGATTTGGAAGCACTCAGTGACCTTAAACCCTAAACTTACAGTGAAACGAAGAGAAAATGGTGCAGCATGAAAAAACTGTGATGGAATAGAGACAAGGGTTACATCTTGGAATGAAGAGAAATTGAGATTTTGTATATTCATGATGTACTGTGATAAGATTCAGATTCTTTCAGACCTAATTGGGGTTGAAGATGAAGAGAATTTAGGATCCATCTTCCAATAAAAAATAGAAATTCAGGCCCATCTTAACATTCTTTGTAGATTCAAGGCCCACTTCAACTATTTCAGAGATGGAAAAGTTTTTGTTATCAGTAAATAACATACCATTTTCACACCCAATTATAATAATATAATAATATTTTTAATTAAAAAATAAAATAAATATAATTAAAATAATAATTTATTAGTATGTAGAATGAATGTGTTTTATTATTTGTGGTTTCCTTATTAGGTGCTCCTATTTTACAAACTAATATTAAAACTTAACTTCAATTTTAAAAAAAATATATTATTTTGTATAATTTAAATTTAAAGGTAATAACATATTCATATAATAATAGTAGTTTAAATTCGAAAAAGCTTAGAACAAAAAGTCGTCTTCGTAAGTTGTATGCGGATATTACTATGTAATAAAAATAATTGAAAAAATATAAAAGTGAAATGAAGCTAATACTTAAATATCTAATGCAAGAGTTGTGTACTGTTGTCAAAATATAATAAATACAGGAAAAAAATAATATAAGTAGAATAAGTTTTACTTTTATTAAATGTTTAATTTATATTAAGATAAGAACTAAATAATAATGGTAAATGGTGATTAAGGTGAAAACTAACAATGTTAATAGTGATGACATATACAGATGGAAGTAGAGACTGCAACAACGTTATTAATAATAATAAAAAATTATTAAGTAAAAAAGTATCTATTTTTTTCTCAAAATAAAGAGGAGAACTTTTATATTAAAAAGAAAAGGTAAAAAATCGTTTAAAGATAAACTATTTTTCTCCAAACAAATATAAGAGAAAGTATAAAAACTTTTACTATAGAGATAAAAGATTTACCAATTACATATAAACTTGTGGGATGGTATGAAAAGAAAAACAGCATTGTAGACTTAAGTTCTAACATGTAGTTAGTGAACACAATATAATAAATATCCACATAACTTTTTATTGACTTCTATTTTATTTATTCGAAAAAACTTTTCATTGACTTTTTCAAAATCATTAGTGAATGATTATCTAAGGAAGAAAAACAAAGAATAAAGAGTACGAGTCATATATTAAAGAAAGTGTTTTTTTATCGGTAAAAAATAAATTAAATAATATGAGCATTTGAGGGGTGTCCTAACCTATACAAAATTTTATAAGAAGTAACAGACGTACTGAATAAAGCATAACTTAAAATCATACTGTAACTTGTAACCCAATTTGAAGAATAGAAAGTGTTAGAAGATGTGTGATTAATTTTAACATTTGAGATCGTTGGAGATTCCACATCGACTAGAGATTATGATATTTCATTCTTTATAAGTGAGTGCAAACCTTACTTTATGAGTCGGTTTTATGAAATTGAGTTAGGCTTAAAACTCACCTCTTAGTGAAAATAATCTATTCGAATTTTTTTATATATTGAGAGAATATTTAAATATGATATAATATTTCTTAAAGTGCACGTATTAGTTATAACCTTTCTTTACTTATCACCCATAGAAGGGTGTGAACAATTTTGGGTGCTCCTTTTTATGACATTCCAACACGTATTAGTTAGGCAAAGTTACTTGACGTAATTTGCATGGCCTACATGGATATTGTCCTTTTCATCTTTTGTTTTTCCTTCAATCCTTTGAGTACATTTCTCAACTATACCCGACCTAACTCGTGAGAAAAATAAGACCACACATGCATATTCGAAATTTCAAAATGGTTGACAATTTCTAGAACACTTTAGAACTTGTGTTTTGTGGCTCCTATATATACAATAATAGCAAGTCAATAGTTTAAGAATCCCTCCATCTCCCTCTCAGAACTCACCTTTTACTCAAAATCGTTTTCCAGTGTTAGGTTTTTGCCAATCACGTAACTATGGGGAACCAACTTTGCAAAGGGTATGATCGATCATGTTTATGGAGAAAAATTACAGTTAGGTTATAGTTTTTACTTGTTCACTTTCTTTGTTCAATTCTCACCACTTTGTGTTGCTTTTGTGTGTACAACTTGCAGAAGAAAATCAAGATCCAAGAGAAGGCCAATGGGGTTCATTCATAACCAAGCTTCACCCTCTCACACAGGAATAAGAACTGTGGGTGTTGAGAAAGTTTGTAACTTCTCCACTGATTCTGATCTTTGCATCTCCATTGTTACTTGGAATATGAATGGCCAGGTATATCCTTCTAATTTCACAGTATCTGCGCATCAAGTTGTGGAAAATCTTTATAAAAAAATTTGTGTGAAAAGTTTTCACTTAATAATGATTTGTGATGAGTTTTGTGTGATGTTCATGTAAGTTCATTTGGTGTGAAAAGGTTACCTTTGAAGATTTAGCAGAAATGGTTGGTAGCAATCGTGAGTTTGATCTTCTAGCTGTTGGCTTGCAAGAGGCTCCTCCATGTCAACGAAACAAAGTTGCAACTATGCTTTCAGCAGCTCTGGATGAAAGTCATACGTAAGAAAATATATATACTTACTTGCCAAACTTCTTGAATTTATGTTTTGCTTTGTTTTGTTCTAATCCTAAGATTGAAAATAAAAATGCATAACTTTTAAAACTTTATCCAATTATTACGAAATGAACTTTAAGTTTAACTCAATTCCATAAAACCGGCTCATGGGATGAGGTATACAATGAAATATTCTTATATTTAGTCGATGTAGGATCTCCAATACATCCCCTCACGCCAAGAATGACAGCTCGTGCGTGGAACAACATATTATGAATGATTCGATAAATAGGTTCAACAAACACTCACTATGACCAATCAATCTTAATACCTTCATATGTTCTCACGAAACTTAATGTAACTACATCCTTTCATATTTTATGTATACTTTTACCTTTCATATATATGGTAAAAAGTGAAAGTATAATTATACATATAAAGCACTATTCAAATTCATTATTTTATACATATATAAAAGTAATGAATAACTATATATCATGAATCAAATATTGAAATTGAAACCAATTTAGCAGAAAACTGAAATTCTAAAATGTTTTTAAATAATTTGCAAACTTATTCCTAATTGTGTGTGAACTTATTGAGATTTTCTACCTTTTGCCTTCATTCTTTCTGAAATGAAGCCTGATAGGTAAAGTTATCATGCAATCTTTGCAGTTGTACCTGTTTGGTCCAAAGGATGCAAAATCATTCATCAATGGTGAGATTTTATGCCAACAAAATTCTTAGGGTTAATAGTATAAATTAGTTGCAACCCTCACTAAATGTGATGACAACTTCATTTGAATTGTACATCAGAATTGAAGGTAGACAAAGAATCTTTTGGAGGGTGTGGAGGAATAATTGGAAGAAAGAAAGGTGCTGTAGCAATTCGCATAAACTACAAAGGCATTAGAATGGTGTTCATCTCCTGCCACCTCTCTGGTAATAATTATATTAAAGTTTTCTTCATGATATATGTTTAGAGTTGTTAAAAGTTTGGATTATTGTTTTGTCTTGAATATCTGCAACTATGTGACTTGTTTTTTATAAAAGTTGAGATATCTGAAATATTTCTATTGTTTTTTTGTTTTTTTTTATAATTATTTTTTCAGTGTTGGATAATTAAGGTCAGACTAATTAATAAACAAGGGTCTTGTTCAAACTACTTCTCAAGACAAATTGGTCAAGTGATATTGAATATATACACTCTACTAAATATTTTTAATTACTTAAAAAAGCTTCTTTTTCATAAAACACTTTTTTTTTCATTAATAAGTGTTAAGTAGGTTAGTGCACTAACTAGTAGGTCCCATTAATTACAAAAACTAATATTCAGTGTAGAAAACAACTTTAGCTGAAAAAAAAGTTGTATATTTCATTATTTCTATGTATCTTTCACATGGATAAGAATATATGGAAACCATGCATATTACAAAAACCTAATCCCTTCATACTCAATTATAAAATAAAAATAAATAAGTTTATGAATTCAAACATACATTTAAAAAAGCATAGGGCTCTATCTTTTATGCTCATTTTACATTATCTTTTATAAATGCTTTCTGCAGTTATTAAATAACAAATAAAATTAAAGATAAAAGAATTAGTTATTATATTGATTAAATTAGATAATAGAGATTAAAAACTTATTGGCATAAAAAATAATTTCTATTATTAATAAATTTTTGTAAAAGAGTTTTTAATTTTGTTTTCACCACATTAGTTTTAAAACTCTGTCGAATCATTCCTTCAATGGTTCAATTAATTTTGTTCGCTTACTTTGTCTAGGTTTTTAACATACAATTAAACAAAGTTGCAATTAATGTGTGAAATAGTGTTCCATAAAATCATTTCACCTTCTCCTTGAAGTGTTCAACTACTGACTAATATTTGTTTGGATTTTTAGCTCATGAACGCAATGTGGAAGAAAGAAATTCACAGTGCAGACACATATCACACACCCTATTTTCCAAGTTCTGGAATCCATATGCTAGACCCTCCCACATTGCTATTTGGTTAGGAGATCTCAACTATAGGCTTCAAGGGATTCACACTCACCCTGCAAGAACTTTGATAGACCAAGATCTTCATCAGGTTCTTCACCAAATTTTAGATATCAAAATAATTAGTTACTATATTAACTAAATTATAAACTAATTTATAAACTACACAAATTATTGGTATTTAAAGTAGTTTCTATTATTAATAAAAAAGTTATAAAGTAGTTCGAAAATTAATATCTAACCATTAGCTACTAAAGTTTTATCAACTAATTATTTGTATTTTAAATTAGTCTCTATAAGCCTTCTTTTAGAGACTAATTTAGAATCTAAAATATTAGTAGCTAAAACCTTAATAGTTAATTTAGATATCAATTTAGAAACTATTTTATAATTTTTTATTAATAATAGAAACCACTTTAGATACCAATAGTTTTTTAGTCTTTAAAATAATATATAATTTAGTTAACATAGTAACTAATTATTTTTTCTCTCTAAATTTAGTTATTATTTAATGAGTTACTTGTGATATATCTTTTACACAACTTTTCAACTTAATTTAAAAAATTTCAAATTAATCCCTTATTTTGGCTTTTCAGCGTTTGCATAACAAGGACCAGCTTCTACAAGAAGCACGTCGAGGGCAAATTTTCAACGGATTTTGCGAGGGAACATTGACTTTCAAGCCAACCTATAAGTATAACAAAGGAAGTAGCAACTATGATACAAGTCACAAGGTATGCAACACTTTTCAATTATCCACATTAATACGCCATGCATGCCTACATTTTAATTATTAATAATCATATATATAGTATAACTTACATGCTACGTAATTTCACAAGTCAAATAAGAGAACTACACGCAAATTTTAAACCTTTTTTTCTTCTCCTTTTGTGCATCTATGTTTTGATTAGTTGTGCATGAGATATTAATTTATGAACCATTTTGATGAAATGTAGTATAATTATTAGCCTTTTAAAAGTTCATATCAACTTAAATTAATATAAAATTCTGTTTAAGTAATACAATACTCAATCTCCTTAAATAAGATATCACATTGTAGATAAAAAAATAATTGGTTGAGAAAAAAAATTCATCAAAGACTACCATCACTCAAGTTTTCTAACAAACGAGTCACCATAAATGTTTTCTTTTTCAAGAGAAAAAAATGCTTTCACAACTTTTTTTTTATACACATTTATAATAATAATATAATAACAGTAATAGTTTAGTCAACCAGTAATATTTTGATAATAATTAAATAAATGGTTATTAAATTGTATAATTAATATTGGATTTAGCAATATATTATTATTATTTTTTTCAAATAGTTTAACAAAGTAAAAATATCAAGAAAAGAAAATTATTACAAAAACATAAGGTAGTTATTCTAATTAATTAAGTCCATCATCATTTGAGAATGGTAATATTTTCACACCCACCAAACAAAAAAACATTCATTTTTGACAACTCAAAATAATAATATTTATTTTATTTTTTAATTTGAAAATTTAATATATTACTATATATTATTAAAGTGTTTGTGAATGGAAATAATTTTTTTAAGGAGTGTTAAAGTGTTAGTTTTTCTTTGTAAATATAGTTTTTTTTTGTTTAAACTTGTTAACTTGTAGAATAAGTATCTTTATTGATAAGTATATCAAAATACGTAACAGAGGAATTACGTATAATTTGTCTCAGGTACGAGTGCCAGCGTGGACAGATCGTATATTGTACAAAATAGAAGACGAAAAGAAGATGGAAGCAACTCTGCATTCATACGAGTCCATTGATAAAATCAACGGCTCTGATCATAAACCAGTGAAGGCACATCTCTGCTTAAGACTTAGTCAAATTCCAACAAAACCCACTTCTTCCCAAACAATACCTTAGACTCATTCTTTCTTTCATTTTTAATTCTTATGCAACTCATTCATGCACAAATGTTTATTATATTTTATTAATGATTAGTAATTTCATGCACAATGTATAGTTTTTTTTCTTCTCCTTTCTCTATCTATTAAAATAGAATATACTTAATTATAAATTGCATAAATGTTTCCTAGTTTTCCTATTCTCTACACTCACATTCCTTTATTGTTTATAAATTATTAATCATTAACTAAATTAAATACTATTTTAAAAAATAAAAAATTATTGATATTTAAATAGTTTTTATTATTAATAAAAAAAATAAAAAAAGTTTTAAATTTATATCTAAATTAATTATTAAGGTTTTAGTCATTAATATTTAAAAAATTAATAAAAATTAATTTATAATATAAAATAATTATAATAGAGATTATTTTAAATATTAATGATTTTTTATAAAATAATATTTAATTTAATTAATATAATAACTAATTATTTTGATATTTAAAATTAGTTTATCTTTTGATGATTTTATTATAGTTTATAGTGTAGGAAGAAAAAAAAAAAAAAAAACAGAGAAAAAGTGTGTATTTGTAGGTTTGTGGATTTTGAAATTGGGCATATGTGGACACACAAGTCTTATTCTGGTCGGTTTATCGATCTTTGACTATTTTTTATTGTGTTTTGATTGGTTGAGCAATTACCACCTAAAGCCACCAATGTTGAAGTTGACCTATTATAGGACACAACTTATTACTATTTCATTATTTTTTTCTAATTTTTTAACCACTAATAAAGTTTAGTGTTAAATATATATATTTACTATTACTATTGTTTGTTAAAAAGTTGAATTTAAGTGTTATAAATAAATAAAATATTGGAAAAATTATTTATTTTTATTAAGTTCTTGTAACTTATCTTTAATTATTGGTTCATGGATTGTGAGGGTCTACAAAAATCATCATTGAATAATGTAGAGATAAAGGTAAATCTTAGTTGTACTTTTCTAATATATATTATGAAAATAACAAATATTTGAAGAGGGATTTGACATTATTCACAAAAGGCTAGACTTTGACCTATTTAAAAAAATATCTTATGACATAATAACCAATGAATTTAAGATATATACTTTATAGTTTCTATCAATAATTCATATAAATATAAAATATTACCAACATTAAACAATAACATGATAATAAAGATTTTTAAAATTTAAAAATATACGTAATTTTAATTAATTGTTATTAAATGTAACTACCTCTTAAACTAAACTACAATTGTAATAATTTGAATTGGAACTTGTTATTGAGTATTATTTTATAAAATTTCATACAAATTCAAATTTATATAAGGTATTCTTTTATTGAGGTGAATAAAAATATATTGGACGAATTAAGATTTATTTGACAAATTAGATTTAAAACTAATCTTGACTTTCTTGTAAAATTGTTGAATATCTTCTCATTAGAACCAACAATTTCATCAAAATTGATTCACAACCAAAACCATGAATTTTTTAAATCTCCTAAGTCCAATTTTAAACATCTAAATTATATTATTTTAATGTAGGTATATCTTTCCAAATAAAATATGATTGTTCAAAACTAAAAGAGAAGCCAAAGATTCACCATAAAGAGTTACAATTCATACATTAAAAAAATTCTTTTAATGTTTTAAACAATTTTTAATACAATTTATTGTTATTTTAATTTATAGACTATTTCTATTAGATAGTACAACTCAAATTTACCGTTTCATTAGATAGTTCAACTCAAATTTACCGTTTCAAAACTAATTGTTTCCATTGAGTTTCTTGCACACATAAGTGTACATGTATTGATTAATCACTAGACATTTTTGTATTAGAGAACACATGATAGTTACGTATATTCTCAATTTCAATAACACAAAAACAAATTGTACCTAATTCACAATCCAAGACTACAAAAGTCTTCAATTACATCTTCTGACATTTAGATAACTTGTTAGACTTTATTCCTTTTGAAATATTCATATTAAGTATATTCCATCAAAGACTAATATTTGTCCCGTCAAATACTAACACTTGACTCATCAAAACACAATATTAGTAATCCGACATCAACTTCCTATGCCAAAATAACTTTTTACACTTTATAAAACCTGACACAATAATATTTTTTAACTTTTCACCACTTAATTTATATGATTTGGATGATGTGTGAAGTTAAGAAATATTTTTTTTTATTAAGTTCATGTACTTAATATTGTAATGAAAATAGTTTCAACATCTATTTTTCTCAAGACATGACCTGAAAATGATTTATTGTCGTTTGAACAACAATACTCGATGTAGGTCATGATTATCACTTAAGAGATAACTTAGCACTTAAATAAAAGTTGGAAAAAACTAGAAAACAATAAAATTGCATATTGTATAAAGTGTAAAAAACATCAAAATAAACTATTATGCATTCAAACTTTACTATGAACTAAATTTGACTAATCGAAACCACAATCAAAATTACAAAAACATAATTTGAGTTAGTTACTAACAAGACGAAAAAGATAATTATTATCACAACCATATTCATTTGTTATTTTAGCTAAAACTTTGGTAGTTAACTAGATATCAATTAACTAATTATATATCAATTTAGAACCTAGTTACAAATTTGTATTAAGTATTAATAATAGAAATTACTTTAAATATCATTAATTTTTTAATCTATAAAATAATATTTTATTTAATCAATATAATAACTAATTAATGATTTTATTTTCATTAAATGTGTAACATGTAAACTTTAACTATATTGTTAATTAAAATATAAGAATTAAAAATATTTTTTAAGTGAAAATTCAATAATAATTATAAATTTTAAAAGCGTCTAACTTTTTATATGGCATGCACTAAATATTAAATAAAATTAAAAATCATTCTATCACATTCTTATCATATTTTCTTATCTTCTCCATAAATAAACTCTAAATATTTTGCTAAAATTTAGGATTATGCATTTGAAAATACTCTTTAACGAACTTCAATAATATTCTGTCTTTGAAAAATTGAAAAAATAATTTTTTTTTTCATTTTTATTAGGATTTTTTATTGCAATAGCATGTAAATTTTGTAATTATGCAGATTCTATTTTATAAAAAAAATAAATGCGAAATGTGAATTTGGTCGAGATGAAAGATTTTATCAGACATATATTATAAAATTTCTTACAAGAAACTAATCATAGATATTTTACATTTATAAGACGTTTATTAAAATTATATAAATTGTGTAAATCTTTCTTTCAACTAAATAAATTGTAAAAAAAGCTTACATTTAAACTACAGAAGGTATAAAATAGTGACGTCACTAAATCTAAATATAGCATGTAAAAAATATAAAAACATTAATTATTAAAAAATCTCATTATTTCCAACAATGTTTGAAATTGAATGCTTTAATTAGATGATTAACGAAATCAACGAACTTAAACTTGATTTAAAAGTAATCCCCGCATCCGCATATATCCCCTGTGCGTGTGCGCCAGGGAATCTTTGCCCTTTCTTTCTATCAAACCAACCGCGTACTCTACTCAACGCATGAATCCCAACAACAACGCAATCAAACATAAACATTAATTAATTAATTAATTAATCAATTAATTAATTAAAATTAACTAACTAATTGCAAACGAAACAAAACCATAAAACTCTCTTCTTCTTCTTCCTTCTTTCTCTCTTTGTTCCATAAAGAAATAACTTTTGCCTTTGTTTTTGTTTTGTGACTTTTTTTCTTCTCCTTTGGGGTCTCCTTGAGGAGAGGGGAAGAAGAAGAAGAAGGAAGAAGAAGGAGGAGGAGGACCCCACCACACACACAAACAAACACAATCACATTCACACAAATTTCAAACCTTTCTTCGTTTTCCTTGATCCTTCCTCATAAGGGTTTATCACTTTTGATGATTACTTAAATTATTTTTCTTTCTCAATTTTTTCTTCAGCCCCCAAAAACGCTTCCGCGTTTGTTTCTTCCAATTTGACTTTCAAATCGCCTGCGTTCCACTTTCTTCTCCTTTCAGCCCTTCAATCATCTTCCCTCCTCGCCTTGCTACTCCTTTTTGAATCGTTCCTCCTTTTCGTAACCCAAAAAAAAAGCGAGGTCGTGTTTTTTTTTTCTGCTGAAAAGAACCAAGTTGTTGTAATTACATACCTTCCCTGTTATTAGATCATCGCACGCTTTGTTTCCTTCAATTGGGTATCGATTCTTTCGCCATTTGTTGAAAGGTGAATCCACACACACTTGAAATTCGGGGTCTTGCAGCAGCCAATTATTATGATCGATTTTGATATATTTATCTTTTTTTTTTTGTAATTTGGTCTTGTTTTGGGATATGTGCAGGAAAAAAAAATTTGTTCTTCTTGTTATGAAGTTGTAGTGATTCTTTTTGAGTGAGTGAATGGGTTGGCTTAGCAGAATTTTTAAAGGGTCTGAGCAGAAGATTTCGGAGGGGCATTATAGTAAAGAGGATGCTGGTTATTATCTGCCGTCGACTTCTGGGGTAACAACAAATGTCAGCATTCTAATTAACGAATGCTTTTGGAAGTTACTGTTTTGTCCTCCTTACAGGAATGAGAGTTTGTTTGGATTGCAGGATGTTTGGAACCAGAACGAGAATGAGGATATAGATCGTGCTATTGCACTGTCTCTGGCCGAAGAGAGCGAGAAAACAAACATTGTAAATGGTGAGTGATTTCAGCTCTTGAGACATCATTGAGTATTATTGATTTGATACTGAACGAACCAAGTGTGTGCCAGTGCATTTGTTTGCTGTGTACTTTCTAAGGAACAGTTTTCTGTGGACTAATGCAATTTTGAGAAGTTCCAAATTTGTAATGTCCGTGTTGTTGCCTTTTTTAGTTTTTTATCATGTTTTTTCCGTTGCCCCCTTTGTCTTCATTTTGTAGTTGTAAGAATTTTTATATGAAATCTGTGATAAACAAAGAGGTAATTGCTTTCTGTTGAATGTCATGCTTAAATGTGATTGTAAATTTGGATGCCTCGCTTTTCTTTGAACACAATGTGCATATGTTGTTAGCTTAGCTTAGTTGGTAGCTTGACTTCCGATAATGTGCTCATTTCATTCTTTACCAATTACTACTGTGTTGAAGATTGACTAATTTGCACAGTTTTTTGTGTGTCTATCTCTCTAAATATATATTGCACTCCTATTAATTTTATTTTTGTCTCCGTAATCTTTTCTAAAGTGTATTTCCCTAGTATAAATATATTACCGTTTTACATTAACAAGTCTCTGTCTGTTTTGTAGACAACAGATCACAGTTAGAAGAAGATGAACAACTTGCCAGAGCTTTAGAAGAAAGTCTAAACGTGGAGTCTCCTCCCAGATATGGAAATGAAAATGCGTATCAACCAATTCAGTATTTCCCCATGGGGTCCAGGTACGAGTTAGATGTTGGATAATAACAATGTATGAAGTTGGTATCATAATTCAACACTTCTTTTGTTTGATTACTTCAATAGTCCTGGTTCTATAAATTCTCACCTTGGCATATACTGTCACTTCTTAATTTGAATTCTCTATTTTGAGGCATGCTATATCCCTTAGTTGGTGATCAACAGATTTTACTTGTAATTCCACTTATTTGTGCTGGTCTTTTTGAAATACGTATTAATTGATATTTCTATGATTCATTAGTCATTTCATTACCAACACTTTTGGTGATAAGGGATTTATCTAACTGGGTTTAGTGGTAGTCTAACACGTGTGAAATGCACATAACTAAAGTTGTGTAGTTGTTTACATAATAAATAGGATTTGTGCTGGCTGCTATATTGAGATTGGTTACGGGCGATATCTTAATTGCTTGAACGCATTCTGGCATCCTGAATGCTTCCGCTGCCGAGCTTGCAACCTACCAATCTCTGATTATGAGGTGCTAAAATTTCCATTTACGTGCCACATTACTTGTTTTTCCGTTTTCATAAATGGTTTTTATTTTGTACTTACAGTTTTGTTTTTGCTTATTCATATTGTTCTTATTATTATTGGTGATGTTGTTGTTGCTGCAGTTCTCCACTTCTGGGAATTACCCTTACCATAAATCATGTTATAAGGAAAGCTACCACCCGAAATGTGATGTCTGCAAGCACTTTGTAAGTATTTTGAACAAGTTTTAGTGAAAAATGCACTCGATACCCCTTAGATTTTCTTATATGACATGCAAACCCATGCTATCTTTTGACCTATCACTTGTCGGTTGTTAGCCTAATAACACCCCTTAGCTAATGTTGATTAAAAAATCCGATTCTCCTATGCTGACATTTTTACCCTTTCTCCCTTTTGCATTATCTATCTCTCTTACCTTCAAAAATAGAATCAGGAAGGATGAGATTGGAAGATTTCAATGAATGTTGACAGTTTCTTTGTGGAAATGTGATAGTTTTCCCTTTCCTGAGATGTGACAATGTCATTCTTGTGTGAGTAGGGTAGTCAATTCCCTTCATGAAATGTGTCCATACATACCCATGTTCTTTTTTACCCTTTCACATTCTTACTGCACAACCTTCTTACTGGAATTGACCATTGTTGATTCTATCACCTGGTTTTTCTAAACTTGTAGACATTGTTTGAGTCATTCATGATTTTAATTGTTTATGATTTTCTTGTTAGAATTACAAATGACATGCTTGTAAGTTTTTACCTTGACTTTGGCCGTATATCTCATTGCCTGTTGCTGTTGGTTTTTGGTAATATATATCTTTTCACAGATTCCAACAAATCCTGCTGGTCTTATTGAATATAGGGCACATCCATTCTGGGTTCAGAAATATTGCCCTTCTCATGAACATGACTGTACTCCACGATGTTGCAGTTGTGAGCGAATGGAGGTTAGTATGGATGGAGTATATTTATCTGATGAAAGGCTTGCCTAGGGAGAAGTGGATGAAATTGTATGGTGCACAGTAAAAGGAATGTAATGAAAAATTTCTCTCTTCATTTGCAGTCGCAAGAGGCAGGATATATTGCTCATAAGGATGGCCGGAAGCTCTGCTTAGAGTGTCTAGATTCTGCTATCATGGATACAAATGAATGCCAACCCCTTCATGCTGATATACAAAGATTTTATGAAAGCCTAAATATGAAACTGGACCAGCAAATTCCACTACTATTGGTTGAAAGACAAGCACTGAATGAAGCAAGAGAGGGAGATAAGAATGTAAGAGAAAATGTGTCATATGTTTGCAATCAGTATAGTAACATAATTTGATTATAACGACATTCGGCTATCTGACATACTTGGAACTAGTTTTTGGATATTTGGCATTATCTACACAACTCAAATTAAAACGAAAATAATGCCTTTTGCTATTGCTATTGATAGCTTTGCAAATTCTACCTGACTGAGATTTTTCTCTTCTGTGATATGTTAACTTCGTACCGTGTCAAATAGTTCTGCCCGACATGTGTGATTTAGAAAATTGAAGAGCAAAATGGAAACAAAATAAGTATATTCATATTTGGAAGTCTAATGCTTGCTCTGTCAAATAATTCAATCTGACATTCATGATATAGAAAATTGAAGAGAAAAAAAGGAAACAAAAAGAAGTATATTCATATTTGGAAGTCTAATTTCTGCAATAAAGAATACCGTCTAAGTCAGCATCCTTTCAACTATGAGGCCTCAATTCCTAATTAGTTCGTGATTAAACAGTGCTTTTCCATCTCATATTTGAGTCTTTATCTTGGGCAGGGACACTATCACATGCCGGAAACCAGAGGGCTCTGCCTCTCCGAGGAGCTCAGCACTGTAAGATTTCCAGTTCTTTTTTATTTCATGACACTGATGGATTTTTATAGTTAGATGATAGAATTTCTTTAGAATCAACAATTAACAATTTATGGTACATTGCATTTAAACTTTATCAGTTCTCGAGAAGACCAAGATTTGGGTCAGGAAATGGAGCAATGGACATGAGAGCACAGCCATACAGGATGACTCCACATTGTGATGTGACAGCTATTCTCATTTTATATGGTCTTCCAAGGTAATAATTTAGGGTTTTTTCTTTAAGTTGTAACTTGGAGACAAACTCAATGCTTATGAGAAGATAAATAATTTAAATGGTATCAAATCCAGAAGACCAAAAATTTCCCAAGGATTAATACAACTGTCAGCAAAAGATCCATGAAACCAGAAAATGTAATATTTTTCTAGTTGCATAGACCCAATTTCACTTTTGGTCCCTTTGTCATTTGTGAATTTAGTCTCCCTATTTTGTTTTATGAATTTGATTCTCATAGTATTTTGATTGTGCAATATTGGCACTGCACCAAGAGTGACAGTGGCACAGAGCAATAGAATGCTTCATCAACATTTCTGTCAAAAATTGAATATCATGGACAAAAACGAACAATTTAAATAGCGGAGGATCAAACTCAGGAAAAAAAAGTGGGGAGACCAAAAGTTCAATTAAGCCTTGTATGTTAGACAGAAGCAGTGTATTTTACTTGGTCTTTTGATAACATGACTAAATAAGAATGAAAGAATCTAAAAGTTGCAAATTGTAACTATTAAGAAGTGAACTTTAAACCTAACTCAACCTTATAAAATCAGCTTATAAGGTGAGGTTTGTATCCACTTATAAAGAATGAAATATCTTAATCTTTAGTATTCGATGTGGGATCTCCAACAGTAACATTTTCCTCCCTTGGCATCCATAGGTTTAGCTTATGCGAACTCCTCTCGTACTTCTTGTAAAAACCTGTGTTCTTTCGGAATTAGAAAAGGAAGTTGATTAAAAAAGTAATATCTGCAGCCAAGCAAGTGCTGCCTTGTTTTTATTAATGATATAACATATCTCCTATGCATTTCTTTGGATTTTTGCTTAGTGTCCTTGACTTTCAGAATAATAGATCTTCTAGAGAGAGAATCCCACCCACTTCCCCTTCCTATGGTTACAACTTTGCTTTCATCCTGTTGATATCATTTACATATGAATGCTATTTTCTATAGATTGCTTACTGGGTCGATCCTAGCCCATGAGATGATGCATGCCTGGCTTCGACTTAAAGGTACTATTTTATTGAAGAGAGTTTATTCATTAGGATTTATCCATTAAGTTGTTGCAAATGGGGTGTACTTTGTTTTGGTTACCACATATAAACTGTTTATTCATTAACAGTTAAGATTAATCACCTAGCATTGAACCAATGTTTATGCTAAAATCTGTGTATATGAAGGTTATAGGACTCTAAGTCAAGATGTTGAAGAAGGTATCTGTCAGGTTTTGGCTCATATGTGGTTGGAGTCTGAACTTACTTCTGCATCAGCATCATCCTCATCTGCATCACACTCATCTAAAAAAGGTAAAAGACCTCAGTTTGAGAGGAAGCTTGGGGAGTTCTTCAAGCATCAGATTGAATCAGACATTTCCCCTGTTTATGGAGATGGGTTTAGGGCAGGTCAAAAAGCAGTGCGTAAATATGGTCTACAAAAGACCCTTCACCACATCAGGATGACTGGGACTTTTCCATTTTAAGTACAGAGATACTCAATTAACTCATTGTTTTTCATTCATTCTTCATATAAAACCTGGCCTGTTATTAGAAACCAAGGTCAAGGTGTGCTTTAGGCACTAGCTTCGACGAGTTCATGATTTTTTGTACTTGTAATTACTGATACTGTTGCGGTATATTGATTACATTCACATTTTTTTTTAATTTATCACACTGCTACTTTTTCGCACACCAACTCCTAACCTCTGCTATCTCCCAAAATTAAGAATGAAGAAAGAACACTTTCTTCACAATACCTATATTCAGTTAATAAGAAATCAGGTGGCCACCGTGGAAAGGAATAACGATTGGTAAAAATAAATGTGCTAGAGGGGTAAAGTAACATTTGTTTAAATCAACCAAATACGTATAACATATCCAAATTCAACTTCAGAATTATCATATTAACTCAACATCAAAATCAGTTAGTAGTTTATAAGGTGAGGTGTGAAATGTCTTAATTTCTAGTCGATGTGAGATCTTCAACACCTTCTTATATCGAAGATACAAACTCGTGTATGAGACTATATTATGGATAGTCCGGGTGGCCTGATAAGTCCAATAAACTCTCACTAAAATAGATTTGAAATAACTGTGATACCATATTATAAATAAAGAACTGAGATAAAACAAATGAGAAAAGAAAGGAAAATATGAGAATGAATATTTCTTTTATTTTCTTTTCCTTACTTGGATCAACACAAAGAGTCTAAATATATATAAACATTACATTCATTCTAGATCTAGTTAAAGAGACATAATGTAAAATAAAAGTCAATGAAAGTTAGAATAAGAAAAGAGAAATTAAATACAAAACGAAACAGCTAAGAATTATAAAAGACAATTAATATTAGCTACATGGTAGTCTACATTCAATATCAGCTAGCCTAAGTATCTTTTCACCTCTCCATGCTGAGACTATTGCTGCTGCTAAGTGGCATTATTTGGTCCATATAACTTACATATATTTTCAATAAGCTAGAAACTACCTCTACCATGGTTGGCCTCTCTTCTGGTTCTTCAACCAAGCAGGCTAGACCTAATTTAACTAGCTGGAGAGCACACACTTTCTCATTGTTTCCAGTGAAACTAGGATCAATGAACAAACTCACCTTCTCTTCTTCATTCTCTTTAGCAATGAGGTTTACCATGACTACATGAAGCATTGCTTTTCTCTCTTCTTGTATGGTAACAAAATCTTTACCTGTGACCAATTCCAACAACACCACTCCAAAGGCATAAACATCCATTTTGGTAGTGACCATCCCTGCCTCCAGATACTCTGGAGCCATATAACCCCTCTCCACACGTGACAAGGCACAACTTGAAGTTATTTTCCTTTCTGATTCCTCAGCAAAAGCGAAATTTGCTATCTTGGCTCTTAGGTCTTTGTTCAGAAGAATGTTTCCACTGTTTATGTTCATGTGCACATAGGAAGGTTCCGTGAAGTTGTGAAGATACTGAAGACCATTGGCAATATCCAGAGAAATCAGAATCCTCTTTGCCAAAATCTGGTGCTGGGTGGTCCTGTTTGCGCTTAGCCATTCTCTCAAAGAGCCATTTTCCATATACTCATAAACAAGATAAGAACAAGCATCGGTTTCACAGTAACCTTGCAGCTTTATCAGGTTGAAATGATTGACCCTTTTCAGCAAATTCACTTCCTTGGATGCATCTCCTCTCATTCTTTTAACAGCCAACATGTTCTTGTCATTACCAAACACCCCACCAAACACAGAACCTTTAATTCCATGCTTTGAACTAAAATTATCTGTGGCCTTCTTTATTTCCTCAAAGTCATAAACGTTGGAGTGATGCTCAATGATTGCTATCTTACCACGGATATTTTCTGAAGATAACTTCTTTGCTTTCTCACCTTCTTCACCTCTCTTAACGAACCTTGCAGATCTCTTTCTGAACAGAAAAACCCCATAAAGGACAGCACACAGAAGCACCATGGAACCCCCAGTGGTGGCAATAACAGTGTGGAATTTTCTCTTTGAGTTGCACTTTATGGAGCTGCAAACAAGAGGAGGTGACATATTTGGTGGATCACTAACAATTTTTGTCATTGAACTCAGAGGTTCACTTGGCAGCGGAATCAGAACAGTTGTGAAGGGAAAAAGAGATTGTGTTGGTGTGCTAAAACCATTGGCATCAACCACACTATCTGCTGCTACATTGAATCTTGTAGCAATATTTGTAATGTTATCACCCCAGTTCACTGAGTGTGTAAGCAAATACTTGGTGCCGTTTGTGACCTGATGCATTGTTGGACAAGCACATCTGAGTGGCACGTGCAACTCCATGCCAGGAAGCAGATCAAGTTCCCCATATGGATTAACACGCATAAGCGAATCACAAGTGGTCAAACCCTGAAAAGTGTTATTTGCCACTGTGAAATATGTTGGGGATGGTCCCAATACATATTCAGTTTCAGCTTGGTAATAGTCCCTAGTGAAACAAGAACAGTTCAGAGGCACAATGATTTCTTTCCCAGTTGGGAACACTGTGAGCACAGAGACATCATTGATTCTTGCAAGCTCTTCTGGGTTTGATGATGTGAGGTTGGCAATTGTGAGTATGGAATCAAAAGGGTGTCTGGATTTGAAGATTAGGAAGGCCATGCAGGTTTTGTTGAGGCCATTGCAGGTGTAAAGGAATGAAGGTGAGGGCCCCATTTTGTCATCATTCTTGCAGCTGAGTATTGAATTCCCAGAGTAATTTTGCTGAGCTTTGCTGTTAAAACAAAGAACAAAAAAGGTTGTTATTGTGAAGAGAAATGCAACATGATTCATGGTGAGATTGTGTTGTTCACAAAACAAGACAACATTTGAGTGTGTGTGATGATTTAAGATGTTTGAGTCTTGTGCTGCCACTATTATAGTATAATAACGCGTGATATATTTGCTGACTAATTCAGTATATTGCAGAAAACAATAGGCAATTGCCAATTGCTGTTTGGGACCACAGTTTTTTGTGTACAGTGATTGCTTCAAGAGATGAATTACATAACTGTGATCATATTTAAAAATTGACTCAGTTATGGGGTTGCTTCATATTATATCATGGTATGATGTAAACAAAGGAAAATATTGAAGATGAAGAAGAAAATGGATTATTTTAATCATTCAGAGAATGAACCAGTATATAAAAATATATAGCAACTTGAATAAGGTTGAGCAAAATTTTGTCCTTGTATGTTCGTTCTCGACCCGAGGCTGGCACGGTTTATCTTACTAATTAGATCGTGCTTTGTACATTTTCAAATATCATTATTTGGTTCACTCTGCTAATACTTATTCTCTTTCAAATTGGACACCACAATCAAAAAGAGAAATAGAAATAGTAAAATAATTAAGAAAAATTATATAAGATAAAAAAAAGCATAGTTATATATGCTATTAAACAAGTTCAAAAGATAAGTCTTAATAATTTATGACCTAAATGTGATTCTATTTACTGTTAGGACTAATGTTCCTTTGAATATTTTGTAATAGGTAGAACAATTGTCTTAACTATTGTGCGAAAATCATGTTTAGGGTTTCTAATATTTTTTTGTGAAGAAAATGTATGTGCGGATAAACTTGCTAACTTAGGCTTTATTTATAGAAAGTATTTTCATTTGCATAATAGGTTTTCATTTTGTCTTTTCTTAAAGTTCTTTATTAATATATATAGATTATCTATGAATCGTTTTTTTAATATATGAGTTTTGATATAATCCTCTTATATTTCCTTGTATTTTCTTTATTTTTTTTTAATAATATTTTTTTTCATGTGGTGGAAGACGATTGTTGTTACTTGACACGTCAAATGTCAAATTTCATTGTAATACCTATCATGAAAGCTCTTATAAAATATATATAATGAAACGATACAACTTGTATTATTATTTCATACTCATTTTAATATATGTTTTCGTTACCTAATTAAATATAGAGAAAACAAAATACGATAATAACATAATTAGAATCTCCAGAAACATTCTCCAATACCTATATATGTAAGACTCCTGTGTAAAAATAGAATCCTAACATAAATCACAAAGAAAACAAAATAGTGAGCCAAATTATTTAAATTAAGATATACAAATCTAACCATACTAAGAATCATTTATGTTATCAGCAACCCATGTATAATGATTCATTGTTTCTTCTCCATTATTTTTATTTATATTTTTTTTTATATATCTCATTCCAATATTTTTATAAGAGAATAGTTTCTTACACATCTTATTAAATACATCTTATTAAATAGAAGAGAGTCTTTATCCCCAACTTCATGATATAAATCTCTTTATTACAAAATATTTTTGTTATTTGACTAAATGTATTGGTAAAACTTGTATGTCATAAAATTAAAATCCCCTAATTTAATATTTGAAGTATACATTGTCAACTCTTAAATATTTATCTAGAAACTACTTGCATAATATATCACATTGTTCCTGCTAGGGAGATGGGACCTAGAGAACTGTTGAAGTCTTCTTCTCCTTCCTTCGGTCGGGCAGGTGGTTGAGTGATGAACTGGGATCCTTCTCTTCCTTCTGCTTATCTTTCGGCA
>Ga0123342_1000958_pt1 | contig 48210 bp, 29 predicted proteins | sample Turbeawhitnodule_FD_89960 | JGI IMG/M metagenome (GOLD analysis project Ga0123342, IMG submission 89960) | Root nodule microbial communities of legume samples collected from Mexico - Turtle bean Mexico white nodule | ecosystem: Host-associated > Plants > Roots > Nodule | place: Mexico: Nepantla...
TACCGTTTCAAAGTGGTGGAAGGTCATGTTGCAACTCCCTCCCATTCCATTGTTCTTCTCATGAACAATGGTTTGAAAGCTACCATAACCAAAAGACAGCTTCTTTGATGCAGCAAATTCTCAAATTGAGGGTTATCTTGTGTTACGAAATTCTGTTTAAGTCTATGTCCTAAGTTTTCCTTCTTGATGTTGTTATAAAGTTTCACCTTCTACTAATGTCATGAGTGAAAGTTGTGATAAACCAACAACCATGAAAGTTGTGTTAGTTCATGTTGTCTCCTGTAATTGCCCAATCCATCATACTGATGTCAAAAATGTGTTTCTGGACGATGATTTTCAAGAACATGTATACATGCAACAATCTCCAAGGTTCAAGTAATACTCTTGAAAACTTTGAGTTGCATTCAACAACTAGTGATACGTCTTTGTTTGTTCATTTCAATGACTCTTGTACTTTATTTGTTTTAATATATGTAGACCACATAATAATCATTGGATCATGATCTACTTTGTTTCAAGATCATCATTTACCCTCAAAGATCTTGGTGAAGTTCATTATTTTTTTGGCATTGAAGTGTCTACACCAAAAGATGACAATCTTCATTTATCTGAGACTAGATATGTTCAAAATCTTCTGCATCAGAAACACATAACAGACTCAAATCCTCAACCTACCCCAATGGTTTTATCCTTAAAAATTTCTACAAGATGCCTCCCCTGCGTTTTGAGATCCTTCTTTATATACATACAACACACACACAAATTAAAGTATGAACGTAGCAGTAAAGGTGAGGGAGTTACGTTTCTAATGGATTTCGAAGGTTGTTCAAGATTTTCGTGAAGGTGATTTTGGAGTTGAGCGTAACAGCTTTGCAATTTGCAGATGGCAGAGGCTTCTTTCTTTTTTACCAACTTCCCAAATGAGTTTCTAAGAGTTGGATTTATGGAAGGTTTTTCAGTGTTGTGGAAGAGTTTTAGAAGTTAAATGTCCCAGGTTTGGAAAGACAACTCCATTCTATTTAGATTGATACATAAGTTGCAGGCAAAGAAGTCCAAATACAGAAGGCAAAAGAAGCTAAAGTAAATCTTACAGAGAGAAGTTCATAGTCAGAAAGTTTAGAGAAAAAAAAATAATTAGGAGATTCTAAATTAGTTTTTATTATTATTAAATGGTTTATAAATTAGACACCAATGTTTTTGTTACCAAATTTAGAATTTAAATAATTGGTACCAAAAACTTTGGTTGTTAATTAGACACCAATTTAAAAACTATTTAGCAATAATATGAACTAATTTAGAAACCAAAATTTTTTTAGTCTAAAAAATGTCTCTAATTTAGTCACTATAGCAACTGATTATTTTTTGTCTCTAAAAATTGATTTCTATTTCATCATTTTCTTGTAGTGTATGCTCAAGCTGTCAGGGGTGGAATAGTGGGCAACAATCAGAAGGGAGAAAATGACAAATTTGCTACATTTTAGGGTTAATGCGGAGACGTCTTTTTGGCTAGAGAGATGCTACATCGGGAAACTGTTGAAGACAGGATGTGCAAGCCGTCAAAGGAGAATTTTATTTTGGAAGGATTTTTTTAGTGAGGGTAAGATGTTTATGAGAGTTATATGCTTTTGTCCTACGAAGAAGAGGGTTTAATCGAGAGGATAATAGCAAATAACAAGGAATGGTTTGAAGGTATTTTCGATTTTATCGTTCCTTGTGATGACTCCTTTGTGGTATCCGAGAAAATAGCATGGTTTTGTTGCAGGGGTATTTCTTTGGCTCTCTGAACAATCAATGTTTAGAATGTATAGGGACTCTTGTAGGCACACTTGTAAAGGTTGATGAGGGAACTGTTTCAAAAGAGGTGGTAGAGTACGTCAGGTTACACATCAGAAACCCTTTGGAAAGTTTTGTTAGGTGTTTTTCGAGAAAAATTATGTATTTATTATTATATAAAAGGGAAAATTGTGTATAGTATGTAGGTGGAGGGTCAAGCTTTTAATTGTCCTTCTATGACAATTGGTTTAATTTGCATAGTTAAAAAAAACAGGAAATTGTTTATATATAGAATGATTTCATATTGATGTATAAGCTTTTGCGTGCACGTATACATGTTTATTAGAGAATTACTGATTTTGGGAAAATATATTTGAGGAAGTAATATCCTTTTACGTTGAATTTAATGGTATACAATATTGTGTTGTCGTTTTGAAAAAATCTTTTTCTAAACAAAGGAATTTTGAGTAATTTATGCTTTATGTGTTTGTATACCCTAATCATAGGATAATCATAGGGAGTACTTGAAATGTTAAACATATTTTAAACATTCTAAATTATTGATTAATGAACTTAAGTAAATATTATCTATATAAAAAGTGAATTTCGTTACCGATTGTGAAGCATGATGCACTTTATATTGTTTTTTCTGTTAATTATTTTAAAAGTCACGTGAAAAAATATTTATTTATTTATTTTAACAATAAAAATATTGTCAATATTTAAAATAATTAAAATTAAAAAATCAACATGCTCGTATGTGTAGAACAGAAAGAAAGAGTGTTTGCTTAATCCAGTTGAGTTAGCCATATCATGGTTTATAGATAAAAAAGGGTGAAAGAAAAAAAAAGTCAAAATAAAGAAGAAGAAAATCGACCTTGTTTAGAAAGACTGGAAAAATTAAAATAACTAAGTGGATCCAACAAATTATTAAACATATTTATATTTTATCGGTATTAATTATCAAACAAATAAAATGAATAATATAATATAAAATATTCTCGAACGAGGATGGAGACTCTCGAACAGGGATTGAGACTGATCCTCTCCTTCCTTATTTGGTATAACACTCCACTTTCTCTCGAGGCAAACTCCTTCTTCTTTTTTACTCGTTCTACCTCCTAGTTTTCTCGTAATTCAGACTCAGATGGTACTTGCAGAAAGCACTCCGACAGTCAAGTTAGTTTTAGTATACGATATTCGGTAATTAGAACCCTGTGTGATGACGTACCTGGTTCTTAGGATGTGTGTTATTTATATTATTTTAGTGAGCCTTTCTCATTGAACAAAATTAGAGGGTTTGAGTCATGGTTAAGAATACATTACCTAGCTCTTAACCTTCGATTAGCTTGATTATCTCTGCTTGAACATAATTGAGTTTAGAATGTCGAAAGAATAATATACTAGAAATCATTCTTCATAATTACCAATAACGTACTGTTTTTAATAATTTCCAGGTATGTTATTATCAAATATTTGTTTGTTTCTATGATGATTTTCAAAAAAAATAAAAATATTAGCATTAACTACCACCAAAATACACTTTAATTTATGTATTTTTTGTATAGTAAAATAATATTAGGATAAGATGCATTTCACTTTAAAAGGTAAATTAATATATATTTATGATTCTTTTTAAAGGCGAGAAATCCTTTTAATTATTGTAAATCCATAAAATAATTTCAAATCTTGTGATTTCACATATTTTGAAAATTCTATAAAATATAAATTATAAAAGTCTTTTAAAAAACCATTACATTGTAATAAAATATTTTAAAAACTAAATAACTTTTTTTCCGGAAACAATTCTTTTGGAATCCGAATGCAGTACATTCCATTAAATCTTCTTAAAAAATTATTTCTTATTTAATTTGATTGGAATCATTATTTTTCTTATAAATTATTTCTTATGTGATCTCATTTGATTATAAGAATTTATCTGATTGATCCAAATCATATACCATAATAATAATTTTATTATGAGAATTAGTCTGATAGATCCAAATCATATGCCATAATAATAATCATTTGATTATGATAATTAATCTGGATTGATAGAAAATAACAATTATTTGATTATGAGAATTAATCTGGATGGATCAAAACTATATATATATCATAATATGACAAGAAAAATTATACTTTTAAAGTAATTATATACAATTCTTAATATGATAATTTAAAAAAAATATATAATAAAAGTTACATTTATAATTAAATAATATAAAAAGTTATTAAAATAATAATATTGAAAATTGTAAAATAATATAGAAAAAAAATCACAATCCAGAATACTTTTTTCAATCAGAAATATTCATCTTAAAATAGAAATAAGAAAGTTGGTGCATGTAGTTAAGTCTAAGATTCAAAATTTGATTATAAAAGCCATTTTTGATGGGATTTTTTGTAATTTTTTCTTAATAAATAGTGGTATCTTTTCATTTAATTGTTGTGATTTGAAAATCACTAGATATTTTTAAATTTTTTTCGTTTTCTAGTTTTGTACTTTGGTGATGAAGTTATGATTCTTTCTTGAGGTATTGGTGGCTTAGTGGTCAAAAGGAGTTTGGTGGCATGATTGAAGGAAAGAATAAGAAAGAAGAAACAATGTTGTGAATGTGATTCACAAGAGTGATTGATTAACATAGTATATGTTCTTTCCAGAGTCCTAGTCCTACCTATAACCAAACCTATGCCATTAAAGCAGAAGCACAAAATCAGTATAAAATTGACCAAAAATATTGAACCTACCAAAAGCTCACTGAGTTTGCTTCCATATAAGGAAAGTTAAAGATTCATTCTTAGGAATCAATGTTGTTTTTTATTGGTACCCAACAAAACACACACCAAGAGAAAAGAAAAATGCAAAAGCTGACCAAAAGAATGCTATGTTGCTTCTAGCTGAAACAATGGATTGGAATACCCTCAAAAGCTTAACATTGCCTCTTCAAGCAACCAATCTCAATGCTACATTTACCACTTTCTGAGATACAACATTCAGACACAGCAAAGGAGGAAACTGAACCAGCTAGCTAGAGAGAGCTCCAATGGCAAAAGAGGTTGTTGAAAGCCTTTGGAATGGTGGTGAAGAATCTCAAATTCAAGCAGCTTTGGAGCTTTGTAGATTCAGCAGTAGGCAGAGGCAAAAGCTGGAGGAAAGTAGAGTCATGGTTCCTCTTGTTTCCATGCTTCATTCTGAAAACTATGAAGCAATAGAAGCTGCTCTCTGTGCTTTGCTCAGTCTTTCCTTTGGCTGTGAGAGGTTAGTTCATCATTTCATTGTAAACTTCTCTCATTTTGCTTGTTGAAGTCCACAATATCTGTAACTTTTTTTAAGTATTTTTTGAACTCAGAATTTTGTCTTAACCCTGATGAATTCTTAAAATGCAGTGCACCTAAATAATTAGGAGTTGAGAGTGTTTAAGAGAACAAATGATTACCATAAATAATTTGTGTGCATTGCAAGGATTAGAGGCAATAAAGCATAGAAAACACAACACTCTATTGGAGCAAAATTAAAAAGTGTGAACCTTTTAGTACCCTCATGATTGGGTTTTTGGTATAGTGGTGTGGTGGGGCTAAGGAATATGTTCTTGGTAACAAACAAGGCTTGCCATTGGTTAATGATAGATTTTACCATCATATTTCTTTACCTAAAAGTAATGTATAAAACACAAAGGATCAAAGAAATCCCTTCTACTGTACGAATTCCTTCAAAAGTTTCCTTAGCAGTTAATGTAATGGTACAGAAAACTTTTCTGAAATTTTTACAGAAACAAGATTCGGATCATCAAATCTGGAGCTTTGCCAGTTCTGCTGAGTCTCCTCCATGGTGATAGCCAGAGAGTGGCACAGTTGACTTTGGCAGCCATGCTAACTCTCTCCTCTTGCAAAGCAAATAAGGTAGCAATTGCTTCTTCTGGGGCTGTTCAACTCTTGGCTGAGTTTGTGAACAGCAATTGTAGCACTCAGTCTCAGCTTGATGCTATTGCTACTCTACACAATCTTGCAACCTGCCAAGAGATTGTTCCATTGATTGTCTCTTCTGGGGTTATGCTCTCTTTGCTTGAACTGATCCATACCTCAGTAAAATCAACTCCATTGGTTGAGAAAGCAATTGGGTTGCTAGAAAACCTCATGTCTTCATCAGAGAGTGCACTATGTGAGGCTGCTAGTACTATGGGAGCAATCAGGATACTGGTTGAGACTGTTGAAGATGGTTCTTCACTGAGCAAAGAGCATGCAGTGTGCATACTTCTCCTTGTATGCCAGAGCTGCAGAGAGAAGTATAGAGGGTTGATTTTGACAGAGGGAGTGATGCCAGGGTTGCTTCAGTTAAGTGTGGATGGAACTTGGAGAGCCAAATCCATGGCTAGAGAACTGTTGTTGCTTCTGAGGGACTGCTCCAATTATAGCTCAAGATGTAAACAGATTAATCATGAGCAGATAGAAAGGATAATGGATGAAATTGAAGCAGAAGGAGAGACATTTGCAGATACTACTTTGAGGCTAGTAGAGGAGATGATTGCAAAGCTCCATGCTTAGTCTTTGCTTGCATCACTTTTTTTTTCTTCTTTCTAACTTATTGGCATTAACGATGTTTTTGACAAGGACTTCATTGCTGAAAAAAAATATATTAGGAAACCAAAGTAGAAATCACAACATTGTTGTGTACATATATTGGTTCGGGTTTTCTCGTATGATCGTGTTTTAGTTTGGTGATATCAATTGCTGGCTATGCTTGGCCTTTAACTTCACTAGTTTCGAATTACAAAGCTTGAAAGTTTGAATTCGATTAGAGTTTAGGATCTCACATTTGTTAATATTCCAATTTAGAAGTCGAGAATAACGATATTTTTATATACTTTTTCCTTCCTAAAATCTATTAAAAGACAAAATCGTGATAGAAAAAATCGTGATAAAAATAAAATTATGATAAAACACCGACTTTCAAACTTTATAATATTTCAAATACGTAACACTATTTTTTAAATCAAAAATAAAATTGTAATATAACACCGACTTTCAAACTTTATAATATTTCAAATACGTAACACTATTTTTTCAATTAACTAAAGTTAACTAGTGATCAAAATTGGCAAACAATGACGCGGGATTTTGTTATTTTTTTGAATAAGATTGTGAGTTTGTAAAAAGTGAAACAAATCAACATTTAAACGTGATCTCTAGAATCATGTGGGGTCTTTTGGTCAAGACTTAAATCCCCCCAATGAATTTAAAGAGGTGAGGGAGTGGTTTAAAGGTTATAGTTTAAACTACTTTGATGTAACGAGTCCATTAATGATATTGAACAAATACTTTTCAACTTATAAATTACCTATAACAAATTTTGAGCATTATATAATCAACTTTTGAATTTGAATTCATTACAACGTTTTGAATATTCACATTATTTAGTTTTAAAGGTTGGATTAGAATTTCTCGAAGTTGGTAATAGAAATTCAAAAGAGTAATTCACATTACTGGTATTCTATTGGGAAATTAACAAATTAAATAACTAGAAAAACAAAAGCGGAACTTGTGCGAATATTTTCGTACTATTCAACTTTTCAATTTTGAAACCGCTTGACAATGTCCTAGTTGATTCTTGATGCACACAATCATTGAAATATTGGTGAACTATATCCATAAACCAAAATATTTACTTATCTGCCAAGAGACATAATTATAAAAAAAAAAACTTAAGCTAATTTACATTAAAATGAATGATGGAGAGAGTATATATAGGTTTTAAAACAAAACAAGCAAAAAAAGTAGTGAAATTACTGAACCAAAATTCTATCGAAAGTTCTGAACATAAAGTTTTATGAAGCAAGAGCAAGAGACATGGACGGGTGTTTTTCCTTTCTTGTAATGAAGATAACAAAAACAATGAAGCATAAACTTTAACTTAACTAGAAAAGAAAAAGAAAAGAGGTGAAGTTTTGATGACTACATCATCTAAGAAGAGTGAATAAAAAGGCAATTTCTTCAGCTTGACCTTCTGTAAAATCGGTAAGCTACAGCAACAGCTGCCAAAGCTCCAAGTACAGCAGAAGCTGTAAGAATGTCACGCTTCTGTAATGAAGGCCAACTACAACTTATGTTGCTCCCCTGCCTTTTAGATGCTTCTGCGCTTTTATTATCAATGTCTTGTTTGTTTTGCTCAAAGCTTGGACTTCTGCAGCAAGAAACCCCATTAACACCTTGACAGCATCCTCCTACATTTTCGTTGTTATAGTCTCCATTAGCAAGTTTGTGGTCATCTGCTACCTTGACTTCGGCAACAGGTGGTCCCATTTGGCCCCTGAAACAATTTCACATAAACAAAGCAAATCATCCTCCATTATAAGAAACTCAGGGGCTTAAGAAGAAATAAATCACATGAAAAATAATCTCGTTTTCCTTCGGTTATGAATCTAATCTAAGTAGTGAAAGATGCAATTCGATGAGACAGGAGCATAACAGGAAAGGAACACAAGCCGTATTGATGAATCAGAATTAGGCTCATAGCAAATAAACACTGCATTAACTATGGAATAAACCACCGATTTGATCCTCTATTGCCCTCTCTTCCTAGTAATCTTTAAAGTAATTAAACTATCTGAATAGTTTTCAAGTATTAAATATCATAAGATTGGTCTTTGGATAAATGTATTGTACAAGCTTTTTAATAATATAATCGTGATAATCTTTTTTAATCTTATTCTTAATTTTTTATTATTAGCCACAAACTAATTAAGTGGAAAAACAACCTTATTATTTGATGTTCATGTAGTGTTGTGTTGGGTGTAATTATAAAAAGATGTAATTGTTATCTGTTTAACAATCATTGCGAAAATGAAACAAAGAAGGGTATAAAAATATTTTAGTGAAAACTTTGATAAAATAAAATGGAGGGAGTATTTTATTATTATTTAGAGACTAAATTTAAAGGGTTTTTTTATTATCTAGAAGACTCTTTAACATGATTTTTAGTACTTGAAAGATTACTTCTATAAATTTTGAATTCAAGAACTTGGAGATTCGGTTTTATTAATAGGACACAGCTTCTAATCACTGGAAGCAGGACGACATCCATGTATATCCATGTAATCAAATTAACATTAATATCTTGATAATTCCACACTCCATACTCCAATAACCAATGGAAGTGTAGTTTAAGAATCTTAAGAAGGTATTTTTATTTTATTTTATATTTTTGTAATTACAAGTAATTTGATAGAAAATAGAGAATAAAAGTAAAAGTACCAACCTCCACAGTTTTTGTATGACCTCTCCTTTGGCAATTTGTCGGTCCAACAAGGCAGGTACGTCATCTGGAGTAACATAGCCATACCTGAAATTAATTATTAAGCACAACAATCAAATCAGCAACATTAAAAGGCATTTGTTTGTCTATATTTTTTCATAAACATGTTAATTTCAACCATTTTTTTTGTTTTTATTTTATCTATAGTAATTTAATAAAGAAGATTTACAATAACTCACCAATTATATTAACTACTTAAAAAGCTCGAGAACTAATAGGAGGATGAAGTAAAGAGGATTTAGAGTACATTATTGAACTAAAACACTGTCATTAATATCTCATTACTTATATAAATTACTATAATAGCAATCCTTAAAAGGAATATTGGTGAAAAAGAATGAATTATTGATAAATATGATGAAAGGGATAGTTATGGCCCAAACAAAGATATTTTAGAAGTGTGAAAACTGACCAATGACCCGTAATTTTTCCATCTGGTCCTGGAGAGAATATGATGACATTGCCAGCATACTTATGGCCCCCAACATGAGAACAAGCCACAACAGCTATCTGATCCTTCAATCCCCTCACATCAATTTCCTCATTGAGCTTATCCATTAGAACTGGTCCACAAACACCGCACCGAACATCACGACTTCCATGAGCACACACAAAAATATGCGAACCCCTCAACACACTCTTCTCTCCACCACCACTCCACTCTTTACCACTCACTATCACATCATCGAAAAAGCCTTCGATATTCGATTCCTCCAAACCCCTTTCAATCAAACAACAACAAAACTTTGTCAAATTAAAAAACTCATATTAAACATAAACACGTTTTGGTACGAGTCTAATACTTCACATGCAAACAATAACTTCAAGCACCAAAATATTTATAGGAGCTTTCACTTGATAATCCATTTTGATATTTATTGTAAAATCAATAGTGTTTAGTTTCATATTATTATTATTAACTAATGTGCTTTTAAATAAATTTTTAGCTGTTTAGTTTAGTTTTACATTAAATGATTATTCTGAATACAGAATTAAATTTGAATCGAAACTATTATAGAAAAAATTTACATTAAATAAAAAATATACCTAGTTCTATTACTGACTTGTTTTGAAAATAAAAAGAAATAGAAGTAATTACACTTACTTTCCCTCAGACTATGCTAAATATGACAGTATTATGTTAAGTTTAACTTATTATATTTAAATTTATGCTATAAAAATATACCCGAAAATATAAATAAGTATTATTTTATTTCGAGATAAATGTTTTAATATGAATTTCTTTCAAAATAATTTCAAGAAAAATGGATGCAATTTTGTCCATAAATAAATTATTTAATTTTTAACCAATATATTTTAAATAAAATAAAAAAATGCAGTATCACTTAATTAAAATCATAAAGGATATAGATATTATTTTATTAAAATATGAGAAATTATTATTTTTTAAACTGTAAAGAGTGTGATTGTTCTTTCATTAAAAATTGAAAATAAATACCTATTTTAAAATTAAACAGTTCTAAATTAATTTCACAAACACACTTATTAAATCAATCTTACTGTGATAATATATTTTAGTCTTTAACCTAAACATTTATAGTTGTATTATGAGAATAAAACTCCGACTCTAATGGAAAAATATTAAGAAATTACGTCAACGTTTCATTCCAACTTTAATCTCCTTCAATAGAAATATCGTATATACTTTAAAATTTTCATTTAAGAATCTCTTTGTAAAAAGCAATTTAATAATGTTTTTCACTTTAAGATAATATATGTTAAACAACCATTAACAATTTAAACATACAAAGTTAAGAAAAAACACAACGAATAACCAAATCTGAAGAAAAACAAAATCAAGCGGTGGTAGATTTAGCATACTTGTATTTGATCATGTCGGGGAAAATCAACACGTCACCGTCGGCGAAACCCACCTCCTCACGCGCCTCGCACACCGTTATTTTCGTCTGCCGCACACGCAACAAACAATTTCAAAATCAATCCAAATCGCAATCTCAAATAATCAACAATCGGATTCCGAATCGACGAAACCTAAAACCGATCGCAGCAAATCAAAACTCAGAAACCAAACCTTGACGGCGATGTCGTTTTTGCGAGCTTTCCAGACACCGGCGAGGCGTTTGGGAAGAGGATCGGCGTCGGAGGCCTCGATGCGAGGCGGCCAGACGGCGTGGTTCTTGTAGCAGAGGAACACGTGGCGGTCGTAGGCGTCGACGGTACCGGCGAGATTCTCCTTGTACATCTCCGGGCGAGAGAAGCCGTTTTTGGCGTCGTCGGCGACGGCAACGGGAGAAGCCATGGTAGAGAAGCGACGGTTACAGCGAGAGAGAATGGGAGCGTAACAGATTCTGGCAGTTATATAGGCGAACCGCATGGGTGCGCAATGCGCATGCCGAACATTCACTCTTAAAGACGTACGCAATGAAGAAAATGACACAAAGCGTGCCTTCTTCAATCTGCACCACCCACGCGCTTAACTTCAAAAAGTCAAAAATTTCTTTATAAATTAATTTGTAGAAATTCTCAAAATTATTTTTTTTAGTAAACCCTTTTAAAAGAAACTCACACGATTACACTTTCTGTTGAAGGCGCGCGTGGGGGTGATGCATTTTGGAAACTACAGTGGCGCGAGAATGGCAGTTCATAAACCCATCACGAGATGAAACAACTTACCAGTCAACGTTAAAACACCTGATTTCTTAATATGTAAAAGATCAAACTCTGAAATTTCTATCGAAAATTTTCTTTTTTTAATCATATAGAAAATTGAACAACGCTACAATAAATTAATGCAGTTGGTTAAGTTGATAACAATCGTGCGTTTACTTGACCCAGTCATTTGCAGGACTAATTAACAACTAAGAATAAAAAACTCAATGATGATGAACAGAAGCACCACCAAGGAGGAGGCTCGTGGCAAATTTTTAAGTGTTGTTTCTTCATTTTTTGATCAGAGTCTGAATTTTTAATGATTTATTGGTGAGTAGGCGCAATTGGGTATCTGTTATTGGATTCTGTTCACATAATAATGGTGTTGAAAGGAGAAAAGTAAACGAGAGAAGAGAAAGTTGTTGCTGAATATAAGGCATTTTGAAGAAATTTCTTACAACAGTTTTTGATGGAGAATTATAAGAGCTGATGAACAAGAATGCAGTTGAAAACATTGGAAAGGAGAGACAAAGATGAAACAGCAGATGAAAATGGAAAGTGGTCCAAAGAAGAAATGGTGACAAGAACATCAAAAGAAATCAATGTCTAAATAATTACCAGAAGGTTTCACACCAAGATCTTTCTCTGTTTGAGGAAGATTGATAACTTGCCTTGGAACCTCTGGAGGAGTGGCACAACGGATGAGTGCCCAGTTAACATTCTGAAAGAATGGATGTTGTTTGATCTCTGTGGCACCACGTCTGTAGGCGAGACGATGCTGAGGCTCTTTCACAAGCAACCCTCTGATCAAGTCCCTGGCAGCAAAGCTAACAGTTGGAGATTCTGGAAACCTTAGAGGCTGACCAATTACATTGAACAGAGTTGCACGATTGGCTGAACCTTTGAAGGGTGTTCTACCAAACAGAAGTTCATACAGGAATATCCCAAATGTCCACCAGTCCACAGCACTTCCATGCCCTTCACCCTTGATGATCTCTGGTGCCAAGTACTCGTGTGTTCCAACAAAGGACATTGACCTTGCATTTGTTGGCTCGGCAATCAGCTCAGGAAGAGGGGTCACCTGGTTATGCATGTCATTCTTTGGTTTGGACTTTTTGTCTTTCTTGGATTTTCCGGACAAAAAGCGCGGCGTGAAGCACGACGGTTTAATGCAGTCCGGCTGCATCACACATGTTGGCTCAATGCAGGAAGGCTGAACGCAGTATCCTGAGCTTTTGGTCTGCAAGTTGTTTGATGACTTCACTAGAGTTGGACTGACACTGCACCTTAGAGAGAGATCAAAGTCTGAAAGCATTATGTGACCATCTTCTCTCACCAACACATTCTCAGGTTTGAGGTCTCTGTAGATGATCCCAAGCATGTGCAAGTACTCCAAAGAAAGGAGAACTTCTGCCACATAAAACCTATAAATCCAGAAAGTCTGTTATACAAGTGACAGTACATTTACAAATTATTCAAACAAAAAAATTAAGATACATCTTTGTCAAACTTCAAGCCTCCTAGCCAGACAACTAGAAGATAATATACCAGCAATCTTAATCTATCTGTCATAAGTAGGGTTGGACTTGGTAACAAGGAGTGGTTTCCACCAAACAAGATATATATATAAAAAGGCCAAATTGATACTAGTTAGTTACTTATTTGCTGAAGAAAAGTAGTAAAAACTGATATTTTGAACAATATATGCCATAGGTCAAACACTTGTTAAAAAGTATTGAGGGTGGAAGAGAAGCTATTTCACCAGGCTCGGATTAAAAACAAGCATGGAAATGGCTCTTTGTAAGATCACTGAGCATAGCATTGATAATAGAAAGAATATAATTTCTATCTGCTGCTAATATAAACTTTTTCAAACCAGTCTAATCATGTATTGCCACTTTATTACAAGAGCTTCAAATGATCCTCTTTTAAGTTTTACTAATGTAGTAACACGTGATTTGAAAGATAATGTAGAGACTTTCACTGATTAAGAAAAAAACAGTGGATTAAAATCAAACTCAAAGAGAATCAGAATGATAGAAAATGAACAAGCAGAGAACTAAGGTAAATTGACTAAACATTAATGCAGGGAAAGAAAAGGTAGAGAATGTGCAAGTGTACAATTAGTCCGACATGGTCAAACAGGGTAGAAAAGCCATGAAATTTCACAGAATGCTGAAGGTTAGCCACAGAAATTTCAGGGGTCATATTGATGACAATGGACAGGAATTACAATCAGATAGTTTTTCTTGTCATTTATACAATGAAAACCTCAACAGGTGAAAAGTTTATTATTCCCAAGGAAAGAATGGAGTGTTCTTTCACTAACAACAGTTTCACTCCTGGCTCTTGATGACATGAAATACAAGAGTTCAAAAATCCAAGGAACATAGAACTAGCTGATATCAAGTTCAGTTGATCCTAACTTGTTGTAGATGTGTCTTCCTGTTACATATGATACAATTGAAGAGTCGAGTAGAAAAGGAATTGCTAACCTGACGGCATGCTCTGAAAAATACTTCCCTGGTTGTCTTTGCCTGAGGGCATGCAGGTCCCCACCAGGGCAGAACTCCATTACCAAGCAGGAAAAAATTTCTGTCTCAAAGTGTGTATACAATGTGGGTAGAAAAGGATGATCTAAGGACTGCAATATCTCTCTCTCTGTCTGAGCCCTTAGGAGCTTCTTGCGGTTTGCCAGCTCGGTCTTGTTCATGACCTTCATGGCAAAAGAAGTTCTTGTGCCACTCAGTTCAGCTAGATACACACTCCCTATGTCTCCACACCCCAATTTCTTCAACAACCTGAAATGCCTCATTTCCAACATCCCATCTCTGGTTCGAACCGCTTGAATCGCTTCCCATCTTATGTCATTTGCCTTGTGAGGTTTATACAAAACACTGCTCAAACTACTGGTGCTGCTCTCATCACTAGCATCACTGCCAGTACTTGCTCTACATATGCTTGTCTTCCTGCTCTCATTAAAATCACTGGAATTCGCCACTTCACTCTCACATGACTTGTCAACACTAGCACACTCGCTGACTTCGGTGTTGGTGAAACTCTCTTTGGCTTCTGAGTAAACAGTGGCTGAATAGAAACTATTCTGAGGACTTGCACAGAAAGTAGCCTCTGGCTGAGAGTAGTTCTTTCCATGATTATCAACTACACGTTTCTTCTCAGATTCTAACACACCATTTGGCTCACAACCCTTGGAATCATCAAGTGGTGGCTGCTTGCTGGACAATTTTGTTGGCAACCCTTCTTGCTTCAAGTTTTTGCCCTCTTGATGGGAATGCTTTTGATTAATTACATGGCTGTTGTGATGGTGGATGGCCTTAGTTTGATGACCACCATCATAGTTTCTAGATGCTCTCAAAGGAGGCCGCGAAGGTAGGGGAGTCCCAGAAGGAAGAGGGTCATGATGATGTACCCCAGAAACTGAATTCTGAACCTCTGACAAGGAATCAACTCCATTAACAGAAGACTCCATGAAGGGTATCTGAACAGGCTTAAAAATCCAACTCAGCACACTGAATTACCAACATGTACTCATTCAAAGAGCTCCTAATAACAGAATCTCCTACAAAAATGTCTATAAAATGGACATTTAAGCAAAGAATCAGCAAATAAATAAGATAAAAGGCATCAATCAACATACATGACACATGTAATGAAATTAAAAATAAAATTAGAGAATCTGCCAGAGACCCATTTCAGACGCAATGAATCAACAGAAACCGTCTAAATGAGTTAAATGAGCAGAATCAATTCAGAAAGCCCCAAACAAAAAAACTTCAAAATTCAGACACCTTACTAGTAACCCAAAAGAAAGAATCACAAACTGCAAACTTCTAAAGGACTCCTCATTAAGCCTCAAGAAAATTCAGTTAGTTAAATGTTCTGTTTTACGAGTTTCCCAAAAACCCCATGTTCCTTTTGTTTACACATGGCAACAAACAAGACCAAAACATGATGTGGGAACCAACCTCATCAAAGCCACCAATAATGCATTAGACTAAAACACCCCAGGTTGAAAAGTTTGATTCTTTAGAAGCCCCCTTGAGCTTTCTTTGATTCTACTGCAGTACAGTGATGAAAAACTCCCCCATAAAGAAAAAAAAAACAAAGCGTGGGAAACAGTGGTTAAAGTGATCACCGTGAACAAGAAAAAGGCAGAGAGAGAAAGACAGGAAGAACCTGATCAGGCAATGTGAATGAAGAGCAAAAAACGTTGTTTTCATCAGTTCATGGATGGTGGAGGAACAGCGGAACAAACATGTTGTTGAAAAAGAAGAAGAAGAATAAGAAGAAAAAGAAGAAAAAGAAGAAGAAAATGATGATGAAAACACAGAGTGAAGTAACTTTGGAGAGTCTTTGAACACAGCAGTGACAATAGTGAAACACCCTCTGTCTCAGATCCGATCCAAAAGGAAGAAACTAAACAATTAACACTAACAATAACAAACAATTCTAATTTCTTCTATACACATTCTCACTCAAACAAAATTGTTTTAACACATTATTGTAAAACTTAATAAATTACACAATAAAAGAAGAATATAATATTTATTATTTTTGTGGATAACAATGTTTGGTTATTGGGAGGATAACTAGTATCTATTAAAAATTTAGATTAATCATTTTGAAAGAAAAATTAGATGCTAGTATAATTTAAGCTAACTTTATTATTGGTTGGGAATGAGTGAATTATAATAAAATAAAGACATTCTTATCTTAATGTAGTTTCTCTCTAATAAAAGTCAAATTCTCCTTGTTTTTTGCTATTGTTTTTGCAAGAAATATAATGGATTTTGAGAACACTTCATTTTCATCTCATGAACCATAATGCATGAAACACTTCTTCCTCCATTTTTTTAAACAATATATAAATTTAATCTTATTCTTGTTTGAACTATGATCAAATGGGTAAAAATATAATATCATAACTTCAAAAGAATAAAAACTAAAATGAAACATTTTTACATCCAAAACATACACAAAATTTCACATCAAATTATATCATATAAATACAACAATGTTCATGAACCATAACAAACCTAAATCTAAAATAAAAATAGAAGAAAATAATAAATTAATGTAATATAAATTTATAATATAATATATTTAAATTAATAAACTATAGTTTTTATTAAAAATAATTTATACTTATTTATAATATTCATTAAATATGCATTTCATTCATGTTTAAAATATTTGAAATTAAAACCTAATTTTTGGAAAAACAATTTTATTCTCACTCATTTTGAAATCATCTAGCTTTTATGAGTTAATCCACCATGACCACTTTATTTTTATTTTTTTTTATGAAGAAAGGATAAAGATATTTATATTAATTATTGAATAAGAAAATGAGTCTTAAAATATCTGAGTACAAGTGTTTCATTTCCTTTGGAATCAAGTGTTTGATTTTTTGTGGGTTAGCATTATCTATTACTCTAAATTTAATAATTATTGTCAATTATGAAAATAAAAATACTATTCTTTTAAAATTATGAATATTAATTATTTGGTACTAATAAATTTCTAAAATCTAATTATTTAACCTAAATTGGATTTAGAGAAAAGGAAAAGCTTGAGAACATGTGGTGGCACACACTACTTGGCTAGTTTCTAAGTAATGATTATGCCCACATTCATTAGTTTTCTCATATGATGATTACCCTCACTCACCCTTGAACCCTAAAATAATATCTTTCAACATCATTTATATGCAAACCAAACCCTAATTAAGAGATACTCTCTTTTGTATTCAATTTATTTATTATCATCAACTACTCCTTCAACTCTTTATGTAATTTTCATTGTTTTTGATAAAAAAAAACTTATCAATAATTTTTTTGAATCTAAAGATAACATTTTTTTAATTATACTCTTAACTTAGTTGACATGAAAAGAGAAAGATTAATTAGCAATAATTCATGTGGGGCCCACAATGGAGAATAGACAGTGTGAAATTTGTGGATTAGGAATTAGACAAACATGTTTGGAACAATAATTTTCAGAAAACAGTGTAAGCAATCATATTCTTTTTTATATCAATCACTTTGATTCATTCATACAATACAACACAAGAAAACTCACTATTCATTCATAGCATAGTCACAGTAGCATGCTCCAAGACTAGGATTCTGCATGATCACATGCAAGATGCTGTCACTCTTTTCACTTCAACATGTTCTTAGATATACATTTTATGATTAATCAAAATCATTAAAATTGTAAGGCCAAGTTAAGTGTTCTAAGAGTTAGATTTTAGACTCTAGTTAAATCACTATGCAATGAAAATTGAAGGATTTTCAGTATCTAGATTTGTATATATTAAACAAATCTATGAATAGCTCACTGTTTTAGTTTGGATGTGTAGAACATGTAGCTGAGTGATGCAATCTTATTTGTGCAAAGAAAGATTGAGTTTGGTGTTAATTATTGGCAACATAGAAGACAGTATTATGAATGAAACAGGACTAATAGGTTTCACAGGCTGTTTATGTTGTCACAGCACAGTACAGCACAGCACAACACAGCTTGCAACATATCTTATATAATATGTAGTTTTTGTTACCCTGCTTCATATGATATGATATGAATGTTTGGGATTATATGTGAAAAAGGGTTCTGTCATCTTGCACGTGATTAACACTGCACACTGCTGCTGCACACTGTGGAGTGTAAAGCTACAACCTGTGTTTCATCACACGTCCATCACAGAAGTCTCAGCTCAAAAATCACACCATCAACTGTGAATAAATAGACATAACAAGTTACCATGGACTACTAGGTTGCATGATGTTGTTGATGTGATTTTTCAGGTTTAACTTCAAATTAAAAATTACCCTTTTTCATGCTTTTTGACCATATGGTTAAGTTAAAAGTTACCCTTTTTCATGCTTTTTGAATTATCGTTAAAAGATTTCTCATCACTAAAAACTTTTGTAACCATATTCTTAAAGATTTCTCATCGATTATATGTTAAAATATATAAATGACTGCAAATGTTATTTATAAACTGATTTTACAACATTAGATTTAAAATTCATTTCTTAATATAGACTCTAAATTCAAACGAGAAAAGTGATTAAATTTCTCTTACCCTTTAAAATTTTGGAGAATTTTCATTGGCCCTTTTGAAGTATGATATACTGATAATAGAGTTTGAGATATACATGACTTTCTTAAGAATATCTTGGGCTGTTCACATTTATGGTAAATATCAGAGTTACATGTTAAGCTAAAACATTTTGTGATCATTGATGCAAAACTTGAAATACTGATTAAGTTAGAAAAGCTGCAAATGGCTTATGCATTCAATGATTATATCACACACAAGTTGAACAACTTGAAGCAAGAATGTTGCATAGAGTGATGGAAGAACACATCATAATTTCATCAGATGAACAATTGGGCTGAAGACAATCAAATCATGGCTGGTTAACCAAACACCTTCCTACAACTCCTCATCTCACATATGGCCCCATAGGCCATCCCTCCATGATTTTGCCAATGGAAATGAGAAACAATGGATCCAAAGGAAGCAATCACAACCATACTCATGAACTTATAAAACTAATATAAGTGTGCTAGAATTTGATCACTCATCAACTTTTGCTGTGTGTAGTTTGGACTCAAACACGTGCATTGTCTCCAATTATATGCCTATCTGCCTCTTTTGTGATTGCATCTTTGATCACCCTTTTATATGTTCTCATATAGCCAAATAGTTTGCAACTGTATTCATTTCTTGTCGTGTACTTGATGTCATGGTGCTCTCATCAACTTTCATTACATTATTTTCCTTCTATTGTACCTTGTCACTTTTCTGATATGCAAAAGCTGTTCTACTGAGGCAAAGGTTTTCTTTATGAGGAAAGCCAGAGCATCAAAGAACTTTCCAATTCTATTCATACTCCATAAAAAAAGGTGAAATTAAAGAAGAGAAGGTTACAATCAATACTCCGACCTCAAAAGTCCGAGAAATAAAATTAATCACCGTGTCTGAGGTATTGTCCATTTTTAAGATCGGTCATTACAATTTTATTCTTAAAAGGTGTTTAAATAATATCTTTGATGCCGTAATTGATCTTAACAATTCTATTTCTCGAACTTGAGAAAATCTCAAATCCCAACACTACCAAGATTATTACAAAGATAAACCAATAATTCATTAGTTTGTGTGACAATAAACTTATATCTCATTTAAAGATCAAAATAACTTGTTTAGAAGAAAAGTTTCATCAAAATTTCAACAACACTCAACTTGGATTAAATAAGTTTTCAAATCAATATATCATTTGTTTTTGGTTATCACAAATGCAAAGAAAAATGAGAGATGTTTGTATGGTGGGACTGGAACACCAAAATAGTCTCACTTTTCTGAAAAGCAATTCATTGACTCACTCTTGCCCAAATTAGAATAAGGTGTTTTCTCACACCTAAAAGCAAAATACAAAAGAATTATAACTTCATCTCAGAATTCACCAACCAAAGCATCAATTTTAAAACATAAAAATAATTCTCTAACTTTTTGTTCTTTAAATGCTAATAGTTTCAGGTAGAAGAAGATAAGTTGAACAACTTTTTTTTTATTTTTAATTGAAGGATGAAATTTGCTTAATTTAAAAAAAGAGAAAGGTTCGATTAAATTGAAAAACTTAAACGGCCAAAATCTTATATAGATTAAGTTATTGGACTAAAAATGATATTTTTAAAAAAACTATTTTCTTTATGTATTTTTGTACTTTTCAAATGTTATAATAATTTTTTAATAGTCTTATTTACATGAGAAAAATATTGTCATTCTTTTTTTATTATTTTCATTTGTGTTAAAATGTTAAAAACATCTTATTTTTAATGTTTAACTTGTGACCTCCTTACCTGGAAAAAATATAACTGCATAAAAATAAAAATAACGTTCATAATTAGTAATCAAAATTAAATTTTGATACACATTCACGTTACTTTAAGCATAATTAACAGTGAGTATAATGAGAAAAAAACTATGGAAGTTATAGAAAATAAACATGCATGAAAGAAAAGATATTTTAGTACATATTTAAGCTATTTGAAGTGTAGAGTCTATAAGCAATAGAGAATGAAATAAATAAATAAATAAATAAAGAGAGAATAGGTCTTTCATATAATAAGTGGTCTTAGTGTTTTAGATTGAAAAATAAAGACAATGGCTAAAAATAAGAAACAAGGACAAAATAGAAACACTTGTACTAAAAGGTAGACATATTAATTAAAGGGATAAAAAACACACCAAAAGAATAAAAAAGAAAATATGGTACCATAGAAGAAAAAAAGACAAAGGGCAAGAAACAAAAATTAATGTAAAAAGCAAATATAGTAATAATCTAGGCTCTCTTTTTTATCATGACACTAGTAACATCTATCAAATTTGCTAGTGTCGAAAATTTTACTTATAGTAAAATTTATTTATTTTTAACTATATTCTTTTTTTATAAGGTTTTATAAAAATATTGAATTCAATTCCATTTAAAACAATGACATGTTAAATCAATATGATTTGAGTAAAATAAACTGAAATTTAGCACTTAGAAAAAAATCACATTTTTTTTAATTTGCACCCGTTCAAATGGTAACCTATACCCCTAATGTCAATTTAAATAACAATATATCAAATCCAGGACTACTACTACATGTACTTTCATTCAATGTACATTTTTTTCGTTTTTGACACAACCCTTTTGACAAATTCATTGAATAAAATGACCTTTAATATAAAATTAATATAGAAAATAATGAGAAAGGGCATTTAGTTGAAACTATATCTTAATAAAATATGAAAACCAAATAAGATTTGTAATGTTAAACAAAATCAACTAATAGAATGCACAAAATAACAAACCAGCATGGTGTAATCAAATCGAAAACATAAAAAAGATGGTAGTAGTAATAGTAGTACAAAGCAACAATAAAGAACATTGAGAATACAACCATCTGCACAATTTGCAGCTTACATGAACAAAAACAGAACTTCAAAGGGGGGATCAAATGAAATTTTTTGTTTGTTTAGACTTTCAAGAAATGGGTGTGCTGAGAAATGAAAGTATACTTGCCAATTCTCTTTTGAAAATATAATCTAACTGATGAACCAAACACAAACTACAAACTTGCTTTGATGCTAGACATATTAGTCCTAGACTATAAATGCTTGGTGTCCAATCTTATCTTCCATAAGGATGGTATCGGCCAGCACCATAACCACCTCTACTGCTCCCATAGAAGGCACCTCCACTAGACCCTCCATATCCACCTGCTAGGTTGCCATCATAGCCACTTTGATAGGCACCGGCACCGGCACTAGCACCACCAGAAGAACCACCACCTCCACCATACGCCCCATAATTCTCACTAGCTCCACCGTACCCACCGAGATCATACCCTCTACTAAAGCTTCCACCATAACGACCAGCATACCCGAGGGAGGGATCTCCTCTATACGGCCCCATCGCACCAGCATATCCTCCATAACCACCAAATTCACTTCCATAGGCACCATAAGCACCACCCCTACCGCCACCATAAGCACCACCTGACCTATATCCACCCCCTACTCCAAAACTGCCACCAAATCCATCATAGGCATCTCCGTATCCAGCACTGCTGTATGAAGACCTTGAGTCGTTGTAACGCTTGGATGATGGAGGTGCAGAATTTGGCTTCTTTGGTTCAGCCTTCTTGATTTCCACCTACATAGGAAAAATGACAAGGTTACTTGATTGATGAAAAATACTCTAAAAGGATAAAATGCTCCAACAAGGTTCTTCATCTGTTAAATAGAAATAATAATGTCTAATGTAAAAAAAAACGCTTGTTATTGATAATGGTAGTGCAAACAGTTAGAACTAGTGTGTTTGGAAATATCAGATCCCTTGCCCTCTCCTCCACTCGTTCTCTGTCACTCCTTTTCTTCTTTTCCATATGCACTTTCTTCTTTCTAGAGTATTCCAAGGTCTCAGCAAATAATTGATTTGGCCAACCAGTTGACCCATATTAATTTCCTATGTGGATTCTTATTAGAAAATTTAATTTAATACTCGAAGCAATAACTATTACTAAAACACATTATGACGTTATGGAACTATGGATCTGATAATTTGTGTTCAAAACATTGCAACTGGTGCATTGAACTCAATAGAAATATGAGAAATAATTGCTACTTGATTATTGACATAAATTAACAGTTAAAGTGACTGATAGTCCATGAATTATATTCTTTGAACAAGATAATCAGAGTCATTCATGAGCCTCCATCTTAAAGCTTAAAACCTTTAGAAGATATATTTTTGCAAAAGAAAATTCTAAAATATACATTTCATGGTGCCAACAAAATCAAGTTGCCAATATTTAACTGTTTTCAAACAAATTCAAAATAAAATTTCAGCCAAGAAATTTAAAAATTTATACAATTAACCCTCCGGATCTGGATATCAGTTACACAAGTCAAGAGTAGAACAATCTCATGCATGTACTCGTTTTTAATAAGAGATTCCTCACCTGAGCTCCAGCAAATTCAATTTTGTTCCCCATGGATAGAAGATCATCAACTGCTTCTTCAGAGTCAAATGTGATAAACCCAAAGCCACGAGATCTGTTGGTGGAGTGGTCCCGCATTATTTGGTGATCTTTCACTTCACCATAGCGAGTAAAGAAGTCTCTAAATTCATCTGCAGAAGTGCATCTTTGATTAAAAACGATACCAACCAAAGGAATTGTCGTTCACTGAAGCTATTCTGTGATTCAACAGTTACTTTAGAAATCAAAAACTGTTTTAGTGTCTAACAGACTGTTAAAAGTTAACTGTAACAGGTATTTAAAGGGACAAAAGGGATTCATAATGAAAATAGTCAATTTACTTACACAAAGTCACACAAATAAAACACATCATTCACATCAGGACAGATGCAAATTACATGTGGCCAACTGATTCATAAGAAGAATTTCTAGGAGAAGAAAGCTTGAACATATTAGGTACAACACAATAAGGGAGTTCTGTCTGTCTACAATATCAGAGTAAACCTTTGCAGATCCTAAACAGCACTCTCAAATATAAAAACAGTTTTCAATTCTAGGATCTGAAACTTAGATAATTTGTTATGCCCATACTCTCCTCATAGTTCGGAGTTTGCTCTCTCAAGGTGTTGCAATGTGTCCCCCTTGTTGACACCTCAGTCAAGCAGCAAAGAATTTAACTAACTAAAGAGGCAACCTACCTTCAGTCACATTTGAAGGAATTCCACCTACAAAAATTTTCTTTGTCCTAAAATCCTTAGAGCCAACAGCTCCCCTTGGTATCGTCCGCTTAATCTCAACCTATATATAATGATCCCAAAACCATAAGAGCCAGCAAAGTATCCATTCACTAATCACTATAATCAAAACAAAAAACAGGTAACAAGACATCCTTAGCCAAGACATCATCAAATTCAAGCCATACTTGTTTTCCATTGATGACATGAGTGTCCTCAATGACTTTATCAACCACCGAGGGATCGGCATAGGTTATAAACCCAAATCCACGAGGTTGCCCAGTTTTCCTGTCCTTCATGATGACCGAATCCGTAATCTCACCATATTTCCCAAAGTGCTTGATAAATTGTGCTGCAACAAAATATACAAGTCAAAGGGGTAAGGTTATAATAAATCACAGCTCTGAGCTACAAATCCTCAGAAATCAGAGAAGGTTTTGCCACAACCAAATATAACAATTACGATAATACAAAGGCAAAAGCAAGCACTAACCAATGGTCGTTTCTCTCGCTAAACCACCTATAAATATCTTTCTGCAAATTATGGGTCGAGTGCAATTAGAACCAAATCTAAGAACATTATTATCGTCTAATCTAAATACCAACAAATTGAAAACCCTTTTCTAGGAAGTGCAGAAATATTGGTTCTTTTCATGAGCTACGTTTACCCAATTGCTCCAATTTAAAAAATTTCCGAAAAAAGATACGAAATTAACAGAAAGAAATGGAAAAGGGGATATTACCCGGGACTGGCACCGTCGCCGGTGAGGGGTTGGGAATTGTGGGGTTCTTCTCTGTGGGAGAAGGGTACAACGACGTCGTTGGGGTCAGCGGCACCCACCAATTGGTCGTTACCGGGTGATTCCATGGGTTGCGAATTCAGAAGAGATTTCGAAAGCGAAAGCGAATGAGAAAAGAGAAAGGAGAAAAGAGAAAGGAGAAAAGAGAAACCCTAGATGGATATTGCTTCTTTCTTGTGTTTAAATTTTGTAAAACCCTTTTTTAATTTTGTTTATTTATTGTGAGAGAGTGAGTGGCTGTGGTTGAGAAGGTAATTACTTCTTGTAGCCTCGTAATTTCAATCTGCACCCCCATCATGTGATGAAATGACCAATATACCTTTACTGATATATATTTTTCAACCTTTTGTTTTTCTCTTCTTCTCTCCTTCTTCTTCGTCGCAAAGTATAAGTCCATTGCCACTGCTCTTTCATTGGTTATTTCAGATCCATTTTTTACAGATTGCATAATCCAAATTTTATTTAATATGTATGCATTCTGAAGTGTATAGTTATGAAGATTTTTAAATTAATTTTGGATTGTGGAATTTAAAATTATTTTTAAAAAGATAATATATTCTGAATTGTGAAATTCAAGATGTAATTGGTAGATTTAGAAAAATATTTTAAATTATCTTCTTTAAAAAATACATTTCAAATTGTGAAATCGATAATATTTTTTTATCTAAAATTGTATTTCAGATTGCAGAATCATTTATTAAATTAATTATTGTTAATATATGGATTATTTTAATATGCAAAGTCTTAATCAATGATATGTATCAATTAGTATGATATAAATTCACATATTTGTTACTTTTGGTGTTTTATAAGTACGTTACTTTATCAATTCATGTCTTAATAATATTTTTCTTGTATGATATTATTCATATATCTTTGACATATTCAACACAGGTTAAGATGAACATAAAACTTCAAAGGTATCACAATATTTTCCTAAATATCAATCACTTGCTCTCACATCTCTTTTAGATGCACTAACAATTTATACTTTGTTGCATTCTTTAATGTTAAATCTTTATTAGTGGTAAAAAAATTTAAAAGAAATCAGTTCTAAAACAATATCTCTAATGTTTTCAAAAGCTAAGCAAAGTTGTTTTCTCATTCAAATCCCAATGACAAAGAATGTTATCACTAACAACACATATTTTTCTTCTTTATTAATAATTTACTCTATTTGTCCTAAGTATATCAATGACAACCTCTCTTGTCCATTCCATCAAGTGATCTACTTTAAAAAATACATTTACAAATATATTTTAACACAATTATATATAACTTCTTCAGAGTATGAAAATAATTATAGAAAAATATGTTACAAATACATTACTATAACCTTTCAATTTATTTCATTCTTAGTTGAACCATACTTGGCATAATGGTAAACTTTGTTTGATAAATTAGTCCAAAACTTCATCCAGTGTAATTGTGTAAAAAAAACTTTTGTATCTACCAAAACAATTATGAGTCTTTTGTAATAAACAATCTAGAACTTAGCTTGGTGTTCCAAAAAAGCTTCTTGAAACACAAAACATTAAGAAAAAACTATTTTGAAACATGTAATATGAGATTAATTTTAACTAATTTCAGAATATGTTATGGGATTGCTAATCATACCTTTCGAATTAAGTGTTTTAGATTAATGTTAGTGGTGTCATTTTCTAGATCCTCCAATATGGAACTCTCACTCATATAACAACAAATTATATTATCATAATACACTTTTTTCTTTAGAATCATACAATCCATAATAACGCTTAACATTCACAAATATCATTCATTATACTTCTCCATTGTCTTATCTATGTACTATACTCCTAAATAGAGTAATCCAAAACGATAATCAAACACTATTACAACAAACGAGTATTCATTAATAATGGAGGATGATTCCAAATTTATAAAATTATATATTTACTATTATTAAATAATATTATATATCATAAATCCAAACAAATAATGTTTAAATGTATGGACCTTAATTTGAACTGAATCACTTTATTTTCAAAAACATATAAACTATTAACGTGCAGTGATTTTATCTATATATCACTAAAAAGTTTAAAATTATACCAATAAAATAGGTACATACAATAAATTAAAGTGTTATAAAATAAAAATAATATAAAAATTTTAAAAAATTGGTCCACTTTTGTTTCAAACAACAGAATGAAATATTTATTCCATTTTATTATTAATTACTAATATCCAAATAAAAAAATGGCATTGAATCCATTATACTTTATTATATAGTTCAGTCCACTATTTCATTATCTACCACCGCTACAAATGTAATCTTATTTTACAAGTGATATTGCATTACCATCATTTAAAAAACAGGTTAGTTGGTGAAACAATAAGGTAGAGCAATTACAAACATCCCATAAACTGCAGCACTAACCTAAGAGAACGAGACAAATATTCAATGTGATCATCAAAGAATGATAACACATTCCTAAATTTGCACAACTAGATGTAGATAACAAAATTCTCAGTTTTGGAAAACATACAACATTAGTGAGGTCTTACCAAAAGTTAGAATGTGGTGGTAGAGTCTAAAACGTGTTCTGTGGATTAACCCTTCTTCTTCCTTCTCGCTTATAATATGGAGTTTCATCAATGGTTCTCCTCACATAGTCTACAAATGGTTGAGGTGTTCGGGGAGACGTGTCGTTTACAACAGAAGGGTTGCTTCTATCAGGAGTTGTGGGCGCTACAATGCTTGTAGTTGCAGTAACTGAGGAACTTGTTTGCTGAGATCTCTCTGGTTTTTCCAAGAAACGTGTGAAGATAACGATTGATAAAATCAGCAGCAGAAAACACCCCAGGATACTTCCCCAGAAGGCTTTGTTTATGGCTATGCTGGATGGTGCTGTTTCCTCAGGTTCATGGGTGACGTCTATTTCCACACTCTGGCCTGTAATAAAACAGGGAAAAGGAAGATTAAACTTTGGGATGAATATCCAACTTCATCATCAAGAGGCTGTTACTTTAATTTCTAAAAGTAATAAAATTCAAAATAAGCTCGTGAAAGTGCAATCTGTGTCATCCACTTTAGTCAAAAATTCAAGAAATAGTATGACTTGAGTGATAATTTATTAACATGATTTCAAGGACTAAGGTGACATTAAGTAGCCAACTTTAGGGTAAAATAATAGCTTGGAGACTTGTTTTAAATTTTCTTCCTTTTGAGACTTGTATGACCGCTCTTTATGCTTTCAGAGACTAGAATAGTGAACTCTAACAGACTTGAAATTTGTTTGAATAAACTTTCCTACTACAAGTACATATGTATATGAAAATAAATAGACTATATGAAACAAATTACTCCCATAGGTTAATTTGAATAATTACATCTAGTATCTCCAAAAGTTGATTTTAACTTATGGGAGAAGTTTGTTTCATTTTACTTATTTTCTTCTCTATAGATGTTTATAAAGAAGTTCACCCAAACAGTGTTGAGTTTATTTCCTTTTGAAAAGAAAAAAAAAATTATAAATGCTGAAGGAAATGAAGTAATATTAAGCTTCACGAATATGTACCATTAGCTGGGAGTGTGATGAGGATTTTGTCTTTGAATCTCTTGGCTTTCAGAAGTTGGACCTGGATACATGAACAAGAAAAATAAATTCGAATGTATTTTAAATCCAAAATCAGAACATTTTTTGCTTGTCTAACAATGGAAGTTTACTTGATAGCTCTGCAACTTTTCAGATAATATTTTAGCATCCGATTGCAGTACACAAAAATAAATGCAAGGCTCAAGGTGAACGCATTTGGCCAGTGATGAAACCCATTGAAAGTACTCACCTCATACCGTGCAAACCCACGAATGCCAATATCTTCTCTATGGATGAGACTGATCATAATCAAATCTCGGTGATGCCAGTGAATTTCAACATCTATAACAAAACGGCCAATGGGTTTAACCTTACATATTGTTGAAGACAGCAACAAATTTTTATACAACTATGATCTCAACAATTAGTGAAGATGACAACTAGGAATATCTCCATGGGACAAATCAGAATGATTTACATCACCCAGCAGACCACATTATTTTTATAAAGAGCAACTTCTGACAAAAAGTATTGGATGATCAAGCAACAAAATGAAGTAATCAGGCAAGAAAAAAAAAACGAAGATATGTCAACTTACCAGTATTTCCCAATATGGTAATGCCAGATTTGTTATAGCCTGGTGTCAGATTCAGCAGCAACGGATTCTGAGGGGGTGGGGGTTAACATATTAACATCATAAATTATTTTTTTATTTCACAATCAGATTGTGAGGAGGGGTCCAATGAATTCGCAATTTCGCACATCACAGGCATAAAGAAAATTACAGGCACTAAACTTCATAAATCAAGCACTCTTGCCTAATTCTGAAATGTAATTTCAAGCAATGAAACGAGGAAGAATCAAAGGATCCACACCTTGCTCATCTCCATTATAGAAAATCCTCCAATAAAAAGTGCTGAAGCAGATCCAGAAATGTGTTCGTTTTCAAGAGAAGCAGAAATGGAGAGTGATACATCCGGCCTCATGCCTTCTAACTTAGGTACTGAGTGCACCAGATGCTCTGGTGAGTAAGGGAAAAATAAGCAATATGAAATGCTTGAGTCCTGATCCAGCCATGGCTTCACGTACCTTCAGTGAAGGAAGGTAGAAGATATATCTAAGAATGAATTGTTCATTTTAAAAATCAAACGAGAGAAATGATTAAAGATCTATACCCCACATATGGCGGATCTACTCTACAATTGAATACAATTCTCTTGTTTTCTCCAGGTACATCAAGGGATTCACTGTAGGAATTACAATTACAATCTATTCAGTCAGAAAAGCATGTTGCTTTCATTGAAACCAAGTTAAAGTCTATAGAGTTATAATTCACAAACCTGAATTTCACGGAGAAGTTGTATCCTTTCGAGGGGTATGGGACATTAGTTAACATCTCCTTTGGACCAAGCACAGAAATATAATCTCCTTTCAACACTGTAATTGTTGTTTGCAGATTTGATCCTCCATAATGGAAAGATACTGCTCATAATAACATTCAATGAGGGAGTAATAATTGTTTATAAAGCAAAAACTCCAGAATGACAATTAAAAAGTTCATTTTTCAGTACTTAAATCTAGTACCTTGGGCTGAACCTTGCCCAATAGCTTTGGCCACCCCAGATAGTGTATCAACCGATACCACACTTCTATTTGTAGTAAACCACTGTCCAGAAACTGTATCACTCAAACCTGAAAGTTAAAAGTAGAATACATTATCACTCAGGAATAATTTGATAAAAGGAAAAGATTAAATGACCTGAACACAAAACTCAGTCAAGCAATTGAAATAAACTGTCTACTCCGGTGCTGGGTTAATAAAGTAACTCTCCCACAATCATGTTAGACAAAAGTAAAAATGGTGGTTTAATTACATCTCTGGCAAATACAACATTTTTAGAAAATAAAATTGTTTCAAGAAAGGCATCGTCAGAAAAATAAATTAATAGCAACCATCCAAAACGACCACACCTTTTATGCTTAGGTTAAGAGGACTTCCTATGTGAAGAACTGGATTTTGAGGATATATATGGGCACCCACTCTAATCTGCAAAAAGTGAAAAAATATACAGATTCAGATAGCGGAAGAGAAGATAGGAAGTGGGGAAGCAAGTTGAATGAATACAAGGAAGAATAGTGCGTGTGAGATGTATAACTTGCACAGGGACAATTCATTAGGTAACAATGAGATATACATGAAAAAAAGCATATATCATGTATATGACAGGTTGCATGTGTTACAAAAGACAAAACACTAATCCCTATTTATACTTGTATTTTTAGGCTTTTAATTCTAATTAAATAAGAAAACAAGTCTAGATGTAATAAGGAAATATAGCAACTATTTTTATTCTTTTTTTTTCGTTTTTCAGAATTATTTGTTAAAATAATTTGAAAAGCTGTTCACAAAAAGAAAAAGAAAAAGAAAAAGCAAGTTTGGTAAATATGACTTTGAAAATAGACAGAAAATGATGGGAAATTAAATGCTAGCAAATAAAATATCAATGGATCGTCATGATATTCAAAATTCATAGTATTCTAAAATTGTTGTGGGAAACGAGTTATTTACAAATATGAACTCTACATAGACACCAGAAATGACAGTAACCCAAAAACTGGGACACGGCTAATGTCCAAATTACAGGACACAAGCAACACATTGATATGTATAATCATGACAAAAATCTCAATCAATTGAAAATTAAAATTTATATGCACTACAAAAACAATTTTGTTACAGTTTCCTTATAATAACAGTCCTTCCAATAGAATTCTAAAAAAGAAACATATCTTAATAGCTTAAACACCTAGTTAAGTCTTATGGAAACAAATCTAAAAAAATGAGGTTTGCATTATTTATAATATAATTTGTTTTCCACTTTTTTTTATAATAAGAAATGTCACAAAGGTGTTTAACCAAGAATAGATGTTAGTTCACTTTCATTAAAAATGCTCAAGCCATGTCAAACATGTGTCAGACATTTGTCACAAACTTATGCAACATGTATTCTACATAGGGGTAGGTGCTTCCTAGTTTGTAAATGTCCCTATAAAAACAATAACTTGCCTTTCAAAAAGTCTCTTTCATTAAAAAAACTTTTTAAGGAATTTCAAATTAAAAAACCTTTATCACAGAAGATTTTCTTAATAAAACTGCTTAAAAAACAATAATCAAACAAGCCCATAGAATATCTTGACTTGTTCGGATAGAAAATACTAAATGGACAGAAAAAGTTAAAAAATTTATCAATCAAAATTCTCTCCAATACTTCTCTTTTCTGATTTCTGTTGTGAGAGAGAGAGAGAGAAACAAGAGAATATAAGATGAATTTCATTTATATAGACCATAGAAAAAATATTTAATTTTTAGTGGAGAATACATAATTACAAAATATTGAGAGCTCAATTACAGAATATTCAGTTACTCTATTTTAAGCTAATAACATAAATATAGAATCAGTATAATTCATATCCACCGTTTCTATATTTACAAAGATCTAACAATTTCAATTAACGTATCACATGCATGGCTACAGTACAAATGTTATTAACACGATCGTGTTAGATGGTTATCACATCTAGTGATCACTAAGTTGAATCTAGGATTTTGTTTCCTAGAAGGAATGTGAACTATGAGAGGAAGTGTTACACAAACTAAGTATCTTATTGAGAAGAAAGAGTGAGGGTAAACCTCAATTACAAAGAAGCAAGCAGATATGTGATGCTGCATACCTTCTAAAGACCACAATTCTCTCACAATGGGGGCAATATGGTCTCTTAGCCTCTTCTATTCATAGGCAACATGCCATGATTCTTCTGATTACCCCAGTCCCCCTAACTATCTCTAACTGATGATACTAACAAAGTCTAACAGATAGCTAATATTAACAAACATTGTAAAAAATGAGACAAAGACCTGCAAGATTAACTCGGTTCTGAAAAGGTAAACCACCTTGAAAAAATTACAAGCCAGTTGAGGTGTATCAGGCATCAGAATGAAATTATTTTAATATTGTTATAGGTTCTAAAATTTAGCATACAGCCTATGAAGTTAAGATATGTGGGTAGAACAGTATACAACTTCATGCAGATTTCTGAGGAAAACTATTACTTACCAGCACATAATCTGATTTTTGCAGATCCTCACTAATTGATATACGCACAAGAGCTTTACCATGCCGAATTGCCTTCAACCATCAGCAGTCAGGACAAAAATTCTATTAATTTACTTAGCTGAGCAAAAAAATTCACGGATAGTAAATTGAATAAAAATACCAGACACTAGAAATCTGCATAGACTCTAAACAAATATAGTTTCTTTTAAAGCAATGCACTCATTGATAATTTCTCTTCTCTGTTTTGTAGAGGTTAAATAGAAGAGAAAGAAATTAGAGGGGGAGAGAGATATAAATGAGACTTTAGACTTAAAATACGATAAAAAGAGCTTAAAAGATTGATTATCTCAAAGTTGATCTTTGTTATTTATAAAAGAAAAATACACCAGGAACACCAAAAGGTACAAGAAATTAATGCTAAAAAGTAAACAGCTCATATAGTAGTTTTCCAATACAACTACTTACACTACCTATATTTAATACATATTCTAGCACTCCCCTCAAGCCGGAGCATACAAATTGTATGTACCAAGTTTCAAAAATCTATGATTGTGCAAGCTGCATGTTCTTATGCAGCTTGTTGCTCCAAATATAAGAACAAGGGAACCAAGAAGAATGATTTCCGGTAAAGTCATTAACAAACCTTGATATGGACATTGCCATTTCCATCAGCTGTTTTGTTTACATAGAGAACATCAGGGTAGTTAGTTTCAGCATAAAAAGGCACTGCATTATAGGCTTCGTGGAAAGGATTTCCTGTTGAACCACAGTAAGAGACAATAAAAGATTACTACTTTTCAGTTCAAAAGTTCCTGTATGTGATTCATTATCAAGGAGGCATTGATACCTAGAGCATCATAAAAGTTCGTTGGAAGATCAAGTTCTGCACCAACAGCAAGGTTAATCACATTGGAGAGAACCTCCTCGTTGGCTATTCTAATTTGAGTCACCTGTTCATATAAAATTAATTTATGATGTGAAAAAAATTTCCAAACAAATAGCATACATCCATAATGCAAATACCATGGTTAACACAATAGGTACTTATTCTACTGATAAAAGACCCGCAACAAGAGGAAGGAGAGGCAAATGGATATTTGATTATTTATGGATTAAATGGACCAGAAAAATTTATACAAAGACCATTTATGGGCCACTAACAAAGTATTAAAAAAATCCAATCCATCAATGACTCGTTTAATAAATAGATATTCAACCTATCTATTTAAGATTACAGACTCTCTCCCATTTTGAATACTTAACTACCTCTTAAAATTCATTAAAATCAACCTGTTTTACTTTGGACTGTATTTATTATATGCACTCAGGTCCACACATATATATAAACTATAACATGTATATATAAATACGACAGATATAATTGTATATATGATTGGTTGGTCCATTAAGCATTTGCTGAATTAATTCATACCTCAGAAACCTTGACACAAGAAGCAATCTCTGTTCTTCCTGTTGTACGATCTTTAGCTTGAATACAAGCAAGATTATTACTTTTGGTAGTTTTAATTCTGTCCCCATCAATGAATATGGCATCTTTTTGCAGAGCTTCTTTCTCCGAACTTCTCAATAAAGAATAGCTGATGGTTCCCCTGCGATTCCGACTATCATATTGTGCATAGGATTCTGACGATGAAGGCAAAGGGCTTCTCATTGTATAATAGGGAGGAAGAATCCAGGTTATGGGCACTCCCAAAGCCAGTGGAAGATCAGGAATCACTGTTACTGACAAAGACGAACTGTAAAACTTTGACTGTGCCCTTGACCCAGAAGTTGAAAGTTCACACGAGAAAGACACAGCAACATTGGTCTTTCCTGCAGATCTGAAAAAACAAACATTCAGAACTGAATCACAGATTCCTCAACCCTATGTTTGAAATTGTTTGTAATCATTTCTTCATTGACATGTTGTCAAACCCTGTGTACACTTTTGCATTGCTCTTACAAGGAACTAATTTCAGTAACAAGAAAAAAAGAACTACAGAAAACCAACATGAACATTAAAAAGACTCTGTACCAATGATACATGCTAACTGGAAGCATAATAGACAATTATTTGGATTCAGACATCTAATAATTAGATAAAAGACAAGTGAAAAAGATTTAGACATACAAATAGGATACACTGGAAGGCAGGAGAAGTTATAGTATACCCAAAGACTGAAGACCTCTAAACATTCTTTATTCTTAAATATCAAATTACTTAATACCTTCCATACAAGACATTAATAAAGCCAAGGTTATTCTCATCAAAATAACTATTAACTTGACTTCCTTCTGAAGTGGTAAACTGGATTCTATCCCCGTGCAAGGTCTCTGCCACCTTGAAGCTCAATACCTATACAAACAAAGACAAAATTATTTAGCTTACCTTTGAGTATAAAAGTAAAGTTGAAGATATGGCCAAACCTTTTCATCTTCAATGGTCCATTGGTAATTTTTACATAGCTCATAAAAAGAAAACAGAGTACCCTGGTAAAACCAAAAAAGGTCGTCAATATTAGGATTCAAAATACAATAATGCATAAATGAATGGAAACTTGATTTTTACTGGCACCTCAGGAAATAACGGATAAATTGGCAATTTGCGGCCAATCCCAAGTTGATCACTCTGCACATGCAACGTGATAGTAGACGGAATTCCCACCCTTAAAATACTCCGTGCTTCACAAATCACATTACCATTTACAAAGACACTAGCAGTAATTGTCTGACAATAATAATATCTTGGATTAGACAAATATCTTCCACCAACCATATATGATTAAAAGTAAAAGGCATAACATAACACACAAACTGTTAAAGGAATAAATATAAATGTTTCATATAAAATAAAAATTAAAATAATTAGCATGTGCATTCCAGCAAAAATTATTAAAAGTATAAAAAGGAAAGAGATGTAAGGAAGATATAACATACACTTCGAAATCAGAAAAAGAATACTGATGAAAATTCTTGGCCCTAACACGCACAGAACTCTAAATTGACAGTATAAAAAAAGTCAACCAAACAGACATGAATAGTAAACATTTACAATTCCAGGATGAGCCATGCACCCCAAAAACTACCCATTTTCAAAATTGGTAATGAGAAAGACTAAATAAATATACTTAAGTTTAAGCCATTTGGTGTAGACCAAAGAACAGCATAGAGATATCCAACATATTCCTTTCACACTCCCTTTTCAAATTGATATTGTGCAAGACTACATATTCTTAAGTTTAAGCCATTTGGTGAAGACCCGGAGAACGGCATAAAGATATCCAACATATTCCTTTCACACGAGTACTTTTGGCCTTATGGCTTGAACTTGAAATGTGGGAAACACACAAAGCCTAGTTTATCAATGCAAATTAATTTAACTATGAAGAACAGGGAAGCAATGATCAAAACTCTAACCACATATTGACAGCAGAAGTGTGTTAAACTACTTTTTAACCCTTTATACATTAAGGTCTAAATTGAACATAATTTTCAATAGAAATTAATATTTTTAGTAACTGAAGAAACCCAGATTGTTTAACATGAATTTGAAGATGGCCAAAAAACAGTGAGTATCATCTCAGCTGACGTATATGTATATATGTAAAAAGATGAGTACAAGCTAGTATGATCTCAAAGAGGATGGCTAACGGCTATGTTCCTTAACCTAAAATTTATTAAGTGTACCCAATTTAATATCTTAGTGGCTTCAAAAGCAGCAAGTTACTGCTCGTTCTAGTACTGAGGCTGAATATAGAAGTTTGGCTCAAGCTTCAACTGAATTAACATGCATTTCTACATTGCTCACTGAATTACAAGTTTCCTTTACTACTCATTGTGACAATGAAAGTGTTGTGTCTATTGTTCACAATCCGGTATTTCATAATCGCACTAAACACATGGAGATTAATGTTTTCTTTGTGCGATAGAAGGTTATGGCAAAGCAACTCTATTTATCATATTCCCACCCTTGATCAATGGGCAGATCTGTTGGCCAGGCCTCTATCTTCAGCTTGTTTTACTTTACTTAGAGGCAAATTCAACGTGAAGAGTTTTATTGTGAAAAAATCTTATCCTTGAGTTTGTGAGGGGGGATATAAGTATAAATAAATAGTTAGTTCGTACAGCTGTTAGTTTTTTACAGTTGTCAGCTATTACTAACAGTAGCTCTTAATGTAAGCAGTGTGTAGATATAAGTCTGTACTTCTCTTATTTCAAGTATGAAGAAATAATAAGTTTCAATTTGTTCCTCTCACTCGTCTTCTCTAAGAAATATTTAATAAATAAAAAAATTGTAACATCAACACGTTGTCAGTACTAGTAACATGGCAACAAACATAACAACAACAAAAGTACAAAATCTACCTTGTATAGATGTATTAAAGCATGTGGTTTGAGAAGCATATGCATGAATGTCTATATTAGATAATGTGGATTAATTAGGAATATTAGAATTTTATGTTTCAAAATAAATTATGGCGATATGGATAAATTAGGAATGTTATATATGTTCAAATTTGTAGGATCAAGTTAAAGGGAATAAATCTCAATCAGATCAGATTTACTTCTTAGAAATATCTCTGTTATTCTGTTTCCTTATTTGTGGGAGATTTGTTTCCAGTTAATGTGTGATTTATTTTCCTTATTTATACCATATTTGATCTGTATAAGCTGTATCCTCTGCTATTGGTATCAATCCAATAAGAGAATATTTTTCTACAGATAACAAATCAGAAAAAAAAAAACTAGCTAAACAAATTAAGGAACAATAATAAGTCTGAACAGGATTTCACATCTTACAGTGTTCCCAATAGAACTTGCTGAGACTCGTCCGGAATATCTATCAATACTTGCAATTTTATCATTTTCAATTTTGTACTCAACATGAACACCGAGAGTTGGGCCTCCTTCCATGGTAAGCTATGCAGAAAACATAATAACATCATGTCATCATATTCATAAAGCCAAGAAAATGGGAGAAAACAATGGTGTGAACTTCACGTCAGACCAATATTGAATGCACCAAAATGCAAGGATAAACAATCGTAAAAAGAAAATGCTAAAAGATGTGGACAACAGAAAGGTATGGAAAAGAGACACACAATAAAAGAACTGAATTACTTTACTTGGGAATTATAAGCTCCTTAAATCATTCTAGATCAGATTCAAGTAAGCAAATGCAAATCTTGAAAATAATAAACTATGGTGGTGACTGCTTGGAAAAACAAAGATGCAATCAACTTAGTAAATACATGAATCCTGAACCAAAACATAAACATATGAATCTTGATATATCAAGCATATTGTGAGCAATTATTTTCTAAAAAAATGCCCACTTTGCCGTTTCCAACTGAAATAAAAAAAAATTCCAAGAGAAGAATTTCTGTGTTTCTTTCAAACTTCACATTCTTTCAAATTTAGTAATGGAAAAACAACACCTGTACTTTGGAACATACCACATGCGATGCACCAGGTAGTAGGAAAATATTGTCAGGGTGTATTCTTGGGGCTGCGTAAACTTCCACCTTAATGGCTTGACTTTGTATTACGTGTCCCAAATGTTGTACAGCGCTGACCTGGTTTCAATAAATAACAAAAAAGGCTTGTAGAGTTTTCAAAAGTCTAAAGAATTTTGACTGAGATGAAGATCAAAATAATAGGTGTTGACCATAGACTTACATAAAGGGTTGTAATTCCAAGATGTCTCCCTTTTATTTTAAAACTTGGTGCATTAACATGTCCACCAACAAGACTTGAGAAATCATCAGTGTCCACGAATTCAATTATACTATCTTCAATGTGTACATGAAGATTCATGTAAACAAACTGCATAACAGTTTCCAAATTAAAACATTGCCCCTCAAAATAGAAAAAAAAAACTCACTATGATATGTTCCTACTTCCTGTAGGTGAATATCCAAGGCAGTATAGTGACAACTATGTCAGACAAGAGCATATTAAAGCAGACCAATCAAAGGAAACTGGAGTGTGGCTCCTAAAACTAAATAGGGAAAACAATTCAAACCTGAGAAGCATCGAAACTATTTCCACCATTACTACCAGCCAATAAGTCAATAGTTTGCAAACTTCCTTCCTGTAAAGACCAAAATAGCATATCATGAAGGAAAAATTCTTCTGTGGACATATATCCACTAACAAATTTAAAAATGACAAAGCAAGAGCAAAAGGCAACATGCCAGCTCATTATACACCTGTTCGAGCAACAACTAGCAAAAACACCTTGAAATTTAAAGTGTGACATATCTCACCAACTTGAGATAAAAAAAAGGACACAATATTATTTTAGAGAACTTAATGTTCCTCTCTTAGGTTCTCATATAGATATATTAATCATAGTTGTTCTCAGATACAATGAGAGAAGAGTAAAAAACAAGAAAAAGGCATATCTAGGGTCCTAGGTACAGAGATAGGTGCAACACAAAACAACTTCTAAATCAAGCCTATTTAAGGCCTATTATAACAAATTTAAATATCCTTCTGTTCTATCTCCTTCGCGGAGTTTAGATGAAGTTTGGCCATGACTTATCAAAATATCAATTAGACTTTTTCATCTGGAAACTCCTAAGAACTAGAGATATAGTCAAATTATAGTATACGAGTGCACCTTGCAAGCTAATTTTGTGAGATTGAGTTAGGCCTAACATTAGATAATGCAGACTTTGTGCACTCCAAGCTTAAATACCCTAATAACATTTTTTCTTGTGCAACCAATGTTCGAATCATTTCTATTTCTTCATTTCCCAACAAGAATAATGATTTGATATGGAAAATATGGATTAAATTCAAATATATATTTTATTATAAACTTTTTATAGAAATCAGATTTGAGTAGGCTTTAAAGGTGTTATTCAGCTTTACTTTGATATTTTCTGCCAATTTTTAAGTGAAACCCTTTTGTGTGGGATTGCATCGATACAAACAAATCTCATGTATTAGCCACTTATGAACCAAAAAAATGTTTAGAAAAGGCATACCATCAGGCTAATCTCTTTTCCTGATATGATCTTGATCCACTCTAGATCTGCAACTTGAACCTGGAATATTTAACTTTTATAAGCACTTAAACATTAAATGACACCAGCTCATTATCAGATGCCAAGACCAAGCTGTGATGCAGTACAAAATGCAAATTTGAAATCCTATTGACACTAGCAAATGAAAACTTTTGCCCTTAATAAATTTCCCTTCCAAGATCATCAGCTTTAATGAATGTTTAGTTAAAAGCTTATTTGGGAAAAATTAACATTTTTTCCAACTTTCATAAAGTGCTTTAAAAGCCATTATTTCCCCAAAAATAGCTTTCCCAAATATCCACTTAGTCACAAAATGGAGGTCAGAATTAGATATATGGCCATATAACATAAACTAATTTTTCTTTATTTTTGGTCCACCAAAGAGCTGATCCTTAGTCCTTACACTAAAGTAAATGCAGCACTACAAAATACATGAGCCAATATGCAATTATAATGTTTTCCTAAGCTAAATAATAAGTATGAAAGAGAAATGATATTTCATATTTCTAGTAAGAAGGAAATGTGTTACACTATAACCAAGTACGAGATTTGGTTTTGATTTTGTTCAATTGACAAAAAAGTTTGTGGCTTGCTACTAGTGAAACATAAGAGTCATAAGAATATGGAAAGAGAAGTGTGTTGTTGCACATTAATAATTAAAACAGACAAGGGTCAACAACACATTTTCAAAATCTTATAATCGATCATATAACTCATGCAGGGATACTAAACTGAGCATTCTCCTTAAGCAATCCTGAATTGAGGGAAGACATAGCTTACAAGTGCAGAAGCTCTTTGTGGAGGAGTTAGCCCAATATCATATATACTCAGATTAGCTGTTCCTAATCCTTTAGGGGACAAAATCAATTGTAGACATTCAAATCCAGATGGTGGTTGAATAACTTCTACAACTAGAGAATCATTTGTAACAGCTTCCAAGAAACAGCTCCCACCAATAATTGACAGATTTACCTGCAGTCATATAAGATACTAAAACAATTAAATTCTAAATAAAATGCATTAACAGTTAATTTCTTGAACAAAAAAACATTATGTAAGACATGTTTGTATCACAAATATGGGCAGCAAAAGCAAGTTCAACCATAACCCCTGCATTGGGAGTGAGAACTGAACCTTGAGATGAACATTGAACAGTAGAAGTAGTTCAGCTAACAAGCTAACACATCCCTGAATGTTGTTATAGATCCTACAAGACAGCCAAATAAAGTATAAAACTGGGCGATGACCCTGACTTCATGAGCTAGCTTTTGGGATTGAGTTCACCTCAAACCACATTCTAAAATAGCATCAGAGTTTTTCCTAATGGTTATGGTTATGATTTGAGCATATCAGTCCCCTAGTTACCAAACCACCCAAAGATGTCTAATAAATTTCACACTCAAGATCCCCTTCCTTCAGCATGAAGGGTGTTAAACCCTCACCTCATAAGCTAGCTTTTGGGGTTGAGTTAGACCCAAACTCACATTATAAGAAAGAAAAAACATATCTATAAAAATAAGCAATCATTTATATTTTCGACAGGACTGATAATATGTCGTTCAAAGGCCTAGGCTAAATTTTGAAAAGTTATATATTTGTTTATGATACTAAAAGTAAATTTCAGCCTACAAGAACATAATCAGGTAAAATGTTGTTCCAACAGGACTGGGTATAATGAAAGCCTTCAGCAGAATACGAATGAAAAAATATTCAGAAAATACTGCCTTGACCTAAGATAAATACATGATCTATCTATCTTCTCATAGCAAGTAAAAAGCAAACCAAGTGTACAGCCAAGGCAAATTCGGTGTGAAAACAGTGAAATAATTCTGGACCCCGAGCTGTGGTCACCAGATAAAATATATCGTCAAACAAATGGTGTTTGTTACCTTTGCATTAGGATTGAAATATATCAATTTGAACTCTGGATCAACTCTAAGGGTAGAAACAAGCTGCATTGTAGCACAAATATAAAGATAAGACAACTTAAGACAGAGTAAAAACAAAAATAAATATGCTACAAATCCCATCATACAGAACAGAATGCAGGGAGAAGATGCAGTATTGATTATGGAACTGAGAAACTAAGATTTTAATCATGGAAAGTAGAAAAAATCAGTTTCATATTGAAGAAAAATAATTTAAAAAAATTATTACCTGTAAATGAATTGCATCTGTCAGAACATTTTTGGTTTCCGTAAACCAGTGAAATGTATCATCTCCCAAGCTATTAGCAAAGTCGGTAACAGTGGCCCGAACAGTGCACTAAGAGACACAGCATTTAAGATCACATTAGTCGTCCATTCGAACAAGTATAAAAAGTTCATCACATGCATGAATGGTACATAGCTGATATACAACCGAAAGGACCCTTTAAAACTTGTTCTAACAGCATGACTTTAAGAATCATCCATGATGTAGGTGGAACTGCGAAGATTTCAGTTTGCTCAAACAAACTGATATTTCATGTTGTCTAGGGAAGTGACATAGACTCCCTTCTCTGTTTCCAATACTGTTTACTTTCTGCTTATGCTTATACTATGTTTCCTTTATTGATGCTTAATCCAAATACACGTGGATTTATCCTTTGAAGTCTAAACATGAAAATCTCTGTTTTTCAGCAATCTAAGGCTATGGTTGAACTTCAACACCAAATTAAATCTGTTCAATCTAACTGGGGAAAGGAATATAGACCATTCACTGCCTTACTAGCCACTCATTGCATCACTCATAGACTGATTTGTTTCCACACACATCAACATGGTGTGGTTGAAAGGAAGTATAGGCATGTTGAAATTGGTCTTACACTCCTTCATCGTGCATCCTTACCCCTTAATTTCTAGGATTTTCCTTTTACCACTACAGTTTATCTAATAAAGATTATCTCTACTGCAGCACTAAATTTTAACAATACCTTTACTGACTTGTTTTAGAAAGCACCAGATTACAAAAAATTTAAAACCTTTGGCTGCACCTGTTTTCCTTTTCTTGAGACCCTATACTACTCATAAACTTGATTTTCGACTTCAAGTGTTTAAGATCTCACATCGACCAGTGATAAAACCAATTCATAATATATAAATGAGTGTGTTGGGTCATTAGGAGATAATTATTCCATAATTAGTGCAGATTCCATTTTCTATTTATTATGACAGATTTGATATCTTTCAGTGATTTTATTTTATTTGTATAATTACCTATTATTTCTTGCTCTAATTACCTATAATTTCTTTTCTTAATTAGGTTGTAAATAGTATATAAATTTAGACTGTAATCACATTTGTAAATACATTCAATCATTTTCTTTCAACTGAGTGCAAACTTCACCTTTTAAGCTGATTCCGTAAGATTGAGTCAGACTTAAAATCAACTTCTTAAAATGGTATCAGAGTCATGTATAGTCTATCCTAGTGAGAATTTGTTGAACCTATTGTGTCACCTGCTATCGGACCACCCATTAATATCTAGTCCCACGTACAAGTTGGCAGCCTCGGCATGAGGGGTGTGTTGGAAAACTCACATTGACAAGTAATAAGGTCAATCCATAATATATACAAGTGGGTGTAAACCTCACCTTACAAAATATAAGGTTGAGTTACGCTTAAAGTTCACTTCTAAAGATACTCTAGTTATCACTAGGGATATAAATGTCTTTCTGCTACAGGAAATATTTACATTTCCAAGGATGAGATTTTCAATGAACAAAGGTTTCCTTCTTTACACTAATCTTTTTCAGCAAAAATCTCACCAAGAATACTTCTCCTATTCAATATCACTAAGAATTAATAAGTAATGCATTTATCTTCTACAAGTAGAGTATAATTTTATAAAATAAAGGATAAGAAAGAATAATTGAAGTATCTAGCAATAAGAAAAATGTATTCTACCACATAAAAGTATTAGAACACATAAATTATACATAGAAGAAATCCTTCTTGAGAAATAAGTAAACACTATTCAGATGACAAAAGTACTACAAAGTCCCAAAGGCTCTGTATACCCCAAAAAGGAAATCAAAATAAATCAATAATGATTTATAGCACAAGTTATAAAAATTAAAGCATTATTACAGTAACATTATTAGTACTACTACTACCTACTAAGTACAAGTAGGCAATATATTAACAAAAATAATATTTGAAGTCAGACCATTATAAACTAGTTTTTGCGACAGCAAGTTTGCAAGCAACTCTCACAGCTAAATTACCGGGTGTTGTCAAATGCAGCAGTAAAGCCAAACTGTAAATAAAATGACAAAATTAATAAGAATCTTCCAGTACCAATCCTGATTCATTTTGCAAGGCCAGAAATATCTCCCAACTGTTAGACTTCACTATATCCAAAGCATAATCCCAGTAGGCCAGTCCCTCACAACTACTAAGTTCCCACCTCAAATTGAGAGAAGATGAATTTGCATAAGCCTCTCCCAAATCAGTGATACCAGCTGCAGATACACGAATAGTGCGTCCATTTGCCACAATAACAGGGGTATCATGAAGTCTACCTGAACTATGTTCAGCTTGAGCTGCTGCTTTAATTATTCTGCGTTCATTAACTGAAAAGCACAACTCGCTTAAGGATAGAAATCTGAAGAATTGTGTTGCCAATAACTTTAACTGTGAAAAAATGTATACCTGGTTCATCAGCTATAAGTACAATAGAAGATGGAATGCTACACATCACAGACAACCAAACTTCAGCTACTGAAGGCAAAGGATGGTCATCCCCAACCAAATTTCCACGTTTGAAACGAAGTTTCTGAGTCATTTGAAACCAGAAAGGTTAATATTTTCTAACTTCTATGCCTTCTCAAGTCTAGGATACTTTCTACCAAGAAATAAATACTGAAACTTACATAGGTTCCCAGTTTTTGACATAAAACTCCATACAAATTTCTATAGCTACCAGATACCCGATGAACAAGAACTCCATCTTCAGCTAGAGCATTCCCTTCATCCAAAACTTCCACAGTTTCAATGAAATCCACACCTTTGTCCCATCGTTCAGGACCACCAACAAGTGCTATGTCTAAACTTGTGCCAGGTACAAGATATAACTCCTCTAAGCCATGTGACTGCTTGTCATTATCTGCTTGAGCCAAATCAAGCCAGTACCCACCAAATTGGTTTCCGTCACCTTCCTGACATACAATAAGGGGTAGATATGCCCCAATGCGTAAGGCAGCTTTTAGTACAGCAGGACTATGACTGTAGTGGTGATCTTCTTTGGAAAATATCGCATGGATCACAGATTGACCAGGATGAGAAGCAAAAACATATGTCCACGAACAGGGAGAACCATTGACTGATGACCGGAGCTGAGTATTTGGCTCTGTTTTCAAGTATAACAACTCTTGAGTTGCATTGACAATTACAAAAGACTCACTTCCAGATTTCCACTTTATCAATGAATTAAAGGCGTCACATACATAGAAAAAGGAACCTGCAGATGATACAACAACATGAGCAAAAATGCATAGCAGAAAATTGGAAAAGAAACTTTACAATATCCTCAAATATCGCATCACCATTTGCTGATTTCATTGTCACAGCAGCTTTCAGATATGATCCAACAACAGTTTCTACAGGAAAATTGTGAAGCACAACCATAGAAGAAGGGATGGAGACTTCAACAAGGACCTATAGAAAAAATAAAAAAAATGTATAAATTGTATAGAATTCCAAAGGAAATTGAAAAAAAAATATGAATACATTATGCATTGATAGAAAACAAATAGTACAAAGAGAATCTAACAGAAAACACCTCTTAGAATATTTTATATGAAGAAAAACACCACACTGTCATTAGATTAGACATTAAAGTTTCTTCACATTCTCAATTAATTTTCTTATAAAGAAAACCCTCATAAGGAGATACGCTCTTCATGAAAGCACTAACATTTTAACATTATTCAATAAATGAAAAAGGACAAATCAGTTCACTAGGCTTCCACCAAGTGGTGTGATGGAAAAGTAGATTTATGCATCCTTACCCTCACAAGAAAAGAGGGTGTCCATAGAATTTGAACCCATGAAATATTTGGTCACAAAAAAAGATAGTGGTTTATTGTATTCATGTGTTTTGTATGATGAAGGTAACTACTAGTATGAGAATTCTAGAAGGTGAGATTAAGAACTTTTTCATATGGATAGGATTATACCAGGACACAACCTTAAGTCCTTGTTTAATCTAGTCTTGGATGTACTTATTCGAGACATACAAAAGATTATCCTTGTTGAAAAACCACCTTAATTGCAGCCACCTCTAGCCTAGTGTAGTGCAGCCTCTCTCTACCCATATGCTTCAATCCACCATATTACAAAAAACAAAGGAAAACATAGAACAACTTATAAGGACCACAAATAATAGCCAAGCTCATTGGTCTTGATTCTTGAATGCAAGACAAGAAAACCAACCACAGGCATCTGAAATCAGCCTCTGCCTCCCAAAACCACCATTCCTCAACTCAAAAGTTAGCAACCGTAAGCACACATGAACAGTAATCACACATCAACATTCAGAACCATGGTTGTCAAACTTGCAAATCAACTTGTTGACTCGTCCGAGTTCACGTTTCCACCCACCCCAACCGATCATACACAAGCTTTAGAGTTGAGGTAGCAAAACAAAACAGAGGTAGGCCCGTTGTCATGTAATTAAGTCATTGTGATCATGTCCTTTGTCAGCTAGACAACATGTACCATGTTACTATATGACAAAGGAATTAGCATCAAAGGTTACAATACAATTTAAAGAGTGAAGTAATTGGCTTAGATAGATTAAATTATATGGACAGTGTGCAATGTACAAGACCAAATTAAGATTTAAAAGAGGAGATAGAGAAACTTGAACAATTGCTTGAGATGCAACTTTGAATCCATTGGTTATTGTAACATGGTGGGGAATTTTTGGAGAAGAAATCAATGAAAATGAAGATCTACTATAAAAAATATGATCAAAGGCACCAGAGTCAAGTATCCATGGACCTTGACCTTCCACTGTACAACTTGTTGAAGCACTTGGTGCAGAAGAAGATTGACCTTGATTGTTGAATTTTTCACGTTTAAGTCTCAAATACTCTTCAAACTCCTCAGCAAAAGCTTTGACTCTCCTTTTTTCAAATTTAGACACGTGGGTTGTATTATCTGGAAAACCATGAAAGAAAGTTTTTTTTATCAGCAGTATGTGAATTGAGAGCGTCCACTCCGACCATCCCGTCTTCCTCAGTTGCTATGACATCCTCCTCTTCCACGTTGTGCTACCATTGATGACATTTGAATAACTTCATCTGAATTTTCATCTTTTAAGAAAGTAGGCACTTGAAAAAGTCTACTGACTATGTTGTCCATTGAAGGAATCTAATCACAAGTTAAAATTTAACCACGTTCATGATTAAAATCTGAGTGAGGACTTCTAAAAATTAGCACCATGTATAACTTATCAATTTTTAATTTTTTTTATATCTTCCAATGATCAACTACAAGAAATCTCTTTAGTTCTTCTAATGCAGCCTGAGCCTTTTTATACATGAGATCATATCATGATTAGTTTGTGTGAGAGAGACTACTCTTTAAGTCTCATCAAAGAGATGTTGGATGTCATAAGGAAAAATATCTTTGCCTTCTTCCAAAATTACTTGTTCAACTAACTGCCATAAAACACATAACTGGAAGCTACAATATGAATCATAACTAACAATTATCCTAATTGATATGATAAAAATAAAGAGATCCCTAATTGATTGGATATTATCTAAAAATTATCCTAATCTATAAAATAAGAATCTGAAATCAGGATTCTCATATCAAGATCTTATTAAGATCAAAAAAGATAAAGAAACAAGATAAACTCAAATAAATCAACATATAAACAAAAAGTATGATAATCTTAATTGATGGTGCAAATCAAAGTGTAATGGGATACACTCACTAATAAAGTAGGGGTAGTACAAGTCAAAATTTAAACTAATATGCTTATAGCACATACCACTTCACTATTCTTTAACTAAACAAAATTCTTACACTCCATACCATAGCATATAACATAAGAACATGATTGGGCTTAAGGAACTAGACATGATCAAATTTACCAGATATTTGGAATGAATAAAATAAAAGTATATATTTACCTTAATAACATTACCTCATCATAATTTAGTGAATCATATACAGATAACACTTTGATAGTAGCTTTACCAGGTTTTTTTGCCTGGACAATACCAAAAGCAGATACAGATACTGTAGACGAGTCTGAAGATAGCCATCTGAAATCACTCACTGTTTTTGCACAACCTACATCACAAGGATCAATGAGTATAGAAACAAATATCAAGAATAAGCTTGTTACTTCAGATTGGAGAAGATGGAAAAGGCTTCCAACCTCCTATAGCCTTTAACTCCACCTCCTGATAAACACCAGGTGACCATGGCAATAAGATTATTCCACTTTCATTATCCAAGGTGAACTTTACTTTATCACAAACAATGACTTCTTGCACAGCTTTGATCATCTGCAATATTTTAACTAATAAATGAGAACCTGGTCTTGAAAAGGTACTAGGGAATTCCTAAGCCAGGCAACAAATAGACTCTCTCTCCAACCCCAAAAAAAAAAAAAAAAAAAAAAAATAACCACACAACAACAAAAGAAGAAAAAAAAAAAAACACAAAATAAAAAAGCAATGCACCACAGA
>Ga0123342_1000959_pt1 | contig 48197 bp, 24 predicted proteins | sample Turbeawhitnodule_FD_89960 | JGI IMG/M metagenome (GOLD analysis project Ga0123342, IMG submission 89960) | Root nodule microbial communities of legume samples collected from Mexico - Turtle bean Mexico white nodule | ecosystem: Host-associated > Plants > Roots > Nodule | place: Mexico: Nepantla...
TGGTTACTAAATGAGTTTCTATATATTTTGGTCACTAAATTGGTTTCAATGAAATTGGTTGTTAATTTGGTTTCTATATAATTGGTCACTAAATTAGTTTCTATATATTTGGTCACTAAATTGCAATGGTAACTAAATTAGTTTCTAAATTAGAATCTAAATTGGTATTTAAAATTAGCGACCATGATTTTAGCCACTTAAGACTATTAGTTTCTAATTAAGTTAGTGACTAATTTTATCATTTTAGAAACCAAAAATTTAATTTCTAAAAGCACTTTTTTTCATGTAGTGCTATAATAATAATTTTCTCCTCTGTTAATTCAACATTTACTATTAAATTAAAAATTACAATTAATCATTAAAATGATGCACTACTTTGTAATTAAAAATTAATTTCAAACATCACAATTTAATTATAATTTGATACATCAAAACTTCTGTCACGGGCTAATATATACTATATACTCATAACAATTATATATATAATTTTTATAAATATATATATATATATATATATATTTATAAACATTATATAATTATTAGTTAGTAGCTAATATATTCTATTATCCTACAAGATTAACAACTATTGTTTATATTTTTTAATCTACTAAATGATTTAATATGTTTTTAATGTTTATCTTCTAATTTATTTTTCATTTGACAATTGCTCTCATGTTCTCTCTTCTTATTGAATTATTACATTTAATTGATTATAGTAAAAAAAATTAATCATATTAAAAATTATAGTACAAGTTACATTTGTTTATTTATTATTATTATTACTATTATTATTATTATATGTATTTAAAGAATTATTAAATACATTTATTTAAAATTTACACTCTTTTAGATATCATTGAATTAAATGTATTTAACATTTAATTCAAAAGGTTATGATGTTGGTCATTGTTAGGATCATAATCAAAAGTAAAAATTCATACAAAACAACTACATAATAAAATGAAGAGTCAACAACTCTTTTACAATGAAAGATAATATTAAACTACTCTATGACTCTCCAAATGATAAAATAAAAGTAAGAAAAAGAGAGAGCAAAACTTGTACTTTCTCTTCTAATCCTTTTTTTCTTCATCTTTGAACTTAGATATTTTAATCCTTAATTTTTCTTTGGCAAGTTACTTCAATAAATTGAAAAAAAATATTCCTAAAGATGTCTATTTCCCAATTTTTTTGGCTTCTAAGGAAGGAGATAATTACAAATTTATGATTAATGGAATGAGTGATTGAAACCTTTTAAGAAGAATAAAGACACTATAAGGTGTTTAAAGTTGGAAGAACCTTTTTTTTATAACAATAAAAGTATATAAATGTGAGTACTAGGTACTCAAACTCAAATAAAAAGAAACTGTACAAAAATAATACCCAAAGCCCTCCTCAATATTAAGCATATAAAAATTATTGTCCACTACTACCTTTGTACAGGACAAAAACTCCTTGCTTCCTGCCCCAAAACATATGGGTATACCCCAAATCATACTGAAATTTGCAAAATCTCATTAAGAAATGAAGTTCAAAATCATGTCAAATAAACATTAAAAAATATTTATTTCCAACATAGAATTTAAAATCCTTATTTTAAAGCTTAAAAGTTGAATAGAATTTCATAATCTCTTTTTACCTCTAAAATTATTAAGTGACATTGTATCTGAATTCTTATAACCAGGCTTCTCTAGAACAACCAATGTTTCTTCCTTGGTTTATGTGGAATTGGAATATCTACAAGGAAAAGTAAATCAATTAATAATAAATATATTCATATTCAGTACCCAAATAGTATTTGAAGTTCATATCCAAGGAATGATAAGGAAAACCTCGAAGATCATATAGTGAGTTGTAATGAACACCAGACCAAAAGCTTAACGACAACTCTGCATCATAAGTAAAATAGGGTTTAGAAATGAACTTTGATAATTATATGTTTTACTTTGAAAAGTAGCATTGACTTTTATGAGCACATATATATTACATGAATTACAGAAAATGAGTTCTATATATTTCTAGCTTTAGAACATTAGAACTATAAGACCTATACATAAACTTGTAGATTCTTAAGATTGATTGGTTATTTAGATGATATGATGATGGAAATCTTACCATGTTTAGGTGCTTGATTTAGTGGCATAATTTCAACAAAACAAGTGTCTTTGAATGATGTCAAAAGGCATATCTTTGCTGCAAACTACATAAATTAAAAGTATTTTTACACTCCATGTTGACAATAATAAACAATAAATAAAATTGTACTTCACTAGTTCGACTAAATAATATAAGAATTATATTAACAAAGAAATTTAAGAGCGCATTTTCTATTAAAGATGTATAATCATTGCTTAAACTCTAATGAACTAACAATTGAATATAAACGCAATAATGTAACATCGTTGTTGTTTTAGTTTTTATTTCATTAAGCAAGGAATATTTTGTGTTTATGATTTTTTTTATATCAATAAAAAGATAAAAAATAATTAATTACTATATTAATTAAATTAAATATTATTTTAAAAATTATTATTACAGTAAATGAAGATGAATATTCCTTGTCTGATGTGACGCTTTAATGGTAATCACACGTAATCGTAATGAAGAAAGAGAGGTTTTGATGAACTCTAATTGTAGAGAAAAATAAATATAAAAAGAAACTTTTATTTACTTGTATATTAGAGGGTAAAATACATGGTGTATATATAAGAAAAAGATTAAGACCTAGCTGAAATAGAAAAGAAAAGTTGGGCCAAACAAACAAAGCCCAATAATTTAAAATAGAAAATTAAATATATTAACAATCATTAATATTTAAAATGATTTATATTATTAATAAATAATTTTTAAAATAACAAAATTTAGTATAGTATCTAAAGTAATAGTAGAAACACTTATAAAATATTTGGCTTTATAGAAGTTTGGTAGACGGAAATTTTTGAGAATATAAAGTAGATAAAACTAAATTTCTCATATTTGGTTTATATTTTAAATAATAATATTATTAGGAAACAATATTTTGAAAGGTTACTGGTCAAGTTTAAAAACATTCCGATGAAAATCTCACTTAAATTAATGAATAAAAATAAATCTTATTGAAATAATTAATATAACAATAAATTCAAGATTTTAATAAAAAAATACATTATTCTTTCCTTTTTCTAGAAAACTTATATAAATATTTTTATAGATATTTTTTACCGACAAGATAAAATTTAGTCATGTGTAGGAATTATAATTTCAGGACTCATGATTTTTAGATATGGAAAAAATTATATTAGAAAAATAATGAGGAGAAAATCATTATTCTTTTTCACGTATTAAATGTATTATTTCAATTGATAAAAAAAATATCAATAAAACATTATAAAAGATCATTTAGTCAAACGAAGAATTAACATTATTTTTCACAACTAAATTTCAACAAAAAATAAATAAAAATTGAAGTTGAGTTTGGGGGGTGCAAGAAGGAATAACAGACTTGTTGAAATCTTAATGATGGAGCAAGGAAGAGGCAACGCAGAGGTCGTTCGGGTCGTCATGAAGAACAAGGGATTGTAAATGATTACACAACCTTCTTCTTTTCGAACTTCCCAACCGGAGTCGGAGAATTAGACATGTTCAAGGTGTTTCTCTCGAAGATTAAATAAATGGGGGAGGAGATTTGGTTTCGTGAGATTTATCGGTGTGAGAGATGTGGGGCGCTTGGAGAGAGAGTTGGATCAGTTATATGTAGGGAATAGGAAGCTCTTTGTGAACATTCCAAAGTACCAGAGGAATCAGCAGGAACTAAGTAGGACATATAGAAGGCTCCAGAGGGCTCCTTATAGGGCGAGCCAGAATGAAGCTAGTCTTGTTCACAAGAAGGTCATCATGACAGGGGGAGAACAGAGAAGGGAGGACAAATGAGTGGAAAAGAAAGGGAAAAGGTCTTATGCAGAAGCTGTAACAGGTGCAACTAAGGATCAGTGGAAGGGGCTGAGTTTTAAAACACAACAACATGTGTTACCGTGGATGGAAATGAGTGCGGTGGGGAAACTTAGGGATGATAAGAACGTTGACCAGCTGGAGGAGGAGTTAGTGACAAGAGGCATGAACATGTTACGTGTAAGAGTTTTGGGGGACAACCTGGTAATGCTCACACCAAGAGAAGGGGAGAAAATGGAGAATATAATAAAGGTAAATAGTGAGTGGGTTGATAGTGTGTTTGAAAGCATTAAGCCTTGGTCGATCTCCAGTGGTCCGAGTCACAAATCAGTTTGGGTGAGGTGCTATGGCTTACCGCTTCCCTTTTGGAATAAAGATTGCTTTACCAAACTGATAGGAGCTCTGGCCCCGTCGGCTATGTTGTTAGATATTGATAATTCTACGGAGTCATGAGAGACTCTAGAATTCGCAAGATTACAAGTTCGTATTATGAAGATCGAGAGTGCTAGAATGGTGAAATGTGTGCAGATCAACAATCAACTATGCAATATTCTCATTAAGGAGGAGTTCCCAGTTTGGTATGGAGGCAGGGGCAAGAATAACATCTCGTCTTCTATATCTTCGGAGAGTGTATCATCCTCAGAAACCTACATAGAAGAAACAGTCTTCATGGTGATGAATGGCGAGGAGGAGAACAGATTATGGAGGGGGGAGGAGTACCATTCAAAACGGGAGGAGGAAGGAGAAGAGATTGTGGAAGAAGATGAACAGTACCCACATGAGACAAATTTGCTATATGTGGGCTCTTCGTAAAAAAAAAAGGGTTGTCAGTGGAAAGGTGTTAAAACTATAACGAAAGGAGAAAGAAATGGTCAGAGAGGATTTGTTGATGTTGACCTGATATCTTTCTCTGACGAAGACTGTGGGGTAGTTAGATGAGGCAAACCAATACAAGCTGAGTTGGCAAAATTGGTGATAGATCTTGAGTGTGGAAATAATCTAATGGTTACCCTTGGGGAGACAGGCCTTGAAAGAAAGAAAGTAGCCCACTATGTAGGGGGCTGGTCCTCGTCCTCAGCCCAGCTAGAAGAGGAAGATGGTGGATCTGAAAAGAAGGCAGATGAAGAGGAGTGTGGCTTAAAGGATGGAATAAGACATAGCTATATGGAGCACGAAAGCTCGTTAGGAGACTCAGGACTGAGAGCCAGCGGAGTAAAATGTCAGGCTATCTTAAACGACTCAAACGCAATAGACCCTGTGCTAGAAACTGGTTCGTCATCTAATAAGAAGGAAAGCAAGGGGGAACAATATGCGTTTGGAAGAGCAACGCTGGGAGCGTCGTCTACATCGCTTCCTTTTGGAGATGGGGGCGGAAAGAAGAGAAGCAATTCAAATTCCTTGCCACGTCGAAGAAAGAAGAAAGGTCTCGTCGAAATGGGGGAACCTCGATCACACCCGAGACAGTCGGCAAGGCTTAGCGAAAGACGTTCTCAGGCAGGTACCTCTTCTTTTCTTAGAGCTAGCTTATCTGTAGTTTCAATTTCAAATAGAGATATTATGAACTGCAATTCTCGTCTGGGTGCTCGTAGTAACATAGTGGAATCACCGGAGCTATGGGCAATTGGAAAGCAATTGGGTTGTTGTGCCGAGAAGATGAAGAGGAGGTTATTAAAGAATATGACGGTATGGAAGCAAGAGACTCGGAGGTGGCAACTAGACATAAGGAAGGGAAAGAGAATAGTTTTTTATGATAATTGTGACCTTTAATATAAGAGGTCTGGGGGGTGGCACCAAAACTAGGTACGTGAGACAAATTATAGCGAATGAGGGTGCTGAATTCGTGTGTTTGCAAGAAACAAAAGTGAAGACTTTATCAGATGTTAAATGTTACTCTTTATGGGGGGACAATAAAGTGGGATGGCTACACTATGAAGGAGACAATGTAAGTGGAAGTTTGTTGTCGATGTGGCATAAAGAAGCCTTCAGTTACGAAAATCACCTCATGGGGAAGGGGTACATTGCGATCTTCGGCAGTCATCTTAAAGCTAATCTTAGATGTGTAGTGGTTAATATCTACGCTGCCTGTAACTTGAGAGATAAGAAGACCCTTTGGGCGGAGCTTTTAATATCAAAACTAATTCACAAGAGGTGATCTGGTGTTTGTGTGGCGATTTTAATGCTATTAGAAGTAGAAGTGAAAGGAAAGGAAGTACGGGCAAAATGGACTATGCAAGTGAGATTAAAGGTTTTAATAGCTTCATTGATGATAACTTGCTGCTGGACACTCCTATTGTGGGTAAAAAGTATACGTGGTTTAACTCCAATGGTTTGACAAAGAGTAGATTAGGTAGAGTGCTAGTTACTGAGGATTGGATGGAAAAGTGGCCTATGTGCAAACAGTACGTACAACAAAGGGAAGTCTCCGATCACTGTGCCATAGTGGTGAAGTCGATGGAAAAAGATTAGGGACCTAAACCTTTCCAAACCATTGATGCCTGGTTGACGGAGAGGGGATTTTGTGAGATGGTGAAGACTAAGTGGAATTTCTATTCCATTCAGGGGAGTGGGTTTTTTGAAGATAAAAGAGAAGCTGAAGTGTTTGAAAGGGGATCTAAAACTGTGGAATAGCGATGTGTTTGGGAACATAAATACAAGTAAGAAGAGGATTTTACAGGATATTGAGGATATCGATTGTCAAGATTGTAATGGGACTATCACGGAAAATGCTAGGCTTAAAAGGTGTGAGTTGATAAGTCGTCTCAGGGAAATTGATAAAAAGCTAGACTCGCTTACTTGTCAGAAAGCTAGAGCAAGTTGGTTCAAGAATGGGGACTCCTGCACTAAGTTCTATCATTCGACCCTTAGATGGAGAAGACTTAGAAATGAAGTTAAGGGTGTGGAGATTGAAGATCAATTGTGTGAGGAACCTAGTACAGTGCGTAGAGAAGCTAAGAAGCTCTTTGAGAATAGATTTACAGCTACGAAAGATTTGGGTGTAAGACTTGATGCAGTCGAATTTAAGACTCTCACTGGTGAGGACAATCTGGGTCTTATAGCGTTTAGTGAGAAGGAAATTAGAGACGTTGTGTGGCAGTGTGAAGGTGCAAAGAGTCCAGACCCTGATGGATTCAATTTTAACTTTCTTAAGAAAAGCTGGGAAGTCATAAAAGTTTAGGTTGTGGAAGTGGTGGAGCAGTTCTATGAAACTGGGTTATCCCAAAGGGCTGCAATGCCTCTTTTGTTGCTTTGGTACCCAAGGTCAGGGACCCTTCTAGGCTCGAGCAATACAAACCTATTTCGCTAGCAGGTGCTATATACAAAGTTATAGCAAAGTTGTTGGCGAACAGGATTAAGAAAGTTCTATCCTCTGTTGTTGATGAAAGCCAATCGACGTTCCTGAAGGATAGAGGAATCCTTGACAGTGTCCTAATGGCTAATGAGGTGGTAGAAGACTTAAGGAGAAGAGGGAGAAGTGGGTTGTGTCTAAAGGTGGATTTTGAAAAGGCATATGACTTAGTCAGATGGGATTTCCTCTATGATATCCTTCATAAGATGGGGTTTCATCATAGATGGATCATGTGGATTTGAGGGTGCTTGGAAAGTGCTACTATATCAGTGCTAGTCAATGGGAGCCCTACGGAGGAATTTAAACCCTCAAGAGGGCTGAGACAGGATGATCCCTTAGCACCTTTCCTCTTTCTTGTAGTAGTTGAAGGCCTGGTTGGGCTAGTAAGGCAAGATGTGAAGACCAACATGTTATCTGGCCTTAAGATCGGAAGAAAGGAGGTCGAAATGAGCTTCCTCCAGTATGCAAATGATATCTTGTTCCTCTGTGAAAACTCTCTCACCAATGTGGTGACTCTGAAGGCTATTCTAAGGGGTTTTGAGGTAGTCTCAGGTCTTAAGATTAATTTCCATAAGTCAAAGCTAACAGGTATTAATGTACTTAGCAGTGATATTGGTTGCTACACAAGGACTCTGAATTGCTCTCAGATGGGAACCATGTTCAACTACTTGGGCCTAGAGGTGGGGGGAAACCCAAGGAAGAAAAAGTTCTGGGAGTCTGTGCTATGCAAGCTGAAATCACGGCTTAATGTGTGGAAAGGGAGATTCTTGTCTATGGCAGGAAGAATATGTCTAATCAAGTCTGTCATCACGGCCATACTGCTATATTATCTTTCCTTGTTCAAAGCTCTAGAGTTGGTATGCAAAAGTATTATCAGTATTCAGAGGAGGTTCCTTTGGGGATGGGGAAGGGAGAAAAGACCGATGGCATGGGTTAGTTGGAAAAACATATGTAAACCGAAAGAAGAAGGGGGACTAGGTATCAGAGACATGCGTAAGTTTAATGTTGCGCTATTGGCTAAGTGTAGATGGCGTTGTATATCAGACAAAAAAGGTAGGTGGGAGGAATGTCTGGATTCAAAGTATGACCAGGAACATAATGTTGTTCAAATTCCATTGAAATTACAGTCATGGTGGTGGAGAGATTTACGAAAGGTATGTTGGGAGGAAGGAGAGATGGGTGGTTCCAAGAAGAAGTTGGCTGGAAAATAGGGAGTGGAGATAAGGTAAGATTCTGGGAGGATGTGCCGATTGGTAATGCCAATCTCAAATCACTGTTCCCTAGATTGTTCTCCTCATCGCTTAACCAGGGTCAAAAGGTGGAAGAGTTAGGGGTGTGGGAAGAATCGGGGTGGTGTTGGAACTTAAGGTGGAGGAGAGTAAGATTTGAATGGGAGATTCCTTTAGAAACTGAACTTGGTCTACACATATCTAGAGCTACTGTAACAAAGGATAGAAAGGATGCCCGGGTGTGGAGAAGCGATGAATCTGGAAGTTTTACGGTGAGTTCTGCATATGAATGCCTAGTTAAGGCTGATAGGAGCCCACAAATTGTTGCTTTCAAGTACCTATGGAAGATTAAGACGTTCCCTAATGTGATGATCACAGCATGGAGGGTACTGTTGGGTAGAGTACTAACTAAAGAGTGCTTGAGCAAAAGAGCGGTGATGTTGGACACTGTAGTATGCGCCATGTGTCAGTCCGAGGAAGAGTCGTGTCAACACCTCTTTTTGAAATGTAAACATGCTCTGAGTGTGTGGGCCTTATGTTATAGATGGATTGGAATTATGTTTGTCCAACACAATGATCTTTTGATCCACTTTGAGAGCTTCCACTTGATCCAGAGCAGCAATAAACAAAACTTGGTGTGGAAAGGGGTGTGGGCAAATATAATTTGGTGTATGTGGGAGCATAGAAACTCAGTTGTGTTCAACCAAAGTGTTGTAGATACAGAAGAAGTGTTCCAGAATGCACAGCTTAAATCGTGGTTATGAATGAAGCATAAAACACCTAACTTTAATTACTCTTTTGCAGATTGGGTCTTGAATCCAATGTTGTGCATTAGTAGTTTTAAATAAGAGGTTGTAGGTAGTGTCAAAGTGGTAGTGTTGCCCATGTAAAGTGATACACATGGTTTTTGATGCTGTTTGGGGTTATGCTGATATGTGGGCTGGTTTTATGGTTGTTGGATGGATTCTGGTTGGTTGAATATAGCTGGTGCAGATGCTGGTGGTGTGGTCAGGAGTACTGACTTATGGCTTGCAGAAACTAGCCTGGAAATAGTTTGTACCTACAGGGAGCAGGATTAGGGGAGCAATTGGGGACCTGTGTTTAGATCAGTTGGTTTTCCTTGTGCTGATTTTTTCCAGGTAGTACCTGGAAGAAGCGGGTGCAAAGTTCAAACACATTTTTTCGTTTTTCAGGTTTATATGAACTCATCTTTATAGAGGAGTGCATCAGCGTCAATCCTGGAGATGCTGGTATGATCTTCAGTACGGGGTTTTCAGGTATGGAAGCAATAAGTATAGATGTTGGGAGTTGTGGAGGTGAGGTGGTCTTGAAGAGAGGTTTTGATTATCAACACAATCCCCTGTACTATCTGGTCTGCTGGGCTGTTGTGCAGCATTTGTGCTGATTGGAGGCTATAATTTTTGTGTGGATCATGAGCTAAAAGAATTAAAGATGAGGAAAAGGAAGTTTGCATATTCTGGAGGTGACCAAAAGAAGCGGGTTATATCATAGAAGTCACGTTCGTTGGGTCATTAAAATATTTTCATGGATGGAATATTACTGGATCGTGATAGTTCCATAACCTACTTTTTTGAAGTGCTGCAGCGGCTGAAGCAACTATCTTAATGTCCCCCTACAATTCTGATGTTTTCTTTCAAGAGGGGTGCATGATTGGTGGTGTTCTGATTCTTGGACGAGAGGTTACTACGGTTGGAAGGAATGAGAGTAGTGGATGGATGTTGTGGAGGAGTTAAGGTGAAAGTTAGTAGAAGGGGTTAGAAGAATGGAGGCTCCCAGCATCACAACTATGTTGGTTCTCTGGTTTGGTGAGCAGGTGTCATTTTATACGCTCTACTGCTAGAGTTTTGAACTTGTTGTGATGTTTTGTCCTTTTTATCCCATCCAGATGGGATGTCTTTAGTGTTTTTGTGCTTTCCCGTTTTGTCTATGACTTCTTTTTAGATTAAGACAAGTGCTGGTGTATCTGCTGCTGTTTATAGTGCTTTAGAATGGCTACTGCTCTGAGCAGCAGGTTTTCTTGGTGAGCCTTATATGTGCCCCATACTGGATAAGAATCAAAGGTATTCTATAAGGAAAGGTATTCTATAAGGAATGGTATAAGGTTAGAACACTCCTAAAGTATCTCACTTTTAATTCTATTTATTCTTGGCTGATTGAAAAAATCTCAAATTAACAAACATGTTACGAATTTCATTGAAATAATTTTTTCTACGTTATAGTTTAAGACAGAATAAAGTAAAACATTTGATGATTTATAGTTAAAATAAAAAGTAATTAATAGTATCTAATAAAAGTAATAAATTTTATGAAAAGGAAAACCTTATCAGCAGCTGCTTGCAAGGTAACATGATCTCCCCATTCTCCAAACCTGGTAAATAAAATTGGATGAATAAAGATAATAAAAACCCAGAAATGTGGCTTGTTTAGTTAATATATATAGTTCATCTTAAAATAAGACACCTACTTGGCCATTTTCTTGTAATATTGTTTATACTTCATTGGTACGTAACACTCATATAAGGAACGATGATCTTTGAGCTGTGAAAAGATAAATATTATGCAAAATTAGCATATCAATTTGTATTCTTCATTAGAGTAATAGATTTCATATTGATCCACCTTAAGAATACAAAGATTTTTACCTTTAATCCATTTAAACTTAATTTTTTGGATTAACCTAATTAAATAAATACAATCCAAGAAACCAAATGAGGTTGAAGAAGACATTTTATACTTTACATGTGAGCAACAAAATCCATATGTCCTTAATTATAGCATACATGCCTGTTTTACAATCTCTTTTCGAACGTGCTTGTGGTGCTCGGGTGACTTAAAAAGCTGATCTGAAAGTGCACGAAACTGTAATATAGAGAGAAGCATCAATAAAACCTCAAAAGAAAATGTCATTAAATGTTACCAAGATAAGATCCATACCTGACAGTTTCCATCTGCAGAGACTTCAACCTCATAGACACCATGCTTGTTTAACCTTTGAAAAGACATAATTATTTAACAACTCTAACTAAGAGTAAATGTAAATAAATGAGTTAATCTTTTGAGAAGCAGTCTAACCCAAATCAATATGTTCAACAATAACCCTTAAGAATGTTTTAAACTTAGTGTTATTCAAGTCGCTGAACTGGGAATATCTTATTTTGATTAATTGAGGATGACTTGTTACTAACATGTTGTAGTTTAAGTATTTTTTTTGTTTTTCTTTTATTGTTGTCTTTATGTAATGGTGGTCAACAAAACTCTTTACATGATGTTAGGTAGAGAATGATAAAGAAAGGTTTTATAAGTTATATGTAGACATAGATTTCATTGATCATTAATGCTTTTGCGAGTTATGTACAACAGGAGTGAAATATTCCTAAACATTAATTTATTCTTTTGTTTTGATAAAAAAAAAATCAAATACCTAATAGTTTCAAATTCTAAATATTAATACTTTAAAAGTTGAATTTAGCATACATACTAGTCAATAATTGATTCAACCAGAAACATTCTCTTAACAATTTTGTTATGAAGTTGAAAAAAGGATCTTGTGTTGCTCTTGTAAAGGGTTATGGTATATATTTTATTCTTCTTTTCCCAAGCCACAACAACATGATTGCCTAAATATGCCAATACTTGACTATCTCCTATCTTGATTATATTGTACAATGTCTTTAGCCATAATTTTTATTCGAATCCCCAATTTGTATTGTTTCTACCTTTTTAAATGAAGAAAAATATGCAATACGCTTACTATGTTAAGAGTGTTTTGATTTATGCACGAGTCCTTTTAACATTATGTGTTAAAGATAGTTAGAATATTTGGTATACTAATAACACTACATTGATTTCACATAACTAAAAGAAGACATGATACCTATGAAGAAGACGTTGGTGATCAATGATAACATTTCTAATGTAGGAGTTTATTTGGGGCACATGCTGAAATTTCAAGAAATAGGGGTTATACGAAATTTAAAAGGTACAATTTTTAAAAGTCCAAAAGTCAAAGTTCAATTTGTTTTGGACAAATAATTTCTGGAAATAACACAAAAAAACAAGAATTCTTACAGGAATAGGAGCAAAGTTGGAAAGTCGTTTTCCATCCAATTTGGCATACTCTTTTGATAACATGAGAGCAATGATTTGATCATCCTCAGAATCTTGTTCACAACTTCTTCGAGAAGTTGAACAAGATTTTTCCACCCAATATTGTGCTTCATCCATCATCTACAATCACTACAAATTTCAACCTAATCCTTAATTTTCAGACTCTTAGAAGAATTCAATATTATTTTTTTATCGATAAATAATAAATAAATAGATTTGAAGCATTTAAGAAATCTACAACCCTAATAATGTTATTGAAATTCTAATAAATTTTATCTTCAGTCTCAATAGAAGATTCAATTAAGAAATACAAACATTTACACCAAATGATGAGGTTAATTCATAGAATATAAAATGAACACCCTCGATAATTTCTAGAGATTCAAATCAAACAACTTATTGTGGCAAAATAAAATATGCTATGATAAATCATTTCACCAATAAAGCAACAGCTGAAAAATTTGCTTTCAAACTAAGATTCGTAAATAAGAAATAAGCACAATCAGAAGGTGATTAACATGAATTTTGATAAACCCTTGAATTAATTCAATTTATAATCGATTATATTGATTCCCAAAGCAATGAAATATGAGAAAGAATTGGCCATTGCCCAAAAAGCATAATGGTGGATAAATACCAAAAGCCAATGTTAAGCAATAAATATTCATTACCCAGAAGTATATACAGACAAAAAAACACATATACCTGGGAATTATTTCCTGGAATTAAATGATTAATTCTAATTTGATTCAAATGGTGAAATGAATAATTTCGCGAAAGACAGCAGAAACGAAAAGCCTGAAAGAGATAAATTTTCTCCACCTAATAAAGAGAGAGACAAACAGATGCAAAATAAAATTGTTTGGCTTTTCAACGGTTTCATTTCCTTTTTCTAGGAAATGTTTTGGCTTAAATATTAAGCTTTATAATAAAGTCTTTAATAATTTTTATTGGAAAGATTTGACCCATCTGTTTATTATTTAAAATTTTAAAGTATATATAAATGTATATGATTTAATTTAATTATTTGTATATAGTTGTTTAGTGATAAAAAATCACTTATATTTTAATAATATGTAATATATGAGTAAACAATGCGATGAATAAAGTTACTTTTTAACAATATAACATTAGTAAATTTAATTTACTTTAAATTATTAAATACTAGAAACAAAATAATGAGATTGTTTACAGGAAGTTAATATAACTCTAGGATAAATTTAATTAAAGGAACTTTTGTAGCATTTGTTAAATTTTAAAGATAGAACCTAAAAATTTAATTAATGGAGTTTTTTAACATTTGTTAAATTCTAAAGATAGAAAAAAAAATATTCCATATTTTTTTAAATCTCATTAAATAAATAAAAAAAATAAAAATTTATAAATAAATAATTAAAAACATATAACTTTAATAAGTTTTATTTTAGTTTTATTTTTCTTCTATTTTTTTGTTACTTTTCTTATTTCTCTTCCTCTAAATTCCTAATCCTTATCTTCACCGTCGTCTCCTTCTTCTTCTTCATCATAAAGCCTCATAGAAGCAATGTTGTATTGTGGATGAAGAGTTAAAACAAAGTATCGCATCAAAAGAATCAAATTGATGATCACTCAATCGACGAATTTATGGGTTCTGCACTGTCTCAGATTTTGGCTAACTCTTTTTTTTTTTTACTATTATTATAAATATCCACGTAATTATACCACTGCAATAATATTAATTTGGATAAATATATTAAACTATCTTGTATTTGGTCGGTCATATATCGATTGGTTCAACTTGCAAGATGGTCCGAGACCAAGATCACCATGATTTTTGGAACTATTATTATAAACCCCCATATAATTATGTTAGTTTAATAATATTAATTTAGATAAATATATTATGGGAATCAATTTTATTAATGCACAATTAACGACCACTCACATGGAGTAGGGGACTGAAATTTTAGCATTATATTAATTGTATACATAGAATTTTATGTTCTTATTGACTTGAGTGTCGGAGTGTCATCGTAAGAGGAGCCCCTCGTTCTCTGAAGGTTGGTTCACTAAAGCTTGAAGGAAGACCACCATGAGCTCATTCAGATTCCGACCAACCTCGAGTCGGCGAGAACATTAGCGCCCACCGTGGGGCAGGTAAAAATGTCCCTACTACCACCACTCACTTAGAATATATTTTTTTAATATTGATTTTACTTTCAATAAGATATAAATTTTATTATAACTTTAACTATTAATTTTGACAAAAAAAGAGAGTAAAGACAATTAATGTTAAGCTAATTAAACAAAAATAATATTTTTATTTTTATTTTTTGTAATGCTAATGTGTCATTCTGTTATAAATATAAAGTGTATCGGTCGGTACCGAACGAGCCAGTCTCGGCTAAGGTGATCGACTGCCCGAGTCAAAGAACACCTCAAGACACGCAATAAATAATAGTAATGACGGTTACAATAGCACTTAATGAGTCACATTCATATCCTGAAATATGCGGGAAATATCTCTGAAACCCTCTGCAGAGGTGTAAGGTACGTTTTTCATATTCTATCATAATACACTTAAATCATAGCACTGACTTGTGCATCGAAGTGCAATCGCAGGTACTCCCGACCGGCAGAGCATTAATAGCGAAGGAAGGAAGCTTGAAGAAACTCAAGGATTAAGGATTACCGACACGTCAGCAATTGTATAACAAATTTCAAGTATTATTTGGGTCCTCTTTCTCCATTCGGGTTCATAAAGAGATGTTTATTTTAAAAGTAGAAGAGGTGTGAATGTGATACAGGAAAGGAAATGGAATTAGAAAATAGTTGTACATATAAATGGTTCTTAAACATGCATAAAAATAATAATAGCATAAGTCAAATAATTAGTGTCCGTGGATTTCGGTTGTTTAATAATTTAATTTTTTTTATATGTATCAATTAAAATCGTATTTTTTAAAGTATTAAAAATCTATTAAGAAAGAAAAAAATTATAAAGATGTATGCACTTTTATTATGTCTTAACTTTATTCTATGAATACTATATTCATGCACTACAATCAAATTATTATTTACTTTCCTGATTATATATTGTTTTATAAAAATAAAATATTATTTTAACACTTTAATCTATATTTATTAAAAAAGTTAATTTCAATACGAATATGATTTTTTTAATAGGATTAGTAGTTCAATACGTGAAAGGGAGAAAATTAGATTTTTTTGGTAAAATAAATCATTATCAATTTTCATGTAAATAAAATAGAAGATACTCCAATTTTATAGATCGACAAAGATCACAATGTTTCACATTTATGCGGCAAAATCTTACACATTATGTCATTGCATATATGATTTCATCTAAAGATAATTGATTTAAGCATATTTCCAAAAAATATATGGCAATTATTTCTATTTCTTCAATAAAATTGCATTTTTGGTATAGAATTTTTGTTTTGTTTTCTACGACGATGAGTCTGATCGAAAACAACTCAGAATAGGGAGTTGTGACATTTTGGGATGACGACCGAGTCCGATCAAAAACAACTTAGAACAGAGAGTTGTGACATTCTCGGACGATCTGGTCCGATAAAAAAACAACTCAGAACAGGGAGTTGTGACATTCTCAAACGACCGAGTCCGATAAAAAACAACTCAGAATAGGGAGTTGTGACATTCTCGGACGCTAAGTTCGATAAAAAACAACTCAAAACTGAGAGTTGCGACGACACTAGATTTAATTTGACATTTCTTCTCGAACATACGGTAACATGTAGCAAACACCTTCAAGCGGTCAGACTTGGCTGCAAAGGACATCAACGAAATGACAAGAGTCGTGTACGAAACAGGTTTGACTTGATTATTACTTGAAAATATATTGTTTTTTTAGATAGATCCAACAAGCGATCAGACTTAGCCGTAAACAACTTTGACGACTACCTACACCATGTGTTGATCAGGTCCAGTCTTAACTTGATTGTTATTGCATAAAATTTATATTTATATTACTCTTCAATATAGATGTATCGAACGGTCAAACTTTTTCGTAAACAACTTTTGCAAAAGGATCATCTCTTTCTATGAAAGGAATTTTTGGGGCATGTACAAGTCTTTTTTGAGATGTTTTCGACAAGTCTTTTCGCCTCGCTCGCTTGGCTCAAGGTTGGGGGTTGTGTACCATCCCGTATTTGGTCGGTCATATACTGATTGGTCTGACTTGCAAGATGGCCTGAGGCCAAGATCACCATGATTTTTGGGACTATTATTATAAACCCCACATAATTATGTAGTATAATAATATTAATTTAGATAAATATATTATGGGAATCAATTTTATTAATGCACAATTAACATGATTTTAATGCATAATATCCCTACCTCTTTGAATGCTCTGATTCTTATTTATTTGCTCAATATCTCTTATTATATTACATAAATGTTCCGATTATATTACAAAATACTCTAATTTATATACATAATATTCAGATCTTATGGAAAGTTACCATAATATGACACATTAATGTCTGGAGGAACCAGAGTCAAAGATCCAAGCCCATAAAGGCTTATAAATAGACAACCATCGTAGGGGAGCCGCTCATTATCATAAGGCTGACTCACTAAAGCTTGAATGAGTCCACAAGGAGTTCATCCAGATTTCGACCAACCTCGAGCCGACGAGAACATTTTCTATTGTAACTAGATTTAGTTGGATAAGTTCTCATCACCAGAAAGCTAAAAAAGACGGTTAGACAAGATTTATGAGCTTTCCTCTAGAAACTTCAGCTCCTTCCTCCACCTCATTCGATTCCTCCCAAAGCTCCTCATCCTCTCACCACTTTCACTTTTGCATTCTTTGACTTGTAAACCTAACCTAGTCACTACACGTTTTTCTCTTCCTCTTTATCTTACTATTTAACAATTTGTTTACTTTTAAAATTTTCAAGAGTTATATAATACATATGTCATGAAATGTGTCACACACTACAAAATATGACTTTTATCCATCACAAAAATTGGTCGCTAAACCTAGTCACAAACCACTTAACGACTATTTTTTTCATTGATCACAAAATTATGATTGAAAAAGTCGGTCATTATTCTGGTTGCAAAGGATTTGGTCACTCAAATTTTAAGAAACCAATTTAGTAACCCATTAATAAAAAAAATTTGATCGCTAATGAAATTAAATTTAATAATTAAAATTAAATATTTATTAGTGACTAACTCATGACTATTATTATTATTAATGTTAACAATTTCTTGAAGGAAATCAAATCTAAGTCATCTGACTAAAGATAAGAATCTTTCTGATTATATTATGACTATTACTATTATTATTATTATTATTGTGTTTATTATTATTATTTATTATTTTATTATTATGATGATGATTATACTATTATTGTTATTAATTTTATTATAATTACAATTAATATTATTACTATATTAATAATAATCAAAACCTTAATCAAAATAATAAAATAATCATAATACTAATAAAAATAAATAATGATAATAAAATAATGATAATAATTATAAATTTAATTATAATCATAATAATCAAATAATTAAATAATTAAAATTCAGTTACTAAATCATTCACTAATTTGTAGTAATATATTTTCATTTAACGATTCATTTAATTTCTGTAGTTAAATTAATTCAAATTAATGACAAAAATCAAATTTAATCGTTGATTTGTAAAAATTTAATGACCAAAATCAAATCAATAATTTATAATAAAATATTTATATTTAACTATCAGTTTGACTTTTGTCATTAAATAAGTACAAATTAACACGAAAATCAAATTCAATTGTTAATTTGTAGGAATTTCGTAATAAAACCAAATTGATCACTATTATAATAAATTACTTAATTAATTTAATAATAAATCAGATTTAATTTTATATTTTTTTTCCTCACTCCTATTATAAAATTAATTTGGGTATAAATTTATCAGGATTTCTGAATTTTCAAAAACCAACAAATTTTCTAATGAGGACGAAAATTTAGTATATAAAACAAAAAATATTTAATATAAATGTATAAAAGGTGTATCAGTTATTTAGGTTGTTAAATTTTGTAAGATTACTTCAATATTAAGTTATAATATTTAACGACTAATTTGATTTAAGTTTTATTTTCTATAACCAATTTAACATGAAATTCTAAAGTTCAAGAACTAATTTATTGTTAAATTATATAAGAAGAGATAGTTGTTGCAAAATTTTCCTCGTTCAGAAATTAAAACCTAAAATAAAGGGAAAATGGCGTGTTAAATAGCAATTGCGAAAGTGTAAATACAACGATCTTACATGGCATAGGGCATACCTTCTAAGAGGCCCTTATAGACTCCATATCATGGCAGATTCTCCGTGCACCATATCATTTTTAATTGGCACCCAATCATACTTAAAAAAGTTCAATCTATCCTTAATGAATATGAAAATATCTTAAAATGTGATAGGCACCCAATCTCATGCATCCAACCCTATTCTTCTTCTTCTTATTTATTTGTGCTTGAAGCAGCACCCTCAGCCACCACCGTCATCCACCATCGTCTCCCTTGGTTTCCTTCACCATCAATGAGCTTCATCATCGCAGGCAGAGCAGCAGCCGTCACCGTCAGCTTCTGAAGTCGGAGAAGGAACCATCGTCGGAGAAAGGTACTCTGTCATGCCAACCGGATATTTTTATTCGTAATTCATTATTGAGTTCCGCACTTTTTTATTCGTAGTTCACTATTGCGTTCTGGATATTTTTATCCACATTTCAGGACTGGATTCCGAATATTTTTATCCGTAGTTGGGCACTTGGCTTCCAGATATTTTTATGCACAGTTGTGGAAGAATGGCCTCTGGATATTTTTATCCACAAGAGGCATTTGACTTGCGGATAATTTTTAGTGTTGTTGTTGTTGTTCTGCGGATATGGTTATCCGTATTAGTGTTAGGTAGTTTAGGGCACTCTTCTATAGAATTTTTCATTTGTTTTTTTTATACTATATGTGTTATAATTTTTTTATATATGTTGGATTGAATGTTATTTTGTTATATATGTTGTAAGATGGTGCAAACTTGAGGTGGAGGTAGTTCTAGAAGATGGTGCGGACTAAAGCTTCACACAACAATGAACTACCTCTACCTCACCATATGAAGAAGACAAGGGCATGATGGGATTTTAAAAAGTTCGTCTGGTGCCAATCACAATTGATCGGGTGCAGGAAGCAATTGCCCCATATCATTGGCTCAGGTGTCGGATCATGGCCCAAGACAGGCCATTTCTTTTTCACCCCATTGTTTCCATATGCACACTGTGGAAGTGGTCAAAAGACCAAACTACCCCTTTGTTACCTTCACACACTAACGCCACAACTACCACTCTTGTTGTGACAACTCATCCTTATCTAAGTCATCCTTATCTGTGTTGTGTTAAATGAATTTTTTTAAAACAATATTTTAAATTACGTAATGTAGAAAATAATTTTAGATGGTACAATCTAAAGTCATTTTTTGAATATTTTTTTTTAGATTGTGCAATTATCGAAAGTTTTTCTTTATGAAAAATTAATTTTAGATTATAAAATTCAGATTTTATTTTTTAAAAAAGAATTTCAAGTTACACAATTTTAAAAATAAAAAAAACATTTTCGATTCGAAAGTAAAAAATATCTTTTAGATGGTACAATTTGAATTAAAAAAAAAACGTTTTTAAATTAGATAATTCGAAAGTTAAATTATACGATTCAGAATTCATGCAAAAAATGCTTTCAGCAATTCGAAAAAAATTGAAACAAAATGAGAATTTTCATGTTTATGGAAGTATAGAAAGAAATTATGGGGTTGTGAAAAGAAATCTCCATGACATTGTTTTGCTTTCAAGTTTTAAGAAATATTCTACGACTTCTGTTCAATTAAACTCATCTTTTTGTCGTGTTATTTGAAGCTGAAGTGGCCAACAGCTCTTAAACCTTTGTACTTGGAAAGCATGTGATTGTAATTATATTGATAGTCACAAAATCTGCACACCTGATTCTGTGTTACTAAAATATCTTTATCTCCAAAAGGTAATTCCTTTATATTCGTTAGTGCCATTTTACATCACACATCACACCATTTTAATTAAACATAAACATAATAACATAATTGGAAAAAGAAATCATGAGTACTGCATGCAAACGAAGATAAAACTAAGAACTTCGGCCTATAATAATTTTCTTACATAAATATATATCTATTTGACAAAAATAAATTGAGACTGTAAATAAGAAAGAAACTAAAAACTTTACTATTAAATTATCATATATGGACTAGCACAATGTGTCGACGGTTGATGTTGATGTGACAAAGGTATTAATATTTTAAGATCTCATAAGTTTTTTTAAATTCTTTGCTTGCAGATTTTATTTTAAAATTATTTTTTTTCTTTTGTTAGCTTTTTTTTTTAACTTTTCTTAATAATTGTAAAATTTATTCTTTGTATAATAGAAGTTTTTTTTTTCTAGTTAAGTTTGTGTTTTGTTTTGGTTTATTATTATTTTTATTTTTATTATTATTAATAAATAATAATAATCATAATAGTGGTAGTAATTATGATAATAATAATAATGCTAATATTTAATATTAATATTAAGAATATTAATTTTAATTTATATTAATATTAATACTAATTTTAATAATAGTATTAATAATAATAATGTTAAGATTAATAATTTTAATAATAATTACAATATTATTCTTCCAACATAGTAAATGTTATCTATCTATATTCATATTTTTACCATTCAATTTAGCCTAGTTAAATATGTTGTTAAATAAATATTTATTTTAAGCATACTTTTGAATTAAACTTTCTTAACAGTATTTCTATAATTTTATTCAAAATGCTTTTTTTATGTTTAAATACAAATTATGATTAGCTTTAGTATGCATGATTTCATTTATTGAAGTACTGGTCAATTGAACTTGAGTATGATTGAGGTTAATGTGTTGGTCATTTACAAAAATGATTTAGGATATTGTGACCTAGTGTAAGTTTTTCCACACTACTCCTGGAGAATGATGAATAAGGTGAATAGAGTTTGTTTATCACATATGAAATTTATTTATCACATGAAAAATGAAATCGAACATTTTGAACAATGTAAGATTGGTAACACATACTCACTAACTAATAAAGTTGTTCAACCTAAATCATAAATTATAAATATTATACACAACTACAAGTTCGACTAGTCCACTGTGATAATTGTACACCGATAACAATGACATAAGAGAAATTCACCTTGGTGTCCTTCACTGGAGTCACTTCACACATACCTCATGCACCATCCCACTGAAAAACAACAGTAAGCTCAAAATATCGAGAATTTGTTTAGTGTGCAAAAAGTTGATAGCAGGTCACCACTTATTCTTATACAAGTTACCACTTATTGTGACTAACTACCTTGATACTGAGATTAGAGAACTTTTCCTCGATGTCCTCCATTGAAGTTACTTTACACACACCTTATGTACCGACCCACCAACGTAAAGCTCAAAATTTCCAAAATTACTTCATTAAGCAAAAACTTGGTAGTAGGTCACCATGTATTCCTACCTAGGTCACCACTTAGTGTATTTGTCACTAACTACATTGACATCGAGTTTATAAAACTTGACCTTTGTGTCCTCCACTGAGGTCACTTTACACACACTTCATGCACCACTCCACCTAAGAACAACAATAAGCTCAAATTTTCAAAAATTTGATTAGTGTGCAGAAACTTGGTAGTAAATCACCACTTATTCCTATATAGGTCACCACTTACTATGACTAACTACATTCATACTAAGATTAGAGAACTAGACCTTGGTGTCCTCCACTAATGATGGAAATGCGGTTTCCATCAACTAAGGTCACTTTACACACCCTCATGCACCACCCCACCCAAGAAACAAACAAAGTTTAAAAAATCCAAAATTACATCATTGTGCAAAAAAATGATAGCAAGTCACCATTTATTGTTATATACAAGTTACCAGTTATTGTGACTAACTACATTGACGTTGAGATTAAAGATTTTGACTTTTGTGTCCTTCACTAAAGTCACTTTAGACACACGTCATGTACTTCCCAAGAACGAAACTAAGTTTAAAATTTCTAAAATTATATTTAATCGTATAAAAACTTGGTAGTGGGTCATCACTTAGGCCTAAATAGGTCACCAATTAATGTGATCGTGACTAACTCTATTAATAATGACATTAGAGAACTTGACCATCGTTTCCTCCACTAGGGTGACTTCATCTCATGCACTGACCGTCCCACCCAAGAATAAAACAAAACTCAAATTTCTAAAATTACTATCAATATTGTTTGGGAAAAATCTTGACAACTATTATAAGATTTTATTAAGATTCTATACATTTTGTGTTAGAAAGAAAATCCATGTCTCATCACCTTATTTCAAACCATAATTAACTTTAGTGTTAAAAAAGAAGGCACGCGCGTGAAGTTAATAAGAAAGGTTTATACACGTGTGGCAATTTTCTAGATATTTTCAGCACTAATAAAAAAGAAAATATTTCACAAAAACAAGTGTATCTTAAACAAAAAGGAAACACGTAATTTATATCAATGAGATTTAAGAAATGACCTTAAGGACGAAGCTCCTTCAAGCTAACCCTCAACATGAAAAAAATAAAGAATGGAATAAATCAAGAGAATAAAGTGATTATATTCTCCATTTTTTTGGGACTTAAACAAAGGAAGATATTTTTTCTTTTTATATCCTCCTAATTCTCCCAAAACTAAAAATTAATTGTTAAAAGAGACATTATTAAATTTCCCAATGCATCCATAGATCAGCCCAAAAACATAGTACTTCATCTTCATCATCTCAAACACAATGGGAAAAGGAAGTAAACATTTACAAAATGAAGCTTAATTAGGAGCGAAGAAAAATAAATAAAGATTTAAGAACTTTAGGAAGCTTTCAAGAAAGGAAGCAGTTAATCAATGTCATTCCCAGCTAGACTATTGGTGTTTGCTTGCACCTTTTGTTGCACAATATTCTCTCTTTGCTTTGTTTCCTTCACTGCATATTTGGTGCAGTGTAGAACCTTTTGCACCTTTCTGTCACATTAGTTATGCTACAATTAGCTGTATGTAGGGCCATTTTTCCTCGTGCAGTATGGAACACTTTTTCCATCCCAATACTTACTTTTTTCTTCATTCTAGAACAACAACCATGTAATTAATTACCTAAAAAAGGGAAATGGGTGCATTCAAATTTAATTTATATTACTATTTATATATGATGATATATGAATATACATCAATTAGCTTTGGCTTCATGATAGAGGGTTCATATGTTCATATGCTGCTGCAATGGTTGCAGATTTACAGAGTTGAAGCACCAACATCTGTGCTTTACCAATACAACATCTACAAGTAACACAATAACATCTTCCAAATTTTGTTCTCTTTCTTTTATTGTACCACCTGAAGAGCGAACATGGATGAAGTACCCTATGGAACCATCCACAGTAAAAATGAAAAAAAAAAAAGATTACAAAAATAGAAAGAACAAAATCCATTCACCCTGGTCAGTTGTGGGTTATTGTTGTCATAATTAAAGCAGTTAAGTACCAGAATTATATTTGTAATTTACCACGCTAGTTGGTCTCTCCCTTATTATAAAAACCATGAAAAAGGGAGATGACAGGGTTGAGCTTGGGTTGTTGAGCCAAACATGATAAATATATAACCAACCAAATCAGGCTTCAACTTCATGCACCCTTTTCCTGCATTTCCCTCTTCCTCTTGAATGACTCTTGCTTCTGCAACACCATTTGCCTGCGGAACTTCATGATGAAAAGGTCAGCAGCAAAGTCAATCTCATCCTCCAGTTTAAACTCTTTCCCTGCCTCTTCCTTTGAATTCTTCACCAAGTCAATCACGGATCCTCCAAGATCCAAATCCTCAGAATCAAAAAGGGTGTGTGTGAGATCCGGGTACTTGTCATCATCGCCATCATAGTTGTAGTAACCTTCATAGCACTCTTGGTCTTGCTCCTCAACCACTAGGGTTTCAGAGGGGTTCGGCAAGGCCTCGTAGGAGTGTGAATTGTTGTACAACACTATGGCCTTGCTTTCTTCACTGCCCTCTTCCAATAAGCAATCATCCTTGGACTGAGAATCGTTCCCCCACACAGAATGGAACTTTTCAGAGAGGGAACTCATCAAGAACCTTTTGTTCTTCATCAGTGAGAATATGAGCAAACGAGCCCGTACGGCGTTAGTTTTGGACTTCAAAGCCATGGTTTTTGACTTGGCCATTGAGCTCAGATTTGATATGATCTGCTTCAGAAACCTTGATGCTCGGTTCTTCATGTTGCTCTTTGTGTTGTGATAATACTAACTAACAACTAACAAGTAATGAAGTAACAAAAAAACTATAACAATAACAATAGAAACTCAATTCCGAAATGAGATAGTGAACGAAATCGAAGGTAGGAAACAAAAAGTGAGGGTGTTGGTGATTTTGAGAGGGAGGGAGATGGTGTGAAGAGATTTTTGTTGTTGTTGGTGTACAAAGATGTACGTCAAAAACGCAAAAGAAAGTAATTTGGGACGAAAGAGTACAAGATGGGTACACAGGTTTATATAGGCGATGGTGATGAAGGAGTACATAGAGTGATGCTTGCTGTTTATTGATGTGAGGGAAACACGTACACTTTAATTAACTAAAGGAAGAGTGAGGGTTAAGAAAAGAAAAAGGCACAGTGACACTTGGCTTGTGGTGATAGGGTGTGTGAGATAATAATACTGCTGCTTCACTCAATGTATACGAAGCTGCAGTGTTTTGGTAGGCAGAAACTATATGCGGAGGTTTTCCCTTTTACTAATGCCATGGTTTTAGATTTGACCCATCTAACTCAAGAAGTTTAGTTTCGACTGTATTATCTTCTAATCTATCATTTTCATTTTGTCATCTTAACTAGGGATGTCATAAATTCACATTTGAGAATTATTTTATCTGTGCCAATTTATATTCATATCTTCTAATATTCAAAAATGTTACTTTGACAAGACAACTCAATAGTCTACTTTACAATCTTTTAAGATTTATCCATTTTCTCACATTGATCCATATTTCAGAAAAAAATTATAATAATAATAGGTTGACATTTTAAGTAGCATTCATATTTACTTAATATAATAAAATATATTCTTTTATTTTAAATATAAGATGGAGAATTGCAAAGAACTCGAGTGACTATATATCTTCCTTAATTGAGGCTTTATTGTCATCAAGGATCATCTGAGTAAAACAACTTAATCAATGAGTTTTAAATGATGAACGACTATTTATGAAATAATGAGTAACAGTTATGTGACTAATCCAAATACGGGGATCCACTAAGATGATACCACCTAATTAATGTTTAAATATTCACTCTTCCCGGAAGTACAATATATATTATTTCATACTCTTAATTCTTATAAAATGAATAATTTACCATCTTTGTACTCCTATCACCATAAACATTGAAGAATCTTTTGCAGATGGATCTCTCCCTCTCATCGGGAACCAACTGAAAACTTGTTTCATGATAAACAGTTGTACTGCCCGAACTCATTTTTGATAAAAACAAATATTTTGTTTATATTAATTTTTATTAAGAAAACATAATAATTTATGATCAAAGAGGTAGTAAAGTGGAAGTGAGAGAAAAAAATTAGTGTTAAATATATATTTTTTAAAAGATTATTTATCCTTCAACTTTGTAGTTTGAAGCATTTCAGTGTTGGGTTGTTACACACCAGAACTCTTTAGTCTTTTGTTTCCATCTTCTCACATGAGTCCACATTTAAAAAAAATATTTCTTCTCCTCCTTACTTTTAATAGTGTAATATGAAACAATTTACTGGTGGATTGTCAACCTATCATGATGGACTCTCACTGTATTTTGCTACTAAAATGTTTATTGAAAATAACTAGTTTAACAAAAGTTGATTGTAAAATATGAGCTTTCCCTATTAATTAAATTATAAATTGGTAATTAACAAAAGTATACAAGAAGCATAAAAACCCATATGATGGAACTATTCAATGAAATGCTAGAAGACCTCAAAATCTAAACAAAGTGCCCATTCTTTAGTGGCTTGATCGTTTTCAATTCGCCCCTTTCAATTATTTGACCACTATAGTGGGGAACCTTTGGGGCTTTTGATGAACTGAAATTGGGACACAAGAAGACTAACCTAACCTAACCCCACCAGAGAGTAATGTAACAGTTACTTCCCTATCACTTTAGATATGTGTTGGTGATTAATATGACAAAAAAAAAACCATAACCTTGGACCATTTGATATGGAGTTTCCTTCTTTTGAGAAATGAAATGGTGAGGTACCACTGACATAATGTTTTTTTAGTAGAAATTGGAATCTCATTTACTTAGTGCAATCATCTTCAAATTCTACATGTATATGAGAAAGGCTTGCATTACGGAACCGTTGGAAAATTCTGGGCCACTTGTTAGAACAGTAACGGACTTCAAGGCCACTTATTGATTGAATATTTAATCATTATATCTCCATTTTCAAAACTTAGCTCCTAAGATTGCATCCAACGGCTTAACGTTTTCCCTCTGGATCTACTCCACTTTCTATTTTCTTAGCTTTCTTTTCTTTAAATGGAAACAAAATAAAGATTAAATTTAAAAGGTTCATCACCCTATAGGTTTCATATCATCAGATGGTTTAGATTGGATTAGTCCTTAAACTTATTAACTCATCTTATTTTTTTAATGTTATAATTTATACATTAAATTACTATACTTAAAAATTAAAATTAATTTTATTAAATTTTAAAAATATATATTTTACTTTTAAAGTTTTGGATTTTTGTTTTTAATTTTAATATCTTCAAGTGAATCAAGATGTCCCTTCCTCAATACAGGATCATTCTGGAGTTAAAAATCATAATCCATTTAAAATATAAATTGGGATTAAAATATTAATTGTTTTAATTTCGTACAAAGCAATATACCAATGCAGAGTTGCAGCTTATACAAATTATGATGGGAGTATAATTTCAATAAACGACAGTGTTATACAGGCGCAAGAAATCATAATTTTAAACGCATTTGTGTACGCTAGCCGTCCAAGACACGTAAATGGTTCAATTTTAATCTTTTAAATCTATTTTAGATAATACAATCCTAATTATAAATAAATTTACAAACTATTAATCAATAATAAAAACTAATTTAAATATAATTTGTTTTAGTTTTTATAATAATATTTAATTTAGTCAATATAACAACTAACTATTTTTTATTTTTAAAATTAGTTTTTATTTAATAATTTTTTAGTAGGGTAATAGAATTAAAGTCATGCATGAACACACGACTTAAGTGCAAAAGTAATATAACTGAAGTCATCTATGGACGTTACGACTTTAGTACAAGTTAAAAGTAAAATCATGAACTTGTGACATGATTTCAACATTGATCACTCTCTGCATGGAAGTCATGTGTTCCATACACGACTTCTTTGTTTAAAGTTGTGCTAGTGAGACACAACTTGTCCAAATCAGCAATAATTTCTTTTACAGACACTACAAAAAAAATTAAATTACCAATGAATTTATGTTTGTCGGTAATTTTTTTATTATCTACGAATTTATGTTTGTCAATAATTTTTTTATTACCAACAGATGACATTATCAAAGAATTTACCTACGAAATTGTGTTCATTGGTAATTATCGATGGATTTCACCGACGAATCTGAGATTTGAAAAAAGAAATTTAGCACAAATCAATATTTATCGTTAAAATCCGTCAGTAATTGAACGTGAAGCATAATTCGTTGGTAAAATATGCTAGTGATATCATCCATCGATAAATTTTATCGATAATAAAAAAATTACCGATGAAGACAACTCCATCAGTAAAAGAATCTTGTAATATATATTAAGAGAAAGAAAACTCTTTGTAAGTGTACTGGTTGAACGTGTTTGAAGTCTAACCCAAACACTTAAGCATACCATTCTGGCCCACCTAACTTAAAAATCTAAATACTTAACTCGGCTCAAACGATAACATGCCCAATGATTTGTTATGGAGTTGGCCCAAGCTGCTGACAAAATATATTAAAAAAGAGGTAGCAACTATAAAACAACTGAATGTATTTACTCTAAATCTTATGAAAATAAATAGTCAGAGATAATGCTTTGCCAACACCCCTAAAATAAAGGGGATACATTAATAGAATATCTTCATGGTTATTAACTCCTAAAGGGAGGATCTAGGAGTACTATAAAAGGGCCTCAAGACCCTGAACAAAGGTAAGTGCAATTTCATACACTACATCCATACTCATATTTATATGCTCTTACTGACTTGATCGTTAGAGTGTTGTCAACAGGTGGATCTCCCTTCACTGTAAATTTTAAGCATCTCAAAGCAGCAACATAAGGAAGACCCAAAATCCACTTACAAGACCCGATCCACGTCAGTTAGCGAGAACATTTGGCACCCATCGTGGGGCAGGTAAAACTGATCATGCTAACTATCTGTGACGTAAATGATCATTTTAAATATGTTGTTATATTTTAAATTTGTTATTGTATTATTCTGAAAATCACATATATATTTAAATTTGTTATCATATTATTTTGAAGATAACACAAATTATTATTATCATTTAAATTTGTTGTGATATTATTCTAAAGATAAAAAATATAATTGTTATTATTTAAATCTATAATCATATTATTATGAAAATAACATATATATTTAAATATGTTATCATATTATTCTGAAGATAACATAAATTATTATTATCATTTAAGTTTGTTGTGATATTATTCTAAAGATAACAAATATAATTGTTATTATTTAAATTTGTTATCATATTATTTTAAAGATAACATAAATGACTAATTATCATTTAAATCTGTTGTGATATTATTATGAAAATAACAAATATAATTGTTATTATTTAAATCTTTTATCATATTATTATTAAAATAACAAATATATTTAAATCTATTATCATATTATTCTAAAGATAACATAAATGATTATTATTTTTATATGATGTCAAAAATATTTAATTATAATTGGTGAGATATAATTCAAATAATAAGGTTAAACAAATTTTATGAGATAACACTCATAAATTTATGAGATGTTTTTATTTATTTAGTATTATTATTATTATTATTTATCTTTTTTTTTTTAAGTTATAAAAGATCACTTGGAAGTGATCATAGTACAATATTTCTTCTATTCTTTCACTTTTTTCAAACCATAATTTTTATAGTACTCAGTAGATGTTGAGATGTCGCTTAATCATTATCATCATTTTCATTATCTCTCACATCAGAAATAAATTCTTCTTGTTACTCGATATAGAGCGTAGTAGTGTAAAAGTGCATGTCTACGAAAGTTTTGGCAAGGAAAGACTTGGTATTTAAGCGCGTCCATTGGTGACCCACCTCTCTTTCTTGGGAACTTACCCGAAGTACTAGTTCACGGTCTACAATCATTATTCCAGTAAACATTATTATTCATAGTGTATAACTAAATTTTAACTCTCACCTCTCTTTCTTGGGAACTTACATGGTGTACTAGTTCATAGTCTACAATCATTATTCCAGTAAACATTATTATTCATAGTGTATAATTCAATTTTAACTCTATGGCAAAACAAAAGGAGATACATACAACAAAGATAAAACACTTTGACAAATTTGCCATAACTCATGCGTCGAGAATGACGAATGATTATGTCGATGTCCTATCGTAGCTCACCAGTAAAAGGCAATACAACACCAAACTTTTATACTTTACATGATCATAAAAGTGTTGGGCAACGAAGCATATCGATTGGAAATTCTCGATGGAGAAGTAATCCCAAGAAGGTGGTACATTGTTAGTCTTAAGTTTTATTTTACTACTTTGGTGAACAAATTAATTGCTTTGATGAAAAATTTTATGATAACACCTTTTTCCCAGTAATAAAGAGGGTGTCCTCATTGAATAAATTGTGATTACTATTTCTTCACTACATTACGAACTATGTTTAAGATCATACCAACTTGGTCGAATCCTTTGATTGGACCAACTTCGTCGACGACGTTTCTACAAACGAACCGACTTGGCCGAACCCTACAGTCGAACTAAGTCGGTGATGCCGTCTTCAACATATCGTTTTAGAAGAACCTTAAGGATAGGGCTAATCCGGTAATGTATCTACTATACACATTGTTTAGCTGAACCCTAAAGTCGAACTAATTCGATGACGCCGTCTTCAGCATATCGTTTTAGCGGAACCTTAAGGGTAGGGTTAATCGGTAACGTATCTACTATACACTTCATTTAGTCGAACCCTAGGGTCAAACTAACTTGGTGATGTCGTCTTCAACATATCTTTTTAGCAGAACCTTAAGGGTAGGACTAATCTGGTAACGTATCTACTATACACATCGTTTAGTCGAACCCCAAGGTCGGACTAACTCGGTAATGTCGTCTTCAACATATCATTTTATAGTAACCTTAAAGGTAGGGCTAATCTGGTAACGTATCTATTATGCACATGATTTAGCCAAACCCTAAGGTCGGACTAACTCGATGACATCGTCTTCAACGTATCGTTTTAGCGGAACCTCAAGGTAGGGTTAACCCGATAACCTTATTATCTACATATCAAATTGACTAATAACGAAAGACAAGCAACACTGAAACACCAAGCAACTCGGTTGACCCTAGAGGGGTAACCCAATGACAACCTAACTTCTTACTAGGAGACATCCCCATGGTTTTGGGCATTCCATCCAAATTTAGGTCAACAATTTATAATTTTCTTAGTCGTACTATGCTTAGCACCTAAGCAAATTTACTTTTAAGTTGTTTTTGGAACATCGCATTCATTTATATGATTATACACGAGGTTGACGACACATTAAAAAGCATAACTAAAGGAAGTCATAAGCTTAAAATATACAAAAAAAAAAAGGTTAAGACTTTAAGTATTGTCTAGGTCCAAATGTCAAATATACGCATAAAAGCTAAATCAATTGTTCATAATTTTAGGAACTAGTAAAAATAACTAGGGTTCCCCAAAAAGTTTCCCATTAACTACCGATTTACATGGGCTAAACTCAGAAAAGTCCACTGAGGGGTGAAGGAGAGCAACTTGTTCCATGGCGGCCTCAAAGCCAACAATGTATGACTGGGTCGCATCATCTTTTACTGTGTTAATCGTCTTCGAGAACTTGGTTTCTTTATAAGCTATCTCCTCTTCCTGGGCTCCCATCTTCTTCTCCAAAGTATCAACCTTTTTAGCAAAATTGTTTTTCTCGTTGGACACAACAAGCCCTTCTTGACTTTTGCATGTCAACTTCAAGCGTAAACGATCAATCTCAACGATCTCGGCTCAAAGGCGCTCATTCTCTTTTTAGGGTTTGGCAAGCTGTTGGGCCTCTTGCCTTCAGTCTTCTTTCGCTCCTCGGCCTTGACGTCAGCCATATATTCTAGTGTTGTGGCTTGACAGAGAAGGCTTTTAGCGTCGCGGCGGAGTCGGTCTTCATAATAGATGTTCAGCCTCGCCATATCCTCTTCCAGAACGAAACATGATCTATCATAGGCCGAGATGTCAAAACTCGGGTCCCACAGACTCTTTTCTTTCGAGTTTCCTACCACTTCCCATTCCTGGATTGTTAGAGCATTCTGAGTAGGAGCTCGGTCATCCGAGTGTGAGTGTTCAAAAGGGATTGGTGCCTCTGATCTCTTTCTCTTGAAAACCAACCCAGAAGCATTGCGTTCGTCTTGTTCAGATTGAACATGAACGACACCAGTCAGGGCAACCTTCTTTGATTCTAAAGTGTCTTTGGCCGCTCTCATCCGCCTTGCGTGTTCGACCAACTCAGTTTTCTTATTGAAGAAAGCATGTTCTCTAGAAAACAAGCAAAAAGGCTAGTTTTAAAATTAAAAAATCTAAACATCTTTTAAAACCTGAAGCTAGAAAGAGTGTATACCAATATAAGTTTTGAGAGAACCCGATAGGTATTCTCTCGTCAAAAGCGTTGACATGTCAAAGACAACCTTGAGGTTCTCTAGGAATTCGCAAATACCCCACTCCCTTGGGGACAAGTCTTCAAGAAGCAGAGCACTCTAGAAGCGAGGGTTGGGTGACCAATATAAAGGAAAACCATCTAACAGAGATGGGTCTCCGACTGAGGCACAAACCTTGGTAAATCAACCTTTAAATTTTTTGTAAGATGATTGGAAGATGGTGAGCAAACCCCGTCCGGAAACAACATTTAAAGAGGTCCACAACTGTCGACTAGACTGTTTGAACTCGAAGAAATAAAATAATACCTCCACAGTCAACAAAATATCGAGCTAAGAGCACAAAATGACAAAACCTCGGATAAACGCCTAACTGTTCGGATGCAACTGGGTAGGAGCCACGTTAAGCTCGATCAACAACTCCTTTTCAAAAATTGAGAGAGGGAGACACAACAAGACTTTGGTAAAAAAATGACTTAAAAGAAGCAGAAGGGCCTGTTGGGGTCCAAGGACTCATCAGAACATATCAGTTCACCCTATCTACATAGTACCACTTTCTCTAAACCTTCATCTTCTTTGCTTAGACCACCCCTCGATTCTCTGAACTCTGTAATTTTAAATAAGTGGTGTAAACAGAGGTTTCCTAAGCAATTCTTTTATCGCCCAAGGGTAAGCATAGTCATAATCCATCTTTAAAGGCAACTAAGACATATACATAAATAAAAATACGAAACACGGTTCATAAATAATATATAGAGCAAGGTAATCGAAGCATAGCAAAGAACCTTGTCCAAACAAAATCAATAACACACAGTAGCAACCACCATCCAATAATGGGTATGGGGGATGAAAACATACCTGGTTTCCAGAGGTTCACAACGGAGCAAGGTGGCAATATGAAAGGGAGAAAGAGTTTATTTTTCTCTGATAATTCTACGCAAGCGTAAAATGTAGAGTAATAAAGAAGGAAGGGTTTTATTTTGAAAAGGAGAAGTTAAAATGACAAGTTTTCTCACCGTTGATGGCATAACACGTGTACGCACCATAATCAGTGCGATGGAACCATCCCATCAAACATTGCTTCGAAAATCATGTACCAACTACCCTCTAAGCCAAATATCTTTTCAAAGTAGGGCTTAGGTAAGCCTTTTCGCCTTGCCCTGCTCTGCTCGAGGTTGGGGGGCTGTCTACTGGTCGGACTACTCGAGGCTCAACCCAAGCACTTAAGCATACCATTCTGGCCCGCCTAGCTTAAAAATATAAATACTTAACTCTGCCCAAACGATAACATGCCTAATGATCTGTTATGGAGTCGGCCTAAGCGGATGGCAAAATATATTAAAAAGGGGGCAGCAACTATAAAACAACTAAATGTATAACTAAATTAGTTAGGCACAAATATTTACTCTAAATCTGACGAAAATAAACAGTCAGAGATAATGATCTGTCAACACCCCTAAAATAAAGTGGATAACATAATATCTTTATGGTTGTTAACTCCAAAAGGGAGGATCTAGGAGTACTACAAAAGGGCCTAAAGACCCTGAACAGAGGTAAGTGCAATTTCATACACTACACCCATACTCATATTTATATGTTATCACTGACTTGATCGTCAGAGTCTTGTCACCAGGTGGAGCTCCTCTCCCTATGAATTTTAAGCATCTTAAAGCAGCAACGGAAGGAAGGTCTATAATCCACCTATAGGACCCGATCCAAGTCAGTCGGCGAGAACAACAAGATATTTATGTATTTATATAAGAATGTGACTTCCGGTCAATCTAATGTAATGTGTACATGCATCTAACTAATAATGTTTAGAAATAAAAAGAAAGAATGTCAAAAGTAGAAAATAATTGTACAAAGTTATGTACTAATACAAAATTGTATATTTGGTATCAAAGTAGTATGTGAAACTGTATATTTCTCGTCCTTATTCATAGACAGGTAGGTCTTGAGCATGGTGCTAGTGGGTTTAGTGGAGTGTTTATCCGTGATGGTTGTTTTTGAAAAGGTGGTGGTATTAATTCTATTTAGGCTTGTGGCTGTGTTTGAGAGTGGGAAGACTAAGGTTGTTCATTTTGAAATGTTGGAGGTCATAATTCAAAGTATTTAAGTTTTTATAATTTTTTTAATATAAAGTAAAACTTAATCAAGGGATAAATATATATTATATTTAATTTCTAATATTTTTTATACAAATTAATTAGAAGGTTTAGGTTGAAAATGAAAAAAAAAATTGAAAACATAAGATTAACAATTCAAAACTCAACAGATTATTGAAAAAAAATTTAAAGAAATGAAAAGTCACATATTTAAGATTCATACAATTCTTCTCAATAATTTTATGAAAGTTGATATTTAAACTGATCAATTAACTAGTTCAATTAATTAATTAAATTAAATTATCATCATTGAATTAAATATTTAAATTAAATCCAAATATTATTCAATATAATTTATATTCAATTATCAAATATGGATTCAATTGATTACTAGTTGGATTTTTAAAATTAGAATACAATTTATCATAAAGTGCAAAATTCAAAATTATAGAGAAGAAGAATCAACTTGAGCATTAAACGATAGGTGCAAAATTTAATTTGGATTGTGTGATGTTGATTTTTTTAGTTTAGCTTCAAAATTAGTTCTCCATGGCTAAAAAACAATGAACACAAAAGAAAGAAAAAGATGAAGAGGCAATCTAAAATTTGAAAGAAAATGACAGGACGATAAATTTCTTAAATTCAAAAACTAAACAATTTTTTTTGTATGAGAATAGAGTACATTTAGGCTATATACAAAAGAGTAAGAAGAATGAACCCCAATCCCAATTTTCCCAATTGAACCAACAAACTCTTTACTTTGCTTTCTTTATAATTCTTGCAATCATACACAACAAACTTTATTATTTTCTTTTTTATTTACTGAATTTTATACTTGATAATTTAATGGTTCCTTATAGGTTCGATATCTGTCCTTAGGGACAAATTATTACTTTTGACATGGTACACTTGCTATAAAATAGTCATAAGAGCGGTTGCATCTTTTGACTTTTATAAGGTTAAACACCCTTTAATAGTTCACTAAATGAACACAACCATGTTCTTACAAAGCTATTTAGGGCACAAAAACATTTTGACAATGTTTTAGCACTTTTTCAAATTGAACTCTTTTGTTTTTCTTCTTAATGGATGACTTTATATATGTGCAAAAGAAAATAGTTGTTGCAAAATCGTTTTTGGCCGTTGAGAAGGTTGAAACTCACTTAAACGTCCTCCTAATGAGCTACGATGTAAAAGATGCATTAAATATATTATGTACATGCACTAAATACTCTTCTCTTCTTTAAGCAACATCTTGATAGTTGGATGTACTTATTCTCTTTGGATAAAGTTCATTTACTTAAACTTGTGTAAATCATAGATTCGTACAAAATAGATAGACATTTCTAGGTTTGACAATGTTAACGTCAGGGACTTGTTGAAGCAAAACAACTTTAACTCATTTCTTAAGAGACCTTTGATGTGATATATGCTTCGATGGATCTTCTTAGGCAGATGTAAGAAATGGACATTCCCTGTTACATAGAATAAGCATATAAATATTCATGAAGTACGATGTTAGCTTAAGACTATGTGCATATCGTTTGAGCATCAATAAATGTTTATTATATGCAAAGCAAGACAACATAATGCTATATTGTTTGACAGATGAAACAATTGCATCTTACATGAATGCTATCATATTGAAAATGAAACATGACCATGTTTTATGCTTTGTTGTTTTTAGCACTTAATTAAAATTGTGGATTTTGGAGTTTTCCCTAGCAAAAGAAATTATATACATTGAGTCCAATATTTACAACTAAAAGGAAATTATTTAAAAACTAAAAATAAAGCATATTGTAAGTGTTTTCAAAGTACAATAAAACTATATTGTGTCATGAAGCATATTTTGAAACTTATGCTTAATTACAAAGGTTGTCATATTAGCCATATTCTCTAATTGATGCACATCGTACTTAACCATGTAAAAAGTGATAACTCTAAATTTGGGCATAAATACATATTGGCATTAGAGAAAGGGCTTAGATTCCTATTGAATATGAAGAGAAACCAATGGATGGAGTCTGAAAAGGGCGTGCAAGTGAAGTAACCTATATGTATTTTTTGACTTTGACTTCTTTAACAACTTTAAAATTTGTTTTCGTGTTTGTTTAGGCCTTTCCTTCACCTTCAGTCTTAGTTTTGATTTTTGTTTATGCTTGATGTCAAGTGTCACTGTCTTTTGTTAGGAAACTTTCATTAGAAGTGCACGAGCCTTTTCAACCTTTTCTTGAAGGTTGTGGATGGGCTCACTAGAAGTTCACCCACTAGTTTGTAAAAGCCTTGGATGGGAAGCTCAGAGAGAACATAATGCTTAATGATGTTTCTAATGACACAATCTTGATCACAAGGTAACATTTAGTAACCATAATTGATCAAGCTCGGTTTGTTTTCGATGTACAAATCACATGTATCAACTTTTGAGGCCTCAAATTCAAAGTTTAAAGGCCTTGCACTAGGTAAAAATTGTCCCTTGACATCTAAGCTAGGAGTTATATCTATCTACATGGCTAATTGGTAGTGTAAGTGAGCTTTAATGTTGCCCCACGCATGGAGAATGGCTCAACAGAATGAAAATATCCAAAATGTTGAGTGCATCCCCATCTACTAAGAAAATTGAGGCCAGAACATCAGAAGATTCCAAAAACAAAACGTTGAGAGAATGATAAAGGGTTGAGCGAATAAAATACTTAACCATGAAAAAAGATCAAATTCGCTCAGGAAGGGCTCATACCTAAATGCACCAAAGTTCGCTTGGAGCCTAAGCCATGTCAATCCTATATCATGATTAAAGATTTGGCAAAGACTAAAAAGATCTAAAGCCAATCTCTGTTGAATCCATGATTCTAAAATCCTAAGAAGCCTAAATATTTGGACATTGAAGCCCAAAAAGAATGCTTTAGGATGAATCCGCTCAGCGGATTGGTTTGTGTTTAGCAAAACCAATCTCCTTGGATCCCTTTGAATCTTAAGTCTAAAATCTATAAATAGGGAGAACACATTTAAAGACATCATGAAGTATTAAGAGATACCAAAGAGTACCAATAGTCAATGAGAACCAAGGTTTAGAAGGATCAAGTGAGGTCCTTAGAGAGGCTTGCTCAATGGTGAGTAACGACCATTGATTGTCCATAGGACATGAATGAGATCGAGAGGTGATTTCATGTTTTTGAACCCTATTCAGCCAACCATAGGATTCAATGGTCGCAAAGCGCACAGTTGAGACTATGGTGAACTATTCCATCTTAATGGAGAGGTAAGTCATAACAGTGACTTATTGCTCTAAATAACCTTGCGCTAGGTATCAACTTTGTTTGGCCAAAAGAGGAACATGAATTTTGAATAAACCATTGCATTTAGAAATAACTATAAAAAATGAGACTCATAAGGTTATTCCAATTCCAACATTTATGTTACATTGTTATCTATGCTTAAGTGATTTATCTAACACTTCACCTCTCGATCTAAATATTTAAGTAATAGTATTATTATTGTTATCGTTATTTATATATTACATGAAAACCACCTTTAAAACACATATCTCTTCCTTTTAAAGGATAATCATATTGTAATATCATTAATTCCTTGGGAATACAACAATTCTCAATTGTACTACAGTTGACTCGGTCCACTTGCCGAGTAAAAGAGTGATATTTGCTTGAACTATAAATATATTTATATATCCCACGCACCAAGCAGCCTAAGCAAAATGATTCATTGAGATTTTATACCTATTATGGAAAAAATCTAAGTAAAGACCAAAAGGAAAACAACCATACCAAACAAACTCAAGCCTATTAAGCAAACCTAAAGAGCCAGGCTTATCAACACAGTGATTACCCTATATGAAAATATAAAAAACTTTAAACTCAATCCTATTGCAGAAAGACAAAAATTTATTTCATTTACTATGCATAAACCAAGGAACAAGATGTGGAAAAGAGAAAGCAAGACATATGAGGGTATAATCACTTTCTAGTCACAAACACCTATAACCAACTTCTTAAGCCTTCTCAAGAGAGATGATAATTCCCATCAACTTAGCAAAGAGGGACGATTGGACCTTAAGAAAGGAAGAAAAACCTCCAACAAACCTCCCATACTCCCTCTAACAATCATCAGAGCTAGACCAGGAGAACCTCTAACATCACCATCGTTGTTAACTTTGATCCAACCAAGCAACAAAAAACTAAAAATATAAACCAAAGGGGTTGTAATACTTTTCTAGACCTCGTTTTTATACCAAAGAATTTCAAAACTGAAAAGTCAAATATATCATTATTCATGAATTTATAATAGGAGTTTCCTGCTAATCTGATGTACGTCTTTATAGAATCAATGGTTGCGACCATACTAATCGTTTGTTGAAATCTTGCATGATTTCTAACAACAACAAGTCTAATATGCTTAATCAAGGGGACCCCTTAGGGACTTCAAGAAAGAGATAAAATTAGTAAAGAAAGAAACCATCACCCTAGGGAAAATATGCTGGAGCCAAGACTAGGTTTGCAGAGCCACAGGACATTCAAAAAAATATGAGAAATAGATTCCTCATGAGTATTACATAATGAACACAGATAGCAAAGATACACCCCTTTATGTTGTACCTTACTGTTTGTAGGCAACATTTTTTGTGAAATTTTCGAAAGAACAAGATTCTTAGTTGATGGTATAATAAAGGACCATATAAAACCACCTCATTCGGTGGAGACCTCAAAAGACGAGACAAAATACTAAGCATATTTATGGTTTAAAATCTCAAAGTCCACATGCATCCAATTAGACTTTTCCCTAGAAATAACATTTTTCATATTCTAAATATCAGACATAACAAACAAAGGAGAAAGTATAGCCTAAGAAGAACCAGTCCAAGCCTGTGAAGGAATTTAATTCTTTCATGATAAGGAACACCAAAAATAAATAAAAAACATCTAGAAGAGCATTACACGTCATGCCAGAAATTAATATTTGCATCAAATTCCATAGTCCATTAAGTATGCTCAAGAATCACATCATATAAATATCTGAAAACCTAGCCAAATTGAAGAAAGGTGAAATATGAAAATTTTCTAATATTTAAATCTTAAAAACCTAGCTTTCATGAGGAGAGTGCAAGATTTTTAACTATAAACAAAGTTCTAGACAAACTTAAAAAAAATAAACTTTATTCTCAATCTGAAAATTAGTAACTTGTAACCTACCTTCAAATTTAGGAGAATAATCAAATTTATTTTAAAGTATTTTAAGAATGTTGTTATTTTAAAGTATTTTCAAAATGTTCATTTGACCCTTAATTGATTTTTTTTTTATAATTCTCTCAACATTTAATTTTTTTATCTAAATAATTTAAAATTTAAAAGTTGAATGATTTATTAGAAGGCTGCTATGTTCTAAATAAAGTGAGAGAAGAGAAAATTAAGTTTGATATCTGTAAAATCATTTCTATAATTTAATAATAATTATATTCAATATCTTTATGTTAAGTCATCTTATAAATTACATAAGAAGTTGTTAAATTGAAAATAATTTAACATGAAAAATAAGTCATTTATATAGTCGTATATTTTTTTTATAAATAATTCTATAAAATTTGAAACAATCACATTTTACTAAAACTTCTTTTTTTTACTTGTGCCGCATGCAAAGCCTGCAAAATGAATTTTGTTGTCATCCATTTTAAAGCATCTTGTAGCAGCTTTAAACTTTGGAAGCTCAGATAAAACACATACATGCATGAACCATATATACAATAATATTGGTCCCACGCAATAACTTGCTGTTACTTCTTGTACGGTTACATAAAAAGTAATTGACATGCGGGGGACATGACGTCTCCAATAAAACACGAGCCTCTGTTTATGTGGAGCCAACCCTAAAATATCAACAGATTTCATCAATTAATCAAATTAAAACACATATTAGATAAAATTAAATATATTTTATAATATTATAAAATATCTTAACATCCAAATTTATACTAAAAAATTATATTTTACAACTTTTTAATAAAAAATAATTTTAATGATTTTTTATTACATATATTTAAAAGGTTCAAAATTTAGATTAATAAAAAAAATCAATTTCCCATAAAAATACATTAAAAAAACATATTCAATCCTATTATATATTATGCAATTTTCCTATATCCTTTTATATGCTTTAGACTTTGGTAGATTGTACTTACGAGTTTCAATAATTAATTGGTTATTGGGGCAGCTTGATAAACTATATATTATATACCAAATATGGCAAAACTAAACTTTAGGCATGGGTTTGGTTTTGGATGCTTTCTTTATAATTGGTTTTCGATGAAGCAAGTTGGTGAGCGCATGCATTATTATGCTCTTTTTGCCCACAGATCTCAACAATCTCATTTGACCTATATAAAAAGTTCAACAACGTGATAATTTAGGAGAATCGTGGAGTTTAAGTGGTGCAATCTAGTCTGTAAAGGAAGATTAACAAAAGCTTAACAGTGGATTGGTTTTTGATATTTTGCATAAAATGTTAAAAGAGAGCATGCGCTCATTAAAAACGATAGCTTAAGTTCAAATCACCTTATAAGTGCGTCTTATACAAGAAAACAACTACTATATATGTTTCGTCTATTGGAATTGCTTTTTGCCTACATTAGTAAAAGGTTTTAGTAATATATGAATGATGTGTTATATACTGTTTAACATGCATGACATGAAAAATAAGAGTTATATCTAGTTTTTTTTTTGTTAAAATAAGATTTTGTCTAGAACGTTCTAGCAAAATCAAAATCAGAATATCCAATAATATTAATAGAAACATTGATAGGATGCTAAATATTAACATTTTTCGTTCCTATTAGATATTTCAAGATTTGTTTTGTTGTTGTATATTGTGATTCCTTAGCATAAGATTTATCTCCTCCAAACATGCATACATTGAACATGATGTCAGGTATGCTAGTTGTGAGGTATATGAGATTGATACGATCATTCCTCTGAATTTTGTTGATTCAATTACTTTTAAATTTTCGTTTGCATCAAGATAACAATTTGTCGGCATTGGAGTTATTGCTTCCTTGTTGTTGTGCATCTCAAATTTCTTTAGAATGTAACAACATTATTTTGATTGACTCATGAATGTTCCATTTCTAATCTATTTTACTTGTAATAAAAGAAAATAAGACAACTCTCCCATCATTGACATATAAAATTCACCATGCATAGCTGACACAAAATCCTCACAAGGGATATTAGTTACTCCAAAACTTATGTTATCAACATACACTTGAACTGCTATGATATAAAATTTACTTTCTTAATAAAAAGAGTCTTATAAATTTTTCCCCTCTCAGAGTTTTGAGTAAGAGAAAGTTGCTAAGCCTTTTATACCATTGCCCTAGAGCTTGTTTTAGACGGTAGAGTACCTTCTTTAAGCCTATAAACATATTTTGGATGTTTATGGTCTTCAAATCCTTATGGTTGTGAGACATACACTTCCTCGTTGATAAACCATTAACGTAAGCACTCTTGACATCCATCTGAAACAGTTTTAAGCCACTCATATTAGCAAATGCAGGTAAGTAGTCTAACAACTTCTAATCTAGCTAAAAGTTCATATGTTTCATCATAGTCATTATATTCTTCTTGGTTATAACCATTTTCAACTAGCCTAGCTTAGTTTCTAGTGATTGTTCCTTATTCATCCATTTTATTCCTAAATACCCACTTTGTTCCAATTATATTCATCTCAACATTTTTAGGAACAAGAAACCATATATCATTCCTAGTGAATTAATTTAATTCATCATGCATAACAAAAATCAAGATTTCATCTTTTAAAGCATAACAACAGTTTTAGGTTAAATTTAAGACACAAAAGCCAATTGTTTAGAAAATTATTAGAGAATCTCTAGTAGAGAATAATTTTTTCAATTTGTCTGATGATGTTGTTCAGTGATAGATCTCTAGGTATTCTCTATTCTCTGGGTAGTTTTTCATCATAGTGTGTCCTTCAGTTTGAACATTTGAATTTATTGATACTAAATTAATTTGTTGAAATTTTTTGAGAATCTCTTGCTTTCATCACTCATGTCATCATTTCCATATATTGGCATATCATTGTTAGTTTCATCACATACCACAAGCATTGATTCCTAAACAATCATTAATCTCTTATTATATATGTGATATACATGACTATTTAAAGCATAGCCAAGAAAGATTCCTTCATCAACTTTTGCGTTAAACTTTCCTAAATTCTATTCTCCATTATCCAAAACAAGACATTTACTACCAAACACTATTTAGGGAGTGAAACTCTCCCCCATGATCACTTCTAATATAGCTAATACAATAATTATTTTCATTTTCAAGAATTTTGGCAAGCTTTCTAAAAATTGAGGATGAATCATTTTTTGATGCTATGAACAATGTTCAAGTGTATCTAGAAAAATCATCAAAAATCACCAATGCATAGTAGTTTTACCCTAAACTCATGGTTCTAGACGGTCGAAAAAAATCCATATGAAGCAGTTCAAGAAGTTTTTTTCTTGAAACAAAAATTTTTATTTTAAAAGAAGTTTTAACTTGTTTTCCTCTTTGACATGCTTCACAGATTTTGTTCTTTTTAAACGTGAGATTGGAAGTTTTGTAACTAAGTCCTTTGAAATTAGCATGTTCAAATGATGTGTATGTATATGTGCTAATATCCTATGCTATAACCATGAATTATCACTTTTAGATAACAAACATTTACGTGTTTATATCTAACACGTAAATGGTTTTAATTCTCTTTTGACCAAGCAAGACTTTATCCGAGGCAGCCTCACAAATTAAGCACAAGCATGGTTAAAAAAAATCTTTTGCTCTCTGTCACATAGTTGGCTAATGCTTAGAGTGAGTTATGTTTCAAGCCTTCTACATACATCACATTTTTTTATGATGATTGAAGAATTTTTTCCTACATCACCTCTGCCTAGTACCCTTCCTTTATTATTGTCACGATATGTGACAAACCCTTCTTGTTTGAGTGACAAATTTACAAACTTAAAAGCATCTCCAATCATATGTTCTTCGGTAATATTCTTTTTTAGTGCAAGAAGGATAGAAAGAAACAATAATTTTTATATTGGTAAACTCTTTATAAAGAGTTACATCCAGTTGCTTAACTTCACCATCTAAACTCACACTAAACAAAACAAAATCATATTACAAGAGATGATAAAGAAACAACTTCTTTCGCCAAGTGGAAATGAAGGCTAGGTAGGAACACTAAGGTATATAGAAAGAGGTTATAAGGTCTAAGAACAGATTATGCAAACAATTAGATGAGGGGGTAAGAGAAAGTTAGGAATCAATTTGGTGGAGAGATCTGAGGAATTTGTGTAGTCAAAATCAACAGGATAGCTGGTTTAATAGGGAACTAAGGTGGAAATCAGGAAGAGGGAATAAAGTAAAATTTTGGGAGTATGTGTGACTTAAAGAGGCTCCTCTGAAGTATGCCCACCCTAGACTTTATGGAATATTAGGGGACAAGGACAAAATAGTTGAAGAGCTAGTGAGGTGGGAAGATCAGTCACTAGAGAGGAAGATATCGTGGAGACGACACAAATTTGCTTGGGAAGCTATACAAGAAGTTGAATTGATGTAGCAACTTAGATACATTGGCCTAAATAGGGAACACGATGGTGAGTGCGAATGGGGAAAAGAAGAAAATCTAAAATATTTCGTCAGATCTACTTATAAGTGTCTAGAGGCAAACAACTTTGGAGAGGGAGTGAATAGTGACAACTGGTGCAAACCTCTCAGGGAATCAAAGGTACTGCGAACAACACAATACGGTATTTGGAGAGTGTTAAGAGATAAAATTCCCACTAAAACTAACCTTATATATAAAGGGGTAGACTCACCTAATTCTTTGTGTGAACTATGTCAGGAGGAACAAGAAACAACAACACATATGTTCATTGGATGTAAAGTATCACATAGCATTTGGGTTATGTGTGATAATTGGGTAGGAGTACAGTCTCTGCATCATGAACATCTAATCCAAAACTTCCACCAATTTCACCTCACGGACATGTCTGAAAAACAAAATGGTGTTTAGAAAGAAATGTGGATAACAATTGTATGGACAATATGGAACCATAGGAATAAGATAGTTTTTAAGCAAGATAGGGTAGATGCTTTAGAGATATTTTATATGGAACAACTTAATATTTGGACATGGCTAAAGCAAAGAATACCTAAAGCACAATTCTCTTACTTTGATTTGGTCAATCCACCAAAAAATACAATGTTATAATATACTTTTACAATGCACATATCCTTTGGTTTGTGGTATATTCGATCTTTGTCTGGGTTGAGATGGTATAAAATTGCAGGTGTAGTTATGATTAGAGCAACAATGCAGATGTTGATAAAGTCATGAGTTTTATAAGGGGTTCCTATGGGAGCAAAATAAAAGGAACAAAATAGAGCTTTGTCTGATGTGGATTGGATACAACATAGGAGGATACAATAATAATAAGCTTTTGCAGGAGACGAAAAGACGTTACTTAATTAGGAATGGAGATAACTGTAATCAAAGGTAAAGTAGACTAAAGGTGAAGGAAACATGTATTAGTTGTGGGACAACATCATCATAATGGAAGTCTAGCACTTATCTAGCTGTTTTTTTTGTTTTTTCGAGTTGTGAATGTGTAACTGGTTACTATTTGGACTAGTTGGCCGCAAATTGTTTTTTAAGGTTGTAATGTAGCTAATATGTTATTATAGGATTTATGCTTTCTGATCATTACACTACTATTTTGTTATTTGTTGGAATATAAGTTTGGGTTGTAGGCTATGTTAGTATTATGTTCTTTTTGTATAAGAATTGGAATACCCCTTAAGTACGTCACATTAATTAATTTATTTTTTGTTTATAAAAAATTAAAAAATAATACAAATAAATCACACACACAACAAAAATAAAGTTTTCGTTTCTTCACAAAGGTTGATTCATCAAATACTATTTGACACAAACTTCAGCTCTAACATTATCCTCATTTTAACCTTGAGAACAAGGTTAGTTTTGATGAGGAGGGTATTGTCACATGCACAAATGACTTGAGCAGCATGGCTTATGAGGGGGGATATGAACAACATAACAATGCTCCAACATCAAGGTGGGAGTAAATCCTTATTGTGTGGGTTTAAGGAGCAAAAGGGTCAAAAGGAGAAGCAACAAATTACAGTGTTCGTAGCAAATTACCTTTAAACTCATCATTTCATGCCACATATTTGTTCATTAAAATTAAAAAGAGAATTTATTAATCTAAAATTGTTCATCACCATTCCTTACACTTCCAACACTACTTAACTATTTAGACAGTTTTTTTTTTAACTTTATTCATTTGAGTAAATTTTGAATAAAATTGCAGCAGTTTATAAGTTGGCCTACTTTATATTGTGATCGAGATTAACCACAACGTTTTTGGGTTTGCTTACCTGATGAACCAGATATCGAAAATTCACACATCTTATGCATGCATGCATTTGTAAATTTATATGCTGTGAAATCAAAATGAGAGGACGAAATAAGATTTTATTTTATTTAATATTTGAGAAAGAGGAGTTGTGCAGTATAGGCTGTAAAGATAGATGAATGGGTTAGTTAAAAAAGATAATAAATTATATTTTTTTATCGACTTCTAGAAAAGTGTATAATGTTATCAAAAGTCACCTCAGATAGTGCGGTTGTGCCTTTTGGCTTTTACCTTTCTTTGCTGTCATATGATATGAACCTTTTTTTCTTTCTATAATTGCATAGAGGTGTTTCTGTTTTTTATTAGAAAGTTTTTCAAATTAAATATAATTAAATGTACTTAGAATTTAATATAAAATTTAAATTTAATCAAATTAGTGTTTTAACGTGAGGTTTACATCCATTTACTCTTTTTATTGCTATAAAATTATTAAACTCTACATATTTTATAATAAAAAAAATTGTTAAATGAAAAATCATGTTAAAAAAAATGTTAAATAAAGACGCATGTTAAAAAAATTATAACTTTTAGCATATTCATAGTTTTAACTATTTTATCTTCATAAATAAATTACATAATTTATGTGAAAAGAAAATATATTCTAACAAAATTACCTAAAATAAGATTATTATTTGGTATATGTCCACATCCACTCTCTTGGAAGAACTATCTTAGTATTATTTTCAATTATTATATATGCTATTATAATTATTATTAATATTATAAATAAATTGTACAAGATGAGACTCGAAGTCAAGTCTCTTAGATGACAAAAAAACTTTAACTATTACATCAATCAAGTTTTGTTGTCATGTTATAATTATTGTTATACATATTAGTATGATTATCAATATTAATAATATAAAAAATATTAATAATATAAAAAATATTAATAATATAAAAAATATAAAAAATATTAATAATATAAAAAATATTAATAATATTAATAATATTTATATATTTAATATAATTTATATTATTAATTTCATTATTATTATTATTCAAATTAGACATCTCACCAAAACAACTGCTTCAGTTTTAGATATTCACAAACATACAAACATGAGTCTTTGAGTAATGTTGAGGAGAGGTGTAATTCTAGGGTTACATATGTGATGGATCCATTTAAGAAGTACAAAATAACAATAGTTTATCTTCAAGTTTACTTTAAAAAAACATGTTTTTTTTTATAATTTAATTTAAAAAATATAATTATCTCATTATAAATCATTTTAAATGTTACTCAAACTTTTATATTCTTAAAAAATATTTATTTTTCATAATCTTTTAATAAAATTATATATTTTTTATTTTTTAAATAAATTTATAATTTTTTTATTTTAATAAATGAGGTTACATTTTTATATATTTTTAATAAAGTAATACTTAATAGTCTTATTTTATTTAACAATAAGCGTTGATTATATATTAACTTAAACATAATTATATTTATATTTTATTATTTATTTAAATATATTATAAGGTCCACAATAAAATAATAATTACAATTAAATAATTGTATATTATATATTATGAAGTTAATGACAAACTTCACTGCATATTTTTGTAAGACAACATTGACAAACCTAATTTCAAAGAGAATAATTATATTTTTCTCATAATAAGCCTAAATACTAACATCTTATTTGTATTTTAACTCTGAGATATTTGAAGATATACCTTCTTTCAACATATGTGAAGAAATAACTGATTTAGTTATAACTGACTACATTATAAGTTTCAAACTTATTTTTGAATATTTTAACTAGTTATAAATAAAAGCCTACAAATAGAGATTGATTCATTATCCTCTATATTTATGCATTTATACATAATAACAAACTTTGTACTTAATCATTTATATTTTATAATTATATTTATTTTTAGAAAGAGATAAAA
>Ga0123342_1000960_pt1 | contig 48189 bp, 27 predicted proteins | sample Turbeawhitnodule_FD_89960 | JGI IMG/M metagenome (GOLD analysis project Ga0123342, IMG submission 89960) | Root nodule microbial communities of legume samples collected from Mexico - Turtle bean Mexico white nodule | ecosystem: Host-associated > Plants > Roots > Nodule | place: Mexico: Nepantla...
AATTAATTTATAAAATAATAATAAAACTATAAATAATTATATTAATTAAAATAAATTTTTTAAATAATGATAATAAATATAAATTAAATAAATTGATAAAAAATAAATAATAATATTATTATTATTAATTATTATTTTAATTTAATCAAATATTGAATAATAATAATTAATGAAAAACTATATTTATTTATATAAAATTAAATTTATATAATAATAATATTATTATTAATTATAAAAAATATATAAATAAATTAATTAGTTTTTTGTTAAGATGGAAGAATAGATTTGTAATCTTAATATTTTATTAATTAATTATTTAACAAAAAATAATTTATAAAATTTTAATTAACTAAAATCTAAATAAATAAAAACTTCTTACATTTAGATTAGGGAGAAGATGCCTGAGAATTTGAGAAAATAAATTTAAATTGTTTTTTAAAAAAAGTTTGAAAAAAAAGTTAATTTGTTTATATAACTGAATTTGTGTTAAAAATTTATTGAAATTCGTAAGTGATAGGATGATTATGAGAGATTTTTTATTTTTTTAAAAAGTTAAAAATATGAATTTATAAATTTATTTTTGTTTTTGTAGATTTCAGTTAATTAAAAATATGTATTGAATGATTATTTTTTATATTTGAATTGTTTGTAATTAAAACATTACATTTTGTAATAAGAGCTGTCAGTGAAACAAATTTGAATTATGTAAAATTGTTGAAATATAAAAAATTATTAAATAAAATAAATAATATTTTAATATTTATAAGTATAAAATTTAAATAAAAAATTATATTAAATTTAAATAATAATAACAATATGTTTATATTTATTTTATAATAATAATAATTATTATTATTATATATATATATTACAACATTAATATTATAATTTTATTATAACTATTATTATTATTATTATTAATGTTATTAAATATTTGTTAAAAATAAAAAATATATTATTTAATAAAAAAATTAACCATTATTAATTTTTTTAGTTTATATTTATTATTTTTTAAAAATTTATTGAAATTATAATTTTTTATTTTATAAATTAACTCTAAATAATATTCTTATTTTGTAAAATTTAACTTTTATATTAATAATATTTATAATTTTATTATTATTACTATATAAATATATTTATATTATTATTTATTTTATATTATATAATTAATTATATTATAAAATTGTATGCATAAATTGTGTAATTATCATTATTTTTTACAACTTTACTTATATAACATTGATAATATAATTAAAAAAAATTAATTTTTAAAATATGTGTGATATAGGTTTTTTTGACTTTATTTACATTATTCAAAGTCAATATTATTATTTTTCAACAAATGCGGCACTTCTTTTTTTACCCACAGTTCAAACACAGTACAAAGGTACCGTTAATGTTTTTTTTTTATTAGGGAGTGAATTTAAGATAGGAGATTTGAGATGATTTAGGGAAAAAGTATAAAAAGGTACTGTTAATGTTTTTTTTTATTAGAGAGTGAATTTAAGGTAGGAGATTTGAGATTATTTAGAGGAAATTATGAAAAAGTGTGAGATGATTTAGGGAAAAAGTATGAAAAAGGTACTGTTAATGTTTTTTTTTAATAGAGAGTGAATTTAAGGTAGGAGATTTGAGATTATTCAGAGGAAATTATGAAAAAGTGTGAGGTTGTTTGAATTAAAATAAATATAATAGTAGAAAAAATTTATGAGTGATTGATAGGTGTAATTGAAATTATATTTTTTAATTGATAAAAATATAAATTTATAAATTTACTCTTATATTTAAAAATTATTTTGATTCATTTATTTATAAATTATAATTATTTTTAATTAAAATATTTTTCTATTGAAATATTATTTTTGATAATGTGTTAAAGTCAACTTTAGAAAAAATACAAAATAATATAAAATTTGATAAAAAATATTTAAATATTTATAATTATAAATATTTGATAAAAAAATATTTTTATATTAAATAACATTATTATATTTATCTTATTTTTTATAATTATTATATAATTTATTTTTTATTATTAAAATATATATTTATTATTATTATTATTTATATATATTATGATTAATTATGTTATTTTATAATAATTATTTTTTTTATAATTTTTATTATATTTTGTATATTTGAATTGTAATCCTATTTTAAATAAAAATAATAATAATCTAAGTTTAAAATAAAGACTAATTAAGTAAATTATAAATAATTAATTATATAAATAAATAAATATATATATATATATAAAAATTTCTTCATAATTCTTTTCTAAAACGTAAAAAAAAATTAAACGTGTATAACTGTTCTCATTTTTTCGTGTTTTTTATTATTTATAAAAAAAAAATCATATTTTTCACTTATGCGCATTAAACATTTACTTTTTCTCGTCAAAAAACAAACTATGCCTAAATGATGCAAACGGGTTCAAAGGTGATGTACACAATAAGGAAAAGGTGGAGACTTTTGAACTTCCAAAATTATAGGTTGTGAATAAAAGGGTATCAGAGAAAAATTGAAAAAGGTTTTCATTTACAGAGGCAATAAGAAAACATTTGAATACATGGGATCACTTGTGGCAGATAAGAAACTCAAAATTTATTAAAAGAGTATTTTACATAAAGTCCTAAAAGGGGTATAAATACATGGGATGCAAAGAGATAGCAAACAATAGACATAACAAAAAAACTAAAACTAAAACTGGAAAGAGAAATAGGTCTAACATTCCAAAAGCTGAAAATAAAAGATTTTCTCCACCTCTCAAACTAGGAATAAATGTTTTTCATTCTTAGCTTGGAAAAGATAATGTTGTATTGAGTAGTGGGTGGAGGCTTAGTGAAAAACTTTGCTGCTTGTAAGAAAGAAGGAATTGGAAGAAGTTTGAAAAGGCCTGTGTTGAGTTTCTCCCTAAGAACATGACAGTCAATCTCAATGTGTTTGGTTCATTCGTAGAAGACCTGATTGTGAGCATTCTGGATGGCAACTTGGTTATCACAATAGAGAAGGGTTGGTTGTTGATGTTGAATGTGTAAATCATGCAGCAGGTATGTTATCCATTGAAGCTCACAAGTGGTTGCAGCAAGGGCACATTATTCTGCCTCAGATGAGCTCCTGGATATGGTTTGTTGTTTCTTGGATTTCCAAGATATGAGAGACTCCCCCAAATATATAGAAAAACCAGTTATGGATTTGCGAGTTTCAGGGCATGTAGCCCAATCAAAATCACTATATGCTTTTAATTGAATAGGAGATTTATTGTGTAAGAATATACATGTGTCGGGAGTTCGTTTAAGATAGCGAAGAATGCACATTGTTGCCTGATGATGCTCATTGGTTGGGGGTGTGAGACGAACTAACTGAGGTGATTAACTGAGAAGGAGATGTCAGGTCGGGTGTTGATCAGATAAATGAGACGTCCTATCAGACGTTTGTAAGTAGTGGATTATGCGTCTCCAAGGGGAATGCCTTTTGTGGTTGAGAGTTTGGTATTATGAAGCATTGGTGTAGGAGCATGAGGACATCCCAACATGCCACTATCTTTTAGTAGGTCCAGAATGTACTTTCATTGACTTAAGTGAATGCAGTGGCATTACAAGCCACTTTAATGCCCATAAAATAAGTTAAATCACCACGATTTTTAATATGAAAAAAATTATATAACAAACCAGTGATGGTAGATATTTCCATAGGATTAGTCCTAATGAGAATAATGTCATCCACATAGACCAACAATGTCGTGGTGTGTTTGCCATCATATTTCAAAAATAAAGAATGGTCAACATTTGAGATTTTGTAAATTGTATGAAATAAAAAGTTTGAGAGTTTAGCATACCATTATTTACCTACTTGTTTGAGGCCATAAAGAGATTTCTTGAGGCGACAAACAAGATTGGGAGAAGAGAATGGAAAACCTGAAGGCAATTGCATGTAAACTTCTTCATCTAGGTCTCCATGTAGGAAGACATTACTCACATCAAGTTGCTTTAGTGTCCAATTTTGAGTTGTTGCTAAAGAAAGGAGTAGACGTAGGGTAGTTAACTTTGCTATAGAAGCAAAGATGTCTAAGAAGTCTAGACCTTCAATTTGATTGTACCATTTTGCTACCAAGCGGGCTTTGTAGCATTCAATAGAACCATCTGCATGATGCTTGACTTTATTGACCCATTTACACCCAATTGTTATTTTTCCATAAGGAAGTTTGGTCAAGGACCATGTGTCACTATTTTGGAGTGCTTGCAATTTTTCCTTCATAGATTGGATCCAATGTGGGTATAAGACACCTTCCTCGTAATTTCGAGGTTCCTCAACATAAGAGATTAACATTATTATATTTTTTAAATGCTTGGATAAAGAATTGTAATTTAAAAAGGAATTAATAGAATGTTTAGTACTTACAGTATTATTGTTGAAGTTTGGCATATCAAAATCTTAGAGATAAGCATGGGGCCTTCTGCTGCGGGTAGATATTCTAGGAGAGACAATTATAGTCTCACTTTGCTAAACATTAGTATCAATCTCAAAAATATTATCAGAAAAACTATTATCAATACTTTCAGTGTGCATATGAAAATCATCATGAGTCTGGACATAATTTTGAGGAATGGGTAAAGAAAGGCTGCTTGAATAATTATTTTGAATATGTTTTGAATGATAGGGAAAAGAGTTTTCAAAAAAGATAACATTTCTTGACAAATCTATCTTAAGATTTAAAAACAAGAAACTTTTTGTGTTTGATTTGAAACCAAGAAAAACACTTGGAACAACGCGACTGTCTAGCATTTTTTTTGTGAGCAAGGATAGTTGAAGAATAACACAAACACCCAAAAACACGAATAGAATAAATATTACAAACCTTTTTATGCATTTTTTCACCATAGGAGTAGCATTATTAAGTAGCGGAGTAGGCATACAATTAATAAGAAAAACAACATGTTGTACAACAAAGCACTAAAAAATAGTAGGGAGTTTAAACTGAAAAATAAGAGTTTGTGTAACATTTAAGAGGTGTTGGTGTTTTCTTTCAACAATGTCATTTTGCTCAGGTGTCTCAACACAAGTGATTTGGTGGATAATACATTTAGAGAAAGAAATCATGCATAGAAAATCATTTCCAGCATAAGTAACAAAATTAATAACACTAATCCTGACTTTAGATATGTTATGCATGGGAAAAAGCCAATTATATCTAGTAAAATCATCAACGATAGTAAGAAAGTATTTAAAACCAAACATGGATACAGCAGAAAAGGACCTCCAAATGTCAATATGTAGTAATTCAAAAGCATGAGCAGTTTGAGTATTACTAGGAAAGAAACATAGCTTTCTTTGTTTTGCTTGATGGCATGCATCCAAGATATAATACTTGTCAATATAAATATAAATATTAGGATAATAGTTTTGTAGAATTTTTAACCTTTCCTTTGGATGTCCCATTCTGAGGTGAGGTGCCAAATGTTATTTTGCCTTGTAATACAACTCATAATACTGCTATCAATTTTATTGAGAACATATAAGCCATCAACAATATCAATTGTATCAATCTTGTCTTTGGTCATGGACTTCTGTATCAAACACTCAGTATGTGAAAAAAATAAGTTCACATTTAAGAGATGTTGTCAATTGGGATATGGAAATAAAATTAAAAGAGAAGTCTGGTACATATAAAACATTTTTAAGAATGAATTTTTCATTAAAGGAAATTGTGCCAGGACAAAAAGTAATAACAGAATTTCCATTAGGAAGCTTAATAGTAATAGGTTTAACATGATTATATGATGTAAAATTAGACAGAAAAAAAAGCAAATATGATATGTGGCACCAGAATCTAGTATCCAAGTATATTCATTAAATTTGGAGTTTTTGAGTTTATGGATATTACATGTGATAACTAAAATATGATCTTGTGAACATTTTTAAGAAGGTCTGAGAGAATTTGATATTGATGTTGAGTGATGCAGAAATCTCTTCCATTATTCTGTTTGTTCTGCAATGGTGATGTTGTTGAATTGAGGAAGCTTACCATACTGAGATTTATATCCAAGGGATACCCATGTTTCTTGTAGCAAACATCAATAGTATGACTAGTTCTATTGCAGTAAATACAAATCCTTTATTGCTAAATTTGGGTCCTTTGTTATCTTGATTAGGAAAATCATTTGTCTTTAAACAAACACTTTCACTGTGACTCAATTTTCCATAGAATGAACAAGTAGTGTTATTGGTATGAGTAATAGGGGGAACATTTTTTATATTAGCAACAATAACATTTCTATTAAACTGGTGTTCTTGTTGAACAACAACATATTTTTTTTTTTGGTAATAACTGGGATGGGTTCCATGAGAAGGACACGAGCTTTTATATTGTAATATTGATCATTAAAGTCACCTAAAAACTGCATTGTCTGATCCTCTCTTTTTCTTTCGACAGTAATAAAAGGCACATTGCAAGAACATATAGGACAAATCCTAAAATGATCTAATTCATCCCAAATAACCCCAAGTTTTGTGAAATAATCTACCTTGATTGAAAGAGGAGGCGTTCATTTAAAGATCAAATATACGAGATAAATCCATTTGTGAGAAACTAGCCTTGAGATCATTCCAGATGTCTACTCTATCCATCCATATGATGCTCTGGTGTATACGAACAGATACTGATTGCACAAGCCAGGATGACACCATGTTGTTGTTGTAACGTGTCCAATGTGATAAGGAAGGATCGGTCTCTGAAGGTTGGGGAGTAGTACCGTTAACGAACTCAACCTTGTTCTTTGTGCTTAATGCAATGATGACCATAATAAACAGATATTTACAGAGACAATAAGAAAACACTTGAATCTTTGGTGTAGAACAGAACGAGAGAGAAGATAGCACTCGTGAAAGATGAGAAACTGAAAATGTATTTAACAAAAAGCACTAAAAGGGATATAAATACGTGGGGTGCAAAGAGAAAGCACAACAACAAAAACATAAAAGAAAAATTGAAACTAAAACTGGAAAGAGAAATAGGCCCAACAGATGCCCAAAACTCAAAAGGTGAAAATAAAAGATTGTCATGGAGACACAATTTTTAACTTTTGGATGAATATGAAATTGCAGGTGCACTTCCACATCAACTTCAGTATCAATTGTAGCTACAATTGTACCAAAAAAAATCTATAATAAGAAATCTGACATTCATAATTATATTTATGAATAAGTGTTATCAAATGAATTGTCTGTTTTTTAACTCAAAACTTAAACAATATTATTTCAATTTTCATAGTATGAAACTTGTTTAAAACGATATGTTCCAATTCAAAAATAATTTTATTTTAATTATGGATTGTATAATATGGGTCATTCGATCTTTTTAGCATATACAATTTATAATAATACTAAAATTAAAATTATTATTTTAAATTGTTTAATTTAGAAAACTTTTAAATTGCACAAATTTGAAAATGCTCTGAAAATAAAGTTAAACACCTCCATTTTTATACTTGTTATAACATAGAAGAACAAATCCGTTATTTTAAAAAAATAAGGTGCAGAAAAAAAAATGAATATGCAAATAGAAAAAGTCTCGGTGAACTTGAAAATTTTTGTTTTTCTAGTCCATGATGACTAAGTCCATTTGTTTTATGACTGTTTCTTCCTGCACTCCATACCTTCTTCTCTCACTTCCATATATTTTCAAATTTTCAAAAATGTCCTTCTATAATATTTCGGATTACGTAATCTGAAAGTCATTTTTTAAATTTATAATTAGATTTCGGATTATGTAATCTGGAAGCTTTTTTTCATATGCATGATTACTTTCCAGATTACATAATCCGGAAGTCTTATTTAGCTTCCGGATTATGTAATCCATAAGTCTTTTTTCAAATGTGTTCCAAATTACATAATCTGGAAGTCTTATTTAGCTTCCGGATTATGTAATCCAGAAGTCTTTTTTCAAATGTGTTCCAAATTACATAATCCGGAAACTAGTCTATGGGGTGACAAAAAAGGATAAAAATATATTTTCAATTTGTGTATAGAGGTGCCAGAAAAAGATATGGAGGTGCAGAAAAAAAACACTCTTGTTTTATAGATTAGAAAACCTAAAACGCTAAACTAAAGTTAAGCTTATTCTTCCTGCATCCCTGTGTTTTTCTTCCTGCACTCCCACAATTTTGAAAATTTTGAAACTGACCTTGACCATTTATTTGGAAAAGGACACCGTGGTGGAGTGTGCTACGGATTCATCAATCTGGAAGTGAATCATGTTGTTTTCCAGATGAGGAGGTGTTCTGGAAGCAAATTATTAATAAATTGTTGATTTCTAGATTGTTGAATCCCAAAATCTATATTTTGTTACAGATTGATAGATATGAAAGATTTACAGATTCTCCAATCCAAAAGATTTATGGATTTCCAAATCCATAATGTGAAAAACCAATGCGAATTCCTGATTTCGTAAAATTACCGAACTGCATTGTCTATGATACTATATATAAACTGCGAAAATGATAATTCGGGACACTACCGGCCACCACCAAAAGAAACACCTTCCTGTGCTAAGAGATGGAGCAGCGTCGCCGCTGTTCAAAGAGAAATAGAATTTGTGTGTGTAGTTTGTGGGCAAAGGAAAAAGAAAGAGTAGTGTGGATCTTACGTGCGTTTTGGGGTTTTTTAAAAATAATAAGATTATTTTTGTCTTTGCATAATATTGTGGGGGTGCATGAAGAAACTGCCCTAGAGTTAAGTTCAATGTATTCTTATTAGATAATGGACTTACTTGAATTCGTACTTGTATTTGTTCTCTTAAAATTTTAAATATTAATTAAATATTTTTTATAATTATTTTTATTGAAATATGATATTATTGTTTATGGCATTGAAAACTTGAAATTGAAAATTAAATATTTTTATATAAAAATAAATAATAATATTAAAAGGAAGTATAAATAATTAATTGTGCGTCATAAAAATGTTTTCTTTAATGAAATTAAGGTTTATGTGTTTATAAAATGCAATATACCATTTAAACGAAATCAGACAAAGGAAAAAAAATGTAAATATTAAATAGTTTTTTTTCATTTTGATTTTCTATGTTCACGTTTAACTAAATTTCAAATATGTAATACTATTTTCTTCTTTGTTAGTAATGACTTTTAATCAACAACTTCTACTACATATGTCTTTACTCTGTCTTCAACATAAGCATGTCATGAGGATTTATGGGAAAACAATCAAAGATTTCTACACTATTGTAGAAATCTTTTTAGACAATGATTTTTAAAGAAAGCACAAAAAAATATAAAAAATAACATAAAAAGCAATAAGGACACACTACAAGAAATGAAAGCAATGACAACCGGGATAAGTTACAAAGAAGACAACAATGAGAACAACGGTGAAGAAAACGCAAAACAAAAACGCATAGAATAGAAAATAAAAAAGCATATAAATGACGGCTATGACCTAATAACCATAGTCTATATTGTAGACACATGTATAGGCGATGATTGCCTAAAAAACATAGTCTACAGTGACCATTATAGGTGACGGTTGCCCACTAAATTGTAATTTATGCGCTTTATTTTCAAATAAATGATAATTATATGTTGATCTTAAATAAGTGTTTATACACGTTGTAAAACCCTATTTTTGCATTAGTGCTACAACCTAAACATCATTCAATATAGGTGCTAAATCATCTAGGACATGGTTGATGCACGAGTCCAAAATTTAATTCATGAAACTGAAATTCTTCACATTTGAAAGTATTAACATCAACCATCATTTATTAACAACTTTAGTTGAGAGATGAAGAACTAAAACACATACATTTCATTTACCTGTCATATAAGTAACTGTTACTTTAGCGGATGTAGCGTTGCAACTTGGTTTGCCAATTGATGGAGAACCAGCTACTAATGTTAGCAATGATGACCTTGTGTCCATGTGTGAACCATTACTTAGGTTGTCACCACCATCAAGTGTTGTACAGGGAATTACATTAAAGTTATCTGGCTTAATAACAATATCTTTATAATCTAATACACAAGAACACGTATTTTAACGTTGATTGAGGGATTGTTGATGCTAGGTACTTCAGCTAACCAAATTCATTTAATATTTCCAACAATATCCAAATATTGTGATTAATATTAATAAATTGTTTGTATAATACTTTTTTTAAAGTTAAATCACCATTCTTTATGAATGTAATAAACATTTATATTTATTAAAAAATACTCTATAATATTTTTAATACACTCTCATTACAGAAACATTTACTTGTGCTGTATTTTCAGGGGTTGGCGCAGATGGGAGGAACAGGGACTTCATTTTTTATCTTATATTATATGAGAGATTACAGAGGGTGTCACGTAAACTTCAATGAATTTACTTGCGTACCTTCCATGCACCAGAGCATAGTTATATATATCTCATTTTACTAATATGTTTACATTGTACATTATTTTTAAAATATAGTAATTATTCAAACTGTTAATAATATTAATTATTTTTATTACTATTATACTTATTAATATAATTATATATTTATACAATATACAAAATTAATATATTAAATATTATATAAATTTATGTAACAAAAATATTTAATTATACTATTAATAACAATACATAATTATAAATAATGAAAAGAATAAAATAAAATTATAATATCAATAAAACATATATAGTTATATAAAATAACAAATGTATATAACAATTATTATTATTTCATAAATTTTAATATATTTAATAACATTATTTTAATTAAATACAAAATTATTTTATATTATATTTTTTAATTTTTCATTAAAAATATTAGCAATTATAGATATTATATATTACAAAAACTTAATTGATTCAAAACTAAAAAAAAAATCTATAATTTATTATTCAAATATTTGTTAATAACAAGAATAAATTTATAAATAATTTATAAGTTTTCTTCCAACTATCCATCACAAACTTCAATAAATCATTCTCACAAATTCACTCATCACCCAATTCAAACAATTTTACACATACTCTCAGATCCTCTAATTTCCCTAATCATAAATTCTCTAACAATCCAAACCCAACAACTTGGGTGACAAAATTTACTATTGTACGATTTTATTTTATTTATTAACAAAGTTTACTATTGTACGATTTTATTTTGATATCTTTTCTTACAATCATTAGTTGCTACAGTGTATGATGATGCATCGCCTACTAAATGACAAAATCTCTCCATATAACCTCTGAAACTCCACATCTAGGGATCATAGCACAAGGCTGGTGAAAAAAAAAAACTTTACCACGTGGCTTGGGCAACAAACAATGAATTAATCACATGAAATTTGTCATTTGTTTCTCTCATACATTCAAACATCATTTCATTCATGCTTTCATTATTGTTCAATACTTTATAATACTAACAATTAAAGTACTGTAGAGAACATTTGTTGAAGACATACTTTACATAAAAAATAAACAAAAACCTACCAAAAGTTAGATGAAGTTGTTACAATGCAAAGGAAAAGATGCAAGAGAATATAATAAAGAGAAAAGAGGTACCCGCTCTCTAAGTTTTCAAAAGTAGACTTTAATTTACTTTGTAATAAAGGTTAGTTGTGCCGTCAGCTTAGCTTTGTTTCTAATTATTTCTGAAGTAAAATCTATACATTTTTCACTGTTAAAATGAACTAACATTTCAGTTCATGCATTATACACAATAAATAATAAATATTTTAATATATAAGCTATAGTTATAATTATAAAAAATAATAATTTGAATTCAAACATAAAAACTAAATAAAGTCAACTAGATGATTGAGAGTTAAACTTTTAAGTAACTACAATAAATAAATTATTGTTTTGTTTTGATAAATGTTTATAATGAACTGTTTTCAAAGAAGCAATTATTTTATCACGTTTTTCTGAAACAAAGTGATTGGGCTTTTTCGCCCAGCAGTTTATTCCCGCTCCAAAAAAGGGATTGTGCCGTCACTTTGCCACGTGTCGAAATTCAATTGGATGTGTCATTTACCTTCAACAACTCTTCACGTGCTATCTTCCCCTCTTGGGCTCACTATAGCTAATACAACCTATCTTCTAAAAAAAGCCTGAAAGAGCCCAGCTTCGGATCCGAAGCAACGAGCTTCGGATCGCCGAGCCTCACGTTGGGGCCGAGCCTGAGTATTGTTGCTGTGTTCGTTGAAAATTTCGCACTATTTCGATCACTTTATCTGTGTGAGCTGAGAGAGTCCTGTTTTCTTCTGCTTCCCACCGCTTCAAACCCTAACGCATGCTTCTTCAACACTCTCGCGGGATCAATTTGGAGCTTCAATGGAGCCTTCTCAATGTCACTGTGAGTTCACGGGCTATCTTTCTATCTCTCAAAACCCTAGCCTTCTTTCTCTACGAACCCTTTCTTTGAGAAAATTAAAGAAATAAAAAGAAAAACCAAATCTGCGCTTGCGTCTCTGGCTTTTCGCGTTGGGCGCCAATTCGCAAGCATGTGCACTCGTTTTGCGTTGTTTCATCAATTTGAATGCTGATTGTGAGCTCGAATTGTGCCGCGCTTCCGATCTTTTGCGTCTGGGTCGTATTTTTGAGATTTTCGAGCGATTTTCTGTTTTGAGACAAACTCAGCTGATGGGAGAGTTGGGGAAGGGGAATAGTAATTGCGTGTTGAGTGCTTAGCTTCCTCCCATTTCTTTAAGAAGTTAGAATGTTTCAGCTCAGGTGAATTGTGCGAATTTGATTGTGGATTTTCGTGGTTGATTGCTTCAATTACCTTGTTTCTAGTTCTCGCTCTATACGGTATTAGGAAAGAGAGTGTGAATTCTTGGCATACTTATATAACATTATAGTATGTGGAAAGTGAAGTGGAAGGGTTTCTTCCGCTGACAAATTGATTCACCTAAGTGATTTGTGCAAGGAGATTATACTCGGTTAATTTTAGGATAGGTGTTAAAGATTGGTTTCAGATTCTATCTTTGTGGGTGCAATATGAGCCTGGAACTGGCAGCAGAGATGATGGAATTTTGTTCTAAACCACTTTTTAATAGCTGTAGTTGAAGTGTATGTGTACGTGCAGAACTAAAGGGGAGAGCTTTGAAGATCTTGGATAAGTTCATTTGTTGGGATATTTCTGGTTACCATGCTGCAAATAGTTGGAGTTTGCTTTCAATTTTGAGAAATAACTGCCAGTTTCCGTAAATGCAATGCATTTCTAAGATGTCTTGAGGACGATAAGTTAAAAACTAAGGGGTGCGAGTATGTGAAAACGCCGGTAGTAATATTGAATGCCATTACTAGAATAACATGCATTTGTAAATAGAAAAGGTGAAGCTGCATATGGGGAATACAAAGCAGAAGCTTTGCAGTGGGTTTTTTTATTCCCATTTTCTGCATGCCTCTGGTTTGCCAGCACATTAATTTGGAGCAAGTATGTTTGAGGTTATGCATTTCACTTTTAAAAGTGTGTTCTTTCTTTCGTTCTCAAGATTCTCACCATGGTTGATTGGGAAGTTGTTGCAGCCTCTATAAATATTCTCCAATTCAATTCCTTTTGTGCACCAATCCTTAGCCGAAGAGGGTGAAGGCTAAGCATATTTTATATATTTATTTATTTGTTAGTGGTGGTGACACATTGGTCCAGAAAGAAGAAATCCTTTTTATAAGTAGACATTTTTTGAGGAGGATAATTTCTGTTTGAACCTTAGTTTTTCAATACTAGGCTTGTATAATAGTTACAGTGCAAGTAAGGGAGAAAATCCTGTAGTACAAGAATGTTTAAGAAAAACATGGATTAGGCTTAGAGTGCCTAATATACTTAGTGATTTGACCTTGTGATGCTGGAGGTGCTTCCAGTATTATAACTTGGAAGTTGGAACTGCATTCCTTCTTTTCTCATATTTTCTCTTCCTTTTTTGTCATATTTTTCTTCATTTAAGAAGGAACACAGAATCTTGATGTTGGAATTGAACTTCTATGCTTTGTCTTACACTTTACCAAAGGATTTGATACGTAAGACATGTGCTTTTGTTCAGTTAAGAAGTAGTAGTCCAAAATTTTTACCCACAAACAAATAAAAGTTATAGGGCTTTTTTTTATAGGTAATTTCATTGTGCATCACAATGCTTATCGCATTCAATATTCATTCCTGGAAGCCTATTCTTGCCTTATAATGTTTTTTTGTGCGTGAATTTTTTGCAACTCACTATTTTGCACTAATCCTCAGTATTCTGTGCGATACATGGTGCGGTTGATTAATAGTGATCAAGTATTTCATCTTGCATGGGATGTCAGTTGTTATTTTACATTGTGCTTTCACAACATTCTATGCATAAGTATATACAAATGGATTTTTGCTTGCACTCTAATTCTTTTCCTTTAATAATTTCCAGGATTAAATGATTGTCCCTCAAAGGTGTATTTTTGGACAGCATAATTTTCGGAGGAACTTTTTCTTTATCTTCCTTGATTTACTACATTTTCTTATAAATAGTTATTTGCTGAAAATTTGTGGGCTGAGTTATCTATGCCTGGAAACGAAGTAGGAGACAGGGTCCATAATTTTTTTGGTCAAGAGAACTTGTCCCAGGGCCAGTATCATTCACAGGCAGTTGACGGGAATTGGCCAGGGCTAAGCAACAATTTGTGGGCTGGTAGCCAGAGACCAACTGGTGCACCTTTTATTTCCAATTTGAAGAATTTCAATATACAGCAATCAGGTAGAACTAAATGTCAAATTCCCCTTTTATATAATAGCTTACTTATTTCTTATTGATAGTTTATCACTTGCATTTACCATTTTTTTTGATAAATCTCTATTGGTTTAACATACCTTGTAAGTTATAACTTTATTGTCTTCCCCCCCATCACTAATCGAATTATGCGTACCAAGATTTTGAGCAGGGACACCCAAGCACACCACATTTACGACATGGTTTGAACTTGGCACAATCAAATTTGAGGCCTGACTCTGGTAGAAATCAACTCCCAAACCAACAGACAACTGTAAATGGCTATATGCAGGGGCATCAGGTTTTTCAGTCAAGGCAAAATGAAGCAAACATTTTGGGAATGGATACAGAGGCTGATTTGCATGGCATTTCAAATCTTTCAAGAGGAATGACTGTACTAGAGTCACAACAAGGGCCTGGTCTTGAACACTACAAGAAAAACATGACTAGGACTGATGCATCAGAGTCTCCTGTTAATTATGATTTTTTTGGAAGTCAACAGCAAATGAGTGGTCGGCATTCAGGCATGCTTCAGTCTTTTCCTAGACAGCAGTCAGGGATGAATGACATGCAGCTTTTACAACAGCAAGCAATGCTCAACCAGATGCAAGAACTTCAAAGGCAGCAACAACTTCATCAACTAGAAGCTAGGCAACAGAGTTCTATGAATCCAGCATCCTCCATTTCAAAACAGACAGTTGGAGGGCATTCTGCATCTCTTATTAATGGCATTCCCATCAATGAGGCATCTAACCTTGTGTGGCAGCAGCCTGAAGTTATGTCTAATGCGAATTGGCTCCAGCATGGTGCATCTGCAGTTATGCAAGGGTCCTCTAATGGACTTATGTTATCTCCTGAACAACTGCGCCTAATGGGCTTGGTTCCTAATCAGGGAGAGCAGTCTCTTTACGGGCTTCCAATTTCTGGCTCAAGACCCAACCTGTATTCTCATGTTCAAGCAGATAAGCCTGCAGCATCTCAGGTTTCTTCTATCCAACATCAACAACACCACCAACACCAACATCAGTATTCTCGCATTCAAAGTGACAAACCGGCTTTGCCACACATATCAGCCAGTGGCCATTCATTTCCAGTTCATCAATATGCTTCAATTTCAGATCAAACAAACACAAATGATGGAAATTCAGTTTCAAGACAGGATGTTCAAGGAAAAAGTATGTTTGGTTCTCTGTCTCAAGGTATAAACAGTGGATTAAATATGGATAACTTGCAGCAAGTAAATTCTGAGCAAAGAGATGTACAAATTGAAGATTTTAATGGGAGGCAAGAACTTGGTGGATCTTCTGACACTTCTCAGGACAAGGTGGCAGCGCAGGTTCCTCCTTCACAAAACGTGGCTACCCTAGATCCAACAGAAGAGAAGATTTTATTTGGTTCAGATGACAGCCTTTGGGATGGAATTGGTTTCAATATGCTGGATGGTACAGATAGTTTAGGTGGAGTTCCATCAGTTCAGAGTGGGAGTTGGAGTGCACTTATGCAGTCTGCTGTAGCTGAAACTTCTGGTAGTGAAATGGGTATACAGGAAGAATGGAGTGGTCTAAGTTTCCGGAATAATGAGCGTTCCGGAACTGAGCGGCCTTCAACCATGAATGACAGTAAACAGCAATCAGTGTGGGCTGACAATAACTTGCAGTCAGCACCTAATATAAATTCAAGGCCTTTTATGTGGCCAGATGATCTCAGCAGCAGGCCCAGTACCGCTGTAAACTATTCTGGTCTTCCTGGATTTCATCAGTCAGGTGCTGATACTGCACAGGAACAGCAAGACAGATTACAGACCGATTCATCTCAAAGATCAATTCCACAGTTTTTAGAAAGAGGCAAATGGCTAGACTGCAGCCCTCAGCAAAAACCAATTGGGGAAGGGAGTCATAGTTATGGAACTGCTGCTAATACCTCAGGCTTGGAAGTAACTGATAAGGTTATTTCAGGTTCTTGGACCCATCAACAGACGCTGTCATCCCCCAATAGTAGGGGTGAGCAATTCAATAGATCCAATGGATGGAATTCTATTAAATCACCCACTCCTAGTAACAATTCTCGTACGAAAATTCGTGAAAATGAAAGTGTTTTGCAGCCTCATCATGACAAAGCTGTGCAAGAGGATATGAGTCAAGTTCCTGCAATTTGGGAGCCTGATTCTGATACTAATTCGTCTGGTGTGTTGGAACATGCAAAGTCTTCAGGTAATATGCAGGTTTGTGGGGAGGATTCTGGTATGAATGGTATTGCTGGCATACCCAATTCATGTGCCACATGGGTCAGCAGGCAAAGCAACCATCAGCTCCCTAATGTTGATGTATGGAGACAAACAGATTCTGTGGGTAGCTATAGAAGAAATGAAGCTGCAGGAAAGTATAGGCATCATTTGGAGAAGAATCCTTTAGTTTTGGAATCATTGAAGAACGAAAAGTCAGAAGGAGAGGCACATGATATGGAAAACTTTAACAAAAAGGAGAAATCAGTGGACGGTCTTGCCTCTAATTCTTCACATCATAGAACTGGTGGTTTGAGAGAAAGTCCCAGTTTTGATGGTGATTTGCACAGTCCAAAGTTATCTGGGCAGGGAAATAGAAGACCTCCTGTAACTCGTAAATTTCAGTATCACCCAACGGGGGTTGTCGGCATTGACATAGAACCTTATGGAAACAAACATGCCATAAATTCACAGCCTACACCACATCAACCCATCGGAGGATTTAAAGGTCAGGACCAAAGCTATCCTGGCCAGTCAAAATACAGTCATTCTGATGGGATTTATAATGAAACAGAGAAGGTAATATTAGGACTTTACCCTTATTATGCAAGTGTGACTAGATTGATTGCACACAGTTTTCTCTATTCATTGCAGAATCAAAAAGTTGTTAAATCCTTTTGAATTTGACATAGGAATGCATCTGCTTTTCAGGTTGACTCAAAACCCACAGATGACAATGCTTCAAAAAACATGTTATCTGGTCATATACCCAAAACATTGACTACATATGATAGAAGTGTTGGTAATTATGCCTCGAACAAGACTGCTTCACCCAGGTAGCTGAATATGAAAATTTTGTTTGTTTTGTTGAGCTAAGAAGTTTAGTGTGTCATCATGTGGTATTTAATTCTAAATTATTGTTTTGTGTTCTCTTATAGGAGGTAACCATGACTTGTGTTTATTTTACTTTTTCATATGCATACTACTGGTCTAATTGGGCACTAAAACCTGGTTTTACTTGTTTCTCTTTCTTTTGTTTGCATACAACTCTACTCTTCCATGACGTACATGGTGACCTTAGCTCAACTGTTTGCTTTATTTGTTAAATTATTGTAGTCAAAATATTCTTGAGCTTCTTCATAAAGTGGATCAGTCAAGGGAGCATGGCATTGCAACAAACACAAGCACTTCTAACCGCCCTTTATCTTCCAGGGCGATGGATACAGAATCTTCTGATGGGTCTTCTGTACATCCTCAACGAAATCAAGGTTCTTTGTCACAGGGCTTTGGTTTGCAACTGGCTCCTCCTACTCAAAGGCTTCCTATGACATCTTCTCATTCTACACCACAGCATGTTGCATCTGAGGCAGCAGATAAGGGTCCTACTTGGTTGTCTGCTACTCATACTTTTCCTTCTCGAGAGTCATCTCATGAGCTTAGAAATAACATAGGTTCCTCTGGACAACTATTTGACAAAGCCTCACAGTACAGTGCACTGGGAAATATTCCACAGGGTTTCACTTCGGGCTTTCCTTTTCCAAGGATCCATACTCAAAATCAGAATGTGGCTAATCTTGGTGGGCAAGTAACAAACACCCAAACTGATAATGCAATGTTTTATGATCGGAGTGCTTCCAGTAATCAGGTAGATGAGTATGAAAGAGCTCAAACTAGTCAATCTGAATTGCAATCTGCTCAGGACATGTCCCAGATGGATAGTATGAATCAAATCCGTGCTGGAGATCCTATCATGAAATCTTCGGCATTGGAGACTGGCATTGCTCCTCATTCTTCTGTTGCATCATCTCCACAGGGTGCCCATTCAAAAGTATTACACAATGTATGGACAAGTGTTTCCAACAAGCAACATCCTAATGCTTTGAAGATTCCATCCCATCCCCAACCAAATAATATTTTTGAAACCACTACAGGACCACAGAAGCCAGGTATTGAAGATTCAGAGAATGATGGTAACCTTTCCGTGCAGCAGGTGTTGTCTGAGAGTGTTGATGCTGTTGAAGAGACTGCAAGTGCTTCACACATGAAGGAACAAGTGAAATATACTCCCGATGCACCTCAATCAAGCCCAGCTGCTACCTCTAAAGATATTGAAGATTTTGGCCGATCTTTAAGACCAAATAGTTTCATGCATCAGAATTTCTCTATGCTAAATCAAGTTCAGTCCATGAAAAATATGGAGATTGATCCTAGTAATCGGGATGTCAAGAGATTCAAGGTTTCAGATAATATGATGGAAAAGCAACAGATAGATTCCATTTCCAACCGTGGACAACAATCATATGGATACAATAACATAGTCAAAGATGTGTCAGATAATAGTTCTTCAGTGCCACCATCAGATGTGAACTTGGTAAACTTTTCAACAAAGGCAGGTGATGCTCGAGATACTAATGCATCTTCTCAGGAGGTGATTGGATACGGTCAGAGAAATGCTCTTAATGCTAATATTAACAAATTAACTTCTATTAGAAGTGAGCATTCTGCAATAAATCCTCAGATGGCTCCATCGTGGTTTGAGCAGTATGGAAATTTTAAAAATGGTAAGATGTTGCAAATGTACGATGCACGAACAATGACTCAAAAGGTTGTGGATCAGCCTTTAATCATGAGGAACCAATCTGGTAGCTTGCATCTTGCTAATTCAATGGGGCAAGTTAATAGTCTCAATGATGCTGGGCAAAATCCAATGCTTACTTCGGTTTCAAGTGAGCATCTGCTTTCTCAGTCATTACTTCCTCCTGCAGTTGAACCTGATTTATCATCTAATATGCGACCAAAGAAGCGTAAAAGTTCCACATCTGAATTTATACCATGGCATAAAGAGCTGATTCAGAGTTCTGAAAGGCTTCAAGATATCAGGTGCTTGACAAAATGATGTGATTTATCCCACATTCTTGCCTTAGATTATTTCACATAAAAACAACTTTTTTGTCCCAAGTTCTTTGATGATTTTGATTTTAGGGTTCTTAACACAAAGTGAGCTAACAAAACGTGGATTTAATTCCCTTGTAATTTTCTACTGCTATTTCTTTTGACTAGAAGTTAGAAAAGGTCCTTAGTCTTTCACCAGCTGCTAGATCTGTTTTCAATTTCTTATAAGTATTTTTGTGCCTCTGTTTTTGCTATATAAATATATATCCAATCTTGTTTTATTTTTATCAGTGTTTTTTTACCTTCTAATTTCTGAGATTGAGGTTCAAATCTTGTTTTATATTCATCAGTTTTTCTTTTGGCTTCTAACTTCTGAGATTGAGGTTCTTTATTACTTGGCAGTGCTGCAGAATTAGACTGGGCCCAAGCTGCAAATAGATTGGTTGAGAAGGTTTGTTCATAATTAAACCAGTCTAAACTAAATAACTTTATTCATTTGCTACTAGAAGTTCATGCTGCTCTATATATGACTTTAGATCGAGGATGAAGCTGAGCTAGTTGAAGATTTTCCAATGAGGTCAAGAAGAAGACTTGTGTTAACGACACAGCTTATGCAGCAACTACTTAATCCCCCTCCTGCTGTAGTTCTCTCTGCAGATGTCAAGTTGCATCATGAAAGTTTGGTCTACTCTGTTGCTAGATTAGTGTTAGGAGACGCATGCAGTTCCATCTCTCAAAGAGGAAATGACACAATCATGTCCCCTGGAAGCAAAAGCCTGTAAGATTTTTTTTATTTCTTTTTTAATTGGGAAATTTGATCAATGAGTAAACAACTTAGTTGAGCATTTATTTAACAAGGTTATTTCTACAAGCTTCACTACAAAGCATATTGAAATAGGCCAAAAAGACCTTATAGAAGAGTCATTAGCTACTTTCACAAGCTTAACCAAACACATGCACGAACCATATACTAGGCTGAAATAAGCACCGTAAAAGCCCTTAATCTTGGCCATACATGCATGATTCCATGTTTGGATTTGTTTATATCACAACAATTAATTTTTTTTATTGGTTTGTTCTGTAGCATGCCTGATAAGCTTAAAGCATCTGAGAAATTTGACCAGTACAATTTGAAAGTGGAAGACTTTGATGGTAGAGCGAGAAAACTGGAAAATGATATATTGAGGTACTATCAGTGTTTATTTTTCTTATGCCCTTGGCAAATACTATGGCTGGTTTGTATGAGTAACAGATTTCATACGCAGGGTCATTTGTGTATGAGTGCATTTGAATAGGTGCTTTGATGTTATGTCTGAATAAATATAGTTTTATAACACGTGGCCTTTTAATGTTCTTCAGTAGTAATAAATTCCACGGAACAATTGATTTGACACTATATACGGAATATTTTCAGACCACTTTACTTTTTTATCTGAAGAATGGGTTCAGTTGCTTGTGAAATATACAGTCAGGTCATTTTTCTGGAAAATTTAGGTTGGATATCCTAGTTCACTTGTGTCACTGTAGAAAAAACCAAGTGTGTTAATGATGGTAGAAGTTTTCAGCATGTAAACTGCATGATTAAAAAGCATAGAAGAAAAATCATGTCAATGAGTTCATGAGAGTTATTTCATACTGATTTGTTGCGAGGAAAAAGAGGGTATTAACAAGCCTGTCCTGATGGACTGTAAATTTACTAAACTTTTTTAAATAGCAGTATATGCACCACCTATTTTTTTATTTTTCTTTACCGTTTGATTTTACATGGTAATGATCTGCAATATCCCATAGCTCATATACTGGGAGGTGAAACATTGGGCTGTTTTCTCCACTTTCTACTGCTTTTTCTTCAAATATAGTTTTTTCTGTCTGTTGCTTTTGTTTTTCTATCCTTTTACGTATTATTTTACCATTTTCATATTGATGATGCAGATTGGATAGCAGAGCCTCAGTTTTGGACTTGAGAGTGGAATGTCAGGATTTAGAAAGATTTTCTGTGATCAATAGATTCGCCAAGTTCCATGGTCGGGGGCAAAATGATGTGGCAGAAACCTCATCTGATTCAACTGCAAATGCTCAAAAATTATGCCCCCAGAAATATGTTACCGCAGTTCCAATGCCTAGAAATCTGCCAGACAGGGTACAATGTCTTTCACTTTGATAATTGATTAATTCATTTTTCCATCTTTCTTGGTCAGTTGTCTCCACAACATCCTGTTTATGGTCCTTTTTCTTTCAACTTATATTATTGCACTTCATCGCCATAGAACCATACAACTGGCAGTGTAGGAGAAGAATGGTACTAGATTGCCTCCTCAACCATGGAGGCTGTTAGATCTTTTCAATCTATATATGAATGTATGTATGTATGTCTAGATCTTCGCAATCTAGTTCTCTTTTACCTTTGGTTTTCAGGTTCCAAGCCTTTTGTATATATTAAGATAAGATATGCAGTTTACTTAGCTTTAATCATACCATTTGGCTCGGTTTTAGCTGATTAGTTTAAGCATGAGCTGTTCAATGTTTATTTGTTTTTTTTTTATAGAACATAAGATCTTAACTATTTATTTAATTATTTCCATAATTCCAATTCTAAATCATTTTCCTTTATTTTGTATGTACTAATATAATATGTGCAATCTACTAATTTACCATAAGCTGTTCTGTATTTGCTGAATATTTTCTGTTGATCCATTGTTCGGTATTTACTGAATGTTATTATCAATTTCGAAGTATTTCCTTGAATTTGTATTAAGTAGAATAATTACATCTCAATAATTTTTTTTTGATCATCAAAATCACATTCATGTGTGCATATAAACTGTGTAGAATTTCATGGGGGGTGCGAGAAGTAGCACCCTAGACTATATCAGCGCAGTCATAGGCGTGTTTCGTTCTATTTAAGCTTGTTCACATTGAATTTGCATCGGTTGTTGTCCAAAAATTGAACGTATGTTTGTTGTGTTGAAAGTATTTTATTTGTCGGACATGATGGGAACCGTGGCGGTTGCTGTTGCATGTGTAACTGAAGTCGTCCAAAGTATCGTATCGTGCGTAAAGTTATTATCTTCTGACAAGCATGGCATGGTTCCATTAATTGTGGAAAATAATATTGAAAAAATGAATTGGTCGACGTCTTTGGATATTATTATGAAATTGACCATTCATTCCAAATAATAAATGAACTCGTACCTTGACAACGACAACATTCGTCCTTTTACCACGTAAATGAACTTGTACTATCCAAGGGATCCATGGGAAGATGCCAAAAGAGAAAACCATATTTATACCGTTTTGTACGAAACACTGACAGCTATCCATTGTTTCTTTAGAAAGCAACCACAATACCTGCTTGTCATCAATTTACATTTATAATATAATACACAAATATTATTTCAATTTGTAAAGAAAAAAACTGATTGACGTAACCTTACTGAAACATTTTATTCGAAATCTATTTCTTTTTATAACAGATTTTGGACCATATCAGTTAATCCAGCCCCGAATCCAAATAGCAAAATCCAATCATTGTTGTCTGTAGGCTCATTCCAATTATACAATTATAACATTAAAAATGTATAAAACTTTCCTAAAGGTTATAAGGGGGAAATAAATTCGCCATAGAAAAAATAGTTCAGTACCTCCCACATATTTACATTGAGCATATTATCCATGCAGACACCAATTCGGCTAAGTTTGCCTTTGAACAAATTTCATCTGCATACGAAGATCCTGTTTGTCCACAATTTGTTAGTGTTGTGAGACTTAAACTAGTAATCTATATTACATAAATATCACTTTAAACTACAACAGCGAGCAATAAGCCACTCTTACCACTCTTTTCGCATGGCCAACTACGACAACGTCTAAAAGGAATGTTAGAAGGTCTATTCATTCATCTTGTCTTCAAACACGATGCCATTCATTGTTAAAGACTCGTTCCTGTTGACGGCAGCTTTAAATAATGCTAACATGCATTTCCTCCCCAACCACTGTAAATATCTCATTCACTCTGATTAAAGAGGGAAAGTAAAGGAAAGGGTGGGGGAGATTAGATGCATTTTAGACACTGATAAACATTTGCATTTATATATGAACTTCGTTGCAATCTTACTTGAGAGTATCTATGTTTGCCTCTGCAAGCCATGTTGTTAAATAAACCTGTTATGAAGAATATATTTAAATAATATCATTGTAAGAAGGAAACTGTACATTACATATATATATAATAGAAAAAAATGTACTGCTCCAACAGGCATGGCATAAGTATTTTGTTCAAAAACATACACGGTATTCTTACGTAAACGACTTTTTCTCTTAATTTTAGTAACTACACATTTATTTCCGACTTTATTGTTTCTTCAATTAGAAGAGAGGGGAAACTCCAGTATATATGAGACTGGGAATGAACCCTTGCAAATACTTTAGAGCAATGATACTTTGACACCCCTTACTCCAAATTACACATCTTTAATTGACAAAAATGCCCTTTCACATCTCATAACCTCATAACCTTTATAATGTGGAAGATGAAATTTGGAGTAATGCAAAAAGTGAGTGTCAAATAATATTTTTCCAATACTTTATTGGAATTGACAAAAACCACACCGGACTATTGTCATGTCAGCTTACATCGTTCTCCGCAAAAACTAATTTAGTCCATCCAATTTTCAGACGCCTATTCTCCCAACTGAAAATGTTGAGCTAATTAAAATAGATCTACACTACGGCTAATCTATCATAAGTCTAATTTGGATTTCCAGATCTTAGTGCAAAATCCTTGTAATATACCTATTTTATATATTTAAACCTCAAATGTAGACATTTTACAATGAACTAAAAAACAAACGTGGTATTAAATACAATACCTGTAAAACCTCAGGATTGGGTTGGTTGTCAAATCTTAAAGAGGCAATGTCAGATTTCCCATCCCTGAATCTTGGTGGAACTGGCCCATGAGTCACTTCACAGTACAGATTGCAGTCTCTCAAATCTTTGAATTCATCGTCATAAAGCTGAGTTGACCAATGCAACTGTTTTACTTCTGAAGTGTCATAACCAATGGACATAAATTCAAGAACAAGTAATCGCTGCACATTTGAAGTAAGTTCCTCAGTAAGACCAAAGTTAGGAATCAAATATAATATGAAAATATTTTTGCAGAAAATGCAATTCACCTTCAAACATAGTTCCAGGCTAAACATCTGAACCAATTCCTCCGCAAATTTCTCTGTGATTCCAAAACTTGTAATTTTAGCATAATTGACATGAATAATTTCAGGTAACGCATCACACTATTGTGTCCCTCACGTTTTTGTTATATATATAAGTTCAAGATATGAATTGATTTCTTGGTGGAAGAAATATAGTTACCATTGAATTATTTTCAGATTTAGAATAACTCCTCGAGACAATTTAAAAAATTCTATAATGTTCAGGCTAAACTTAAACCCTCAATGATTGACTAACAATGCATAGTACTAACACCTGACAATTCCATCTGAAAGAAACAAGTATGCATTCCGTAAATTTCTATTTCCCTTTATTGGATTACATTACAATCTTTATCCAATTTAAAGGGAAAAATTGTGAAATACAGTCATTGTCGCAACTTCCCCATAAACTTACTCTGTGGTAAGTAACTATATAATGCTGAAAATGAAATCAATACTACCTTCAGAGGATTAAAAGATCCTATGATGAATATACCTATTCCTAGCAAGATCTAAAGAATAACTTCATTATGTGAAAATAATATGTGCAGAAAAAAGTGAAGGGAATGGGGAAAATAATTGGCAAATCGTCTGAAGAACTAGGTAACTGTATAAATTATCAATTGCTTATTTAGAAATATTGTCATACCATGTGAAGTGATTGAATAAAATGTAAATACTGGAATTCCACCACCATCTCCACCATCACTCTGGTCTGCAGAGTTATAAGAAAACTGCAACAGTGGACTACTGGTTGATCCTTTGGAGAAACACTTCAACGATCTGCTAATATTGATCATGTCACTTACAATGCCCACCTGAAGTTACAAAAATAAAATAAAACAAAAATACAATCAGCATCTTTAAGTAAAACAACTGCCTATTTTAAACCATGCGTATCTAACGGCTATATTTATTCACCACAAAGATGTTGAAGAGGCATTAGAATTTTGTATGCATTATGTGTGTGTGTGAGCAGGTGTGAGTCCTCTTCAGTGAACAAATATTTGGAAGTCAAGCAACTTATGCAATTAATACATGTCATAATATGCCGTTACATTTCTTTGCTAGAACAGATATATCAATGGCTCCCGAAATTAAACAATATGGATGTGACGTACCATGTCCTTATAACACACCAACAATTTGCTCCTTTGCAATTCCTGAATCAATTACAATAACCACAGCAATAGATATTAGAATGATGTCATATAGTTTAAAGCTTATTGTTTTCAATAAAAGATATTTTTATGGGAGGAGATAATAAGACTAATGAGAGAATAAGGTATCTGTCTGAACAGATATACAAAAAATAACTTCGAATTTTTATTATTCTTGTCTATTTTTCTGCGAAAGCAGAAAGGAATCCAATTCATCACTCTGTTTTTTGTTAGTTTGAGAAAAATTAAACCCCTCGTAGATAGAAATTATGCAACCAACTATGCTCAAAAACCTACTATAGGAACCTTCAAGTAGACTCAAATAAACTTGTGTCTAAAAGGACTGTATAGTTAAAGAATAAACTTTCAAGAACTTGCATTGCATGAGTACTGATAATGACTAGGTTAAAAACATCTCAACCATTCTAGTCAAAACCTTACTCCAAATATTATTTTTAAAAGCAAGCTATTCTGGATATCACTCCGACAACAAATAGCATTTCATTATTCACTTTATCGTGTAAAATAAAGCACCGCATGCCCTAGTGTTTGGCTAGAGATGTCACAGGTTTAATTCCTGATGATTAAGCACATAAGCCAAATTAATGTTTTTAGGACACCAGATTTCCAATATCTCACTTGCCTCCTTCTTGAACCTACAGTAAATTCCCCACTACCAAGATGGTATCTCTTCCACACCAGACTACAAACAACTTCCGTATAATCTTAATCATCTTAAACAACCCCAACCCTAACCTGGGATTTCAAAAAGAGGTAGAAAATGAAAGTAATGGACATACATGCTTGAAAGCAGATAATATAATCACACAGTGAGAGAAAAAAAACACCCTTACAATCATCAACACTATGAGACATTTAGAACAAAGGGATCCTAAAGTAAGTGAGGCCACTGCAAATTGCTGCATAATTTTAATTCAGAAAACATCAATTATTTGAATACCTGAGGACATCTGTTTAAGCACATTAATCACTATTGCAAACAAGAGCACAAATATAAATATCGCTGCCCAGATTTCTCTAACCTCAAACCCACAATTATGTTCACGTTCGGAATCACAAAAAAAAAAAGCAAATACAGATTCACCTTCTAAATCTATAATAAAAGGCCTCCTTCTTACGAGTATCTAAAACAGTCCAGTTCACTAGTCTTATGTTTTCTGAAAATATAACTATATATTGAAATATTCATAATAGTAGACCAAAAGAGAATTAGTGGTTCCAAGTAGAGCCTATGTTAATGCGGATAAGTGAAAGAAATTGATCACAAAAGAACCAACATCCAAGCTACCTACATGTGATGTCAAAGTTCATATTAAATCAGACAAAATATGGCTTATATATAAAACAAAACCATATAAAGCTCCAATGTGAACTAAATCTTGCCAGTCATGCTGTGTACTGAATATCCAAATGGAAGTTACAGAGAAGTAACGCAGATAAACTTTCAGCAATACGCACCTATATATTTAATTAGTCTCAACAAACAGAGATTCTATTTGATATAACTACTAAATAAAAACCTGCCGTTGACAAATTTGCGAAAAGCAGTGGGAATTATTTCTTATAAAACATGGACAAAATAATTACTAAAATCATGAAAAATAGCATTTTTGCAAAATAATGACAATCTATTGGAAAGAGCTCATCTGCTATACCAGCAATAATCTATCAAGCATACAATTGGCAGTTTCATCAGATGCAACAGACAGAATACATCCAAACTCCTGGCATTCATTATATTGTAGACTCGCAGGCATGATGGGGTGGTAGAGAAATACCCATGAATAATAATATACACAAATTCAATTTACTCTGAATTCCAATACAAAATGGTTCTTGTATTTTTTACTTCATCGGAAACTAAACCCATGACCTCTCTGGCCAACCAAGACCATGCAGAGATTTTTCTTTTCCCCTGATAACGTGAATTATGAAATACTGTTTGATGTCATAGTATGATATAAAAAATAGCTAGCCTAAAATCATAAAAATATTAATGCAAACACATTCCACAGAAGTTGAAGAACAAGGCCAGTAAAACAAAATCAACAATACCTGCCGCTTAAATAGCTTCAAACAAGCTCTCTTTCTTATACCAGGCATATCGCTCACAACACCTAATTTCATATCAGGCATGTACCTACATCAATTACAAAACAACAATCACAACAGCATAACATAACCACAAGCACCTTACAGGCCAAACACACAAAAAATCTCATTAATTAAAAGAATAACTCGCTAGAGCAGGAATACTCGAACGGATACAACTCTGCGAAAAAACTCCATCGGAATAAAACATACAAAATTCAATTAAGTTCATACTGTCCCTATCTTTTGGTTTTGAATGTGAAACCGGCCATAAACAATGGAACGAAACTCATAGTATTGATAAGACCTTTGGGAGAGATGAGAATTAACGAGAGCAGTTGCATGAGATCTTCCTGCAGAAGAAGCAGAGGACCATCGATTTTTGCACGATGCCAATTGTGACCATTGGTTCCTCAAATTTCTTTGCGCGTGAGGCCTCCACAGTCTGAGCACTGATGGCGGTAATGGAGATGGTGTTTGATGCTTAGAATCAGTGGTTCTTGAAGGTGTTGATGGTGCTGACTCTAGGGTTTCCATTGCTGAGTACAACAGCGGCTACAAGTGCCCCTGCAGTTATGTAAGTGCATGCACACAGCAACATCCTTTATAATTCTTCAAAGAATGCATTTTAAAACTGGTAAAAAAAAATAAATTATATCAGTATGATACAAAAAAATCATATAAATTAAAGAAATATGATATTTTAAAAACTCACATTTTGTCATACTTTCATTTAACAACTATATATATTAATAAAATGTTGAATTAAAATATTAAATAAAATTGACTGTAAGATTACAGTATAACTTTGAAAAGCGTCAACATAGTAAAAGACCGTTAAACCAAGATGTCATCGTAAAAGTAGAATAACAAATCAACATGATTATGAATGAGATGTTTAATGTTTTCTTTTGACAAGAAGTGGTTTGTCTAAGTTAGGAACGACAATACCCATTTGTGATCGGTTACCTTTATTATGCTCAATAAAAAAGACAATCTAATTAAAATAAAACAACTTAGATTTCAACCAAGTCTCAAAACAAGGTAATTGAAGTCTCAAAATGTACCATTATAAGTATCAAGCTCGTGATGAAAATCTTATTATTATATTAGAATGAAAAATTCAATACAAGTCTATAATTCAAAATGTGCTATTCAATTCAACATATATCATTATTTCTCCCCTTTCATATAATCAAGCACATTTATAGCTAATGATCACAAAAATATTTATAACTCCTCTAAGTGATAGGTTGATTAGATTATTAGGCTAACAAATTAATCCTAAATATACACCATAATAGGAAAGAATAAACAAATTTCCTTGATTATGATTTGTATTATTTTCATATTAATATTTTGTATCAAATTGATGCATGTTATCAAGAAGAATGAGAAATTTATGGTTAGGACGAGAAACAATTTGGCACTTGCATGTTGATGATAGATCACATTAACTTCAAGAGGAACATCCAACACTAAAGGTTGTTATCACTTTTGATGTTGGTTTGGTAAGACATCCTGCATAATGTGGCCTAGTTGCTCATAGCACTTGCACTTTTTTTGCTAAAACTGCAAGAAATATGGCAACATTCATTGTCTCGGAGTAGCATTGAACTTGTCTCATATCCCAACATTTCCTTTTAGTCTAGATAAAATATGCAAGATACATAATATGAATAATAAGGTTGTCATGAGAGATGATCTCTTAAATCAAACTGGGTTGTTTCTCCCAAAGTAATCATCTAGTCTAAAGAAGATACTATAATCTAATTCAATAGAGTTGCACAAACCACTAAACCACTTTAAATTGTGCACTTCTTTTGTCTCTTATTCTAAGGCAACAAGGTCCATGAGGACAATGGGAATGAGAGTATTGTCAACCTAGTCTCTGTAATTTTTCAATCTCCTTCAACACTAAACTAGACATCTTAAACATAGAAATATAAAACCACAGGATAAATTATGGTGGTTGGAGAAGTCTGAAAGAGCAAATGACTGATAACAAGGCTTCCTCCTGGTGGAGAAATCTAAAGGGGGTTTGGGGGATGGAGGAATGAGGTAGGAACTTTGAAGAGTACTTCGAGTGGGGAGTGTGAAACGGGAAGGAAGTCTTTTTTAGGAAAGATAAATGGTAGGTAATGAAGACCTGAAGAGTAAATTTCAAAGGTTGTTTTCTTTTAGTTGTAATAAAGAAGATAAGTTGGAGTCTTGTGGGGAGTGGTCAAATGACAATTGAGAGTGGAAGTTAGGAAGTTCAACTTTTACAGGAGATGCAAGGAGCAATCCCAGTCTTGGAGGGTGTTGGCTAATTTGATTGCTTCTAAGGTCAACTTGGAAAGACGTGAGGTCATAGTTGTTAATAACCTTCGTTGTTTTTGTAGGGTGGAAGCAGAGTCAACAAGGCATTTGTTTTTTCAATGCAAAATTGTTTGGCTGGTTTGGAATCAGTGTTATGCTTGGTTGGAGTTGACGTCGGTAAACGATCATGATCCTACTTCACACTTCTTACATTTTAAACTTTTGAATGTTCTTAGTTATGTCAACGTAGTTTGGGAAAGTGTTTGAATTGCAGTTTTTGGTGAAATATAGAATCATAGGAGCAAACATATTCTTAAAGGTGGTGTGATTGATCATTCAGAAATGTTCACTTGACCCAATTAAAGGTATGGTCTTGGGTCACATCTAAATATGCTTTTGCTTCCTTATTCATTTTCTTATTCTGATTGGTACATTGACCCTTTGGCTTGTATGTTTTTTATTAAGTGACTTTGTACTTCAAGGTCTTTAGTATGAGAGAGTTAGGTTTGTGGTGTTTCCCATAAATGTAAGACTCGTTGTTTGATTGGGTTACTTGATTTGTAGTTAGTCTAGTTGGGTTTTAACAAGTTGCAAGGGAAAATGTTAGATCTGTTGTGTCTTGTTCTATATAAGGGTTGGATCACCGATAAAGTGATTCATATTTATTCATTTTTTTTTCTAATAAAAAATATGTCAACATAGTCTCACAACCCTTTGCCCTACACATATCTTTAATTGAAGCTAATCCACCACAATTTTAAGTTAGTAAAATAGAAAAAAAAAGTTTACATGGTTGTTAATTTCTTACAAAGATCAAAACATTTTTTTTTAAAAAAAAGTGTTAGTTGGTTATAGTTTACGATCTTTAGAAAAAAAAAAAAACTTTACAAACCTATCATTTTCAAAATCTCATTTCGTCCATGACTTCTTGCATGCAAAATTTCATTCTACTACACCATCTCAAATCATAAACTTATCATAACTAAATAAAAATAATATGTACAATAATTGTTAAAAAATAAAAAATATTGACTAAAATTACTTAAAATGTAATCTACATAAAAAAATTTGCATGCACAGTTTCTCAAATTCCATGATAATCACTTTATTACATATCAATCAAATTTGGAATCGAGAAATTAAAGAATGCTTTTCTATTAAAGGGAGACTTTAAGGAAATGTAAAAGACATAATTATGGTTCTTTGAAATTGAGAGAGACAGAAAAGTTGAAAAATAAAAGATACTAAGGAAATGAAGAAGAGGAAAATAACTTGAAGTAGTTGTGGCCTTCTGTTAAAGTAAAAGATATTCCCTCACTATTTACGGGAAATTACTCATACACATGCATAGAAAAATGTGAAATTACAATTTACTATTTTCTTCATTTTCTCCATCGTCACATCACCTCCCACATCTAGGTCAACGCCACAACAACCCCTTACATTCATTGTCTAAAAAAATAATTCTGGATTGTAGAATTTAAAATAAAATATATTTTGTATTTTAAATTATAAAATTCAAAATACAAATTTGTATTTCTGATTATACAACTCATAATAATTTTTTTGTTTTCCTAGTCCTAAAATTCAAAACAGACAATTTTGATATTTTTTAAAATATGGGAGTGCCATAAAAATTATGGAGGTGGAGGAAGAATTTGTCCATTTTGCATCCTAACATCAAATTTTTTGGCAATTGCTTCTGCACCATTTCACTACACCCAATTACAGGGGAAAAGACAAAAATACCCTTAAAAAGATGGGGTACATATAAAATTACATTCCAGATCCTCTTTTTCGAAACACAATAATCTCTTATGGATAAATTTTTCCGGAATGTATTATTTTTAATTCTGGATTTGTTTATCCAGAATGGGATTTTGATTTTTTTTTTTTCAGATTTTTATATCTGGAACACAATAATCTCTTGTGGATCTACTTTTCTGGAATGTATTATTTTCAGTTCTGGATTTTTATTTCCGAAATAAAGTGTATTTTTGAAATTTTTGAAATTGTGTTGAGTGCAGGTTCAAAAGTGTTGGGTGCTGGAAGCAATTTACAACTTTTTTTTGTTACAACATAGCAAGCCCATAAACAAAGTCCACTCTATAAAATCTATAAGTATTATAAATATTCTCAATAATACCCATAATACTATTATGATCCCTAACAAAATCTATAATTACGTGCAATACACACTTTAAACATCTAACTAAATTAATTAAGAATTTAACATAATTATTTATTTATCACTTTAAAATTCATACACTTATTTTATAACATAAAACCCCTCTTCCGTAAGTATCTATACCTAATTTATGACCATAAAGGTAGATGTCTCTTATTTGACTAAAATTTGTGAAAAAAATACTTTTTACTCTATTAATTTTTTTTAATGAATGATCTTAAAAATTATGGATTTTAGAATTGTAAGATATTTTCAGATTCAATTTTTTTTATGGATTTTATAAATCATAATATTTAAAAAAAAACATTATGAATTATAAAATTTATAAGATATTTCTAGATACGAAAATATCTTTCAAATTCTGTAATTAAGTATTTTTTAAGAAAAAGAATTATTCTAAATGTGTATAATTCATATTTTTTTAAGAAAAATTCTAAAAATAACTTATAAATTCTACAATTTTAAAATGTGTAAAATAAAAGAAAATATATTCTAAATTGCAAATTCATAATATATTTTTAAATTTAAAAATACATTCCAACCTCTACAATCTAGCATATATTCTTTTAAGAATTTTTTTTGTGATTGTAAGTTTCAAGATGTATTTTCGGATAAAAAACATCTTTCAGATTTGTGTAAAAAAAACACATTTCAAATAATAAAATTTAAAAAACATTTTTATATTTAAAATTACTTTTTAAATTTTATAATCCATAATATATATGAAAAAATAATTTATTCATCAAACATATTTGGTTATAGAGTTGTTAAAAGAGTTTTTGTGTAGATGTCGACAATGAAATAGCAATAAATGAGGAGAATTCTATAGTTTTGTAGTTGGAGCGTGGAAAGTTTGGCCACGTGTGAGACGCGCGTCTTCCCTATTTTTGAAACGACAACAATGCATCACGTTGCCGACGGACCCGCATTAGTTATTCCGTTAATTCTCTTACACGTGTCTTCATATCACCAATTTAATTTATATCAATTCATTAATAAAGAACATACATTTTAATAACTTATTAATTCAAAATAATGTTATGTGTTAATAAGAGAGAACATTTATTTACAAAGAATAAATAAATTTTATTCTTTTTATTGCTATGAAAACACAAAAAAGTTATGGCACGTATGTTTTCAATAATAGCTGTAATAATGTAATAAAAAATATATAACTATAATAATAGCTGTAACTATGTAATAAAAATGCTAAAAAATGTGTTCCCGAACAAATAATTATAAAAAATAATTCAAATTATTAATTGTTATAAATAATGCAATGAAAAAAATAATAAGAATAATTTTATACATACGAGATATTATGTAGCTGCTTTTGACTGGAATTTTTTTTATAGTTATATGTTTTGCTAAATGAAGAATTTTTTTAAATTTGTTAAAAACTAACATTTTCTAATTAAAAAATACACTCAAATATATTATGTAATTGCTTTTAACTAGATAAGTTTTTAAAGTTATATATTTTGTTAAATACCTTTTTTAAATTTATCAAAAATAACACTGTATAGTTATAAAAACACAGCCAAATAGTTATAAAAGGTGTATACTCTAATATAGTTTTTATATAGTGACGATGATATAGATATAGTACTATTTTAACATGTACATCAAACAAAGAAAAAAATAGATTTGCACTAAAGTTGTTGTAAATGAAGCCTGAAATGGGATTTGCGAACAGTGAGAGAAAAAAAATACTTAATTAATGAAAATACTTAATTAATAAAAATACAATTCCAATGACTTAATTAAAAAAGTTGAAAACCTAAATGAAAATGATAAAAAAGTTGAATAAGCTACAAGCAATTTAATCTTATTATTATTATTATTATTATTATGTGGAAGTATATCTGAAAGAGAATTGTCTAGTGTCGAGGAATACACGTGGCTTGGCAACAAAACGTAGAATCCAATTCCTATGAAGATTCTTCCATGTCACATCTACAGCACAGAATCTTCCCCAAACAAACAAGTTATTAAATAATTATAAAATATATAAATTTCACTCTTATAAGTTATATGAAGCGCCCCAAAAAGCAAAAGAGAGAATCAGATTTAATTTTCTTCGAGTTTTTCATTTCTATAAATATTTTCTTTTCTTCCTTATTAAGAAAAGAGGAACGCTCTGTTTGGGACTTGCTTGCATAGATTGTATCTTTCTCCATTCTTAATTGATCGCCTCATCTTCGACTTTAACTTTCTTTCTATCAACTAGGGTTTGATCCAACCCTTCAGGTTCACCTCGATCTCTCAGACGCATCAGCAACTGTAAGCTACTTTGTGATCAATTGTTAGTAATCGCTTTTTTAAATTTTTAATTGATGCCATAGCTGATTGGATGACTCTTGTGTCTGTTAGGTTTCTTAGAATTGAGGTTCGCGCATTCGATGCTCTATATAAACTGTGTTTTTTAAAATGCAGCATTTTAGTTTTAAATGTCATATAGATATATGCTTTTTATTTTATTTTATTGTAGTTATAATATATGATGAAGATAAATTACACAGAGTTGTCACAATATGTTGGAAAATTGGTTTTCTCCCCCTTTTATAATTTTCAAGATTTTTTGGATGCAGGTATTCTGTATTCTTGTCGTTCATACCCTTACTGGGGCTTGGAAGTTTGGAGTTAACAAGCAGAGATTAGCAGAAGATGCTTTTGAGAAAAAATAGGGATGAAGAATCAGTTTCTTGTTTAATATGCTTCTTGAGAGAAGGAGGATGAGTGTTCATGTATTACACAACGTGGGGATTGCCTGTGTATGAATTTTGTTCGAAGAATGAGATTAATGGGTGTGATTTCTGTATGTTGTTTACAACCAAGCAAATTATAGTATTATAATACAGTTGATTTTAGAATTATATAGTCTAGGAATGGATGATGATAGAGATTTTGAGTTGCTGTTTTACAGTTGGAATGCAAAGAATCCAACTGATCGGCTTTTCTTTGTATCTTGTTTTGTTGCTGCTCTTGTTGGAATATTGACCATAGCCTACACGGCCTTTCAATGGAGGAGAAACATCAATCTAAGTTGGATGAAAGCCATAGCTAGATCTAAGAAAAACCCAAAGGCGAGGCACAAAATTCCTGTGGCCCCTCATTCATGGGAGTTAGAATCCGTGTCTCGTGCAAAGAATTTAAACTGCTGTGTATGTTTTAAGTCCATGTCACCCTCTCAAACTCTTGGGCCTATTGTAGCTTCTGAAGGCTTCATCCACCGTTGCTGTATTTGTGGTGCTGTTGCTCATTTAAGCTGTTCCTCTAGTGCCCACAAGGACTGCAAGTGTGTTTCAATGATTGGATATGAGCATGTCACACACCAATGGGCTGTTCGTTGGACTGATGTAGCTGATCAACCTGACGAAACTGCTCTCTGTAGTTACTGTGAAGAGCCATGTGGTGGGACGTTCCTCAGTGGTTCCCCTATATGGTCGTGCTTGTGGTGCCAACGTTTAGTACATGTTGATTGTCACAGTACAATGTCTAATGAAACGGGTGATATTTGTGATTTGGGCCAATTTAGAAGATTGATACTATCACCACTGTATGTGAAGGAGTTAAACTGGAACATGCCAGGTGGATTTTTGAGCTCAATTACTCATGGGGCAAATGAGATAGCATCTTCTGTTCGGGCAAGTATTAGGAACCAGAGCAAAAAGTACAAGCATGAAAATGAACCATCAGTCGAATCAGGGAATACTGAGAACATTGGTGAAATGTCCACAGAAAGTACAGGTAATTCTCATCAAATACAGAATGGTCATCATGAAGTGGATGAAAAAAGTAGTTCAAATAAGGAGGTACGACATCAAGATAGTGAAGTAGACAATAAGATGGATAGAAAACCCAGTCTTGGACGCAGTTCATCAATCAATCAGAGGGATGAATCCCACACATTAGGAGTGAAGCAGAAATATGATTTGGTTGATTTGCCTCCAGATGCAAGACCATTGTTAGTTTTTATAAACAAGAAGAGTGGTGCCCAGCGAGGAGACTCACTCAGGACACGTCTGAACATTCTTTTAAATCCTGTTCAGGTTTGTTACTCTGCTGCTTTTTACAATATCTGGTTATCTTTGACTATCGACTATTGCTTCAAAATTTGTTCCCTGCATTCTTTGCACCCTTTTTCAAGTGTTTTTGCTTTGGGCCAGCTGAGTTAACCAAACTGCTACTATTCATCAAGCACTCATGTCTCTATAAAAAATGACCATACACTACAAGTTTGCCCTTCTATTGGTATACATGAAAGACTCCAACATTGCAAATATAGTGCTCTTGCTTGTTGGAGATATACTCTTTGACAACATGATTACCAAGCCTTTGTTTGTTTTGATTAGGTGTTTGAATTGAGCTCAACACAGGGGCCAGAAATGGGACTGTATTTGTTTAAAAAGGTGTCTCACTTCAGAGTTCTTGTATGTGGGGGAGATGGTACTGTTGGTTGGGTTCTGGATGCGATAGACAAGCAAAATTTTGTTTCCCCTCCCCCAGTTGCTATTCTTCCTGCTGGTACAGGAAATGATCTTGCTAGAGTTCTATCTTGGGGAGGTGGCATGGGTCCAGTGGAGAGGCAAGGGGGCCTTAGTACATTTTTGCAACAAATAGAACATGCTGCCGTTACTGTTCTTGACAGGTGGAAGGTAACAATTAGTAATCCACAAGGCAAGCAACAGTTGCAACCCACAAAGTTTATGAACAACTATATTGGTATGTGAACTCACATTTCTAATGGTTACTGTTAATTGCATTAAAATTTGTTGACTGTAGGTTTAAAGCATCTGGAAAGTCAGCTTGTTAATCTTTGATAGGCAGAGCTAGTTTCTTCGTGGTAGGGATTGGGTGTTGGGTGGGCTATAGATGTAGAGAAAAATGTCTTTAGGATTCTGGAGTTTGATTTAATGATCTGGTATTCTGGTTTGACTTTGCATCTGCTTGAAGCAAATGAATGGGTTGACTGTCTTGATTTTGTCCTATTAAGTTTCATTATACTCACATTGTATTCGGTAGTTGAAATGAGGTTTAAGATATATGAATTTAGGTATTCAATTCAGGTGCAAATTTGTCCTCGCTAATGGATTTACTTGAATTATAAAATTTACTATTCTTTGTCTGCTTTTTGCTAACATTAATTGTATACCACTTGCATTTTGTTAGATTACACCATTTGCTAATTGTCAAGCTATGATATCATGTATAGGGATTAGCATGTTTTAGGAAAATAATCGTTATTTGTTCTGCAATTTGTTGAGGGTTTTTGAGAAAATAAAGGAGAACTTTTCTGTTAATATATGCTTTCCCAAGCACACACATGTCCATCATTTTGACTAGTTCGGAATCTAACAAGTATTTGGTTTTAGGAATTGGTTGTGATGCAAAGGTTGCTTTGGACATTCATAATCTGCGTGAAGAGAATCCAGATAAGTTTTATAACCAGGTATTTGATGTCTAATTGGAACTGAATTTTTAAATTGATTGTCTAGTTCTAGTTGTGTATTAATAGGAGGCTAGTTGTGTGGTATAAAATTATTATCCTTATTGTTATTATTATTGTTTTTCTTGGATGATTTTTCCATATAAGATTGCTTTCATTAGTTAGTTGGGATTTAGTTACATTAGATTAGTTTTGGCTTAATTTTAAATTCCAGTATTGGGACATTAAGAAGTTCTGTTCTGTTGTGCTGCTCTGGGGAAGTATTAAGAAATATATGCTGTTAAATATAGAAAAGGAAGCATATATTGATGATATTGTTTTTGAGTATTACTATCGTAGTTATTATTTATCACACACACCAATATTTTAGTTTATACATTGCATATGATAAATGTTTATTTTTATTTAATAATTGAAATTTATTGGGAAAAACTATTTATTTATATATAATTAATAATTTAAATAGTGATCTATTTTTTGAACTATTCACAATTTTTTAAAATATTATTAAAATTCATTTTGGAGATAGAGAAGAAAGAGATTGCAAAGAGTTATCAAAGTTGTGTACTATAATGTATAATATAAGAGTAGATTATTCCCTTCAATAACTTTGAATAAAGTGGTTGACGCCCTCGTTTGTTTGGTACAGATCAAATTCAGCATAATTATTGTGGTAGTATGACATGTGACACTTGTTTATCTCTTTGTGACTTGGACTTTAAATTTTGAGCCCAAATTAAACATGGTTCTTTTAGCTTGATCCTATAATGGTTCAATCATGCTTTTGGAAAAAACAAACCCACTAAAAGCCTAAAATACTTCCCTTGGTCTTGTGCTTCATAGTTTACAACTCGCATCAAGTTAACCTGTTTTCCCACCTCTACTCTTTAAGGAACTCTTACAAACTTTACCCAGTTGCTATACTGGGTTTAATCTAATGACATTTTGTTGAGGTGTCAAGTAGTGTTTGTCATTAGTTATCTGCTATTCTGAGACCCAATAGAGAGAATTAATATCTTCTTATTTGTCTTTTAATAATAATAGTTAAATATAGATAATGTCTCATTTAGGTAGGTTTTAGAATGGAGTTTGTTAGGAGTTTGTTTGAGTGTACGTGTTTGTTATAAATGTATTGTATCCCTCTATCAATATCAATGAAGAATCAGAATTGTTAATTTTACCTTTTAGTTGTAGAATTTGGAGTTGTGATATAATAGTTATCCTTCTCATTATCAGTGTTCTTGATCTGATTGACACCCTTTATATGTGATGAAATGATATTTCCTTTCGAAAAATTATGTGAACTGGTAATTAGTTGACTTTTATCATTTAGAACCTTATAGTTGAAGTTTATATTAGTATTATCCACTGCGTTATTTCAGTTATCTTAACATGCTTACATTGATCTTATGCAATAGAAGTTCTAGATGAAATGCTGAAATTACTCTTACGTGCAGTTTATGAATAAAGTTCTATATGCAAGAGAGGGTGCAAAAAGCATTATGGATAGGACATATGCAGATTTACCTTGGCAGATTCGTGTTGAGGTGGATGGAGTTGAAATTGAGGTCCCTGAGGTGAGTTTGTTAGGTATGAATAAACTTTATAGGGATCATATCACTCTTTCTGGTTAAATTGCTTGGATTTGATTTTTTTTTTTGTTTAATTATTCTGTACATCCTTGAGATATTTGCAAATTTTTAAATAGGTCTCTAAACTAAAGAAGTAGGTTCTTCGGATTACTTTTTGGCAGCTTGAAATAGCCACAAAATGACAGTTTGTGGTGGTTATAGAAATCTTAAGAACTCTATTAAAAAAAATTGCATGATCAAGGACCAAACTCAGAAAAAAACACAAAATTTAGGTATCTATTTGAAAACTCACAAGTAATTCAATGAACTAGTGATGAGGTCCTCCTCAAGATATGAATGATTCACCCTTTGAAGAAGCTCTTCTAGATACGATCGTGAACTAAAATTATCAAACTCTCAAGAGTCAAGATACTTAAAAAATCTCACAACTCTAATTTTCATTTATCTAAAATTTATAGAATACAATGGAGGAACTTTTTTTTAAAAGGACAAGATATTTAATAAGTTTTCTAAGGTGTGAAAAGAGAAACAAAACAAACCAACCAAGTTGAATGAACCATGGTGGCATGAAATAATGGGGTAATTAGGGGCATGAACCAACACTATATGATTGTGGTTGGAATTAGTTTATGAAACTATGACACTTAATCTCCTTGTTCTAGACTCTTCCAGCATATTTCAAAACAAAGCTTCTCATTCTCCTAAGAGAATTTAAAAGCATCATCTATTTTTGTGTAGATTATAAAATGAGTCATTTGTTAAAACCTATCAATCACTATAAAAATAAGTTCATTGTCATTCCTTGCTCACCAAACACAATGCACTGAAATGTCAGGCCAAGGAATGTTTGGAATAGGAAAAGGTGTGTCTAAACCGTGAGGCACTAATTTAGACTTGGGCATTTTACATATGCTTGTCATTTATTTGAATTATCAAGTTGGCCTCTCTTGGTTGAAGAGGAGGAGGGGATCTCTTTGAAGAGATTGCTACAAAACAAAAATTATGTTTGGGGTTGGAGTAAAATCCTCATCACTCCTCTTAATTTTTGAAAATTAAATGTTTAGGTTTTCATTCTAATTTTGTTTAAGGGTTAGGTTCACTTTTTTTCACTCAAAAAAGGTGTAAAAGAAATAGATAAGCTTTTTTCTCGATATCAAATCAAGAAAGCACATCTTCAAGTGAAAGAGAAGCAAATCAACAACATTTATGAAATTTTTTAAAAGATGACAACTTTGAAGACAAAACTTAATGGAGTTTTAAAGACAAACTGAAAAGGCTAAAAGGAAGAAAAAGGTTAAACCAGATAGATTAAGATGTTGGCAAACTAACACAAGGCAAAACTAAACATAAAAACTCAAAAGGGTATCCTAAACAATTAGAATTACCACAAAAGGCGAGCTAAGACTACTCAAAAAAATTAAAAAAAGTAATCAAGTTATCAAAAGACAATTCAATTTTTTTAATGATCTAATTCGCGAAGTCCAATGATTGCATCTTTGTGTCCAAGATTTTATGGGTAAGGGATCTTTGAAACTTTTGTTTCCCAAACATTAAACCACTTTTTGTTTTATTTTCTTTTTCCTTTTTTTTACCATACAATTTAATTCCTTTTGATCACTTCTGAAATTTTTTGAAAACCTTCACTAAACTGAGTTAAATTGAATTTTCAATGTACGAATTGACTGCACTTGAACTGAATGTAATGATTTTAAGCTCCAAATCAATTTCAATAAAAACAGACCTTCGAAAATAAGAGCAAGGCACTGAATTATAAAAATGTTGGTTTTCAATTGATTCAGGATGCAGAAGGCGTGCTTGTTGCAAATATTGGGAGTTACATGGGAGGTGTAGACTTGTGGCAAAATGAGGATGACAATTATGATAATTTTGATCAACAATCCATGCATGATAAGGTACTTGAAGTTGTAAGCATATCGGGAACATGGCACCTGGGAAAGCTTCAGGTAAAATACATTCTGGATTCCATACTAGTGATACATGAATTTAGTATGTACATGATGATATTAAAGGGTCTACTACTTGAGATTTTTACATTAATTTAAAGAATATGCTGGTGATCCTTTTTTCTTCTTGAATTAAATAAAAAACACAAACGGAAGTGATAAAATAACTAACGCATAAAAGTGCTCTCTTTCTTTTTGTTGTTTTTAAATCATGTTTTGCGTGGAGGTGGAACTGCTTCTCATTTGTATCAAGTCTGTGAATGTTACCTTTGCTTAATTCAGTATCATGTTCTATTTTAGCTCTTTTTGATAATTCATTTGAACCATAGGATTAAGACATGATTTATTTGTCTAAACTCTAGGGACTTATTTGACCTATGAAATCATGAAAGCTCAAATTCTCTGACAATGACTTTGTCAAAACAGGTAGGGCTCTCCCGCGCTCGAAGACTTGCACAAGGACAGTCAATTAAGATACAATTGTTTGCCATGTTTCCTGTTCAAATTGATGGAGAGCCTTGGTTTCAGCAACCCTGCACAATTACCATAAGCCATCATGGCCAGGTTATCATTCTAAAACTCCTGCACTGTTCATTACAGGCAGCATCAACTCCTTCTTGCAGTGCAGTTTGGTATCCTTGTACTGTTTGTATAATAACTGAATTTCAGCATGTTTTGCAAACCTGTACAAACTGGCAATAATCTGCTTACCCGGTTTTAATAATTTCTGGTAAGAAAATGGCCAATATCACTGAAATTAACAACTTTTCTATATGGAAATGATTGATACTTCTAAGAAAAAATAATACGACAACATATATTTTTGTCTCATTTAAAGTAGGTTCTCTTTATGATTTTTTTATCCTTTTATATTATTGATTTATGACTGTAGCACCAATCAAATGCGTCAACATCTGTTGGCTTATTCTCCTTTTTTGTGGTTGTTCAGGCTTTCATGTTGAAGAGGGTGGCTGAGGAACCTCTTGGCCCTGCATCTGCAATAATTGCTGAAGTACTGGAGAATGCTGAAACACATAATGTAATTAATGCTTCACAAAAGAGAGCTCTTCTTCATGAAATGGCACTGAGGCTGTCCTAGAAATATTCTCCACCCTGTGAAAGTGATTAGAGATTTTTGTACTTCTTTTGAAATATATTTTACTCACCATGTGTATTACTTTTCCTTTTTTAATCTTTTGTCTAAACTTCCTGCTACTTCTGAAGCAGGCTTGTGTATTATGAATCTTTACACGAAAGAAAGAATGAAATCAGCTATATGCAGTTATATTTACCAATTACCATGCCCCCATACAGCAAGCAGCTTACATTTGGTATGTTCACTACTTTATGTGCTATATACATTGTTAGAGGATGCTATCTTAGATTTTATTCAAGAACATAGTAAATGGTTGCGACTTAGAAGGAGTGTTTTAAGCACGGTTGCGCCTCTTATTTAATTGTTCTTCAGACCGCGCCTCTTATTTAATTGTTCTTCAGACCGTAAATCGAAGACTTCGCTCACCGGAGTTGTTAGTGTTACCTTTGCATAACCAAAACGAATGACTCTTTTCAAAATGCTTTCGAGGGACGGTTTATCCCCTCGACACTTTCGTGCTTCTTTCCAAGTAGACCTTTAACTTTAAACCACAGGCGTGTTACGAAACTTTTCTCTCTTGGTCCTCGTGTGCATGCTCGCTTGTCTGGTACTTTTGGACTGGAAATTCTTCTTGGTGTTTTTGTGTTTTGTTTGTAGATGCGCTTCAGGTGGCGTCGATAGAAGGGGGAATTTATGTGGAAGACGTATGATGGAGAGGAGGCGTTAGAGCCCTGAATGGCCTTGTTCAGTTTGTGTGCCATCTCTTGGTATGTTGGTGAAGATGCTTTTGAGGTTTGAATGGCCTTGTTGAGTTGTAAAGTCATCTGTTTGAACTCAAACGAGTCGTATAGGTTACTGCCATTGTACTCGATGTTGAGTCTCCTTGTAGGAGTAGTCTCTGCTTCCTCTTTCTCTAGATTTTCCATGCAAGAGGAACAATGGCTTAAGTAAGTTTACACAGCCACCTACCTCAACTTAAACATTCACACCTAACTGCACTTCCATTTTTCACTGTATTCTTTGATTAAAAACTCAAAATGTTTACTGTTCAAGAAAGTGGAAGTTAGTTGCCTTGCCTTGAAAGTAACGTACTCAAAATACGTTACTAGCAATGTGATTGCATTGCTTTCTACGTTTTTCTCATGCCCTTGATTTATATCGAAGCAACTAGGTTTATGAAAGTTCAGTGACTTCTCCTATGTAACGACTGACAACAGTTTGAAAGCTCGGAGACATTTCAAGCATTTTTCGCAGGTGACATGGACGTGGCTCTGTACATCTCAGTAAGGCACTTTAGAGAAATTCAGCACATTCTATTGAGTTAATGGCTATTGTTTTGAAAAAGAAAACGACAAAGAAATGATAGTTATAAATGAATATCTTAGATTTGTGATTATTCATTAGTGGATTGCATTGCTGTTGAGGAAAGGAGTAAGAATATTAAGTACTGTCTTAATGATCAACATATAGAATTAGTGTCATTGAGCACACACTTTGGACAGTCTTAACAAAGAGGCAACCTCCATGATTTTTTCTTACACTCCCATGATTTCTTCCTGCATTCCTATAGTTTCAAAAATTCTGAAAATATTCGTTCTTAAATGTATAATCCGAAATATAACAACAATCTAAAATGCAAATTTTGTATTCTTTATTGTACATTTTGGAAATGTATCTTTGTATTCTTTATTGTACATTTTGGAAATGTGTTCCAGATTGTCCAATCTTAAATACAAAAAATCATAAATTTTAACTTCTCTAGTCTATTCTATGATCTGGGAAGTCAAACGTTTAATAAAAAATATGAAAGAGTAATTTGGGTATGTTTTAAAGTATGGAGTGTGGAAGAAAGGCATGAAGGTGGAGGAAGAAATCACCATATCATAAAGCACAGTTTGGACAGTCTTAAGGCCTAATTTTCTGAAGAGAACATCCAAGTTCAGGGTGTTTCTTCCTGCAACTCCACAATTTCCTATTCCCATGTCAGGTGAAAAACTATTTAAGAAAAATCCATTCTTGTTGTATTTAATTTATTAATATATTTTTGTGTCTCTTTAGATTCTTATATCTTTGCTAAAGTTCAACTTGCAATTATTTTACTTTTTTTTATTTGTTTAAGTTTTAAATGATTTTTTCTATTTTTATTGTTGGACCACATACCACTTCATTACCTGGTAATATAAGTGAACTTAACACGAATAAGACAAAATTATGGTTAATTTAATAATAAAGTTTATATGGTCCCGTTAATTGCAGTCCAAAATGGATCAATCAGGTTGATAAAATATATATTATAGAATTTAAAATATGATTTTATAATTAAATATAATATCCTCATAAAAAAATAACTTTTTATGCATTAAAAAAATATTTGAATTACATATTCATATACAGAGTTTCATATAATTAAATAATAAATATTAAATTATTATTAATTTCCACAATATCTAGATAAATATTAAATTTTAAAAATATATTTTTAATTTATAAATAGTAATTCATAATAAACTTAAAGTTTTCTAACTTAATTTAAGTATATGTTTAAACATGGAAATAGTTATGTCTTAATTTCATCATTTATTTTCAAAAGAAATAAAAAATGAACACTTACCCGGACAATTTAATTGAAATAAAGTACAAAACTTCTCACTCATGTATAATAAAAGAAAACCGTATGTTCAAAATTATTCCTACCACTACAATATGAAGTATATTATAAAGTTGATTCTCATATAGAAGATGAGTATTAATGTCATCACATGGTTTTCCTGAAAAATTAAGTGTTAAGAGTGAGTCTCACCTTCATCATTAAACTAAAACATTAAAACAATTATCAAACCTCATTCATTCAATTTAGAATGAAATATATAATCCTCATCACTAAGCTCAAACATTAAAATAATGATCAAACCTAACATTCAATTTGGAATAAAATATGTAATCCTCATCACTAAACTTAAGCATACAAACAATTAACAAACTTCATCCATTCAATTTGGAATAAAATATACCATTGATGAAAGAACTTCATAAACTCATGAATCATGTTATAATTTCATATCTAGTGACATACATGCTAAGAAAAATTATTATTGCAAATATCAAACAATAATAATGAAATTCTCTTAATAAAAAAATTTCACAAAGTCAGATGTATTCATAATTTTCTATAAATTTTAATTAAATTTATTATTAATTTTTAATCATTTTTTTTATAAATTCTCTTATGTTAGGCATCACACATCACTATGAAACTTGACATCTCAGCTAGACGGACATCTCAAGTAACAACAATCATCTGTCACACATAAAAAAAGAGTATATTATCAAAAGAAAAGAAAGAAAGGAAATACAAGAAAATATGAGAAGATTAAACCAAAACTCATATATTAACAAAAACGATACATAAATAATCTATACATATTAATAAAGAACTTTAAGAAAAGACTAGATGAAAACCTATTATACCAATAAAAATACTCTTTATAAATAAAACCTAAATTAACAAACTTATCCTTATATGTATTCCTGTATTCCTTTCACGAAAATATAAATTCCATAACATGCTACCAACATATGTCTCAGGTCATCAAAATCTTGTACAAGTATGGACAGCACTCATTAGTCATTACACACTTTGATACAATATGTGCAAGTAACAGTCCCTTTAATTAAATTAAAGACATAATCAAGAGTTGTTTGGAAAATGAATGGTAGATCATGGGATTTTAATTTCGTGATCAGTTGTAACAATTCATTAAGTCCAAAATATACAATTCACATCAATCATGTATCTCAAATTTAAGTCATTAAGTTAAGATTTTCAATTCTCATACATTTTTCATTGAATTTATAGTTAAACATAAAATATAGCTTTGCTAAAAATATTCAAATTAAAAATAGAACAATATAAAGAAACATAACAAAACAAGATACTTAAAAAAATTACTCATAAGAATTTTTTATATTAAAATTTGAAAATTTATTTTATTTATAATTTCTTTTACAAAAGTCTATTTTAGGTAATTCTTGAACCTAATCCTAAACTTTCATATCCTAGGAAATCATTTTTGAACCCAAAATTTTCAAATAAGCTTCGCAAAAACACAAAGCAAAATAAGAATTTTTCAAAATAAATTTACCAGATAAAGAATTTGAGTTGGAGTAAACTCCCCTTGCATCTATGAAGCTTTAACTACTATAATCTTAGAGTAGAAAGGCTTAAACACAAATTTTCTCTTAATCAGATTGACTAGAAAAGAGCTTAATAAAATATTTTAAAAAAAATACAAGTTAAACTATAATAAATAACCTTAATTTGAAGTTAATAATTACTATGATTCAAGTAGCTAAGTATTTACAGGCAAAATGGGTGCACATAAGGCAAAATTGAAATCTAAGTAAAAGTAAAAACAAATTTATTCAACCAGTTCCAATTGGATGGCTGAGTCTCCCATGAAAAAGGAAAATAAGAACAAATTGATTCCATACAGTATTCCATTAAAATTGTCAAATCTATGGATACTAAATGGTATAAACAAATTTCTCCTTCGGCTTGCTTTATGTTCCACTTAAATTCACAAACCTTGGCCTATTTGTTTTTTACTACTTGTCACATCCATTTAATTGGCCCAAAGAATTTGGTGAATTTATTTTATAATTTATAACAAAATATTTATGTAATATTATTATTTTTATTACTTTTAGCGTAAATTTATTTTAGTAAAATATTTAAGCGTTAAATATATTTTTCATCTCTGTATTATTATGCAAAATTAGTTTTCGTCCTTAGTCGAAAACTATAGATTTCATGAGTTTTTACAATATGAAAACTATTTGAACAAGTAATTGATCGTGGATGACATTACTTTTTTCTGATATAACAAATAAATTTTCGGCGTGATTTATATTGTAATATTATAACATTCATATTAGCTATCAATGATTGTTGACAAACAAACTAAAAGTTTGAAGTATATTATAATATTATAACATCTACTTCAGGGTGTGTTTGCTTCCAAGTGGGAGGAGGGAGAGAGGAGGAGGGAGGGGGTGTTTTTTGTGTTTGTTTCCATGGTTTTGAGAGTGGGGGAGAGGATGGGGGAGAGGGTGGAGGGTTTTTTTCATTCTTCACAAAATGAAGAGATTTGTGGGGATTTAGTAGGATTAATGCATTTTACCAAAATACCCTTGTGCATGCATTTTATTTTAATATATAAAATTAAATATTACATAAATTTATTTATTATTTATAATTTCAAAAATATTTAATTAT
>Ga0123342_1000961_pt1 | contig 48185 bp, 30 predicted proteins | sample Turbeawhitnodule_FD_89960 | JGI IMG/M metagenome (GOLD analysis project Ga0123342, IMG submission 89960) | Root nodule microbial communities of legume samples collected from Mexico - Turtle bean Mexico white nodule | ecosystem: Host-associated > Plants > Roots > Nodule | place: Mexico: Nepantla...
CCCCACCCCCTTTTCTAGTTTAAAGCCATACATTCTAACAATCAAGAGCTTGGTACTTGAAAAATACTCAAGTTTGATCCTAAAATCTTTTTTCAATGGCTGAAAAACTACCTTTTGGAGAGGGTGCTTCAATCAACAGACCACCTCTTTTCTGTGGTTTGAATTATCAATTCTGGAAAGTTAGAACGGAAATCTTTGTTGAATATCTTGACAAAGGAATTTGTGATGCAATTGAAAATGGCCCCTTTATCCCAAAATTTGAAAAAGATGGATCTTTCATTAAAAAAACCTTGGTCTCAATGGACTGATTCTGAAAACAAGAAGACCCAAATTTGATTGTATTGCTAAGAACATCATAACATATTGAATTGGTATATATATATATATATATATATCACTTCAAATACTTTGTTTATATTATGATTTTTGTTATTGAAAAAAAATGAGTTGGATAAATAATTTAGCTAAATACTTATTTATTACAATAATTTGTATAATGATCTCTATCAACAAAAAGTATTTCAATTCATCTCAAAACAAATTAAAAGAAAACATCTTACAATAACACTACCGCAAATAGGGATGGAAAATTTATGGGTAAACATTATCAATGATTTTTTTTTTTTGTATAGAAAAAGACTCTTTAAGTAACTTTACCTTATTGATTCCTTTAGATATGCAGCCAATCAGAATGAGATCAAAAGGCAATGCATGAACGTCATAATCCGCAAAAATTATATCTGCCTGTTTTGTGAATTATATATATTTGTTTTTAAATGAAATGATTACCATGCCTTGGGGTAGGAACAAAATATATGATCCTTTAAATAAATGGACCACTCTAAGAGGGCTAATTTGAGGTACTTTTGATCCTCCTCAAAGTAGATGAGACAACTTTGTTAGTGAGGCCCCAATCAATAAAAGGAAAAGGGAAAAAGGCAAAAATAATTTTGACCCATAATCACCGTTTGAAAGGAAAAATATATATATATTTTCGTATATATAACAATATATAAAAAATTAAAAACTCATTTATCTAAATATATACTAAGCAAAAGGAAAGACACAAATAAAATTCCTTCTTTTGAAGTGTACCCTAGAGAACTAAAGTTTCTTTTTCTTTCCATTTTTTTTAATTTCTCAATTATCATTATCCAAATGACATATGCTTGGTTGCTTAGATCGTTTTCTTTTCTCTTTGATGCTTGGCGATTCTCCAAGTTGTGGGTATAGGGTATTTTTTTGTTTGGGGAATATGGAGAAAAAACTTGAAGCAGAAGTAAGAGACCATGCTTCGACAAAACACACACACAAACAGTTATCAGCATATGTGTGTGAGAAAGATTTTTGGGAGGTTCCTTTTCCTTTTTTCTTTTTTCTCAAGGTGAGGAGTGATTAAAGGTTGCGTTTGACGTTCATGCCCATCGAATCAGATTGGTATAAATCTTTTTTTTTTATTCGTTTATTTATTTGGGACAGGGGTGTGATCAATTAGGTCTATGATGAGATCCTACTTGAGAGAAACAAACTAAAGTTAAAGAAAGCCGCAGGCAAGGACACTCATTAGCACAACCCACACGAACAACCTTTGAAAGGTACTTCCAAACTGGAAAAGCATCATAGGATCATCAACATCCTTATTCTTATGTCCATTGCTGTTTCAGCTTCACAGTAAAATCATAAACTGTCACAACTTTAAAAACAAAAACAAAAAACTAATCAAATTCCAAAGAGTTATTAAGTGAGAATGTCACTGCATTATCTGTCTCTATCTTCATACAGCTTGTTCGTTTCCCACCTCATTCAACTTTAATTCTGAACGACATGTGTACATCACATATGTGTCAATTGCCTCAGCTGAAAATAAGGTTATTACATGAAAGTTCAGACCAGTTCAGATCAGATGGCATCGTTATTAATGCTTAGCAAAACTTCTACCAAGTTATTTAGAATTTCCCTTCCTCTTTCATCTGAGTTATTGTTTGTGCTAAGACTCAAACGGAAAAAGAAATTATTGCTGGAGAATTCTCATTATGCAAAGGCTTCTTCTATTCAGTATCTTTTTACAAAATGATTCACTGTTATGTTTTCTTTTAACAACAATATATCATTCGGTTAATATAAACTTTCATGTTACATTATTCATTAAGTATTCAGCTCCTCAACTCTTTTTTCTTTCTTTTTTGTCTAATCAAAATTCGTCACCCAAGAGAATTTAATTAGTCTAACATATAAAATGACAAACACGTTCTTCATGAAAAATATGTGTGAAAATATTTGTCAGATAATTCTTCGTATCTATTATATTTTACAGTGACCAGTACGGAAATTAAAGACTACTTTGATATATTGGGGTGTGTGGTGGCGATGGACACTTAATTAATTAAAAGAAAGTGTGATTATGATTAAGGCTTTGGATATGATCGAGTTTTGACTGATTAAAAAATTGCATTGATTTGTTGGATGGATGCTCTGGTTTGGTGGGGTAAGTCACATTCTTAAAAAACTGAATATGTTACCCCTTGGAGGGGCCATGCATGCATATTATTCATGATATCTTTCTCAGAAATACAAGAAGAAAATTTAAAGGGGAAACTTTTCCTTTCAAAAAGAGAACTTTCACCAGCTTCCGAGAAGGATCCTATCCTTTGATGTTCATCTGAAACGAAAAAAAATGAAAAGAGGAACAAATTAAAAGACAAAAGGTTACCGTCGCACTGTAGCATGCACAAAAAAAAGTCTCTTTTCTTTTGTAATTTACATAGGTAATATTAGAAGTTACTCCACCATCTCAGGTCGTCATCATAGGCTGAAGTTGAGGATAAAAATAAAAAGAGAACAAAATATCATGCAGATGGTAACACTAGTTTACTTTTAAAAAATACTATATATAACTTTTTTAATATTCTTCTATTGTTGTAAACAAACTATTAAATAACTTAATTCACCTCAAATTTAACAACTTATTATTTATGTTTATTTAATACTTTTGTTTTAATCAGTAAAGAATAAATTTAAATTACTATCTAATTAATTAAAATCTTAATAACTAAAACTTTGTAACTAATTAGATATTAATTTAGAAAACACTAATTTAGATATTAATAATTTTTTAAATCTTTAAAATAATATTTAATTTAGTTTTTATTATATCAGTTAATTATTTTTTATTTCTAGAATTAATTTTTATTTAATGATTTTTTAATAGTTAAAACTTACTCTGATTAAAATATTAATCAATTAGAAATAGCATCACCTAGCCATTGTCTCACTAGCACTTTCTAATAAAAAAAGAATGTTAATTAGTTTCCAAAAGTTAGAGAGAATTTCCAGGGAAAGAAATTAAAGAGATGATGAAATTTAAAAATGAATAACTAAATGTTTGAGTTTCTAATTTTTAAATTCAATATAACTTAAAATTTTAATTTTTATTACTTTTAAAAATTTCTCTAGTAAACAGAAAATTGAGTCTGAGCAAATATATTTTGGGTTGTTTGATTAATGTGCAATAATTTAAGGTTTCTTAATATGGATATTTCTATTTTGCAGGCTTTGAATTTAATCATGTTCATACTTCTATATCAGGAGTTATAATCAAAGGGTGTTTATGTCTAATTCTATCACTAATTTTGAAGGTTTGAAGTTTTTTTAAGTTGGTCTTCATTTTAAGGTTGCTCCTTGGATTGTTAAGGTAAACTTGTTTTTGCCTAGAGCATGCTATATTAAATGCAATACAAATAAGGTTGTTTGTGGTTGTTTAGGTTTTTGTTTCTTGTGGCAGTATATTTCGTGGTAGCTAATTAAGGTGAATTATTGGGGGATTTTATGAAAAATTGGTATTGCTATTGTTACTGAGGACGTCGTCGTGGTTGGACTATACTTTTGGTTTGAATGAAATTATCTACATTGCAAATCTTGATTTAAAAGAAAGAATTCATTTTAAGTTATTTAATTCCTTGTAAGTTTTTCTTTAGGAATAAAATTGGTTTACCTAAATTTATATTTAGTAGATTTTTATCATGAATTTTATTTTTTCTCATTAGTACTGTATTTCTTTATTTTCTTTTGATGGTATTGTGGTATATGAAATGATTAATGGATGTGATATATGAATTTTGTTGAAATCCTTTATTCCCTAGTGATACCTTTAATGGTAATCTTTCAATAGAAAAATTGTTATCGATGTCACATTCTACTATTATTTAATATTTATTTATTTATTATGAGTAAAAAAATAACAAATATTAAAAAAAACACTCAAAAATGTTCATTTTTTATTAAAAAAATCAAATAGATAATTCATAGGTGACTATAAAAACCGTATGGATTTGAATGTGTAGGGTTGGGCACTTTTTTGAGTTGTTTTAGTTTTTTAGGTATGTTTTAGGATGTAAAGTTTAAAAAAAAAAGCAGTTTTAGTGTTTCTGGCAGATGTCATTATCTGGTTGTTTGGATTGTTTAGTATAGAGTGTTATTTGTTTGGATTGTTTAGTATAGAGTGTCAGTGTTTTATTTTATTTTATTTATTTATTTTTAGAAAAAAAAATATCAAGTATAAACCAAAAAAAAAAAACTTAAAATGAAAGGAAAAGAAGTGAACATGAATTTTCAATGAATCTAATAATTATCGTTATATTCAGTAAACATTGAATAAAATTAATAGTTACATTGCTTTTATTATGTTCTATTTTTATTCTATTTTTATCTATTAGATTCTGGTAACTAAGCGAATTCGGAGTGTTAGTTAGTTTAGGTTATTATTGTTTACTTTTAATGAACTCTAACTAGTACTTCTATTGTTGTGACACAAAAATTCATATTCTAATATAGGTTCAATGGTCATATGTAAATAATTAGTTAACAAACGTCAACAGATGAGAGGAGAACAAAACCTTGAAAAAGTTTCCTTCTACAAGCCATAATCAAATTATGTAATTATTTGACAGCACGTCTAATTAAAATCTTAATTAATCATTAGTTGCTCCTTTTCTTATGCTAGTGTTCTTACGCTTACACGCACTTTCTGGTTTCATCTCACACTTATGGCATCATCTTTCTGTTTTAAAAAGACTATTATTTATTATTTTTTAATCGGTAAAAGAATAAATAATTATTTTAAAAAAATGGTTTAAGAGATACTTCAATCTTGTATAAAAAAAATATTTAAGGCTTACTGAATCTTTATTTTCCTTAAACATTAAAAAAAAACAGCCTTCTGCACACTTTTATGTAATATTGAGAAAATATTTTCTTACCGATTAAATAATGCACGTTGTTTCACTTTATTTATGTATCGATTTTGTGTTTCAATAATTTATATTGTTTAATTATATTCTTGAAAATGATATTAAAATGGAATTAGAAAAGGATAATATTGATTTAACATTTATTATGTATGGCAGAGCCATTGATGGAACGCACACAGAATCTCTGGTTCTGCTTATGCTTTATAAGAAAGCTTCCTTCTTCCTCACACCAGTCATTGAGTGCAACTTTTTTTCCTCCATACCCATACTTGAATGGGATAAACAGGTCAGGCATGTGTTACATCCATCATAGCCATTTCACATCCTTCAACATGCCATAGTAAAATTTATTACTCAGATGATTAAAGAGTCACACAAAAAGAAAATTCTGAGATATGAATTATAAGTGTATAGATTTCAATATTGGTAATGTTTTCATCTCATTTCTTCATTCTCTCAACTCCTCCTTTAAAATTTAATAGGAATCCTCTCTAGAAAGCAAAAATATACTCTTTTTTTCTATAATATATATAGAATACCTTCTAAAACTACTATGACATTTTTGTCAAAAAATTGTTCTTAAAATATTGATTTTTAATTTCTTCTAAAAGGACTAAGAAGTGTTTTATATTTAACTAAATCTTATAAAATCGGTTCATAAGATAAGGTTTGCATTTACTTATGTACTATTAAAAGACTTAAATATTATGAAAAGTTTTTATATCTAATTGATGTGTGATCTTCAACACATCCTCTTTATGTTGAAACTTATCAATTTGTGCGTGAAACTATATATATGGATAGTTCAATAGTGAATAATCTGATAAGTCAACAAATTTTTGCTAAGATAAACTTTAAAAAATTCTTATATCATATTAAAAATAGACTTTAAATATAAGTGAATCTTATAAAATCGAGTTATAAAATGAAATTTGTAATACTTTTATATAAAATTGGTAATACTATATACAATGAAATTTTTTTATATCTAATCGAAGATTCCAACAGAAAATATAATGATAAATTAAGATTTATTATGTAGTTCGAATTTAATCAATAAAATGTGAAGCTTTACTAAAATAATACTCAAGGTGGGTTTGTTACGCCAGTGTATACGGAAAAGGAAAGACAAATGCATATTGATTAGACATTTAAAATTCCTTCTTTTGATATGCTGGAGATATAAAAAGGGACAAGTTTGGTTCTGAGATTCACGTTTTCTCATCCTTTTCCGTTTGGGGAGAAGAAGTGCTTCCGTAAGTTAAACTAATTAATAGTAATTATCATTTCAATGTTTTAAAAGTCATATAATTATGTCATGTAAATAATATATTTTTCTAATGATTTTGAGTGTGTAAAATTAACACAAATGTTTTCCCTATTATATAAGATTGGGAAGGAAAGTTAAATATATCCCACATTTCTAATCACCAAAGTGTTACTAGTCCTAATGTAGTTTTTTAGCTTATCTTGTTTCTATTTTTTCTTTTCTCTAAAACGGAAAGAGGAGCCAAACGTACATTAAGAGAAAACCTTTTTAAAAATAATTAGCATTTTTATTTAAATGTTAAATGAAGACACGTTTTAAATTAGTAATGCTAGATTTCTATGATGTGAAAGGATTAAACATTTTTTTATTCGAATTGATCAATCTTTAAATTTTTCATTTTTATTCATTCATTTTTTTTATAAAAACATATTTTAAAGTAATATTTAGTTCATTTCACAATTTTCTTTTATCAGCAAATAATAAATAAAATGAAATGAAACTCTTCAGAAATACCTCAATCACAGAGAATCTCAAATTAAGTTTCTTAACACCCAACTAGTTGGGGATCCAACAGACATTACAACACATCAGTCATATTAACATACCATTAAGATACAAAAACACAACAAAATACAATTATATCAACCCTCCAAAGGAATCACATTCTCAAAACAAGACATAAAAGTCCAACAACTAAACAAAATCTTTGCTAACAAACAGAAGCAAGTCAAACATCCAAGAGGAAAAAACATCAAACCGACCCTACAAGGAGGATACTGAAGCCAAATAACCTGCACAAAACACACCACGACTTCCAAACCTGGACAAAACGTTAAACATGAATCACCAAACATCAATCTCTCAAATATCTCATTTAATATTAAGGTTCCAAACATCAATCTGAGTAAGAGAAATTAGCCAATCTTTCCTTTACCGTAACCCAAGACCAAAAACATCAAACCAACCCTGCGAGGAAGAAATAGAAGCCAAGAAACCTGCACATAACACACCATAACTTCCAAACTTGGACAAAACGTTAAACATGAATCACCAAACATCAATCTCTCAGATATCTCATGCAACATAAAGGTTCCAAACACCAATCCGAGTAAGAGAAATCAGTCAATCTTTCCTTTACCGTAACCCAAGACCAAGTATTCCTTTGTACCACAGTAAAAACCTCAACTAGATCAACTCGCTCATTCTTAAAAACAACCATATTCCTATGATTCCAAATTTCACCTATAATACCTACCCAAATCCCCCCCAACACCTAACAATAACATGTTTCAAACCTATAGGTTTAAACAGCTTAAAGTGCATTTGTGCATCACAATGTAATATCGAAGAAATCTTCAACCACTCGAGACACAGTCCCCAAATTCTCCAAGAGACCCTACACTAAAAAAAGAGATGACTTACAGTATCTTCTTCCACACCACATAGGGGACAACGGTCACACACCAGAGAATTATCATGTCTCAAGAGACTGTCCTTAGTGGCAATTGTATTAGATAACACCCTCCAAGCCGTAATTTTTGTCGAAGGTAAGGTCTTCAATTTCCAAAACTCCGCAAATAAGTCTCCATACACTACAGACTCCTCCCCCAAAAGACTATTATAAGTTGCCTTCACAAAGAAGATCGTAGATTCTACATCCCTCCAAAACCATTTATCGGTCATACCTTCACCATTTCTTAATAACCTCTTGTTATCCAACACCTGCGATAAAATTTCAACCTGATTAAATTCCCACACAAAGAGATCCCTTCTCTATCTCAACTTCCACGACCATCTATTATTACTTCAAACCCCAACTTGTGACAAAGTGCGACCAATATCTAAGGAGATCAAAAATAGCATAGGGAATTTTTGCGTTAAAGGAACATTGTTCACCCACTTATCCTCCCAAAACCTAATTTCTTCTTCATCTTCTACTTCCCACCAGCCTATGTCATCAAAATCATTACCCCACTCCTCTAGATTCCAAAATTTCCTAATGTCCCTCCACCACACAGACTCCTTATAGTTTTGAACTAGGACCTTAAGCCCCTCCACCCACCATACTTAGAATCTAGGATATCTTTCCATAAACTTCTCTTTTCAGACTTAAGTCTCCAAATCCATTTCCCCATAAGAAACAAGTTAAACTTTCTTATATCAATAACCCCTAAGTCACCTTTATCTTTCGACTCACAAACCTTGTCCCACACCACCTAGACAACTTTTCTATTCTTTGAGCCTCAATCCCATAAAAAACTCTTTTGTATCATTTTCACTTCCTTCACCATAATAGTTGGCATACAAAAGAAGGACATGTAAAATAGCGGTAAAGATGTAAGCACAGATTTGATAAGACATATTTTGTCAACCATAGAAAGGAATTTCCCTTTCCAAGAGCCCAACCTACTCCGTAACTTATTGAGCACCCCTTCCCAAAAAACACACCCCTTATGATTCCCTCCTACCATCACCCCCAAATAAGTAAAAGGTGTCTTCATAATATCTCAGTTAAGAATAGAAGAATAAAACATCGTTTGATTGACGTTCACACCCACTCCACCAACCTTGATCTTGAAATAGTTAACCTTAAGACTAGATGCAAGTTCAAAACACTTCAGAATTGCTTTTAAGGTCATGCCACTTTGAGTTGTGGTTTTACAAATAAATAGGGTGTATTTTGCATATTGCAACATACTCACATTTGCTCGCCTTTCCCCGACTTCAATACTCTCTACTAATATCTTCTCTTCCGATTATCAAACTACCCTTGCAAGCCCTTCAGCCGCAATGAGGAAGAGAAATAGTGTTAATTGGTCCCCTTGCCTTAAGCCCTTCTTTGGTTTGAACTCAATAGTTAGACTTCCATTTGCAAGCACAGATATCGAGGAAGATTCTAAGCAATTTTTTATCCATTCAATCCACTTTCCACGAAATCTCAATCTAATTGTCCCTTTTATCATAAACTAAATTATGCTAGATAGATAATAAAACCATTTTAGAGAGAACTTTTATTAAAACTAAAAAAAAAATAATTCAAACTCCTACGTTGAGTTATAACTTTAAAATACGTTAGTCATAAAAAATAATGGATATAATTTGAAACTAAATAGGAGGAAATTAATACTAAACATTATGCAATAATAAAATTCATTTACATTGGAAATATGCATGTATACTCTGGAAGTAAGGTAAGCATGAGGACGCACAATGGCGAACCAAACGGTAGTTATGGCTTTGGCCGTAAGTCACATAAACCTTCCAATAACCACACAATTTTTTCTTCTCAAACTTTCCATTTGGCTATGAGGAACAGGACATGTATAAGATATTCCAAAGATGGGAAAGGGTGAAAGAAGTATTCATATCACGTAGGCTTAACAAGTGGGAGAGAATATTTGGGTTCGTGAGGTTCTTTGAAGTGGAAAATGTGGGATGTTTGGAGAAGGAGCATGAAGCTATATGTAAACACTATGAGATATTGGAGATTTGTGCTCAAACCCACTAGAGTGGTTAGAAGGGATTCTAGGAACCTGCGTATGGAGGAATTGAGGGATACCAGAAAGTTGCGCTTGGATGTACCTGTCATGATCAGGAAGAAGAGAGGTAAGGAGGTATGGATGGAAAAGAAGGGGAAGAAATTCTTTGTTGATGTAGTAAGAGGTGCATGACAAGATAAGTGGAAGGGACCCATAATTACGACTCAACAACAAATCATGCCATGGATGCAGAATAATGTTATTGGCCAATTCATTGTAGATTTGGACTTTGAGCAGTTATGTGAAGAAGTTGTTAAAGGGGGTATTAATATAGTAAGAGTGTGGTATATGGGAGACAATCTAGCTCTGCTAACACCAAGATAAGGGGAGTGCATGGAGGATCTAATAAAGATCAATAAATAATGGTTTGAGAGCATTTTTTAGGATATTCAACCATGGTCTGATTCGCACGTTGTTGGTCACAAATTCGTTTGGGTAAGATGTTATGGCCTCTCGATATCTCTCTGGAACAAGGACTATTTTTCCAAAGTGGTAGGAGAAATGGCTACGTTAGTGTCTATTGATAAGTCCACTATGTCATTGGGAAACCTTGAGTATGCAAGATTACAAGTTCGTATTCTCAAGAATCACAATGCTAGATTGGCAAAGGGCATGCGGATAAATGGTCAAGTGTATAGCATATACATTAAAGAGGAGCACCTAAGTGGAAATGGAGGTTAGTACACGTGTGTCTATAATCAGTATGCTTCCTCTAATAGTGTTTCATCCACAGAATCCTTTGTACAAGGCACTGTATTTTCTGTGAATAATTGTGATGAGGAGGTCAGGCAAGGGGATGGGGAGAAATGTCGGTCAAAGGAGGAAGTGGAGGGAGGAGGGGAACACAAGAGGCAAACGTTAAGGGTGGAGTTATTTGAGAAATCTACTACGAAAGGTAGGGAGAGGCAGAGGAAAAAAGTTAAGTCTTTCACTAAGGAGGAAAAGAGTGGTCTGAAGGGCTTTGATGAATTTTCTTTTGTCAACCACTCTGTCCACATATGCAATTCTGCATGCACCAGCCCCTCTACACAGGTTACGTTGGCTAATCTAGTGGTAGCAGTAGAGGTTCTTAATAATTCTTTGTGTGAGGCCATTGTGGCCACAACCCAAAATGTGAAGAATGTGGCCCAATATGATGAGGGTTGGGAAAAAGTGCTAGCTCAATTGGACACGGGAGTTGCCCATCCAAGGAGTGTTAGAATATATGACCTTAAACAAAAGGGGGTGAATTGTTTATAAAAGATTTTTTTGCAAACTTTGAAGGTATAATGAACTCCAATGCAGAATCACATAGAAAGAAATCAAGGAAACAAAATTGTTTAAGTTGATTTCCAGAAAATCAACTGGTTGTTTTTGGGATTCAACCGGTTGATTTTATCAGCAGTGATTAAAACAACTTAAAAGCAGAATGTAAATGAGTTCAAGGCAAGAGAAAAGCACACAAGTAATTTATATTGGTTCACTCTTATCCCAAGAGCTACATCCAGTCCCCAGAAACCACTAAGTATCTACTATGCAATCAAAATCCATATTACAAACAACCACACCAAAGAAGTGACGTTGAACACCTCAACCCACACACTTCCTTTGGCACACAACACCACAGAATTCAGAACACCATTTAATTCTGCTTACACCACCAATATTCAGAAATACAAGAGATAAAGAAAGGATTACACCTGATCAATATAAAAAATGAAAGATTACAACAATCATATTCCACTTCTTTGTGAAAATCTAAAAGCTTGATGCAAATCTTGAAAACTCAAATATGTTTTCTCAATCTAAAAATGTATAACTGTTTCAATTTTTTTAGGAGCGTAAAAAAACCTTTATATACTCCAAAGGTTTGTTAAAAACATTTAAGGCAAGAGCCAAAACAGTTAGAAAACATTTAAAGCAGATTTACCAAACTTAACAGAAATTCTGTTATGGATTTTCAAAACACAATCGGTTGAATTTTTGAAACAACCGATTGAATTGGTTTGACAACAAAGTCAACCGAGTCAAACAGCTTCAAACCCTTTTCAAAAACCACTAAGTGTCAAACAACCAATTGAAACGATAAAACAACTATTTGTTTTTCCACTTCTTTATAAAACAATATTTTTAAAAAAGGTTTTGATTCAAATCAATTTTAGATTCAAACAAAGAGTGAATTACACTTTAATTTACCCATAACCCACCCACAAAAGCAGCAACTTCCGCCTTCCACCAAACACCATGGATTTGGAGACATCAAAGCACAAGATCATCCTTGATCAACAAGGAGGACCGTGAATTCAGGTGCGAGATCAACCCATGAAGGGACCAATTCATTATCCAGGGTAGGTTATAATTTAGCACCCATATCAGACGGGGATATTAATAATTGTAATTCCAGTTACTGAAAATCTGAGAACTTAGTGGAACCAATCAAATTGTGGGAGCTTGGTTAACAAATTGGGATTACATGTCATGGGAGTGACGAGGAGGTTATCAAGGAATTCCAACGTATGAAAGAGGGAGATACTAAGGTTATGAAGAGGTTTGAGGAGGGCAACAAAACCAGGTTCTTATGTCATGGGAGCCATGTTTTCTTCAAATGCAAAGTATCCTAGAGGGTTTGGTGTTTATGTTGTGAGTGGGTGGGTGGGTGAGAAAATAGCGTTACATTGTGATGCCAAACACCACTTTTTGCAGTTTAATCTTACTTGGGAAACTGAAACGGTGAATAGATCATGGGGGTGTATGTGGACTGTAGTGGTTGGGGAAATCTGGAAGCAAAGGAACCTAATCATTTTCAAGAATGGCAGGGTGGATAGCTCTGAGATCTTTTCTCTGGCCCAACTCAAGGCGTGGTCATGGCTATCTAGTAAGGAAAGCTTAGTTGATTTCTCTTATGCACAGTGGTGCATGGAGCCTAAGGAATGCTTGAAATCAATAAAAAAAGATAAGATAAGATTGGGAAGGGGATGGAGTATTTGAACCTTTAACAGGTACACTAGTAAGCTACATAAGGAAATTTAAGGCCTAGGATGTGGTAGTAATATCAGAGTAGTTTCAAGTTGTTTTGTTTGGGCTAAAGTTAATGCATTTTTCGATCTAGTGAGGATGGTGCTACTAACGGTTCACCTTGTCAAGGTGAAGGTGGTTGTCTTTTGCAGGTTAAAGAAGGTTAAAGGAATAGTTGTTGTCAATGGTGATTAAAGATTCAGGTTGTTGGAATTAGTTAGAAGGCAGAGTTGGCAAGATGATTGAATTAGTGAAAAGCCCCAAAATAGTGAAGAAGAAAAAGAAGCGAGAGGGAGCAAGCCAAGAAAAAAGAACAAACTTTGCAACTATGATAAACGAATGCTGGAATTCACAAATGGGAGGATATCAAAACTTTTTCTATTTTTATGTTCTAGGATTTATTTTTTGAATTGAAGTCACCAAAGGTTTTTTGTTGAATGTAATGCTAGAAAAGGAAGGAGGAAGTTGAGAATCTGGAATCGAAATGTAGACTAATACAGAGTTTTGCTCCTCTGGGGCAGCAAAAGTTTTGTTTCAAGAGTCTGATTATTAGATCTCGATCAACATTTGAATCTAGTGCAAAATCATGTAGAATCAGATGCAACAAGCAAGATAAGGCTGACACGGTTTTAGGAACCAGGTTAATATGTAAGTATGCAAGAGTTTGTTGCATAATTTTGTTATGAAATGATAGCTGGACTTGTGCAGTTGCCATAATGTTCTTAACCAATTTGGTAGCTTTTTTGTAATTATTGAATAGTTAGTTAGGTGGTGAGGTATTTAGGATTTGTAAAAGGGTTGGGACACCCCTGAAGTGTCCCTTTTAATTCATTTATTTTTTACTGAGAAAAAAAATGTGACACAAAAACCTGAAATATGAATGAAGTTGGGGATCATGAAAAGTAAAACTAAAATAAGATAACAACTAAGGAAACTTATGAGAGTTAGTGCATAACTCCTTTCACTGGATCACCTCTGGTTAATAAATAAAATAAATAAATTTGTTTTACGTGTTTCCAAGCAAAAAATAGCAATAGTAGGTAGCTACTTCAAAATGGTCATTGACAGTTGAACAAAAAATGGAGTTTGGATAAAATGAAGTAAGTGAATTGGAATATATATATTCAAACCCCAATTTTTCACTCTCATTATGAATATGTAAGAAAACATATATTTTTCAAAACAGTAGCCGATGTATACCCGTGAAATAAAAAACATAGAACAATTTAAGTTCCTATTATGTATGATTAAAAATATAGTCAAAATAATGCATATAAATGAAAATGTAACTCTAAGTCAATAAATAAACTAACTTGTAGGTTAAGTTTAAATTAAAATTATATATCATAAAGACGATTGTCCATTATTTTGAATTAGCGTTTGGGCTGAGAGTGAATTTTCATAAAACAAGGATTGGAGCAGCTGGTCTTGATAGATAATAACTAATGTTCTATGCTAAAATGCTTAATTGTGCACAGATGTCAATATCATTCAAATATTTAGGCATATCAGTTGGAGGAAACCCAAGAAAAAAGGAGTTTTCGAAAGAGGTTTTAGACAAAGTGAGGAGGAAATTATCCTTATGGAAATGCAAGAATCTGACCTTTACTAGAAGAGTATGTCTGATCAAATCAATTTTCACTGCAATCCCACTGTACTTATCACTATTAAAGATTCCAGTATCGATATACAAAGACTTGAAGAGTTTGCAAAGGAAGTTTTTGTGGGGGTGAGGGAGTGATAAAAGAAAAATAATGTGGATAAAATGGGAATCCTTATGTAAATCTAAGAAAGAAGAGGGTTTGGGGATAAAAGATATAAGAAAGTTCAATAAAACCCTATTAGCAAAATGGATGTGGAAGTTAAAAATGGAAAGTTCAAGAATTTGGAGAGAGGTACTTTTGTCAAAATATGTCCCTAATGAATGCAATACAAGAATTAAGAATAGAAGGACAATGTCATGGTGGTGGAGAGATTTGTGCAACGTATGTGAACAAGACTAAGAGGAAAGTTGGTTCAATAAACAGATATCCTAGAGAGTAGGGAGTGGAGAAAAAAATTTATTCTGAGAATATAAATGGTTAGGAAGCTATATTCTAAAACAGAAGTACCGGAGATTATACCTTATCTCAAATGACAAAGGGGAATGTATCAAGCAAGTTGGTAAATGGTCAAATGGGATATGGGAATGGAATTTGGATTGGAGACTGAATACTTTTGAATGGAAAGGGAACAAATGGTACAGTTAGTTTCAGCTCTGAATGTTGATAAGCCACAACAAGTAGCCCAGGATAAGGCAATATGGTTAGCTGAAGAGGGAGGAGTCTACTTTGTGAAATCAACTTATGAAGTTTTTTACCTTTCAATATCGTTGGCATATAACCTAGCCCTGGAAATCATATGGTAAATAAAAGTTACTTGCTTAGAGAATCATACAAGGAAAAATCCCGACAAGGGATAATCTCATGAGAAGAGGTATCGCTATCCTTACATCCTTGTGCCTCTTATGCAATCAGGCAGAGCAAACCGTCCACCACCTGTTTGTGGAATGTAGGGTGGCATATTTGGTATGGTCGACGATATCCAAGTGGTTGGGAACACAAAAGGGGTATCACAATGATCTCGAGCAACACTTGATTGAGTTTTCTTAACAACAATTTAATGCAAAAAAATCGGCTGTGGAAAGACATATGGATAGCAATTTTATGGAGCATTTGGAACCAAAGAAATTGGGTGGTTTTTAAAGGAAGGAGAATGGATCCTGGTGAAATTCTTAGTCTAGAACAGCTACTAGCTTGGTCATGAATGAAGAGGAAGATAACAAGTTTTAATTTTGCATTTTCCAATTGGGTTCTTTACCCTCTAAACTGTTTGTGTTCTATAGGTTAGTAAGAACTTTTGTATGGCTCAAAAGCTTAAAATTTTTCATGTGTGGTTGTTTTACATAATTTTGTTTCTGTTGTTTATGTGGAGGTTGATAAGGTTAACTTTAAAAGAATTGACTTACCCCTTAGCCAAGGAAGGGGAAGGTTCTTGTCCTATTATTGCAGGCATATGATAGTTGAGGTTGTGTTACAAGATACTATGATCATTGGAGGAGGCTTTGGAGCAAAGGGATGTTGTTCGGGCTATGATTTGAGTAAACCAAGTTTGAATCATGCTGAGCAGAAGATTTTTGTCATGGGAGTAGAGGAGACTAAGAGGAAAAGAGTGTTGCAGCAAAGTGAAGATCTATTAGGTAGGTTTAAGCACAACAAGAATCTTGTTTGGTTATGTGGTTTATTATGCACAAATCTATTAAAAGGAATGAAAGAATTTGTTGAGGTGTAGCAAATTGGCGCAAAAGAAGTATTAGAGGAGTTGTTTAGATCGCTTTTGATGTTGTTTTACACATAAATGGATAGGCACTAGGAATGTTTAGATATGCTTTTAATTATATCTAGGTAGAGATAATACAAGGTAAATATAATTTATATAATCTGTTTGCAGCACTTGTCTTTGCTTAGATGATGTACCTTTGGTTTATAAAACTTATAACATATGGTACTTTTGTATAATGGTTGAAGCATCCATATAATGTTCAATTTTAATTAATTCTACCCTTTATTGAGTAAAAAAATGTATTATCTATTATCATATTCAATACAAGAAAAGTTGTAATTACCTGCCAAAAAAAGTGAAGGCCAAGTAATAGACATTATTAGTGTCCTCAAATCCTACATAATTGAGACACAAAATTAAATATTAATTATAGCGTGGACAAAGAGGTTTTAAACGGACACTAAAATCATAAAAAAAAAATAGTTGTGTCCTCCATAGTCCGCACTAATTCATTAGCAACATTTGGATTAATGTCAACTTAATGGGACACTAAACTCACTCTAAGTATCGTTTAGTGTTTCCCTTCTACTTTTTGTATGAACTTTTTGGAGAGACTAATATTATTATTTCTTGTAGTGATTATATATATAACTACTCACGTAAGGTTTAGTTATACAAATTTTAATATTGGAGGATTAAAATAATTCTAATATTACATGTTTGTCCTAACACTTTAAAAAATATTAAATAAAAATTAATTTTAAAATTAAAATAATTAATTATTATATTGAATAAATTTGATAATATTTTATAAATTAAAAAATTATTAATATCTAAAATAATTTTTATTGTTAATAAATAATTTTTAAAATTAATATTTAATTATTTACAAACTTTAAAATAATTAATAGTTAAAATTTTAATAATTAATTAAATATCAATTTAAAAATTAATTTATAACTTTTACTAATAATAAAAATTATGTTATATATTATTTTTTTAATTTTTAAAATAATATATAATTTTTATTTTTATTTTTAAATTTTTTTTTATTTAATTTTTTTTTAAGTAAAAGTATATCTCTTTTAGCGGAAATTTATTGACCAAAAAGATATGAGTTGGATGAAGTCAGCCTCTCCAAGAAAGTTGTCTCTGTAAGAGAAACCAGGACCATTGGATTGTTATGTAACGATTAATGAAGGGCTGTGATACTTCAGAATGATGACAGAAGAAAAAATTGGTGCAGAGGATCCGAGGGAGGAGATATTGCCCGAAACGTCTCTTTGATTTCTTTGATCCAGGTTTCTAAGTTTTTGCATATAATCCTGTGAATTGCAGGTTTTTGAGAGGGTTGAAATTTGGACCTGCCAGCCATATGTATTAATTATGGTGGCGGTTCCCCTTTCTTATTCTGTTTGTAATCTCATATACTCTCAAATTTATTTTATTTCTTATGACAGATCTAATATTAATTATCATCTTGACTATAACTCTGGTCTCTTGATAGATCTTGAAACCCTATGTCCAAAAACACACAAATTTGCAGAGATCATGTGATCACCTTGTCACCTCAAAGAATATTGTCGGAAATCAATTATGGTAGTTCAGTCGGTGGGCCTCATGATCTTTATTTCAATGGATACATTTTCTTTATCTCAATGGAACGTTTACGGTGTGGATATATATATACAAGGCTTGAATTTCACCCCAATTAGTTTGATACTTGAAGTAATCACTGAACTAATAACCTAACTAAATAATTTTCTGAATGTGGTGACATAACCTAGGGTATAAGCTGTAATGGATGTGTTTGGTTGTTTAGTTTTTTGGTCTGTTCGGATTACCTCCTAGGTTGCCTTAGATTACTTATAATAGCTCCCTCCTTTACACCATTGCAATTGATTTGTTTCTTGGGATTTTAGCTACTTCAACAATGATGTCTTCTGAGGTGGAAAAATGGCAAAGATACAGGTCACAGATCATGCCAACCAGGCAATGTTAGGCACCATTATTATTTCAGCTTTCGACATTTTCAAGAGAATGCTTTAACTAATTAGATTTCAATTATATTTTCCCAATAGTCCATGTAAGAGGTTGACATAGCATACAATTGCATATATTACGCAATCTATAAAAACAATGTAATTGGGAAGAATTGCGTCATCTAATTATAGTAACTATCTCCCGTTCATGGTGCTTTGTCTTTGCTATTTTCAATTCCAATTTATTGAAGAACTTCCCAGTACCAATTGATTGTCAACGAGTGTTACTCATCAAACATCATTTAATTAGGTTTGGAAAAGGCTTTAACTAATTAATATTTGTTTTTCATTCAAAAAATGGGAGAATTAATAAATTTATTTGAACGAGTTAAAGCCGCCCCCCTCTTGAAATGACTAGAGAGAACAACGTGCAAACACATTGAACATCTTTAAACCCTTACAAATCAAATCTTCTTGGTGATTGTTGTGCATGTTATCTACTCTTTTTCATGATATTTTAGTTTTTGCAATATGCCGTCTTATCAAATAAAAAGTAGATCAATAAGTTCACTTTCATTGTCCATAAATAAATCAAATCTTCTTTTCATCAACAATTATTCTAATGAAATTACAGTGCTAGCTTCTGTACATATATATACTATGTATACACAGAAATGCAAGCATGAAATATACAGTAAGCAAATCTTCTCTGATTTGGTCCATGGATTAAGTCTTTCAATTGATCTTCCTGCAGACAAATAGAATAAAGGGCACAGTGTGAAGCTGACACAACGAGTCACTACAGGCAGTTGATTATGTCTGCATAATTTGATTTTCTTTTATCAGCATGTCTGCATAATGAAAACTTGGATATAGTATATACAGAGAAACATATAGCATAATGTGAATGTACGTATGGTTATTGTAGAGATTGATGAGATGAGAGAGCAGAAAGAACACATGGCTACTGGAGCCCACAAAAACATAGGATCATAAATAAGGGATCAAAATGAGGGTAGGCAACAACAAAGTGGTGCCACTGGGTGCTTCTCTCCTCTGGTTAAACCAATGGCCATAAGTCCTTCATTTCATTAAGTTTCTCTTAGTTGGCAAAAAGGACAATATCCCACAAGTCTTCCATCACTGAACCAGAGTTAATGTCTTTGCACATTAGTCAGCTATCAATTTCCTAATTATTAATGACCCATTTTCCATTTCTAGTATTTTCCTTCCCTCCTTCCCCCACTCGGTTGCCCCTTTTGAAGCAAACTATTGCCCCTCAAATAATAACTCTATACACACAATCATGAACCATCACTATGTAATAGTTTATCTTTCACTAGAGCCACCTAATAAACATGAATGTTTTTTTCTTTATGTGTTAACCTTTGTGTGTTATGATAAACAACCTCATTTTCTATATCCACTTTTGCAATCTCTCTTTATTATCTTTCTCTTCTTGGTTATTGCTTTTACTCGTACTTTTTTATCTCTTTCCTTTTCTCCATATACCCTTTAAGGATGTCAAACCATCTTTATCCTATCACAAATATTATTAATTCTGCTTTTCTATGTAAGAAAGTCACTGCAAAATTGAATAACTGGTGTAAAATTATATTCTCAAGTCTAACTTCGTGTTTTTAGAGATATAATGTTCTTGAAAGTGTCTTTGCTGCAAAATAAAAATGTCCATTCAGAAAACGCTCCCTTGTTTGTACTTTTTTTTGTGGGCAGTCCCTTGTTGTACTTGTAACATAAGATGCCCCGCTTCTGATAAAAAGCATTATGTGTTGTGTTTTATTGAGTTCAGAATTAGTTCATATATTTTACAGAGAGGTTTTCGACCGAATGTTTGTCCCACAAATGCGTATCATAAAGCATACTTTTTTTGTATGTGTATTCTTTAAAATAGATATGAGAAAATCATCTTTCATCGGAAAAACATAAAATGCAAACATGTCATAGTTTTCATTTATTTCTATCTTTAAAAATGAGAGAGTGAGAGAAAATATTCTTTTGTATGAAGTTTGAAGTATTCTATAATTGATCTGCAAAACAATGTTTTTCTTTTGTATCAGACTTTCATGAAAGAAATAACTAAGGAAAAGTATATATTGATATATACATGCCTCAAACTTATATGAAAATCATATAATGATATATAATCATAAACATTCTTAATTAATTAATACGTACAGATCACAGCTAACAGCTTTATTTTTCAACAAAGAAACGCATCTAATAATGATTGGTACGCGAAAGTAATATGTACGATACATGAGTGCATTTGGACACGAGAACCAAAATGTTCACTACGTAACCAATAAAAGAATATACATGTTTTAGCAGGTGCATTTCCTGACATATACTGTAGAGGCCAAAATCAAATATATAAGTGTAAAAGAATAGGATCTCCAACTATATAAAATTTAATTTGTAGGTAAAACTTTGGTAGCTAATTATATACAAATTTACAATCTAATTTATAATTTTTATTAATAATATAAACTATTTTAGATATCAATAAAATTTTTAATTTTTAAATTATTACTTAATTTAGTCAATATAGTAATTAATTATTTGTTGTTTTTAAAATTTGTTTGTAATGACTAGTTTAGATACTAAAAGCATTATTGGTATCGAAAGTAGTTTCTATTATTAATAAATAGTTTCTAAATTGGTATTTAATTAGTTATCAAAATTTTAGCTACCAACTTTAGAATCTAATTAGTTGGTAGCTACAACTTTTGTAACTAGTTAAATATTAATTTTAAAACTATCTATTGATAATATAAACTACTTTATATACTAATAATAGTAGCTACTTTATATACTAAAACTTTTTTAGTATCTAAAATAGTGTATAATTTAGTTAATACGGTGACTAGTTATTTTTAATGATTATGACTTTATTTTGTTTATGAAGATTACTTTTCATGGTTGTATTATTCTCTCTTTATCAAATCATGTAGATAAGATTGTAGAGTTAAAATTGTAACTGGAAAAACAATTTGAAATTAAAGATTTTGGTCCTCTTCATTATTTTCTGGGGATTGAAGTTGCGTATTTTCTAGATGTTATCTTCTCTCTCAATTTAAGTATATTGTCACTATTGTAGCGCAAAGTTGTCTTTCTAATACTTGAACATCGGATACTCTTATTGATATAAATGTGAAATATCTCTTTATCTTATGTAATATTGTTACTAATATAGTATATCTCACTATTACTCATTCTAATATATATTACTTATGTTGTGCATGTTTAAGTCAATTTGTTATTTATCCACTATAATGCATTGGGAAGTTGTTCATCATATTCTTAGATATCTTTAGATATATTTTTGGTTCTCAGTTTTTGCCTTCTTTTTCCCTCATCATCTTCTTTGGATTTGTGTGTTTGTTATAATGTTGATTGAAATGGTGACCTTACTTATCATCATAAGTCTACTAAGACTCTCGTATATTTTGGAAGATCAAGTAAACAAGATATGATTTCTCATTTTTCTATCGAAATTGAATATGGTGTCATGACTATAACATACTACTGAGATAGTTTGATTGGATTGACTTCTTTTTAACATGAGTGTTTATCTTTCTACCAGTTCATATGTATATGATAATAAGAGTTTATTCAAATTGTCCATAACTCAATTTTTCATAAACACATAAAGCATATTGAAATTAATGATCACTTTAATCGTCTTCATCTTTTCAACTATGTTGATGGTTGATTTATTTATAAAATCTCAATCTATTCAGCATTTTCCTTTTTCTCTAACAAACTCTCAACATTGCATACTAATACATTATGAGTTTGAGAGAGATGTTAGATAATACTAATTAATATGATTTAGTTATTGTCATTTTTATATATGTATATATTTTTTGTATATTGCATTTTCAGACTCGCTGAGTTATATAAAAAAACTTATTCCTCTTCTTTTTATGTGTCGCCATCCATAGTTTATAAAAGTTAATACATTTAGCGTTAAAAATGATATAAAATTATATTTTTTTCAATTAAAGTTTTGAAGATCTAAAAAATATTCCAAATTTTGTAGAGAATCGTTAAAAAATATAGAGAAATTAAAAATTGAAAAGATAATGTCCTAATATAGCATTGAAGGAAGGTGGGTATAAATAAACAAAGTGATGATGGGGGGGGTTTCTTTATTGAAGTGAGTGAATGGAGAGAGAGTGAGGGGGTTGAGTTGAGTTGAGAAGAAGTTAGCAAAGCAAAGGAAAGCAAAGCAAGAAGGATAAGAGAGGAAGTGGTACTTTGTCCAAAAGTGGTGTGCCGTATGTATGGGATGTTTTTCGTGTCATCGTTTAGGGAAAGCCAGGCTTCGTACCACATATGTAAGAAATAAAAAGAAAGAAAGAAAGAAAGAAATCCCTATAGTATCTATCTATCTATCTCTCTACCTTGTCTTTTTCTTTGAAATTTGAGCTTCTCCTAAATTTTCACCCCTAACAACATTTTCAGCACCATACATTACTTACCCATGCCTTCCCATCACCCCTCAACCAAATCTTCCTCCTCTTATTCCTCACTTCCTCACCCTTCTGTCGGCTGATTTTCAGATATCCCTCTTCACATCACCTTTCACATATCCAACACTTTCATTAGGTTAGTTACCAGTATTTATCAACAGGGTATAGACCTACACTACCTACCCACTTCCTCCTCTTCCCAATAAACTCATTAAAGTCATCTCTTCCCATCATTTCCATTTTATTTTACCTTTTCATTTTACCTTAAACATTCTTCATGCTTACAACACTAAACAAACAATACTTTATAGATTTAATATAATAAAGTTTTTTATGTTTATCTCAAACTTGTTTCAAGTATGATTTTACTGATAGATGGTGTAAATATGTATACCCCAAACCCTAGATGTTACAGTTGGTGTGAAATTAAAGTGGTATAATAAATGATGAAATTGTTGACAATTTGGTAGACTTTATTTTTGAAAATACATATCCTGAGTTTTGTTATATTGAAAGCATTGCAATAGGGGAGGAAGCAGTGGCACCTAGACGATATGATGATTATGCAGCAACAAAGTATGTGTACCATGGTACTCATATATACTGCATGTGCTTTATACAAGGATCTATTCCTTTTGCTAACAAGATATTGGTATGGTAGATACGATAACAGAGGTACAACAAACTTTGCTTGAATTTCTTACTTTGCTGCTCTGTCCAAAGCTCTGGGTTGTTGAGTGGATGCACCCCCTTTTTTCCCTGTCTTTTCTTTTGCTTTCACTTGTTCCGTAACTGAAGGTGTCTTTATCTCCCTCTTTTCCATACCATATCAATAGATCTTCGAGCACCAATCAAAACCTCTCCTTTTTTTGCCTTATGAGGGAAAGCAGATTTAACATAGATGCACACAGCTTTTGTAGTCCCAATTGAATGACTTCCACAAGTTTATGATATTTACTAGACATTAAACATTTTTGACATTGTAATCCCAACTCCCATTAATTTAAACTGACATTCTCTTTGGAAACCACAAGCTATGAGTAGTGCTTGTTCTTGCTGTTGATGTTTCAATCACCATCCGTGACATTAACTGATTTTCAGTGGCATGTCTAGGGAATTTATGTGCCACCTTTAATGACAATCATAAATGCAAATTTAGGAAATGGGGGATCTATTGCCTGAAATGGTTTGGCATTGGGGTGATGTGGCTTCTCTTCCATTCCTACTGGTGCACATTTGTTGGTCACATCTCACAACCATCCTCTCATACATTTCACCTCAATTAATTGACATGGACAAGGCACATGGAGGACTATGGCCAAATCCAATCGCTGCATGTGACCCTCCACCCTCACGTGCATCATGGATTTTATTTTCTTCATTTTTTCTTTTCTTTTCAAAACTCATCACTTAAGATATCCGCTGCTAAATTCAGTCACTGTGTGCTTATTCCCTTTGTTGGTGATGGAAAACATCTGTCCCCACTTTGATGTGTTCCAGATGCTTGTGTCGTGCTAATATCTGATAAGGCTTGCATTGCTTCTTCGCTTTTATATTATACTGCAACATTATTTTCTGTGGCTTGGCTGTGTCATTTTATGTAAAGCTTTTTCCTCATTTCTTCCTATATGTCAGAAACATTTACCTCCATCTTTTCTTTTTTCAGAATGGATATTTTACAACATAATCATGAACAATGAAGATACATTTTTATGGAGTGCAAGGTAGTAGAGATTATTTTCTTTGGAAAAATATTATCCATACTAATAAGAGCTTCCAGTAACAAATAACACAATTCAAAACAACTTCAAACACCTTTTATATTATATATTTCAAAACAGAATCAGAGATGTCTTTGGAAGTAGCTATTTTATAATAATGGTGAAAGATATATATTTTCCAATGCATATTCTGGAATTAGGTAAAATAATCACTCTTACATAACTCTAAATAATGTATTTCAGACAGAAAAAATACATGATAAGGGTGGAATTGGAATTTGGAAATATAGAGGTACATGAAGAAAAAGACATTTCAAAGGTGCTTGAGTATTTTTGTTTTTTTGCAGTATATATTGGCCTAGACCCAAGTACAGGTGGGCCGAAAAAAACTGTTCTTTTATTCAATTATAATATAATGTGAATACAAATGTATGTGGGGTGAGCAATTTGATAGTTATAAAGCAAGAGACTCGTGTAAGAAAATCTTATACATTTTTTTATATTATACAAATCAAATTATTTTTTTATGTTAAAAAAATATTCATGAACAAGTTAATGTATTATTAAGTAAATCCCTAGAGGAGGCTGAATTAAGTAGTGATTTTAGTCTTGCAAATGAGTATTTTTAATATATACGAACCTTGATTATTCTTGTATTCAACCAAGAAATCAGCTAGGGTTTAAAAAAATGAACGCATGTGAAATGTGAATGTCAATAAATTATTAGTACAAGTAGATATTTTACCAAAAATCTATTTTTCTATTTAATAAATTATTATGCAACTAGTTATTATTGTTATTGTGCTGAGTGCATGATAATTTCCATATTTTTATTTATTTGTTTCGTCTAAGTTCCATTCCTCTTCATTATTTTTCAAGACTCGTTGGGTTAAGAATGATTTTCTCGATGGACCCCTACGGAAATGATTGCCTAAGCTCATAGGCCCACTTATGATCAGAGGGCATCGATGTTTATTATCCGGAGCTTACTTTTTACACCACCCTCTTTCTTTTGTAACTTGTACTCCTAAATTACTTATATTTTTTAGCAGAAAATTACTTATATTTTTTAGCAGAAAATTACTTATATTTTTAGCAGAGATTACTTATATTTAAACCAGGTGTTATATTTTTCAAAATTAACTCTTCGTAAATTTTAATTTTGACATTGATTTGTAAATTTTCTTTAACGAAATTTATTCCGAAACCATTTCTTAATATAGTGCATAATTTTTTACAAATGTCTCGTAAGAATCTGATATTTTACACCTGTACATGAAAAAACATTTATTAAGAAAGATACACAAACTCGTGTTTATTGGCACCATCAAATATGTCACTTTAGAAAGAAATTATGACAAATATGGTTCGTCGTATAACCTATAATTGTGTGTGTATAATCATTTTGATAGACAACACCTTAATAATCTAAATGATTTCTAACATATTGAGAATCCAATACTGAAAAATATTATTTTTACAATTGCATAACTAAAGTTATTAGTTTATAATCTTTCAAAATTTCTTATTTTTTAACATGAGTCCACATTTCAGTAAAAATTATTATCTTTTATTATTAAGTAATTGTAATTTTGAATAATTCACTTTTAGATTGTAATTATAACCTTTTACAATAAACTTACTCCAAAGTAAACTCGTGAGAAGTGTTGCACTATTCTTGGAAGCAGCACAGCAACGAAGAAGCCAATTCTCATATACTAAAGAATTTAATAAAAGAGACCAAAAAAACTTTATTTCTTTTTATATATATGTGTATAATTACAACAATGCCAAAACCATATCTTTCAAGAAGCAAGCATATATGCATGGTAAGGAAAGAGAAACAACACTTCAAAATTCATTATGAACAAATGTATGCATAATAAGACAAATCAAACATGAATATATATCCCTAAGCAAGTGACAAATTTTCAACCCCAAATGTCTTGGAGTTCACTGCATCATAAATGCCACAACAGAAGCCAACACAGAAGAATATAAGGTCACCTCAGAAACAGACAAAGCAAACCCTGCTCCAGTCTCCATTTGTGATGTGGGTGCTATTGCTGATTCCTGTGCCACAATTTTGGTTACGTAAAACATGCTCAAAATCATTACTGCAATACAAAACTGGGCTTCAAAGCCACCAAGTTTTGCCATATTTCCACAGAAATCTTATGTTAGTGTGTGAAAATGCGACCAAGATGACTGAAAAGGATTGAACTGGTCGTGAATTGAGTTGTTCAAAGACAGGGTGAAGAGTTGAGTTTATATAGAACTTGTTGAGTACGTGTTGTGAAGTTGGTAAGTGGTACATTAAATCATTAACCATTCTCAATTACTATGATGCCGTTTAGATTAAGGTTGTTGAGACCCCACTACGCTAATTATAGAGCTAGTGATGCAAGGTGGTATTGTGTCCTCAATGAGCTTCTTACGTTATAGTTGGAGGAAAAATCTGGTACCTACCCTTTATGATACTTTATTCCAGAAAAGACCATTGAAGTACAAATTTTATTTACCTTTAACTGAATAAATGATCAAGAAAACTTAATTTATTTCAAAATCAGTGATGTACATATATAATATCTTACTTTTTCATTTTAGACATTGCTAAATTTGAAAGAGTTAAATAGGAAATGTGAAGGGTGTTATTACTATTTTATTTCCGTGGTAAGGTTTTGTTGAATTCATTGTAGATGGTGGGAAATCACTTTCTGGCCAGCTGAAGAGCATGACTTGACATAGCAACGGTGGCAAGACGCTGAGAGAGGACAAGTCTGTGCTGCAAATATGGTGTCTTTGTTGCTTCATAAATCCCCAAAAGTTCATTAAAGGCACTAAAAGGTAACTTTTTTTTCTTATTTTTTCTCTTTAATTTATTTCTCTTTCACTAAACAAAGTTTCACAACTCCTCCTCCTCTATTAGAACAAAGTAACTTATTTTGAAGAGTGGATTAGTTTAGAAAAACATTAGTTTCTTTTAAAATCCCACAATTTTATTATAGAATAAAATCATTAAATAAAAAATAATTTTAAAAATAAAAAATAATTAATTATTATATTGACTAAATTAGATTTTTTTTTAAAAACTAAAAAAGAAATATCAATATCTAAATTAGCTTTTAACCTCACGCAAGAAAGTTTTCTTTCTTTCTCTCTCCAACCTTCCATCTTCTCTCTTAATTTCTCCCTCCATACCTCATCTATTTTAGAATTTGATCATATCATGTTGTAGCTAAGGAGTTAAGGAACATTTCTACCTGATCAAATTTTCAAATAGAGTAAGTTCATCTTTTTACTCTAAAGATCATTTGTTCTCTATTTTTTCTTAGGATTTAGTCATCAATCTTGGTGGGGGTCAGTTGAGAAGATTAACCCTCTCAACTTATTCTACTATATACTAAATTTTTGTTATGTTTGGATAACTTGCATTAGGCCTGTAAATCTTGAATCTTATCCAGACTGTGGGGAATAAAATTCTAGAAGTTGCTTGGAAAGTAAGCAATTGAGGTAAGGGAAGCTAAATTTAATTTTTAATAGCACCCTAGGATAGAAGATCTGAATGCAAAAGGGACGTGGTCCCAATATTCAATTTCTCTTGCAAGGATGTTGTGTGTTTATATATTGTGGTGTTTGTTTATATATTATTTAAATTTGTAAAAATATTAGATTTTGATGGTTTAATATTTAAGTGTTGTTTTTTTATGTTAATTACGCTTTTGAATGTTGTGGATCGTGTTTGGAATGATATTGTATGATGAAATGGTGTGGAATTGAACTCATACATTTGGGATAATGTATGGACTGATGTTTGTTGTGTATTAAGTATTGATGCCTATGTGGTAATAGAGATCTCTGAGCTTCAATGATGATCTAAGTCACATAGACTAAGATATCAGGTGGTGAGAAGCTGATGGGGGAGTTCATGCACACCGTGACATATGAGATGCATGGCTTGGGTTGTATTGAACTTACCCTGATCCTTTCTGTTAGATTCGCTGGTAATCTTTGGATCAGGTGGTGTTAGTCTCTGATAAGACTTACTTAATACGGGTCTTCCGGAAGACGTTGTTTGTTGAATATTATGGATGTGTAGATCCATGTGAGATGTATGTGATTGTTTTATTGTTGAGATTTGAAGAAAATTGAATAATTTGAGAAATTGATCATGTAATTTGGTTTTCTTTTTTTATTTAATTGTGTATATTATAAAATTCTATTTTCACTAGCTTACCCTTATTTTTCTTGTTGTGTTTGAACTGCGATGACTGTACTACGTACACGAGCAGATGATCTTACAGGTGTCGAAGGGTCTGAAGAGCTTTAGGATGTTGATTTTGAAACCTGTATTGTAAATATTTGTATTTCTATATGTCCTAATCACGTATTAGGAATGTTTTGAAAAACTTTAAGCATGTATAGAAATATGTAGAACCTGTATTTAAATAGTTAGATGTTACATTATCTATCAACTACTTTAGATTGTTGTTAGCTAAAAAATTAGTAACTAATTATATACCAAATTAAAAATCATTTATTAGTAACAGAAGTTACTTTAAATATCAATAATTTTTTATTCTTTAAAATAATATTTAATTTAATTAATATAGTAATTATTTTTTTTCTTTAAAATTAATTTTTATTTAATTATTTTCTTGTAGTTATCTTTTATGTATTTCGGAATAGATTTTTTGAAATGTAAAAATGATTTTCAAAGAGTTTAGTTCCAATTGTAGGTATGTAAGAAAATTGTTGGTGTAGAAAATTAGAACTTCTAAGAAATGGCAATTTTTTACATATATTCTGAAAGATGAGGCAATTAGAATTTAATCTAATAGAGCACTAGTTAAAAGCTAAAAAGAAAACTTAAAGCTGTTTTCCTCAGAAGAATGTTATTAACGTTTGGTAATTAATTAATAACAAAACCATCAAATTACGTTAATCATAGAAAATAAAAGGATAAATATTCTTTAACACCACTGTTCAAAAAATCCATCCACCTTATATCTATTTTTTGTAATAAAATATTATATTTTAATAAAATAATAATCTTTTTAGTTAAGTTGTAAGGTAAATATAAAAAAGTGAGAAAAATGTCAACGCATAATCACTCATAATAAAATGGTAACATTTAGTATATCATTCTTAATGTCAATAATTTTAATTAATGAAATTTCAACTTTAATCAAACACTGCAGATTGTGTTCTATTTTCATTAGAAGTTGTTGATAATTTGTTTATATTAAATTTTTTACATTTAACACGCCCTTTTATAAATAAAATTAACAATACAAATGTTTAATTACACGATCAATTAGGTATCATAATTTTAATCTTTCAAACTTATTATTTTATTCAGCTTCTTAGATATTGTAAATATATGAAACATTATTTCTTCATATTTTAATTATGCCAATTGAGTATTAAAAATGTTAATAGTATATAATTATAATCTCTACGTGAAACAAAATATCTTAAGGTGACATTAATTTATAATATCTTGGAATTAAAATCAATGAACTACACTATATGTTTGATCTATTTTAATTTGTCTCACCATTAATCCACCGAAATTGGAATATGACGGGTTAGGATAACAAGACGTGAGACAGATTAAAAATGTCAATCTCTCACTTTAACATGTGCCTAATTATAATATATAATATAATTTATTAACACAACTAAAATAACTTTGTATCTAAAAAATTACAACCTAGAATAGTAAAAAATGACACAATTGAATGTATGAAAGATGAAAAGTGTAATAAAAAATAAACAAGCAAACATACTTAGCAAGTACTAATATTCTAATTTAAATTTTAAACTTTTAATTTAAAATATTAATGCATTATTATATTATTAAAATGGGTTGTGGTGTTTTTCTGTTGGAAAGGTTGTTAAAAATAAAAAATTTCGTGTAGCCATATGTGTGGTTATTGTTTTAGTTACAACTTGTCTAAGCACAACATGAGGTTAAGAAACCTTTTGTTCCCAAATACAAGGCATGCACGAGGTATATCAGCCAAAAGCTACGAGGCAAACCCTGAAACCATGCAAAAAGAACATGAACTTACGACCATTTCATCACAAGCTAAAAGAAGCGTTTTCCCAAAATAACTCAAACCGACTCTTTTAAATACCATGCAAGACCCATCGTTGTTCCTCAGACCTGCAAGCTAAGGCAATAAAACAAAACACATTTGTCTGTTTCATCTGCTCACACGCGGGTCCAAAACAAATCATATTTAACTCATCATGGACATGAAGAAGGTCACTTGCGCCATCCTCATCGCCGCCGCCTCCATGAGCGCAGTGATGGCTGCCACCGAGGTTCCTGCCCCGGCTCCCGGTCCAGACAGTGGAGCCACCGTGCCCCTTGTTGGCTCCTTGGTTGGTGCCTCAGTCTTGTCTTTCTTCGCCTTGTTCCACTAAGCGTTATATATGTGGAAAAAAGGGTGCTGCAAGGAACAACTGATGATGAAAATTGATACAAATGAATATGTATTATTTATTGTTTTGATGATTTGTTAATGAAATATTGATTTGTTTAATAACTTTTATGTTATCTTCTCATAACAAGTATATCTTCATCACCCTGAAATATAACCACTTTCAACCACTGCTAAAAGGATCTTCGAAAAATAAAAGGTTGTTGAATGTAATTAATTGAATTACATATTCACTAAATATGTATTTTGTTCTGAATGAATGCTCTTTGGCATCAGGAAGAGAGAAATACAACCTCATTTTACGTCATCTTATCAGTATCAGATCATGGAAACCGGTACCATGTTAGCAATGAGACTTATTTTAAATAAAAAATAATCATTTTGCAGGAATCGTCTTAGATCTCAATTTTTTAAAGTATTACCAATACACTATATTTTCGACTCAAACAAATAAAATAAAGCACAATATTTTTTTTATGATTTCCAAGAAATCTAATTAATGAGTAGTCTATTGCTAGCAATTGTCTCCATTTTTATATGGTTGTAACAATTTCACTGTCCAAATGATTGAAGAATAGAGAATGATTGCTTCATGATAGATAAGTGCAAGTGTGGAGGACCCTGTGATGTTTATATGAATAACAAATAGACCAAATAAATAAAACATTAAGCTCTAAAATTCATGGTTACTTTTCAGTTAGGAAAAGGGAAGTAAAACATTTATACAATCAATGGCGCATACACTGCTGAAAAACAAGCACAAATGATTATTCAACCTAACAAAAATAATTTAATTCATTTACTATAAGCACTTACCACAACCAAGAAAGAACATGTGGCAAGCTATCTTCGTGTCTCCAATCTTCAACCAAGCAACAATCTCGAACGGAATGTGACATTTGAATTACACGTTTCTTACAATAATGTATAAATTTATAATTAGAACCTCTTGTAACTAGGTTTCAGGATTAAATTTTTGGGCAGACATGAGGCTTTTTGCCAGCCATATTGCTGTTTCTCTTGATGATACAGCTTCTTTTCCAAATGGTCTCAGAACCCCAGAAAGCTCTTCAAGTTTATCTTGCTTGAGTAGCTGAGCACATAATTCGAGCAGAGATTCCAGAGCATCAGCTCTTTGCTGGCAGGGACTATCCAACAGAGTCGTGATTGTCTCATCACCATCGACTTCTGTTATTACACTCAATGAAACGCCACTTTTCTCATCAACCTCCACCGTGTTATCATCTTTATGCGTGCAGAGAATGTGTCTGTTAGCTCTGTCATCATCCTTCACTGGAAGTGCATCATTACAATCAGATGTCAAGCAGTTCATATGTGACCCTTCCGTAAATACATTCAAGTGGTTTCCAGATTCGGTATCATGTCCAACCCTAATAGGAGTCACAGTTAGTGATGGTTTTTCCTCGTTGACGGACTTATCTTTATCAGGGCTGCTACTGCCTGCACTGGACATTCTTGATTTACCAGAGATGTCAAGGTTCGAATCTTCCCTCCGTGCTTCAGCATTATCCAAACCTTCATAGCAAGAACCATCTTCAACTTCTGCGCTCACTGCATTAATGTCATCTTCTAAATTATGAAAATGTTTAGCTGCAAATATTTGTTCCTCATGCGGAGATTCTTGTGTACCCTTTAAAGAGATTTCGTTGTTAGCCGTTTCCCTTGCAGGTCTACTTTTAAAGTCCTCCTTGCACACACTGCAAATAGTTGATTCAGATGTTGTTGACCCATCTTTTGAGCCACTAATACTAGTAGAAGATTCCACTATGTAGCTGGTAAGATCAACCATCCTGGTTTCAATATTGTCTTCTGCACTGGTTGAGATTGTAACAGCATCATTAGGAAGATTGCTTACGAGTATATCTCCATTTCCCTCAATTGGATGAATCCGTTCCAAACGATTTACTAAGCTTGCTTCTTTGTCCTTATGGTCCTTGCCACCACTAGATTTATTAGATCTTCTTGATTTATCCTTTGAATTAACGAGAGGATATACTGGAAGAATATTAGATGATGCATTATGACAACGAAGAACATAAGGTTGTAAAAGCGGATGCCTTAACAATTCAGCTGCCTGTCAATAAAGAGAAACATCATTAGAATCCACAATTGCATCCAAATTAATCAACATAAGGCAGGTTCTATTGAACTCACGGTTGGCCTATGCTCAGGGTTTTTCCTAAGCATGCTCTTGATAAGTTGTTTCCTGTCACACGTTTGTCAACTTTCAGCTCTATCATCATTATATTAAATATAAGAAATAGAATGAAAGGGGAGAGGAGGGGGGGGAGGGATTTCACAAGGCTTCTATATAATTGTATTCACTGAGGAAAATACTTGAACACCAAAGCACAGGTTAAAATTATATCATGACAGTAGTGTGACTGGGAATGGTTTGAGGATGGTACTTACAGTGTGGAAGAATAAACAATTGGCAGTGGAGAAATGCAGGATCTGTTTATTTTATTGATAAGTCCAGCCATGTCCTGTTTTATTCATTCAATCATGTGTTAATTGTTTTGCTAGTTTAAAATATATTGAAGAATAGAGACTATGTTTCCATTGATAAAACTAAATTCCTGCAGATGGTTAAAGTTCTTACTGGAGCACGAAATGCTGGTTGATGTCCAGCAATCTCAAACATGCAGCAACCTTAACATAAAAAGAGATATCATTCTTACACAACGTTAGTTATCATATGGCTTTGTCAATTAGAAGAAGGTATCCATGAACCTTACCAAGAGACCACATATCTGATTTATAACCATAAGGTATATCAGCCAGGAGCTCAGGACACATGTAATTTGGAGTTCCAACAACCTACACAGGATATAAGAAGTATGCAAATAAAAAACATCTATCACTATGTGAATCAAGTTAGGTATCATTTACCTTTAACAATAAGAAGTTCAAAGCAAAGCAAATATATATATATATATGAGAAGTTTAATCTTTTTTGGCTGAACCAAGTTATTCACAAACCGAAAGTTAAAGACTAAAATACTGAGACCCATTTAGTATTGTCAGCTGAGAAACATCAATTACAGGGCATGACACCATTGGATAAAATACAGGTAACTTCTTAGAAGGAGGCATTAGTTAGATAAAAAAAACACATGTACGCGTACCGAGGAAGTAAGGTCTTCTGCATTAAGTCGCTTTGCAAGACCAAAGTCACCTGTATGGTTCATGCAATAAACAAACAACTTCAGATAACGAAGATTTTGAAAGCCAAAAGTTGAGTTTTCAAGGATTAATACTACATACCGAGCCGAATGTTGTTGTCTTTGGTGAGGAAGATGTTGGAACACTGAAATTACATAACGTAGCATTAGTGTAAACATGATAACAGATTTCTTGATCAGTATTATAAGCGAATGAATATGCAATACCTTAAGATCTCTGTGGATTACACGATTAGAGTGCAAGTAGTCCACAGCTATCAACAACTGAGTCAGCCATTTGCAGACTTTCTGCGGTACAAATTGACAATTCAGAGTGGGTAAGGAATAGTCATAAGAGGAATTATCAAGAAAGAGCAGATTATGTGTATTCATTACCTCCTCAGGAAAATATGACCCTCGAGCTTTCTTTATGTTATCTGCCCTGCTCCACAACGAATGTAGAATTCCATGATTAGGACTTTATATTACTCTTTGTATTTCTTCTTTGTAACATGTAAATGCATGCATGTAGACTATGTTGTATGAATACAAGACCCACAGAATCCCAATTACTGTAAGCGTATTTCATCTCCAAAATAAGAATGCAGATAGTCAATAATAACTGTCTATCAAACTTCTACATCGAAAGGATACTGCAAAAATTCAACATCAATCAACAAGGATTCCTTCCAGATCTCCAGGATATGTATTAATTACAAAGATGTTTATACCAGAGTTTCAAATGGAGGTTCCTGGGCCTTTTCTAACACCTTAACCTTTTGGGTCAAAGATCAGTTTTAAAATTCAATATTTGTCATCCTGTCTTATAATTAAAAACCATTATAACAGTTTGATTATTCTTTAGAGTAAGTTCAGCATAAAGTTCTGTGTAGCTCCGTTTCCAATCCAAGATAGCAATTTTTATAATGTCCACATTGCAATTCCAGTAGGTCTTCACCTAAAATAATGTGTTAGGAGTTATGAGAACCATTTTGTTATCCTTGTTTAATAAACTATAATTTTGGTTTAACATTTAAAAAGTGTATTTTTTTTAATAATTTTTCTTTTCACCTGAGATTAATAGAAAAATAATAAGCTCAAATTCTTAATTTATGCAAGAAAGAACCAGTGTTACTAACAGATATTGCTTTACTTACAAGTCACCTCCTTCACAATAGCCAGTTATAATGCATATGTGATCCTCCTACAAAATATAAAATATCAGAAACATGTCTATGAAGTGTGGTTACATCAGAATGAGCTGATATATCTGTATTCAAACTTAGTTTTTCATCTCTATAGAAACGTATGACTGAAAATTTTAAAATTAAGAAGAAAAAGTCCCCACCTTCTCCACCCAAGCATCTTTGTACTCCACAATGTATGGGTTATTCAGTTTTGCAATCAGGTTCATCTATTAGAGAAAGAGGAACTAAGTCACTTTTATGTTGGTAGAAAGAAAACAAACATTTGAAATCAGCTTCACAAACCTCTTAAGATTGGATTGAAAAGCATGAGATAACTATTAAAAATATCCACTTATATCTACATAAAACCAATATTACAGTGGCATTTGGCTCAAAATTGAAAATGACATGCCATATGGTGTTCAGAGCACTTTGTGAGCATAATGACATTTACAAAACAAACATCATCTTCTCTGGAAGTTTGATCAACCATTAGACAACAATAATGAGTAGCATATATCCTACCAGATTTCAACAATCAAAATTAATTCAATTTAAGTTTACTAAAGTGATTGTTTTTGTCTTTGCAGTGAAGATTCAATTTCATGATTTAACTAAATATCTAGATGACACGTTTATTTGCTGTATGAAAGAAGAATAGCCAGCAATGGCATATTCCTAAATCATTATGGAAGGGAAACATAAAAAATTGAAAAGCACAAACAAATAGTTAAGTTGGGCTAATTCATGCAAAGAAAATAAAATATATTAAAACAAAAGTTAAATAAATAATTGTTTGATGGACACCTAGGATTCCTCGGGTGGAAGGATTTTTTACACCAACCTCTTGGTGTGCAGTACGTTTGAACTTCTCTGTCTGTTTGGCCAACCGAATCTTTTTCAGCACATACCTACCGAGGATATGAAATTATGAGAATGAGTAACAATTGAAGTTGAAAAGCTAACTGAACTGAATAAAAATGCTGGATTTTCATAGCCAACAATTAAAGACCAACATCCAGAACCAAAAACTTTTCAAACTTTCTTGCTCGAGTTGTCCATTTAACTGAAAAAATCAATATCCAAGTTCCAACCGTCCATGTTCCACGGTTTAGTAGGAAAATTAGTGAAACCCAAAAGCTAACTGCTATCAAACTTCTCAGGCCTCAACTCCAACAATTAAACACAAAAATCGTTAAAAAAAAAGTTGATTTTTTCCTCATGGGGTGGTCCATTTTCCTACTGGAAAACTAAATGGATCTTCAATCTGTTTATGTAACCATAGATGAAGCAGCTAAAGGTGCCATTGACTTACCTCTTTTTCTCGGACTTGTGAAGAACGAGGAAGGCAGAGCCAAAAGCCCCTCTTCCTATTTGCTCTATCACTTCATATTCTTCCATCTTTTTGGACTTCGTGTCACCGTTCTCTGTCTCCATAGAAAATTCCAGAAGGTAGAAGACAAATGGTGAAGAAGCAGTGAAGCAGCAGATCCTGATTTGCTACTACGAACTTAGGAAAGAAAAAGAAAGAGAAAGAAAATATTCTTTATGGCAAAGTGTGTGTGAGTGTGAATTCTACTACCAAACCTTTCTACCCTTTTTTTCATCCAAGTGCTGTAACTGAAGAGACCCCCAATAGACTGAAGGGCATTAATTGGGCAAAGTAAATGTATCCTTACGGAATGAATTTGGGGACTATTCAATGGGTTGTAGCAACCATATGAAGGGGCTTCACATGAAAGATGAGTAAAGCTACATTCCACAATTATGACACTAAACTACCTCCTCAGAAGACAGAATTGGAGAGAGAGAAAGAGCAAAGGGTAGACTCAAGTAAAGTAGAATATATCACCACCAAGAAAATTGAAAGGTTATGACTTAACTTACCCAAAAGAAAATGTAGATTGAGAATAGGAACAGGGCAACAAGGTCAAGAAAAGACTATGCCAAGGACGTGGTGTCACATTTTTAAATACTTCTATTCATTTTTTAGTCAAATCCATATAGGGTTTATGAAACTTACCAGAGTCAAAACAGATTTTACCACTAGAAATATGTCTGTAGATTATTTATCAGTAAAGTCCATGCATCAAAACAAAATTAGAACTTGAACATCTACAAGAGAGGAGTCTTGTATGTACTAACCTTTGATCAATGTTTTTTAATGTTGACACAAGACTTGTAGTGGTGAGTGTATTATGGCTACAACCCCACCCAGTGACTCAAAAGAAAATGGGTTTGGGTTAAAGGGCATTGGAGGACAGAACTTAAAGGTGGCAGGTGTGGTGTGGAAAACTAAAGAAAAAGGAAAAGTCTTGCTTGCGTTTACAGACTCATAAGAGATCGTTCAAAACAAGGAATGTTCCAAGGTCGCAGTTGTGATGTCACACTCCGTGTACCCTAATTAAAAACCATTAATAAGGTTTAAGTTCTTAGTTTTTTTCAATAGTTCTTCATTAAAAAAATTCATTTTGTCAAGTATTAAAAGTTTTCTTCTTTTTTTCAAGGTTAAAGGAGACAATATGCATGATTATGCTTATTTATTCATGTATAGTTTTATTGGTAAGGAATTAAGATTCCCACATCTTCTTTTATTTGATTTTAATGTTGTCTAAGCTCTTAATCTTATGTTCGGACTAATCTGCAGTTTTTTTGCACCACTTTTATTTCGTATAACACTGAACTTTATTTACAACATCAAATCGACAAAATGTAAATAATAAAACGTGAAGATTGGTCAGAAGTTGATACCAAAGTATCATGAGGGACAGTAACTTAATCCGCAGGTATCTAGATCTTGTTTCATTCCACATGTTGCGCTTAGCAGTTGCAAGCAACACATTCAAAATAAGATTTGCTAAGATGAGCACGAATGCATAGAAGTTGTTCCTTCTTGGAGATTGATTCACCTGAGGTAGTGATCAACGAGGTTGACGAATCTACTTTCCTCGTTCTCAGTGCACGAAACAAAACAATAATTAAATTCTGATTTAGTAAAACAAAGAAAATTGGAGGATTGAAATTAAGAGATTGTGAGACTTGATTTTGTTGAATCCGGTGACGGCGGATTGTGTTGTAAGAATGAACTCAAATAACAACTCAATAATAGAATAATAATCAAGAGAACTCTTCAAAAAACGATTAAAACCACATTTCATCTCTACTAAATAAGCAAATTCATTATGATGAATAGAAGGTACAAAAGAGTTTATAATAAGTGGTATAAAAATGGTTAGTCTGTCTTAGTCATTAGTCATTGACTCTAATATAAAATGGATAAAAAGATTTATAGATTTTTTTGTATTGAAAGTTTCTCTGCTGAAAGTTTAAAATTGTAGCAAATGATGATATAAATAAAGACCATCACTATAATACCTTTTTTTTATCTGCATCACTATAATACTTATGATTAAGAAACGTTTTCGCTTGAAGAAGAATATACTAATTATACTAATGTGAAATAAACTCCCACTTGAAAAAGAGATTATGATTAATACTTTGAATTGAAAGTTAGACATTAACTTAGAATAAGCAAATTAAACAATAAAATATATATACTCTCATTATTTTAAATTTTTAAATGAAGATATGTTCTTAATTTCTTATATAAATTTGTTTATATTTTGTTAATAGAGATTCAATTAAAATACACAAATTTATGGACAACTTAAAATTTATTTAAACCAAAATAAAATCTATCCAAATTGGGCCAATGGGTATATATCCTCTACAAAAACAAAGTAAATAAACTAATAAAAGTTGCGTGGGTTTGTGCTAGTATAGTGCGCTGGCCAACCACCGTGGCTGGTCCAAAGGCATAATTGTGGTTTAATTTAACACCTCCACGTTTCTTAGAGGCCAAGAATTTTTGTGTGTTGTTTAATGTTTGACGTAATGATATGATTAGTTTTAAATTAAGTGCTAATAGTGATTGTGCTCATTTATGCTAATATGACAGGTCAGCGACAATTTGTTGCATTTGGCACTAATTAGGTGGCAATCCAGTTTATTTAGCTCTAAGAAATGTGTTTAAGAACTAACAAAAAAGTTTCAACTGGTAATTTGGCGATCATGGTGTCAAATCAAAACCTAATTAGTTTGTTTAACCAAACCGTAAATGATCGAGGTGCAATTGATTATTATAGTAGACCGTAGAGGGCCTGCCACACGATATAGGTTTTAGAACATAGTATCACAAGAAAGTCAAACAATAATAATAACAATACCAACATCAAATGAAAAGAAAACCGCAAGATTGGAATTTTGTTATGCAGATGAAGCTGACGCAAGGAGTTCTAAGTTTTATCTTTTCATAAATCAATAAAACAAAGTAAAGGAGTGATTCTCCTTGTTCTTATTATTGCCCTTTTTCTTTTCCTTTTCATGCTAAATACTTTAACTCCGATGTGATCTTTTTAGTTATCGGAGACAGTAAGGAGCTAATAAAATTGGTAGAAGAGACAGCAGTTATCATGAGAAGAGTTACTTGAAGTAGTATTTATCTGGACAGCAACCGCAGTTCTCTCATGTGCTGCGCCAAATGTTACAATTACCATTTTTTTTTCGCAAAAGCAACTATGCAGTGTCGGCAGTGATCATTCCACTGTCTTTGCTTTTTATAACTGACCAGCAAATCCAAAATTTCATTCAAAAACCTATAAGCTTTTAATTTGGTTGTCAAGATACTTACTGCACAATGGATAGGTGAAAGGAAAATAACAGTATGCTATATGAACTAGGCGTAGACAATTGACCAAGACATAACAACCGCGATATGTACACAAAATATAATACTGAGAATCACAATTCCTCGTAATTGTTCTTTCGGGCCTAATAGATTGGGCTTAATTCATGTCTATATCACATTCGCTAACAAAATTGTGCAAGCACAGCAAAATATGGGATCACCCCGATTTCAGAAGGGTCATCTCATTTTAGGCCAACATGATGCAGCCATTTCTCCTTCAATATAATTTGTTGATGCCCTAAACCAGTTGCCAGCTTTTGTTTTCAGGCTGAAAATTGTAAGGCGCGTTGAAGACTTCGAAAATGTACATATCAACTTTGGTACTAAATAAACAAAAAACATACATATGAAGAATTGGTAGGATACCCAATAACTTGCCGTTGCAGAAAAGAAATAAAATGGTTCCATCTCAGTTTTGAAAATAACCAAATCACGTCAACTTAAAAATTGAAAACAACACCCCTTTAGTTCTGCTAAATACACCAACATTTGATAACTAAGACAGGAGCAAACATCATGTTACAAACACATTTACTATACAGGATAAACTTAATTATATAATTTTTACTTCCGCTTGGATTGTTTTGAGTTTTTAGAGGATCTACCAGTCTCTAGCTTTCTCCGTGTAGCTTCAAACTCCTCTTCAGAGGGTTCCGGCATATCACCTCCACCATACTTTGAAACTAGAGATGAGAACATTGAATCAAACTGGCCTTTCCTCTCATTTTGGCGTTGGGCTATCATTGCATGCAGATCTGTTTCTGACTGCTTATTAGACCTGTAGAAAGCAATGGATCATTCTTCAACTAGAGCACAAATAGCACTAGTAATGCAAAAACCAGCTTGATCAACTTACTTTTCCCTCCTTCTCAAAGGATTTGAGGGCGGTTTGGTTTCAGATACTTCCTTAGCCCATTTCTGGTAGGCTTTTGTTGCCTTTAGTTCTCCTGCAGAAAATGAAGAGAAAATAAATAATCATGAAGGAAAATGTTAAACAACCCAAGAATGTAATGGACTCTGCCATGACATCGCATCTTAGTATGCTGATTCACAATGCTAATGCTTAAAAGTTAGTGAAGTTCGTGCAATTTTCTTATTATTAGCTTGCATTCCAAATCTAACAATCAAAATACAACTTTTTCCAAATGATAAACTTAAATTATAGAGCAAATGTCCACCTATTACCTTAGTTAACAAGATATAGTTAATATCCTTACCAGCAGCTATAGCCTCAACGAGAATATCCTTGAATCGGTGTGAATCAAGTTTAGGATCTGAACAAAGCATTGAACAAAAAAGCCTGCAAAGGGAGTTAAGTCCTGATATCAAACTCAACCTTTCCAAATATGGCTATGTGCATCACAAATTTGCAATGCTTTCCTACCTATTCATGTTACCCTTGCACTTTTTGTACAAATCAATCAAATCATTTTTCTCCGAGTCAGATCCTCTATAGTTTGCTTGAAACTCCTCAATATCAGCTTCCGTGACCTATACCACATTTTTAAGTACCACATAGATGAACACAAATATCCTTTCAAAAAAGAATTAACATAATACACCACAATGCATCAGAAAACAGAATCTTATGTAATAAAAGAAATACCTTCTTGTACATTGTTCTGAAGAACTCTTGAAGATTCTGAACAGCATCTCCAGCAAGGTCCTGATTTTCAAAAATAAATAAAAAAATAAGTTTTAGTTAAGGACTTGTGACTAAAGTTTCCTAAATGCTACCCTTGCAGCGTATAACATTTTAAAATAATTCATTTTGGATGAATTGTGAACCTAGAGTCTTTGGAAATGATTTTTCTGATAACAGTTAATGGAACATAAGGATTTTAGCTCTAATTTTTTCATTTCCTAATTTTTATACTCACTTTGTTTGCACCCATCTCAATCTCTATTTTTTACCTTATTACATAGGTCACTTTCTTTCTCTTCCTTCCTTATTTCTCCCATCCCTCTAAGACGCATACTCCCTAATTGGATAAACTCAGCTCCTCCTAAAAGTTAAAACCAACATATACACTTATTAAGCTCTTTCATCTAAGTAGGTATAAGTTATATACACTTATTAAGCTCTTTCATCTAGCTAGGTATAACTTATATATAAAAAATTTATTAAGATGTGAGTTTAAGTCTAACTCATCCTCGTAAATTTGACTTCTAAAGTGAGTTTTCCCACCACTGATCTAATGTACATTGATTTTTTTAATTGATTTGGGATCACTAACACACCAAAACTTCACATCTCGAATTTGAAACTAGATATGAATTAGGCTTAAACTCACTTTCTAAAAGATTCAATTCACTTTAAGTTTATGTTTTGTTTTCCTATAAATACTAATTAAAATTTTTATCTAAATATATCCTATCAGATCCTAATTAATCAGCAACAACACATCATCAGAGTCTAACTCACATCATCATCAAGACATCCAGTTTGATCATAAAGTGTCCGCTTCTCTTCATCCCCGAGAATCGATATCACTTTTTGCAGTTGCTGGAATTTCTCTTTAGCTTCCTGCAACAATAACAACACAAGAAATTACTGTCAAGCCCTAAAACTAATCTAGTGAGAAAAGAAAAAACCACGACAATTGGTATATTGAGCTTAAAGAATGACCTCATCACCAGGGTTCTTATCAGGATGGAGCCTCAACGCCAACTTGTAGTAAGCCTTCTTTATTTCCTGCTGAGACGCGGTTCTCTCCACACCAAGAACCTGCAACCAACAAATCAAATCAAATTAAGAAAGTCAAATATCACTCACAGTAACATCATAGTTTAATTCGAAGGGTCAGATGTTCGATGATCAATGAGAAGAGTGAATTTAGGGTACCTGGTAGAGGCTGGTTTCATCACGCTGCCCTTTCATTTCCTCGTCGTCAGAAATCCTAGCTTTCTTCTTCTGCGCCATTTTGGTTATGCACAAGCAAACTGTTATTCCAATACTTCTTACGCGGGGTTTATCACAACTTGTATTTTATGTTAAACTAAATTTTATTTTATTTTTTAAAAAAAACAAAAAGTTAGGGTTGTTCCCGCCATGTGATTTATTCTTCTTCCCGCCCTAATAAACCCAAATCTCTATCCATAAATTTCACGTGAGACATGTTCTGTTTTATATAGGGTATTAATATGAATAGACAATATATAAAATAATAATTGATAATTTTAGTTAAATATTTTCTCACATATTTTACAAGATTGGGAATTAGAGAATAAAGTTGTTTCTATTATTTTTTGATAATGCTTTTACCAGTGATATTCTTAAAAAAAAAAAATACTTTAAGAAGACAATTTCTTTTACAAAATTGTTTTTGATATGTGGTGGTGAATTTTTTTATGTTCATTGTTGTGTATATATATTAAATTTAATTGTTAAAAAATATTAAAAGTGTTTGATGATATTTTTCACCAAAATAAAAATAACATCAAATATGTGAGAATTTCAAAGAGTAAAATGGTGAAATTCAAACAATGTCTTTAAATGTTTTGATATTAATGCATCATGTGAATGGTGTCTTGATGTCTCTACAAGACGGAACCCAACTTACTTGATACTTAAAAGTTATCTTAAATATCAATGTTTGCTTGGAAGCCTGAACTTAATTGATGAATCTTATAAATATTTCCTTTTAGAGGGAGAGTGAGAGAGTTGAACAAATTTGTAGGTTCTTGTTACCCTTTTTTTATATTACTACCTTGATTTTTGACATCAAGTTATCCTACTTCCCAACTTTATTTTTTAAAAGTTTGAAAAATTCAATGTTTGTTGATGGAAATGGTGAAGGATGAGGATAAACTAATTAATAATATGGTTGAATTAATGATAGTAACATTTGATTAATATTAGAATGAATATAGTGTTACGCTTGCATTTGCATTTGGTATAGTTTTAGACACAAAAATGAAGTTAAAAACATTAGATTTCTACTATGAAAAAATTGTTTCACTTCAAAGATAAAATTGGAAAAATAAAGAAAAATTTATGCAAACTTTTTGTCAAATACTCCAGTAAAGGTTTGACAACATCATGAGTTTTTCAAAAGTGTAAGTATGGACAATCTTCATTCTCATATCCTTCTAAATCAAGTTTTTTTTTTTTGTAAATTACTCACTTTAAAATTTTTGTTGCACTTGTCCACTATACATGCTACTAACTTATTATAGCATAATAAAAAGTAAAAATGTGTAAGCTTCAAATGCAAGTCAAATGTAGGACGAGGTCAAAATATGATAAGTCAACTCGCATTGTCATTCCTAATAACACACTCATCACCTACAAAACAAAAATTAATATTTTAAAAATAATTAGAATTTAAGTATTAATTTTTTTTCTTAATAAATGAAAATTGTTGCTTGAAAACTTTTAAGTATATATGAAATATTCTATAACATTAAACAAAAATGATGACATGATTTGAAATACTTTTTTATGATTTTTTTAAAAGAATGAAAAGACTTACTTGTCAAGTTAGGTCTAAATCATTGTATGGACTTTTTTATCCGGGTACATCATAGTGTGAATACCTTCTATAAAATTTAAACTCCACATTTTTGGATTGTACAATTCATAATACATATTTTATATTTTAGAATATAAGTCTAGAATTTTATTTATTTATTCCAAAACGTACATTTTGATTTTTTTATTTATTTTGTATTTCAAATTTATCATTCTAAAATACATTTTTTATTTTATTTTAGATTATAGATTTTAGAATACAATTTTTTTTATTTCAAAACTTAGATTCTGAAATACAAAATAGAAAATGCATTCCTAAAATATATTATCTTAATAAGAAATACATCCCAAGTATTGAAATACATACAAGAATGTGTAATATGAAATGCATTAATATATTCTAAAAGATTTTTCAATTTTAGAAAAACACATTAGATTGTGAAATCGAGAATATATGGATGTAAACTGCTCATTCTAAAAAGGATTTTCTGAATCTAGAAATACATACCAAAATATACAATTCATAATGATTTTTAAGGGTAATTTATCATTTCACCTCTTCATAGGAGTGCATATTAGAAAACATCAGGCTGAAGAAATCAATACCCACTGTAAAAATGAGGCAGTGACTTTTTCAAAAATATAGGAGGCAGTTTCTTCCTGCACTCCTACGTTTGATTTTCTGCACCCCATAATGTCATGCAAAGACAAAAATAACCTTATTATTTTTTAAAAACCCCAAATTGCGCACATGGATTCCATTTCTCTCTAAATAGCGGCGACGCTACTCCATCTCTTAGCACAAGAAGATGTTTCTTTTGGTGGTGGTCGGTAGTGTATCGGATTATCGTTTTCACAATTTATATCTAGTATTTTAGACAATGCGATTCGATAATTTTACGGAATCAGGAATCGATATTTGTTTTTTCACATTCAGGATTTAGAAATCTATAAATCTTCTGGATTAGAGAATCTGTAAATATTTCAGATTGGGAAATATGTACATCTTCCGCATTGGAGAATCCGTAAGTCTTTAGGATCCATCGATCCTTAAAAAAAATTAGGCTTCCAGATTCAGCAATCTGAAAATCAACAATTTATTAACAATTTGCTTCCGAAACACCTCCTCATCCGAAAAACAGCATGATTCACTTCCGGATTGATGAATCCATAACACACTCCACCATGGTGACCTTTTCCAAATAAAAGGTCAATGCCACTTGCGAGATTTTTAAATTTGTGGGGGTGCAGGAAGAAGAAGCCAATACGATCACTCTGTTTTTGTTTGTTCTGGTGGATCTGTGTGAAACTCCATTTCAGAGTCCGAGGCTTATTTTTTCGGCCTGATAGTATATGCTTTTCGTAAGCAATTAAAAATATATTTAATTATGTTTCTAGTAAGTGAAATTTGATTTCAAATGCTCAAATTTTAAAGAACTCATTTTAGTTTTAAATTTAAAAAATACAAAAAATTAGATTCTCAATTTCATTTGGTATTTTTCATTATTTTGTTTTCTTTTGTCAAAGTAATATAACATAAAAAGTGCACATTTTTAAATAAAATTAATGGACAGGGTTCCATATATTTAATATTTCATTTTGGGTGTATTGCTTAGAAGTGACAACGGAATGAGTATACTCATTTATTGTTTCTATTATGAAAGTAAATATTATTTTTTTTCTTATATCTCATGAGTATAAAATTTGTATTTATCTTCATCTTCTTGAATAGTAGATATACTTATATCCATCCAACAACTTAAAATTATATTTTTAAAAAATAAAATAATACTCACAGTAAAAAGAATATTATTGAATTTAGTGTAATTTTTTTGTTTAATATAAAAATTAAAATTAAAATTTTATATATTTAAAATAAAATAAAAATATTTTAATAATTTAAATAGAAATAAATACGGGACGAACATCAACATTCACACTTTCATTTTTATATTTAATTTTAAAAAAAAAATCTTATTATACTCATACATATCTTGATTTAAATATTTTTCATCTCATTGAGAAGAAGAACATATTAGAACAATAAACCCTAAACAATAATCATAAATACAAGTTTATTTAAATAATTTAGGTTTTAATCTTCAATTGAAAAATGATCCAATTCTATAAATTTTCCACTAGTGGAATAAATTGTAGAGCTAAAGTTCCAATATTTCAATAATACAGGGCATATCATCATCCACTCTCAAACTTATTCATCAAATAATAGAGACATGACATGTATATGTAATGATTTAGGAATGAACTCTTATTATATTATTTTATATTATTATGACACGTAGTAAATGATATATAAGAGAAAAATAACATAAATAATATTGTTTCATAAATATTTTTTTTTTCAATTACGTGATATGGTAAGATTAATCTTAAAAAGTTTCATATTACTAATTTCAATCAATATCTTCAATTTTACGTGGATAATAATATTTAACTTTTTTTAAAACTTTTGAAAACTTATTGGTTATTAATTATTTTTTTTAGGAAAGTAACAAATTAATTCACATATATATGAAACAAACATAATTATTAGTATTTGGTAGCAAATTTGCAAGATTATTGATAGATCATTTGTTTAAATATGAAATATATTATTGTGTCTTGTATCTTGTATTAAATATTCAAATATACTAAGAAAATGATTTTTTTTTTCTTTTAAAAAGAACACATCATTTGCTATACGTATGACCATCCTTACACAGTTCAGAATCAGTCATCAGGAATATGACATGACTTTCAAATGTCATAAACTAGATCTGATAATTTAAAAGAATGCATTATAGAAGTAAAAAATGTTTAAGTTCTTATAAACCAGCAGCTTCTAAGCCCTGGTTTAGAAGACTGTTGATTTTGATAGTTACCACACATCATCTTACAATTAATTAAAATTCATCACTCAAATTATTTTCAAATAAATTGTTTATTTTGCCTTACTTTAAGTATAATGTTCCGTGAATGTTTCGTAATCGATTAAATATTTATCTTAATTACCATTGAAAAATCATGTTTAGGGTAGTCCATATTTTTTTTTGAAGAAAATGCATGTGTTGATAAATTAATTAATTTAAAATTTATTCATAAAGAACCATTTCATTGATACAATAGACTTTCATCTAACATTAGTGCAGAAACATAAAACAAATGCGGTTGTTTTGAATTTATAAATGCGGTTTTATAACCGCATTTGATCAACACGCACTTGTAAATCAAAAAATATAAATGCGGCTATATAGCCGCATTTATAAATACCATTTACAAGTGGTAATATGCCGAATCATTAAAAAAAATTAAAAATTTTAAAACATCGTCAATCTTGTGTGAAGCCAAGATTGATGAAGAGTCACGGGAGCGAACAACGGTGACGGCAGCAGAAACGACGACGGACAGGGAAGCAGCAACGGAGCAAACCAAAAAATCCACAAGAAATCACGAAGACAATGAAAGAGTGCTTCGAGACCACTAATGCAAGGAAAAAAACATATATAAGAAAAACGAAAAACATTTATGCATATATTTGTGAAGATGAAGAGGAAAAAAGAGAGTTCAAGAA
>Ga0123342_1000962_pt1 | contig 48164 bp, 28 predicted proteins | sample Turbeawhitnodule_FD_89960 | JGI IMG/M metagenome (GOLD analysis project Ga0123342, IMG submission 89960) | Root nodule microbial communities of legume samples collected from Mexico - Turtle bean Mexico white nodule | ecosystem: Host-associated > Plants > Roots > Nodule | place: Mexico: Nepantla...
TCGGCCTTTCTTCGCATCTCGGCCATCTCCCTCTGGAGAGACAGCAGCAGCATTGTTTGGTCGGCTTCAGTCATTCTTTCCATGCTTCTTGTTGAAACCATCTACTTTTTTCCTTCAGCTAGTATCCCTCGGCCCCACGGTGGGCGCCAATTGTTCCTGCTAGGGAGATGGGACCTAGAGAACTATTGAAGTCTTCTTCTCCTTCCTTCGGTACGGGCAGGTGACTGGGTGATGAACTGGGATTCTTCTCGTCCTCCTGCTTATCCCTCAGCACTCGGCACTCAGTCGTCGGGTGAACACCGGATGGTGGGGGTACCTGCGAAGGCACTCCGACGCTCAAGTCAGTAAAGCGGATGGTCAGCTCTCAGGTAGGTGAACAGTAATAAATGACGTACCTTACTCCTTGGAATGTGTGCTATTTATATTATTCTTATGGGTCTACCTTGTTGGGCCCGTTTATCGAGGTGGATATCGCTTAGGGTTGCATTACCTAATTCTTGATGGTGGATTAGCTTCATTGAGCTTGGTTTGAGAATTAATTGTGATGGGGTTCGGCCATCGGCCACCTTCTCATGGTGAGGGTCGGCCATCGGCCAAATCCATGTGGTCTTCGACCGTCCCAGTTAGGTCTTCTAAGGTCTCGGTCTCTCGGCCAAGTCCCCAAAGGTCTCGGCCACTCGGTCTCTCGGCCAAACATCCAAAGGTCTCGACCATTCAGTCTCTCAGGCAAACCAACTGGGTGTCGGGCAGCTAGGCAGGTCTTAGCCTCGCCCAGTACCGGTACAGACTATAATATTGGTGTTTGAAGAGTGTTTAAATTATTTTTTACAGTTAATTAAAGACCATGGATTGAGATGACAAAAAGATGTGCATGGTTATGCATTTGCATTTATCAAGTTTGTTTGAAATTAAATTTGGATAAAAATGAATTAATTAAATTAGAGAAAACACTTATTCTCCAACCTTATATAAAAGGATATCTAGCAAAACCAAAACAACAATGTCTCCCACCACCAGAATCATAAAAAAAACTTGGTACAAAAATAACATCAAAATAATTACCAATCCTCCCACCAACTGTTTTCTCCGAACATATTTTACACTAAAATAAAATATATGAAAAATAGAAGGACAATAGTAGATAGTGACAAGTCATTTTGAATAAGGTGAGTAGGTATATTACGACATTCCTTTAACAATTTTTAATTATAGGATCTAGCACAATTAAAGTATTTTGTTTTATTGATATTTTGTTTAGACGGGTTGATTTAAACTATTTTAATTTTAGAATTAAATTTTAAAATAAAGTACATCGATCAATATCTTATTAAATTTTAAATAATTATTAATTAGTACAATTATTTAATACTTTATTATTTGTATTGATTGATTGATTTTCAATGGCATATCTTTACATCTAACACTCAATTTGTCAAAACAAATCAACATTTTCTCACAACCAACAAAATCAACATCTGATTTGTCTAAAATAAATCACTTATTTTTAATCGAAAACATACAAGTCAAAGGATCAACCACCAATCTGAAAAGAAAAAACAAGTTGAAGGAACTTTGGAGGTTACCCAAGACGAGACCTTCAATTAAGTCATCGAGAAGATTTTGAAATGATCTATCACTCCTCCCTTAAAAAAATTATTATTCTGATGTCTCCAAATCTCATTAACCAAAGCAATCCAGACAATTCAAAAAACTAAATTAACAAATGTAGGCGCACCAGACAAATTAAATTGTAAGAAATATAAGGCAGAAGCATGATGGTCAACCGAGTTCAACCCTAACCAGGCATAACAAAGATTTCAAACAAGCCAAGCAATTCTGCATTCAAAAACAAATGACTTGTTGTCTCCTAATTCACCCCGTAGAGGCAACAAGAAATATTTCCAACCACAACCCCATGTCTTACCAAATTAACCTTAGCAACAATCTTATTTTCCAGAACCCTCCAAGCTGTGACATGGGCTAAGGGCAAAACTTTCATCTTCCAAAGAGAGTTATACAAGCTCGTGGGCTCCCCAACTACCTTACCCCTTAAAAAATTGTACGCATTATTAGGTGAATACTCAATGCAATCACCGTCCTTTTAAACCCAACTATCATCGATTTCAAAGATGAGTCTCGAATCGTGCACTGCCTCAAGAAGCTAACTAACATGTTCCTTCTTCCAATTGAAAAGTCCCCTTCTCCAAAAGAAATTTCATTATTAATCCAATCCCCACAACAAAAAATCTTAGCATCTTTGGTTATTGCTAGAGAGAAAAGCGTTGGAAATCTACTTTTTAGAATGTCAGAACCCAACCAATTATCTTACCAGAAAAATAACTCTTTCTCATTACCAACTTCCCACCTGGAGTTGTCTTCAAATGACCTTTCCCAAATCTCCAGCTTCCAGACCTCCTTTAAATCTCTCAACCAAAGAGAGTTTGAGATGAGGAACCTTTGCTCTTTTAAACTTCTCCAACCACCATACTTAGACTCTAGAATTTCCTTCCAATGCCCTCCCTTACTCAAACTCAAATGCCAGATCCATTTTTCCAATAAGGTCGCATTAAAGAGCTTGATATTAAGGATGCCAAGATCGCTTGCTTTCCGAGACTCGCACACCTTATCTCAAGATACCCAGACAATTTTCCTCCCTTCGGACCCCCAACCTCATGAAAAATTCCTTTGTATAGACACGATCTTCTTCAACACAGTAGAAAACATCTTGAACAAAGATAAATAGAACAACGATATAGACGAAAATACAGATTTGATTAGACAAATCCTCCCAGCCATCGAGATGAATCTACCCTTCCATTTGTTCAATCTATTCTTTTTTTTGTCAACAACGCCTTCCCAAAACGCGCTCCTCTTATGACACCCCTCAACTGGCAACCCCGAGTATTTGAAAGGAATTTTCGTCACCTCGCAAAGCGAAGAGTAACAGCCTGATCGACTTTCACCCCTCCAATTCTGGTTTTCAAGAAATTCACCTTAAGACTAGAAGCTAGCTCAAAGCAATTCAGAATGACCTTTAAGTTAAACACGTTTTTAGTGTTAGCATTGCAAAAGAACAAAGTGTCATCTGCGTACTGAAGCATATTGACCTTAACCTTCTTGCATCCAATCTCCAGACTCTCAATCAAGTTCTTCCGAACAACTTTCTTTGAAACCTCGACTAGCCCTTCGACTGTGATAAGAAACAAGAATGGTGCTAAAGGATCACCTTGCTTCAGACCTTTCTTCGGAGTAAACTGCTTCAACAGACTCTCATCTACTAGAATAAACACCAACGCAGATTCCAAACAATATTTAATCCAGAAGCTCCACTTCTCGCAGAACCCAAGCCTATCTAACATGTAGTAAATAAATTCCTGTCGCACTGAGTCATATTCTTTCTCATAATCCACCTTAAAAAAAATGCAGCTCTTCTTCTTTCTCTTCACCTCCTCTAAAACTTCATTGGCCACAAGTACGCTATCCATTAAAGAAAGCAGATTGCCCAACGTTAATGACTTTATTCATCATTTTCTTCAACCTGATAGACAAAATCTTAGAAATAATCTTAAAAAGGCACCCCACCAGCGAAATAGGTCTGAAATCACACAACTCTTGCGGATTGACGGATTTAGGGATCTGAAACATAAACAAAGTGTTTGACCCCCTAGGCCATTTTCCTCTATTTGCGAAATCATTCACTGCCAAAAGAATATTCTTCTTTAAGCAATCCCAACAAAATTTAATGAAACCAAAATTAAAACCATCAGGACCATGGCTCTTCGAGCTATCACATCTCCAAACTCCATTCTTAATTTCCTCTTCTAAAAAGGCGCCTACCAGCATCGCGTTGTCAACTCTAAAAATAGTATTGAAACCTACATTATCCAACCTGACTTGCAGCCCAAGATCCCTGTCAAATTTGGACTTGAAAAAATATCTAACCTTAGCTTTAACCACTTCCTTATCTTCACACCACTAACCATTCTCAAAGACCCCATTAATCATGTTTCTCGCTCTTCTCCACTTAATTGTCGAATGAAAAAACTGAGTTTAAATCACATTGTTTCAGTCACTTTTGACGGGCTTTCTGATACAAAACAACTTCTTGTTTAAAAAAGTTTCGACTTTGTTCTACCAACAAGATTCTCCCATCCTTCCTTCCAAAGCCATCCAAACATCTCTCCGCCTTGCACACCTCATATATAAGCCATTTATTGTGTACAAAGTCACTGAACTTGTCATTACATTACTAGATATCTAAATTTCTAATCAGTCTCAAGTCTCAATCCACACTCATATCTTTTAACACAAGAGTGCAATCATTTGAGAATGTGATATGTGTTTAAAAAAAAACAAAGATCATAATGTATGGTATGTGAAGAAAGAAAAACAAATTCTAGAATGCAGATGGAATATAATAGGTTGTGTTTAACAAAAAATTATATACGATTATTACATTCTAACATAATCCATTATATAATGGATATTTTTAATATAAGCAACGCATAAGTTTCATATATTATATTATAATATAATAAATAATAAAACTAATATAATAATAAAATAAAATAATTTAATTTTTATATTTCATAAAATAATTTATTTTGATATATTACTATTTTAATACCTTTTTTTATTTACTAAAATTTATAATCATTACAAGAAAATAATGAAATAGAAACCAATTTTTAGAGACCAAAATAATTAGTTGCAATAGTAACTAAATTAGAGACCATTCTATAAACTAAAAAAAATTGGTTTCTAAATTAGTTTATATTATTGTTAAATAGTTTCTAAATTTGGTATCTAATTAGCAAGGTTTTAACTACAATTATTTAGTTTCTAAATTTGGTAGCAAAAACCTTGGTTGCTAATTAGATATCAATTTAGAAACTATAACAATAATGAAAACTAATTTAGAAACCAATTTTTTTTTTTTTCTAAAATAGTCTCTAATTTAGTTACTATTGCAAGTTACAACTAATCATTTTGGTATCTAAAAATTGATTTCTATTTCATGATTTTCTTGTAGTGAATAACTTTTTATTTTAATTTTAAAAATTATTTTAAGTCTAATTTATGTTTAAAAATTAATTTTGTATCAAATTAGTTTTAAAATGTTATTTTACTGATTATTTTTTAAATATATATTAAAAATTTATTTCATTATATATTTACATATAGATATATTATAAACTTTTCACTTACTTTCTAATTTTCTTCTTTAAATTTAATAACCTTATATTTCACTATTTTTCTCTTTCATTCTTTTCTTTTTAATTAATTTTCATGTAATACAAAAAGAAATATTATTCTCGCAACAACACATATAGATATTAATAAAATTAGGCATATATTTAATGGATATATGTGTAGAACTATAAAGAATAGATAATTTTAAATTTTACCTTTTAAATTGTTGTTAAAAAAAGACATTTAATAATAACTTAAATTATTGTCATATATAATAATATACAATAATATATGTTATATGATAGTTTTAAATTAATTATCTATCTATATATATATATATATATTAAATTTTTTGTATATTATATTATATAAAATTATTATATGAGAATTATCATATTATGTATAAAAATGATGATGATTATCATTATAAATATCATTTTTTTTATTATATTTATACCAAATAATATTATATATAAAGTTATTTGTGTATGATAAAACATGTTATAATTTGTGTTCAATTCACAGTCAAATATAATTTATAATTAAAGTAGTATAAAAAATATTCATAATTCACTGAAAAAAATTATTAAAAAACAATTTTAAAGAAAAAAAATAATTAGTTAATATAGTGATTAATTATTTTTTTATCTTTAATATTAATTTATATTTAATAATTTTCTGATATTATGTTAGATATATACCATGTTTAAATAAAATGAAACATCACTAATCAGTTAATCAGTTGATGATGTATGTATATTTGAGTTTCAACTTTTTTTGTTTTTCAACTAATCAATAAGTTGAGGATTCTTCAATCCATACACATAATATTTCTCTTCATTGGTGTATAATGTAAACACATTCATAAAAAAATAATGATTTAAAGTATAAAACATAATTTAGATAATAATACTGAAATTAAATAATATTTAGAGGAATTTACATCATTCATAATTGTTTCTGCAAAAAAGGGGGTCAGAAACTCTCTTCAAGCTAAGTACGTTGACTTCTTGGATTGACTCTTCAGGTTGGACCTAAGTCTGGCAAGCTTCTTAAGTTGGGCTGGATCTACTGCACCTTTCGGCTTCTCCTCTCGGTCTCCTCTCACGATTGGGTGTGTACCTGCAAGGCGCTCCGATGTAAAAGTCAGAATCAGTTTACTTGATTATCAGATAAAAATTACTCTACTTACCTGTTAGATTTATGTCCTATTTATAGTATTTTCTTATTATGCTCATAACCTACTTGGGCCTTTCTTTTTGTACCCACTGTCTTTTTAAACACACCTATTAATTTGGGCCTTATCATATTGAGTCTTGCTACAGTAACCATATTTATTATAATATATATATATATATATATATATATATTACATTTAATTTTTTTACATATATACTTTTTTACTACACCTCTTTTTAGTGCATCCTTTTGGTTAGACCTCTCGGCCTAGCAGTACAATAATTAAATGTAATATTGTAATTTTTAACACATTACATACACATATATGCAATGACATATTACTCTTCCTAAAAGAAGTTGCTTTCATAGAAACCTTCACATGATTTATATATGATGATAACAATCTAACAATTGGATCATATGATTGTTAATAGATACATGTTGATTTTTTTTCAAAATATTTTTATTATCTATAAGCAACAAGTTCATATTAATGAAGTTATAAATATATATATATATAGAGAGAGAGAGAGAGAGGAGTGGTCAAACTCTTGTACAAAACTGAACAGAAACGTACAACATCTTTCCCAAAAGCTTACAACATCTTTCCCAAAAGCTTACCACAAATATCCTACTTGAGTAACTAAAAAACAAGTCAACAAATCAAAATAAAAACACCACATAAACAACCTAACACCTCATAAATAACCTTCTAAAAAATCAAAACCTTAGAATTTCAAAGTCTCTTAATCAAATACATACAAACTAAAATATCAATGCACTAAACATAATAAGAAAAACATATAGACAAATTTAAAAGTAACCCAAAATTATATCTTTAATTGAAAAAAAAATTTGAGAATGATGAATTACTTCTCCTTTAAAATAAAATTCTGCTTACCTTTAAAAAAAATCTTTGGTGTGATGTGTTTTTATGAAAATGTATGATCCAAAATATTTATAACTATTTGATCAAGTATTATTTATTATTTTAATTTTCTTATTTATAAAGTATGTATAAGTTTAGATGCGGAGAAAAGTAGCAGTGTAACGATATTCAATTAAAATGTTAGCATTAATTAATCCATGTGTTTGTCTTGAAAAGGATTACCAGTTGATGGTGTCAAAGGTTTTCAAATGGTTACAGTGAACAATTCCTTTTCAGTAAATCCTAATCAACAAATCTCACTCAGTTAGTGTAGAAAGCAAGCATTCATCATCGTCTTCCTTTCACAGCTAGCAACTATTCTGCTCAATCAATTACTCATATCATCACACATGGTTAATTTATTCCATATGCCTATTAGACTAAAACCCATGTCACATTCATGTTATTGTTTCTTTCTACAGTGTCAGTGTGCTTTGCCTTTCACTAAATAAAACACCATGGCACAATTCGGAGACAAGAAATGCAATGAGTAATAATTTCAAACAGAGTCAAACATTGAAGGAACAATCATACATGAAAAGAACAAGTTTTTCTTTATATTTTAGAGTATAATATTAAAACAAGAAAACAAATAGAATTAGACACACTAATCTATTCTATCTAATGTTCAGTTAGTTATACATATGTCAAAATTTCTTGTGAAGGAAAATTGTGTCAAAATTTCTCTCATATTATGTTGAAAATTATCCAGCAGAAGTAAGAATGTGAGAGTTGGTAGTTACAAGAGAGGGGAAATCACTGAATTTTGTGTTGATTATTTGGAGGTATTTGGGTTTTTCCTTATTGGTGTTACCGACATGAGAGATTATTATATGGGTCATATATTTTGTTGGAAACGATAAATGTTTTGCTCCGTATATACAAATTGAGTCGCAAAAGTCAAACACAGTGCGTAGCAATATTTGAACCACAGAAAAGAGAAAAGGTTAATATATGCAAAACAAAGTGAAGAAGTGAGGATGTCAATGTCAATCAATTAGCATGGGCATGGACACGACTGTGATCATTTTACTCCAAATCCCCATGTCCATACAGTGTTATGCATTGTTTCATGGGAAAAATATTAATATTCAAAACACAAAATTATAAATATTAATATTTTATATTTATAGCATTAAAACTAATGTTCGGATCAGTTGGTTCTACCCTCATCCAAAATATCATATTTTGAAAAATTTTAATATAAATTTTTAATAAAAAAATTTACTTTAATAGATCAGTTTACAATTTTTTTTTAAAATTCATATTTTTGCATGACCGACATTTCAAATAAATAATACTTTTTGAAAGTCTATCACATTGGAACAAACTAACCAAGTTTATTTAAGTCTTTATATCTTTATATCAATGGTTGTTCTGTTGATGACTTGTGTAATAATAGTTCAATTTATATTAAAAGAGAAAAAAAAATTATAACTTATTTAATGGTTTGATTAAGGGTTAATTAATTATTAATATAGAAATTTACTAAAATTATTTAAAATTTCAAGTAAAAATTAGAAAAATATTTACTTATAATACTTGAAATATTATTGATGAAAATAAATGATAGATAAACTAACAACTCATTATAAATATAAAATGAATCTCTTAATATGAACAAACTATGCTCTAGTTAGAAAATTTATAAATCATACATAAATATTTTTAATTAGAATAATTTATATTATAATATTAATTTTAAAAATAAAGTGAAAAATACCAAATCGTATTCAAACTATAAATTTATTGATCTCAACTAATTTGTTTAGTTCACTAGTGAAAAGACAAAAAAAATATTCAATTCTTTTTTAAGGTTATATTTTTAAGTAAAGTTAGATTTTTATAATATGAATTTTCTTTATCATTAAGAAAAATAAAATAAATGTTATTCATTTTAGAAGTGGTCTAATTTTTATACGGATCAAAGAGACAATCACACTTCTTTACCGGCAAAAACATAACTTACTAATTTGTCATCAACTACCTACACATACATTACCAATCAAAATATCCTACCACTCTAAGTCACCAGAAAAGCTAACACTTCTCAAAGATACCAATAACCAGCCCAACCAACCTAAAAACATAAAAGACTTTTAATCGAATGCATACACACTTTAGATTTTAAGGACCAATCAGTGAAGAAAAAGATCACATGAGACACTTTTGATGAAATTCAAGACCAAGTAATAAATAAAATTATTATATATTTCACATTAATTAAATATAAGAGCAATTTACAATATATAAGTGGGGTAATCATCACCTTACAAACCGATTTTTGTAAAAATGATTTATGTGATTATTTTTTATTGTTGATTAAAAAAAATTATGTTAAGAAGATATCAAATTAATCACAAATATATGAATCTAACATTCAAGATATACATGTCTGACCATGAAGAAAATGTTATAAATGGAGACCATCATTATCTTAAAAAATAAATTAGGTTCCTACACTTAAAAATATTTTTTTTTTATTTTTATTTTTTAAGATAAGCTAGATATTAAAGTTATTATTTTAAATATTTTTTTCTCTCCCTTACGTATTCTTCTCAATTTCGAGGAAAAAATCATCTTCACAATCTTTTTTTCTCTTATATCTTTTGGTCTATATATATAATGAATGAAAAAGGAATTTTCACTCGTGTCAAACAAACAGCATGAAGGAATAAAAGTAACTGCGTAAACAGTAGGGGTCGTTTTGCAGCAGGGTACATATAATCCACCTAATTTCTCTAAAAACAAAAGCATCGATTTTGTGCATGGTGAAAAGTATGGTTTAGATAGACTGAAAATTTTGAAAGTGGTCTTGAGTTAATATACAAAGTTCCTTGCTTAAAGCAGGTTTGTTTTTCTTTGGTTTTACTTTTCCCTGTCTACCACCTAATTAATGAGCATCATCAAAATCTCTTTTTTGTTCTGTTAAAGCCTTAAAGAGTGAAATTATGGAAATCATCAAAAAGAAAATATATAATGACAATAAGTGATTTGTTGAGAGATGACCCTACGCGTTTCATGTGTCGATTTTTAGTCGACACGATTGTAACAGTTGTGATTCTCATTATAGGTGATAATAAAGGAATCTTTAAGGAACTAAAGGATATTACAGGTAGAAAAATTGTCTCACCCATATCTCTGTTTTTTTCCTTTTATATCTTCATTCCTTGCACTTAATTAATCAGTGGAACATTTGTTATAGAAAATATATGAAGTGGAGATGCATTTTGTTTTGTTTAGTGATTGGTGAGAGAGAAAAGAAAAGGTTGTAGATGCAGGTAGTATATATTGTTGAGAATATATTTGTTTCTTCCACGCAGCAAACAAGAAGATTGGTTTTTGTTTTGGGCATAGCGTAAGAGAATAGTAATTGGGCAACACTTAGGATAAAATCTGAATCATATATATGTATAGAAATATCCTTTTTCTTTTGGAAAAATTGAAAGGTAAGGATATAATATTGTATGGATGAGAGTTGAATAACATTCTTTTGAAAGTGTGATGAAATGATTTGGGGTTATATGCCTTGGAAACATAGCAGAACCCATGAATTAGAATTTTGTTGGGTGGAACCCCACAAATTAAAGAGTTGAAAAGCAGCAAAAGGGTTCTTTTTTCCATTTGCGTCCTAGCTATAAGCACATAGGCATATAGGATATATCCCCGTTTCTTTCCTAATACTCCTCCACAAGAAAAATAAACAAAGTAAAAGATGGAACATTTTGAATACATGTTTTCTGACAAAGAGGAGCAATGGATGATAAGGTTCCCCACATATCTAGTTAGACTACAGACTGAAAGATAATATGCGAGATTTTGACAAGAACCCATTAACATTAATTTTGGCTTTGTTCCCTGTCTCAATCTTACATTTTTCTTGCTTCACTTCACTTTCTATAAATTCACACATTTATTCTCTTTAGGAAAAGTTATACATAATTGTGGGAGCTAGATGGATGGCCCTACCAAGTTTCTTTAGCTATTCAATCAAACTGGAAAATTGGTGGATTTGCCATGGAAGTCAAGTTACACAAGCATGAAGGTTCCCTCTTGATTTGACTCATTGTTTGTTTCCTTTGATGGACAGATAATAATATTATACATATGCTTGCTTCAGTTACCAACTTGGGGAGGCCAGATACCTAGAACTCCCAACACACAAATTCAAAACACATTGCTCAAAAATCAACATAATTATCATTCACCTTCATTATTTTTTTAAGAGAAACCAAAAATGTAGCAAAAGGGTCATTACCAATGGGTCTGGAGAAGTCCAAGGAAGGCTGCAAGGAAGGAAAAGGAATAAAAAGGGTAGAGTACATCATATCATAGGGTTGAGTGAAACCTTTTTCGTGTATGGTGTATTGTGTGAAAAGAATCGAAGAAATAATCAAACTAAAAGTGTGATTGAGATGGATCATGCTAATACATCTCCAGAATAAAATGATGAAAATAGTTCCTCCTTCTATACGCTTCTATTTAGAAACAAAGTCCTTAACAACAGTTCTTTTAGGTTGGATAACTTTAGTGATGCAGACCCATGTGGATTTTTTTTATCAGTAAAATAAATAAAAATTATTTAAGGGTGTTTCAATTTATATACATATAACTATGCTACTCAACATAATGTTTAATAATCTTACCCAAATCAACCAAGTCAAAACCAACTATATACAGCCAATAACTAACAGAAACATTAAATTAATAACAAATTAAGACATCAATCAGAAAATAATAGGAGAAAATAAAAAAACTATTTTTTTTAAAAAAAAATAGAGTAAATTTTCTGTTTTTTACCATATATATTACAAGAATATTAGGTTTACAGATGGAATAATATTCATGGTTTATGCACACCAAAGCTAACCTATATATCATGAGAGAGAGAGAGAGACACAAAAGATGGTGTGATGATAAATAGAAATTGAAAATGATTAGCACATAATTATTTATAGGTTGAGATGTTTGCAAATCATGTTTGACGATTAGTGTGATCACAACCAAGGTGTTTCTTTCTTTTCTTTTTAATAAGAATTTTAAGTCCACAACAAAAAAAGCTGTAGTGGTGATTAGAGAAATGTGAAAGGAAAATCACTAACTATAATCAAAATAAAGAGGTCATCAAATTGAGATGTTCTTTATATTTTTTTAAATAAAAAAACTTTAATATGTAATGTTGGATTGGTAGTTTGAAAGGGACATGCATAAGATTTGGTGCAAAAATAATGCATGATTGCTAATGAGAAACAGAAATAATTGAGTATTTCAATGATATGAACAAAATCAATGAATAGAAGTGATGATAATCACCACTTCATTCTGGAACTCCTTTCAAAGAATCTAAATTTATGTTCGAAGTTTCTTCCTTGTGTTGTGCGTGTACCAATGATTATGACAGACTAAGTCATGTTTGCATTGCTAAAATTTTGAATCAGTGCATTAAGTTATGATCCCTTATCTTTTGTAAGAATTCTATAAAAGATGTGTGGTCGTATGAATCTATTGCAACTTGCAAGGTAATGTCAGAAACTTAGGGACCCCCAAAAAATATTTACACGAGTTGAATAACATAAATAGCATTAAAAAAAGTTACACGATAGTTTTCAATAAAAAAAATGACATTATTTTCCTCTTAATTTTTTTCATGAGGGAGAAGTATCTAAGAGGATTAAAGATAATCTTTAGATCAAAATAAATTGCACATATGCACTCCTTATTTTTTTTCTTTCCCATGCATTCAACTTCTTCTATCGTCTCTCATGGAGAACCCAAATCGGTTTTGTCCCTAACCTTTATTTTTCCTTAATTTATGATCATCGTTTGTGGGTGGTGAAAAAGAATATCTGAGTTTTGCATTTTTAATACAAAGTTACATATCAGTCCATTTTTTTATGCAAGGGTTGTTTTCTTGGTATAAAACACTTTCATGTGCTCTTTCTCTCTATATCTATATATAAAGTATATATTGTATTAAAATAAAATAGGATTAAATATATTTTTTTATTCACATATTATATATAATGTAAAAATGATTTCTTAATTCAAACTTTTATAGTAAAAAAATTATTAAAATAAATTTTTATTAATATTTTTTACATAATAATTGAATTTTTAATTTATACAGTATTATAATATTTATGTTAATCATGAGTTAACATGAAATATTTTAATATTTTAATTACATTAAAAATTTGTCACATTTATAAAAAAAAAATAACAATAACATATTTCAATTGTTTTTTATCTTAAAATTTCGATATAGAAAAAGATCAATTTCACGTAAAAATACCACCACGAATAAATATTCAATCCAATAAAATGAAAAGGTATGTCTATAAAATTCAAATGTTGTTTTGAACTTGAATTGAATCTCAAATCCTTGACGTTTGAGTGATATAAAATATTTTAGTATAGGTAGATGATTAGTGGCATCCATTAGATGGGCGTGTGTGTGGTATGAGAATATTCAAAAGCAAAGTATGAGGTGAACATAATTTATGGAGTAATAATGAAACAATATTTCATACCAGAATCCATAATATCTTCAAGCATATATTTATGCCTTTAGAAGAAATGAAGGAGCACCATTCTCTTTAGCTGCATTTTAACTTATATTATTATGCAGGTTGCATTCATATCAATACTCATCATTCTAACTCCATAATTCAATGAGTTTGGATGATAATAGTACAAGAATCAATTACTTTCTCAAAACATAATAACATATAAGATTGAATAGGGTTTTTTTTTTAATTTTAATATTTTCTACTATCTAAAAATATGACTTTAGTTACTTTCTGTAAGAAAATAGTTATTAGTTTTTATACTGGAGGTTTTTACCTAAATATAATTATAATTTACTTAAAGGTTACATTTTATTTTCTATATATTAATATTAGTTTTAATTTTATAATATTACATCATTTTAAAATGAATTTTAACATCATAAACAAAAATAATAATGTCTAAAGAGAAAAGCATAAAATATGTTTTATATTTTCAAATTACTAATTTTAATATATTGAATTTATATATAATATTAAAAAAATTCAATATACTCTTCTATTATTCTTTCATAACTGAAAACTAATATAAAATATTCACTTTAAAATATTTTAAGTCTCTATAAATGATCATATCTTCTTTTAGATTTCTGGAAAGTAAAATTTTTGTGGTCTCTATAAATGATCATATCTTCTTTTACATTTCTGGAAAGTAAAATTTTTGTGGTTAATGTTATAACCAATTTAGAAATTATTTCATAAATTTTTATTAATAATTGAAATTATTTTAAATATTAATATTTTTTTTAGTTTATAAAATAATATTTAACTTAATTAATATTATAATTAATTATTTTCTCTCTCTAAATTAATTGTTATTTAGTAATTTTCTTGTAGAAAATATAATTATCCCAATTTGAAATATTATTTGTTATATTAATTATAATATGTTTCCTTTTTAATATTAAACTAAATATAGTAATTAAAATAAAGACTAAAAATTAATACTTTATAGATTTAAAACTCTAAATAATTTACCCAGGGCAGATAAAATCCCTGCAAAGTCTAAAAAAGTACATATATTTAAACTTTTTATTATTATGTATGAATGAAAAAATAATTAAAAAGTAAAAATACTTAAAATTTTGAATATAAATTTAATTTTATTTAAAGTTTTACTTTTATTTTGTTAATTTAGATATAATAATTTAATTTCTACTACATGCTTTTTTTAGATATATTTGAAAGAAATAATTAAGTATTATATAAATTTAAATATTTAATACTTAAAAACTAGTTATTATATAATATTACAAATTTAAAAGACAAATAATATATTGATATAGAGAAGAGGAATAGAGGAGAAAAGAAATTAGATCTAACAACTCTGACTTTATATCAATTTGGTAGAATTACTTAGAATATTCAACTTCCACTTCCTAATGCACTAGTCCTTTCGCATTTATTTTATTTTATATTATATTTTTTTGAAATATTAAAATAGTTTATTAAAATAAACATAAAAACCAAAATTTAAAATATTGCAATTTTAGTATTGTGTTATTTTAATTATGAAAATATATATGCAATGAATTGTAATTTAAAATGTAGATATACTAAAAAATTATTAAATAATAATTAATTTTAGAGAAAAAATAACTAATTATTATATTGAGTAAGTTAAATATTATTTTATAAATAAAAAATTATTTATATTTAAAATAATAATAATTATTAATAAAAATTACTAGTTAATAAATTTAATAGTTTATAATTAATTTAGAATATAAAATAATTAATAGTTAATAAATTTAATAGTTTATAATTAATTTAGAATATAAAATAATTAATAGTTAAAACTTTGGTAACTAATTGATATATACTAATTTATTTTATTAATAATAAAAATTACTTTATATCAATAATTTTCAGATATCAATAATTTTGTAGTTTATAAAATAATATTTAACTTAATCATTATAAGAATTAATTAATTTTTATCTTTAAAATCAATATTTATTTAATAATTTTGTTACCGTTATATTTACACGTTAAACATCAACTGTGGAATAATTTCACATTTAAGAGTAATAATACTCTCAAATGATCTAATTACAAACATTGATTAATCAATTAATATTTAAAAATATTTATATAATTAACATGTAAATATTTATATGATTTTGACATTTAGAAAAAATTAAAACTTTCAAACTTGGTGAGTAAACATGACAACTTGTCGACCTCATTCTTTTGTATGCAAGAGTAGGGTTTTGAAGACGTTGAAGTGAAACTAACTTTATCCTAATTTATATATAGATGAGTTTGGATCTTAAATGTTGTATTGTACACTGTTTTATATAATTATATTTTCTTTAACTTAAGTTTAGGTATTCTATATAAAAAGATAAATTATACATTCACAACGATTGATATATTAATAATTAAAAATGATTGTAATGTTGAAAATAATCCATTTTATCGTATAAATTTAGGTCAACGTCTATATACTCTCATTTATTTTATTAAAAGGTCATCAACATAACAAAACCGACAAAACAACTTAAATATCTATACTTTTTAATTTATTACCTTTTATTTTAATGGTTATTTTTTTAAGTTTCCATTATAATAAACTAACCATAATTATAGTCCTTCAATAAATTCTAATATTGGGCAATCTTATGAAAAATAAATAAGAAGTAACACCTTTTACATTAAAATTTTAAAATTTACTATTTTCCACTTAGTTGAGTTAAGTAATATGATGCTCGATAAAGAACATAAACTTGATTGTGTAGGCATGTGGAACCATATGTGAGATCCATTTAGTAAAACTTCTAAAAATTATTAGATTGGAGAGAAGATTTAACGAAATTGTAAAAAAAATACTCAGAAAGGTAATTATGCGTAAATATGAAACTCATTAAATAATGTTAAATGTAAAAAAAATTAAAGATATTGGATTGGAAATAGTCTATCAGTATGTTTGTTTATACAAGTTTTTTTATAAGGATTTGTAAAAAAAAAAAATCTCAGTAATTTATGTATAAATTAATTTTAAAAACTATATGATATAATTATTTTAAATGTTATTTTAATTTATGAGTTTATTTTATTTTATTTTTCGTTGTTTTCTCTTTTAAATCACCGTAGAAAATCTAGTTCGTACATTCCATTAACTTTATTAAAATAACTTTCATAAATAAAAATGATAAAAATTATCACAATAAAGTGGAGATACGTGAACATATTTTGGGCCGTCACGACTTGAAGGCCTCTCTTTCGATAAGCCCACTTTCTTTTATTGAAACGTAAACTAGAGGAATTTCTTCTTACAGCTCCATCCATTTCTTTTACACCACCATAAATATGAAAATTTTCATTTTGCATTTTTGAATTGTAAAATTCTGAAGTTAAGAATGATTTTTGGATTATATAATATAAAATTATTTAATTTAGAAGAAGAAAAAAGACTTTTTAGATTGTATAATTCAAAAATCATGTAATTTTTTTTGTTGAAAAATGGTAAATTGATAGCTAAGGTCACACTTAATGCTTCGTAGTAGAAAGATGACAACAACATCGTTAATTAAGACCTCGATTTTAATGGTGATTTTCTTCTATACAGTATAAAAAAATTATTAAATAGAAACTAATTTAAGAGAACAAAATAATTAGTCACTATATTAATTGAATAAGAGACAAATTTATAAATTATAAAATTATTGATCTCTAAAATAGTTTTTATTATTAATAAAAATGTATAAAGGAGTTTATAAATTGACATCTAACTATTAGTTACTAAAGTTTTAGCTACTAACTACTTATGTTCTAAATTAGTCTCTATTAACTTTTTGAAGACTAATTTAGAATCTAAAATATTAGTAGTTAAAATTTTGATAACCAATTTAAATACTAATTTAAAAATAATTTTATAATATTTTATTAAAAATAGAAATTACATTAGATTCAATATTTTTTTAGTTTCTAAATTAATATCTAATTTATTTAATATAGTGATTAATTATTTTTATTTTTTAAATTTAATTATTATTTAATAATTTTTTTATAGTGTAATTATAATTAAAAATGACAACTAAGATTATGAAAGTCATCTGAATTCTGAAAACTAAAAATAACTTTGGAATTGTATAATTTAGAAAAAGAAAATAAAGTGATTTTGTTTATATTTTTAAAGGTGGAGAAAAAAATATGGAGGAAAAAAAAAGGTTTTAAACCCGACATCAAATTGCTTTAAAAAATCACCAGATACATAACAAAAAAAATTGTGATTATGAATAAAGTTAGAGTGGGTCCATGTATTCTTTCCTGGGTCTTAAAATTAGTCATAAGTTGTGAACAAAAAAGGAAAATAGTTAGTCAAAAGTTTCGGCCACTTCTATCAGATGATGCATATGACGTATTCCTAGTAAAAAACAAGGTTCCTGTCTTAGTGGAGAGACAAAACTTTAAATTTAAACAAATAATTCTAATAATTAAGAATTGAACAAAAATTCAGAGGGAAAAATAGATAAAATGTTGTATGAATATAGTCATGCTAGTTTATATTTAAGATAAAGAGAAAAGATGGAAATAAATTAGATAATATGGTATGATAAAAAAAATATATAGATATTAATGAAGTGTCTATATATAATTACTCTAACAAAAACTTTTCACTCTAAACAGATTAAAACAATCACAATAGCAAGTATACTCCGATGTCACTATACCATGAATATAGATTTCGTTTTTTAAGTTCAAAGAATAAAACTTAAATTAAATAAAAGAATGAAAATATCATTTTGAAAAAAGTATACATAAATTTAAAATATTTCATTTTTTATTTACTATAAAATTTTATTTATTTTAAACTTTAAATCCTTTGTATTCTTTCTCTAAGTTAGTGCAATAATCTCTATCATTTTATTGTTCAAACTCTAAAGTTTAGAAAACACTTGAATTTTAAGTTAAGATTAACTAATTAGAATCTTAATCATGATAAGTTTCTTATTATCCTACTCTTAAATCTATTTTATTTTTCTCTTTTATTCTTATATGTGAACTTTTGTATTCCACATATTTGATCAGTTGAGAAATATAAATTTTTTCTTCCATTAAACTAATGATGTTGCTTTAACTTAAAGGTTTGTGTTTTGAAAGGTCTTTAAAAGAGTTTTGTGCACTCTAGGAACTAAAGATATACTATAATACTTTTTCTTGTCTAACAAAATATTTTCATAAAAGTTATTTGGAGTTAAATTACGAAGTTGATGTTAGTTTTTTTTTCCTATGATGCATAAATAGGTTGTTAGATGTTTTTTTGCTATAATTATGTTTTTCTAATTTTCTGCATATACTACTTGATGAACATAAGCATCACATCAAAACACAAATGTAACTCTCAGGAGATCAACCATTAATCTAAACAAACAAACAAAAATGTTATTCATTGAAGTATTAGAATGTGTACACTCACTACAAGAAAATCATGAAATATAAATCAAGTTTTAGAGACCAAAATAGTTAGTTGCAATAATAACTAAATTAGAGATCATTCTAGAAACTAAAAAAAAAATTGGTTTCTAAATTAGTTTCTATTATTGGTAAATAGTTTCAAAATTGGTATCTAATTAGCAACCAAGGTTTTAGAAACTAAATAATTGGTAGTTAAAACTTTGGTTGCTAATTAGATACAAATTTAGAAAATATTTAACAATAATAGAAACTAATTTAGAAACCAATTTTTTATTTAGTTTCTAAAATGGTCTCTAATTTAGTTATTATTGTAACTAATTATTTTGATCTTCAAAAATTAGTTTCTATTTCATGATTTTCTTGTAGTGACTATTCTCATTACGAAAGTTGACGTGTGGGATTGAGCCTTCCAAAAAAGTGTTGAGTTCATTGAAGAAACCAATACAAATAAATATTATATTGATTTTACTTCACCTAACTTCTATGGATATATAAAACAAACATTAGAGAGAGTCATAAGAGTTAATTGAACTTACTTGAAAAATAAAGATAAAGATATGAACATGAAGTTTAGAAGTTCTTCAAACATGAGAATTAGGTATGAATATTCTTTGAAAGAATATTCCTTTTTTAAGCATATAGTTAACATTCATTATGAGTTGGTTCTTTGTGCAATAAGGTTTGTTACACAAGAATGTCTACATCTCAGAATAAGCAAGAGAGAATTATTGTTTCAGCATTCAATTGGTCCTTCAAGCTATAATTTTCATATTTAGTAAGAGAGAGATGTTGAGACTATTTTCTCTTTTCTAGAATTTTCACCGCTCAAGTGATGTAAATTTGTTAAGCGAATAACTTTGGATGAGATTTTGTAAGTGTGAAGCTTGAGTAATGACTAAGGTCACTAAAGTGGTAGTTTGAGTGCTTGAGGAGTAAGAGTTAAGGTTTACTTTTTTTTACTAGAGTTGGTCACTAAAATGTAAAAAATAGAGACTCAAGCAAGAAAAAGTTTGTAACTTCTCATCTTTTGTAGTTATGTATCAAGCAGTAAAGTGATTACTTAAGCAAAAAGGTCAATTGTTCAAGCTGTTAGTTTTCAACTTGAGTAAGGAAAAGTCAATAACTTGGTTTCAACTATGAAGAAGTCACTCAAGTGAGGATATCTCGCTCAAGCAACATTCCTCTCTTTCTTAAGTCATGTTTTCATTTATAAAAATTAAAGGTTATATTTATATATACATACAATTGAATTATATGATTATGGATGTTTTTTTGTTGAAATTGCGTGAATGAATTCTATTGAACTATACAATGATTTAATTAGAATGAGAAAAGTCAATAACTTAATTTCAATTATGAAGAAAATTCATTCAAGTGAGGATGACTCGCTCAAGCAACATTCCTTTGTTTCTAAAGTCATGTTTTCATTTATAAAAGTTATAGGTTATATTTATATATTTCTACAATTGAATTATATGATTACTAGATTGATGTATTTTGTTGAAATTACATGAATGAATTGTATTAAGTTATACAATGATTTGATTGGAATGAAAAAATGTTATCAAATAGTATTTTGGCTAAGTTGTTATTTGTGATATTGAGTAAAAGAAACACATTGAAGATAGGAGTAGATATCTTATTGATGGCCTAAATGATATAAATTAAGATATTAAATAGTGAGAAATTGAATATTTTTTTTATCAGCAATAAAAAATAAATAAATGGGAACCACTTCAGGAGTGGTCCAACCCTTATACACGAAGAGCAAGCGCCTTACCAAACTCCTACCTAGAGACACCTTCCAGCTTAACTAAGGAACTACCAAACCAAACTCAAGAAAGCATTAAACAACCAGCATCATACAATCCACTGGGTTCATAACCCAGTTAGAGTACGTAAAGGAAATACAACGAGACTTTGCATAAATCCAAGACCAAACATTTACCTGTACTAGTGTGAATACTTCGAGCGCATCTACCACACCCCTGTCAAAGGTCACAGAATTCCTATGTCTCCAAATTTCGCTCACAACACCAACCCAAATCGCACGCCAAACGTCATTAACCACATCAGAAGCCGAACACATCCTGAATTGTAGAAAGTTTACCAAAGGGTCTTTGTTAATAACAAACGACATGTCTAGCCACTCAAAAAAAAGACACCAAACACGCCAAGTAAAGTCGCAGATTGAAAACAGATGACTGGACGACTCTTCCACCTTCCCACACAAACCACACAACGAATTCTCAACCACCACCCCTCGCCTTTTCAAATTTACCCTAGTAGCAATCTTATTCTCCAACACCCTCCAAGCAGCGAGCAAAGCAGAAGGCAAAGCTTTGCACCTCCACAACTTACTGTAAACTGGAGAAACCTCCCCAACTTTATCCTTCCTAACCTAAAAATAGGCTGAGTTAACCGTAAATGTTTGAAACCCCCCAGCCTTCCAAATCCAGCAATTTGTCTTCCCCAGTTCCAACTTCGCCCCATGCAGTATTTGAACAAACTCCTCCACCAAAGATTTCTCCCATTCAAAAAAGGGTCTACGCCATTCGAAGTGCCACACCCAAACACCATCAATCCAATTTCCTAGCTCAACCACCTTTGCAACTTTGGACAAACTAAGAGAGAATAGTCTCGGGAAAACACCCTTCAACGCTCCACAACTCAACCAAATATCCTCCCAAAATGAGATACCCCTCCCCTCACCAACTTTCCACTTAAGCCCATCTTCAAAACTTCTTCCCCAACTCTCCGAAGCCCACACCTCCTTCAAATCTTTCCACCACAGAGAGCCCTTACTAGTTTTACCTTCCTCTCTCAAGCTTCTCCACCCACCATACTTAGAAACAAAGATCTCTTTCCACAAACCTCCCTTATTCGTACCCAACCTCCAAATCCACTTACCTAATAGAGCCAAATTAAACTTCCTTAGGTCAATAATACCAAGACCCCCATAGTCACGCGACTCGCATACCTTTTTCCAAGAGGCCCAAGCGATCTTCCTACCATCTGACCCCCACCCCCAAAGGAAATTCCTTTGGAGCCGCATTAACTTCTCTGACACCATAGAAGGTAACTTAACAGTGACATAAAAAATAACGGAATTGAGGAGAGAACAGAATTTAACAAGCAAATCCTCCCAGCCAACTACAAACACCTACCTCTCCACCTTGAAAGTTTACCTTGAACTCTCTCTAACACCCTGCTCCAAAATGCACCCCGCTTGTGACACCCTCCTACCGGCAATCCTAGATAAACAAAAGGAATCACCATCACTTTACAATTAAGAATAGCCGCAAAACTCTGAAGCAGGCTCTGACCCAACCCCGTCCCACCGATACAACTCTTCACAAAATTCACCTTAAGCCCAGAAACAAGCTCAAAGCAGTAGAATCGCCTTAATATTGAAGACACTTTTTATGTTAGCTTTACAAAAGAATAAAGTGTCGTCAGCATATTGTAACATATTTAACTTCACTTTATTCGTTCCAACCTCTAGATTGTCTATCAAACTCTTCTCTTCTGCCATCCTGGAGACCTCAGTCAACCCTTATGCAACTATAACAAAAAGAAATGGTGCTAGTGGATCACCTTAACGAAGTCCCTTCCCAGGAGTAAACTCCTTAGTTTGATTACCGTTCACAAGCACAGAGACTAAGCAAATTCTAAGCAACCTTTTATCGAACGAATCCATTGAGCGCAAAAGCCCAACATATCTAGCATATAATAAAGAAATTCCCAACTTACCGAGTCATATGCCTTCTCGTAGTCAACCTTGAAGAAAACACAACTCTTCCTTTTCCTTTTATATTCTTCTAGCACCTCATCCGCCACTAACACACTGTCTAACAAACCCCTACCTTAAATGAAAGTCGACTGTCTAATATCAATAACTTTGCTAATCACCTTTTTCAAGCATAGAGACAACACTTTAGAGATGATCTTATATAGGCATCTGACTAATGAAATAGGTCTAAATTCACCAAGTTGCTGAGAGTTTTCTACTTTTGGACAGAGACTTAGGAATGATGCATTTGAACCTCTAGGCCAATGACTCTTAGAAGCAAAATCCTTCACCGCTGACACCACTTCCAACTTAATGATTTCCCAGCAATGCTTTAAGAACCCAAAATTAAAACCATTTGGGTCAGGACTCTTAGAACTATCACAATTCCATACTGCATCCCTAATTTCTTCTTCAGAAAAATCGACAATAAATAACTCATTATCCTCTTTCAAAATAGAGTTGAACCTAACGTTGTCCAACCTAACCTGACACCTTTCTTTTCTGGCAAACCTCTCTTCAAAGAAAACTCTGACCTTATCCTTAATCACCTCCTTATCCTCACACCACCGGTCGTCAACAAACATCCCATGTAACTCGTTCCTTGCCCTTCTCCACTTCACGGACTAGTGGAAGAACTTTGTATTAAAATCTCCATGTTTCAACCACTTTTGTCTTGCTTTTTGGAACATGACCGCCTCTTATTTAAACATAGCTCTATTAAGGTCAGCTAATAAAGTTCTCCTTTCTCCCTTTCAGACTCAACCAAGCCTCTATCATCATCTTGTGCATCTAACTCATTAATCCTCTTTTGTAACTCCTCTCTAGCAAGGCTGACATCCCCGAAGACCTCTTTGTTCCAAACTTTTAAATCTACTTTAAGCTTTTTCAGTTTCTCTTTGAAAATATAAATTCCACGTCCTTGTACATCATTGTTAGCCCATTTCCTCCTCACAAAATCTTTAAATCTATTATCTCTTTGTCACACATCCAAACACCTAAAAGGTCTCGGACCCCAGTCAACAGACACTTTTTTAAGAACAACTGCACAATGATCCAATTGATTTATTTAGGACGAATTGTTGACAGCGGGGCCAAACATCAAGCCATTCTTTTGACACAATAACCCTATCAATTATGCTCTTCACCATTCTATTAGGTTTATACCACGTAAACTTCCTGCCAACCAACAGAATATCTACTAATTCTGATTTTTCAATAAACTCATTAAATCTTTTTATTTTTCTCTAAAATAATCTATCTCCGAGATCATACTTTTCCTCTCCTCTTGACGTCTGATTGAGTTAAAATCTCCAACAACACACCAAGCCTTCGAGAGTTGATTCGACCTAAACCCATTAATCTCTTCCCAAACCTCTTTCCTCTCCCGTAAAGAGTCAGAGCAGTAAACATTTACTATTGTTACAAGTACCCCATTACCAACCTTCCAAGAACCCTCAATAATAGTAAAATTCCTTCTGTTAACATAGTTAGACATCTAAACAAACTTTTTATTCCAAATCGTCAAGACTCCACCAGCACTATTGTTTGCTTTATTTACGACCCAGCCAACTTCGTTACTTCCCCAAAGAAGACAAACTTTCTCCCTACTAAACTCAGAACATTTTGTCTCTTGTAAGCACACCATATCCGCCTGTTCCTTGCTTACCAAATCACTTAAATATCTTCTTTTCAAAGAACCTCCTAGCCCTCTAACATTCAGACTAATTATTTTCATCGACAAACTTTCTGATTTCCCCCCTTGGCTTCCTCCCTTCACTACCATCCCGAAAAGACAAGGCATGTAAACTATTAATGACTACATCTTCTTGCTCAAGGTGAGAATACTCTGCTTCTTTACCAACACTCCAAACACTGGATGCCACATTTTTGTCATTCTTTACCCAAAAAAATTTGTTGCAATTTCAATTCCACTATCAGTCGAGAAATTAAGATCATCAAACGGGAAATCTGCTACATCAGACTTAACTTCTTCTACTCCCATTTCCTTCCAAGCTGTTAGGACCATGGAGCGATTAACTTCGTTTATCTCCAAGAATCTAGCATCCTCAAACTCCACCCTAGCCACCCCTACCAGAGGGAATACTCCCTCGCACTCACCCTCTAGCACCAAAGCCCCCTCCCGTCGATCCCCACTCCCAACGCTGTAAGTCCCTCTCGGCCCAACGACGACACTTGGAGGGCCAACCACCTTCGTCACGGCCAAGCCTCCACCACCAGGAACGCCCCGTGAACCTGCATCTTTGTTTTTTGCTGTCTCCCACATACTTGAGTGCTCCTGCCAGCCCAAGCTTCCCACGTGGCCCAAAAAACCACCAGCAAAAGCAACTCTTCATTCTCCTTCATTCGTGAATTAGAGGAACCCACTTTAAATGCATGGCAACTTTTTGCATGCACTTCTTTAATGTTAGGTAGGTGAGAAGTGGTCTCCTCATTAATTGATAGGGAACCGTGTGCCACCTCAGCCCTTCCCACGAGCCCACTCCCAACTCCAACACTCATAAATGAGTTATTCACACCCACCACTTGCTCCTCGAAAACACCCTGGACTTCTTCTCTTTCCTTATTTAATACCAGAAGATCCTCAACAACACCCTTAAAACCGCACTCAACAGCATGCCAGGCCTCCAAAGAGTGGGCCACTCCCTCAATAAATTTTGCACCATTTTCTACTAACCCTTCGATTCTACCAGGTTGGTGATAAGAAATATTCTCGATGGAACCAACCACTTTTACTGCACCTCTTAAACTCTCTTGAACTTCAGCAACCACTTGCATCTGGACAGTCGCGCCAAGGGTCGACGAACACACCTTGCCCTGGACAGTTTCGCCTTCACCAACTCCACCTCCAATAGCTTCTCCGAAATCAAAAGCTACCGAATCACAAAAACTTCCTCCCACTTCACCTTCTTCTGACCCTGCTTCCGTGTCCACCTCTGAGAAACCTCCATTCCACTTAGCATAAAATCTTTTATATTCAAGATTTGGGACTCTCTCCTCCTCTTCAAGCAACACCTTACACGAAATACCATTGATACAAATATCTTTCTCCAACCTAACCGAACTGGCTACCGGTAACTTAACTTGAAAACGAGAAAACTCTAATACTTCCTTTTCCAAGGTTACGTCATCTATCTGAACCACTTCCCCAACAAGAGCATTAATACTAACAAAACTTTGAGAACACCAAAGTTGTAGAGGGATGCCTCTACACCGAACCCATGCAAACCTCTCTTTAACTAAAAACGAACCATCCCAGGGGACAACCGAAGAAAACAGTCCATCAAACCAAGCTTTGTTCTCAGCAATAAGCCTCTCGAGAACTCCCTCGTCATCACAAGACAGCAGAATAGACCTCTCCCCAAGATATCTTAGCCTAACAAGACTAAATCCTCCCATGATAAAGCTTTCCTTAATCGATTGCATACAAGATACCTCCCTAATACAACCAATAAAACATCCCTCTAGCCAAGAGGTCGATTCCACTTGTACGTTAAAAGAAGTAGCTCTCGCACTCTCATGTGAGCAGTTCGCAAACTCGCCCGAAACTACAACGTGACCATAGGAAACCTTCTTCTGCTGCTCCTTCGGTTTCCAGACATTCCTAACACGAACCGGTCTTGACTTGGCGTTCCAATCTTTCCTTGTCACCTCACTCCTCCGGTACTTAGGTAGGTTCACCTGTAATTTCCACATACCTATCCATATTGTATCCAGTTCCCTTTCCAGACAAAAAAAGTCAGCCACACCATGAAACCTAACAAACCCAAACCTTTGATTCCTTGCATTAAGTTTTCTAGAGATGAAGACATCCAGTACTCTTCCCCATCTTTGGAAAAATTTCCACAAATCTCTTTCGAAGAAGTGATCGGGAAAGTTAGTAAAGAAAAATGAAGTATCAGCCATCGTCTTGCACCCTACCTCATCGAAAAAAACTCTCAGCCTCACCGGAAGAATCTCTCCGTCTCACTGTGTTTCCCTCTCCATCTTGAGTTCTAGATACATCGCTTCTCACTTCGCGTATCAGTGAAAAATTGAATATCATTCTTTCACTATTTCTATAAACATTTTACAAATAAATTTTATTATAAAACTAAAATTGGTGTCCTGAAAGTGTTCTTAGAATGAGTTAAATAACATATACTTAATACGAATCTATTAAAAGGTATTAAGTTACAATGAATTTCATTAACAAGTTGTGATTGTTGTTGTGAATAAGATATAATAATGAATGTGTATGATGATTTAGAATAACTTATAACGAGCTACTCTCTCACTTATGACTATTATAATTGAATTTTGTATGAACACAAATGATGTTGTACATCTTATTAGTAGATTTAGATAGACTTGGAAAATTTTATATTTTATATACTTTCTATTGAAAGGTTTTGTATATAATTTTGTAAAGAATAACAAATCTAATTGGTTATATATATAAAGAAAGAAAGAATGAAAAAATTAACCTAACAGTCGAGGGAGTAAATATCTAAAGTGATTAATATACATGCTATGTTAGATATCAATGTTTCCTTTTCTGCAGTAACAACTCTTACCCAATAAATACAGCTGCAAATGCTTGTAACTAATAACTATAGTCAGATGTGTTAAAAAAACTGATAAGCTATATTATAAATAGCAAGAAATGTAATTCTCAAACAAATTCTCTCCAAAAAATCTCAGACAAACCATTACCTAGTTGAATACTCCTGTCTCATGAAGATTCCTAGAAGGGCATTAAAGACAAAATCTAAGAGATTTAAATAATGGAACTAAAAATAGTCGCAGGAGAATAATATTGGAATTTGGATTTGGTTTTTAATACATTGTAATTTAACGTTTGGAGATTATTTATGCGTATATAAAACTTGTAAATTCGAAAATAAAATAAATGTGTAAGAATTACTGATTTATCATCAATTGAAGTCAGCTAAGTAACATACACTAATTAAAGGAAATCTTCGGATCTTACTAAAATAGTATTCTAAGAACATAGAAGTTAAAGAATATAGAACATAGTTTGCTAAATACTCTTAATCGCTTAAAAGGTAATTATTTTATATATATTCGTCTGAATGTGTAACTTTAGTTTTCTTAACTAGACGACAATCCTTAAAACATTCCTAGACAACCTGCAAGATAGCTTGAACAAAATATCTAAATAAAACGAACAAAACCTTCAAATGCCTTAAAACAAATATATTACTCGAACATTTTTATTGCGGTTGTGCATCCGTGGCTATGAGACAGCTGGATACAAAACAAACAAATACCATTTTAAAAAATATGGATAGTTTTATTACACAAGTAAGTTTGATTTTAGACATAAATAAGTATTTTTGGAAGAAGTTATCACTGTGTATAGATCAACTAAACAAATTTTCCGGTTAACCAATTGACATAGGTTAAACTAACAAATATTGATGCTGTCTAATTTGATGTGAATAGTCTCAGAAACATGTGACCTCTGCCACCATAACAAAGCTACCTACCCACAACAATTTACTTCTGTGGCGTGTTATTAAACTAAAAAGTACAATCATCATTCAACATGAATGCCGCGAACTTTTCACCAGCGGTTCATCTTGACAACATTGTAGGGGCTAGGAAAAATAGACAGCATAATTTTTATTATCTTTTAAAACAATTAGACAGACTATACGTAATTATTACGCATAAAAAGTATTATTCTTAGCAGTTATATAATCCACTAAAATGTTTCATGATAATTAGGAATGTGGTAAAGAATAGTATATTACACCAAATGATTTCTTGCTCTGGTTCATGAAATATATGATCATCATTAGTTACAAAAGAGCAACTGCCCCTCACCGAATTTGATCAGCACAACAAATAATGGACGAACTGTAAGGTATTGAGAGAAAATGAGAAATTTCCCTGAACTTTATTCAAGTAGTTCTAGGTACAAAGAGGACCTATTGCTACAAAAAGAATGGATTAACATCAGAAGGGGAAGCAGCTGATAGAATTTAATGAGAAAACAATGGAGACCCAAGTTCCTAACAGACCTAAACAACTGGTGAGAAGAAAAATACAAATTTACACGGAAATAATTGTCGCTAACCCGATTTCTAAGTCCTAACTTTGCAAGTCAGGTTCACCAACCAAAGTTGGAAAAACACCTCGGCGCGAGAACCCAAAGGATCACCACCCGTGCAGATTCCAAATGTTGGCCTGCACAAAGAATGTAATTTCATATCCTAATACGTTAATATCTTGCCGCTGCTTGCTCCCTTAATCAATGATTTGGATTTAGTGTATTGTTAGAAAGCCCGTAAGCTAAATGAAGTTAGCAAATTCAGACTCTTGATCGCGTTTCACAATCATTTCGAGCCAACTTGAAACATCAATTCAATCTGCTCTCTAAGCCTAAAAACGAAGGGCCTCGGACTTTAAGGCGCTTTGGCTCAATCTCAATGGAAGGCGGTGCCCTAAATGTCTGTCGCTGCAACAACCTATCTTTCCGGTGTTGGTGGTGATCTCGTTGCATACTTATTTCCTCGTTCCCTAACTTCTTATATCTTATAGAAATGGGAATGCCATTACCCCTTGCAAATCTGTCCCTGGAGGAGACTTCAACACGGCCTTTATGGTTAACAACAGGTTGAGTGTGTTTGTAACTTGATTCATGGGTTCTGCTGAAATCCATTGGTTGATCACTCTTTCCTTCAGGAAGGACTTTCTTCAGTCGTTTTAGTCCCTGCTCATATAGATTACAATGTCATCATGGTCCATTCATATAGCAAAATCTGATAATCCATTTAGGAAAGAGGAAACATTGGGAACGTAAGTTGAGCGCTGAGATAAAATGGCAACGGTGTACATTATGAACTAAATAAGTAAACTAAATGTTTGACAATACCTGCTGCTCAGTCTGCTTCGAAGACATGACATCATTCATATGTCTCCTCTCCGCTTTCAGAGAAGAAGGGCGCTTTACCCTAAATATCTCTGAATCAGAATCACTCTCGTCCGCGATGGGCTTTGTATCAAATCTCTGAAGAACACCCTGTTGCTTACCCGAGCTTTCATGGCACACAGCAGGGGATAATGAAGATTCACATGCACTGTTGGATATTCTTTCAGCAAACTCCTCAAAATCAGCGATACCTTCTAAATTGATATTAGTATGCCCTTCAGCCTGTTAGCGGAATAAATAATTAACAGACAGTTTAGCTCCAGAATCGATAATAGCTGTTTAATAACCTTAATGAAATAATATGCAACGTCAATATTCAAAAACCATATTCAGATTACTTACATTTTTGGGATTAGAGAAGCTCTCAAGAGATTCAGAAAGAGTGGACGTGGCTGATGAAAATGAAACGTCAGACACCATGGGTATTTGATTTTCAGAGCAAGGTACAAAGAGAGATTGATTCTGTGTACTGTATTCTTGATTATTTGTTGAGTGCTCTGGAGTTGTATAAAATTCAACAACAGAATCAAGTTTTAGCTCACAATAAGGAATGTATCCATTTGCCTCGGCTCTCTGAAACATATTTGATAAAGGATACGCATACATGTTTTGGCCACTTTTGGTTTGCTTCCTTATCTCATATGATATCCCATCTTCCTGCTCAAACATCTTGGCTGCAGCTTCCATATCCATAATATCCTCCCTCATATAAAGTGTGTGTTTGCTCCCACAGGTGAAGTCAAGAGAATCAACATCTGAATTCTCAAAATTTAAAGACATAAAAAATGAGAATATTGAATCACAAAAAATGCATTTAATAATCAAGTAAATAACTCATTGTGTCCATAATTTATTCTTTTAGTCCAGAAACAAGATTATTTTTTTCCTATTATAATGTCATAGGATATTGAAGAAACAATTCTAAATCCATGAGATTATCATACATGGTAAATAATATTAAGCAAAGCATAGAATCAAATAACACGTAACAACCAAACATACATAACACATTAGTAAATGACAATGAGCAAAGCTTACCGTGACGTAGGCATACAGGATGCGCATGACAGTTGCAGTCAACATAAGCTATGTAACAGTCACGTTTGCAAAGGCTACAGAGAATTGTGCCATGGGAATGAGAAGAGAAGCTTATACAAGCCCTTGATTTCGTTAGAAACCATCGCGCACAATGATGAAATCGCATCAAGTTAACAAATGAAATCTTAATGCTATTGTGAGAAAAGAAATCTGAAGAGGGAAAATCAGAATCTTCAAGTTCCAAGCATGTACGGAGAAGCATTGCTTCTTTGCATAGAAGTTCTTCATGAGGCAGTAAAGGAACCCTGTTAAGAAGTGCATATCTTCTGCTAGCAATAGCCCCTAACGGAAACCAATCACCAATTGCAAAATTCACTGCTTCTCCACAGTTGAAACCTACAATAGTAACGAATATTACATGGATTAGTTTTTTTAATTTATTTACTTCACATGCAGTGAATAGGTGGGATATCATTCCTGGGACTAGAAAATAGAGATGAGAAAATCTAACCATGACTGAAGCCAGCATGATAGGCCCTAGGGAAAGTTATTATAAACTCCCCAGGCTTTTGAACAGCCTTGTAAACAGGGACTTCATGCTCCAACAAAATATTTGGTGGAAACAGAGTTGTTTTCCCCAGGAGAACATCAAAGGCACCATCTTCCCCATCACTTGATAAAATATCATTAGTGTACACATGTTCTCTCACCACCCTTTCAAATTCCAAAGCTGCATGACCTGGAATACCGTACCATGTTTTGGATGCCCCACAGTGATGATAATTAATGCTGTCATAACAATGTAATATATTAATATCAATAAATAAACAACTAAAGAAGAAAGTCTTCAGTTGTGATAATTTTATCATGGACTTATGAAAATAAGCAACATTTTTACCTGTACAAATAATGATCTTCCACATGCCAAGCAAACATACTAAACAGCATTCCAATGTAAAGCATGGGTTCCGTTACTCCCTGGAATGAAAATCTAATATCAATTCATGTAAAAAGTATATTACAAAAATGACTTGACCAGCATAAGAAACTATCATACCGGAATTAATGTTTCCAAGAGACGTAAACTTGATTTGGGCAACCTTGAAAGTTTCTGAGATCATAGAGAAGGAATTGTTTAATAAGTTAACTACTATATCAAGGGAAAAGCCAAAACGTATCTTTGTCACAGATATTCTGCTCTTCTATAAAGAAAGAAAAAGGATATCTAAACAAATAGTGAGACACCAATAAAATCAAGACCTTCAAATTCCATTCGCTGTTCCCAAGCTGGTCAATGGGAGAAGACGAAAAGGCACTGCCATCAACATCACATGCATATTCAACAGTTTCCATCTTCCCACAACCAATTTCATTCCAAAACTCTTTTTCCAAGTATGTGGCAGGAAGGCATCCAGAACTGCAATATCTTCTAGCAAATACCTTGTTTGCCATTTTCTCAAAATCACGAAACGTGTAATTTCTGTTTAAATTAATATTTATTAATCAAAAGGGCAATAATGCAATTAAAATCACATAATGCAAATATTAATATAATCAGTAGGGAAACCGACCTTCCACTCATAAAAAACGTGACTTTGTCTTCAGAATCCCATTCAGCAAGGCGAAGAGGCTGCACTCTAGTTGTAAACTTGAATCCTGCTTTCTCCTTCATTAAGACAACCCCAGCAGGTACTGAAGCGCTCAAAGGAGAAATAATCTTGCATATACCTGAAATTTATCACAAGATTCAAATAGAAAACATTTAGGTCAGTTCTATCGCACAAATGGTTTCATCTATCCCCTCCCCCAATATACAATATACAAGGAGGCTACTTTCATTTCATCATGCTGAATAGAATTTAACTACCAAATTCCAAAATAACCAATAGTAATCCTCACATTTAAACCAAAGGTTTCAGAAAAAATACGAATATAGAATACCTCAGGAAATGAATACAAATAGTGAGTGTTAGGCTAGACATATGATGACACAAGATTGAGAGAAAAATCATTTAATTAATATCTCCACACCATGTCCATTAGTCAGACTTCTTGATTTCATTATGTATATAATCTTTTTAAAGTTTAAGATACAGAAAGAATGATCATCCTTCAGTTAATCTTACATTTTGTATCCTCATCATTCAATGATTTTATCTTTTACAGCACTAATGTTCAATACCCTCTCAACAAACTCAAAAGCCGGATTAAAGAAGGGCAAGCACTGGAAAACCCTGCCATTCCGTGAGTTTTTCAAAACCACATACTGTTCACCAATATGTAATATCAATCCAAAATACTAAAGTGAATACACACTAGAAGAAATAATATTCAACAGACCAAAACTTATTACCATATTTAGAAGCTTCTGGAGCTATCTTTTGCAAATAAATCAAAGGATCCTCAAATTCCTCTTTTGTTGGCGAATACACAGGACACTCTGGAATTGAATCAGTCCAGTCCAGGTCATTTGTATCAAACTTATCCACCTTGCGTTTGGAAAAGACATCAGCATTACCATGCAATCTCATGCCACATGATGATGAAGCTCTTAAAGCATCTCCTCCACTTCTGTTCATCATGTTAGCAATATTTGTCTGGGTGGCAGTGACAGATTGTGCACGCTGAAGCCTTTTACGCTTCAAAAATTCTAACCCATTCCTAACTTCCTTAGATAAAGTCACTCTTCTTTCCACCTGTATTTCAAACATTTCACATTCAGGATTTTAAATGTAATGCTAGAGTGAAACGCACACGTGAAAACAAAATTAAGTCAATGTGAAAATAGATGGATAGTGATCAACAATGAACATATTGAAATATGTTATGTTAGCAAAACTGGATCGTTGAACTAAGGTGACAAAGCGTCATGCAAGGCATTGCCCGGTAATTCTTCAAATGAACAAAAAGGATGTCAATCCAGCTTGAAAGAATGTATTTCGAAGGAGTGAATGGACTAAAGTTTGAACTCTAGCAAACTAGAGCAATCCCAGGGCGAAAATAAATTCGAATTTCTATCGTATATTACCATTGAGGAGACAATAATTAGAAGATGGGTCGTTCGTAATGTGGCAACCAAAGTTGGGAACATTATACGAACAGAGTCATTCTGAGTCAAACGTAAGATCACCTCATTCTGAAAAGTATCCGCTAAGGGAAAAAATTGAGCAAAAGTACCTTATCCCAATTTAGAACCACGCAAAGCAAAAGAGTCAACAAAAACAATCTAATAGAAATATTCAACAAATGCATGCGCTGAAATTTGAATAGTTTACTCCTCTCAACATCACTATTTCCACCTTGGGATAAATCAATAAAAAAAAAGTAGCGCAAATCACATAAATTTCAACACGAAAAAGGAAAGAAAATTATAAGCCGAGAAAATTATTAATCATCGGTTAAACTTAATCTTCTAAAATACTATTCCAGAAACTGGTGAGAAAAAAGAAAAAGAGAAGAACCGTGTTCCTCTTTTCTATTCTACTAATGATTTTCAGAGAAGAACCATGGTTTACTTACTGGAGAAAAAATATACACTCTAACAAAATGCACCTTAAGCATCCCTCAAGAACATCAGTTGTGTATCACACTCTGAATCCCAAACACGAAAAATATAAACGAGGGAAAAAGAAAAATATTAAAAGACGTGATTTGAAAAAAATCATTATTCAAGCAAACAAAACAACAGGAATCACATCAAAACTGTAAAATATTGTAACAATGTCCGAGATCTGAAGGAAGAGCAGAAGAAGATACATTATCTGGAGAGTTCCAAGCATTAGCGAATCAAAAACCAAATAAAAAGGCAATACAAAAAAATTTCTGAACAAAACACGATTGGCCTACCATTTCATTACGAAGTCGCTCCCTGTAGGCCTCCGTCTTCGTTAACAAGTACAAAAAATCGCCAGAAAAAGCAGGCACGATAAAAATCTGAATCCAAACCCTAAACAACGATCCTCAATGATGCAGATTAAGCGCGAGCCTCGAATAACAACCAGGCTCGCCACATTCTCGAAGAACGCCGAATAGAAGGCTAAAACCGCGTCACAGAGAGATCCAACGCCTCAGAGATGCTACAAAAGCAAATTGCGAGAGAATGCCAACGTGAGAATGAGAAGACCGAAATCAGCTTCCTCTGGAGACGCTGAAAAAGGGACGCGGAAAACGAAAGCGGTTTTCCGGCGAACGGGGGAGGTTTTCCGGCTGTACCAGAAAACGGAGAGAAATAGTGGATGAGGAAAGAGAGGAAGCGAATGCTTAGAAAACCGAAAAAGGGTAAGGAAGGGATAATTTATAGTTTTATACTCTAAACTAATTATCTCTTTATTAGTTCAGAAAACCGAATAAAAAATATACTTTAATTATTCATTTTATTATTAAAAAATAATTAAATTAAAGAAACTTTGGGAAGTGGTTGTTATTAGGTGGTTCAACGAAAACAAAACGTGCCGTCCAAATTCGAAGACGCGTTTTGGGTGTAAAAGGGATTGAATTTTTCCGTTCCGTGTATTGACAGGATCACCGTTACTGTTAAGTGGATTTATTTATTGGCGGGTATAGAATTGAAGAGCCGGTGATTACTACACTGTAGATAAGGGTAATTTGGTAATTGTCCAAGGACGGTATTACCAATGAAAGGCAAGAAGAAGGAATGATCAAGTGGGATAAGACTGGGGTCAATTAGATATCCAACTTTGACATCGAACCGTTGATTTTCTTCGTCGTTTACTTGAAACCGTCCAATGTACGTGAACGCTATCGAATCAGAAAGCTCCAGGAGCATGTGTACTTTTTCTGTTCAACGGCCGGCTTATACAGGATAACTCTCACCTACCTTACAGTTAGTTAAGCCTTAGGAGATGAAATGACGGGTTTGTCCTTGTTCAGTTAAGTCCCGTTGTCCCAACGAGAAAGGTGTTTCAGGGTTTTTTTCAATGACTTTGGTAAATAAGTAAAATAGGGTAATTGTGACCTGACATTATCGAAAGGGATAAAATGTGAACTAATATACAAACTATCCCATTCTAAGTCAAAGCAAATTGTCTTTTCTCTCTTCCTTTTTTCTATTTAATATTCAAATTATTTTAAAATTAGGATATTTACCACAATAGTTTTAAAAAAATAGGTTATCATAAAGGAATAATGTCATACTCCGTTCTTTTTTCTTAATTAAAATATCAGCTATTGGTTTATTTTAATTATTAATAATGTGAAATATACATCTAATTCTTAATTTACAATTTTATGTGCAATAAAAGTGTTATCATTGTTATTTATATTTATTATAAAATATAAAATAGTTTTTAAAAAATAGTAGTGATATCTATTAAGAAAGAAAGTGACCAAAATTGAATATAATGTTTTTGATTGGTTGAAATGTTGTTTTGAACTTTTTGTTAGGCGGAGGTTGGGCTAATGATTAAAATTTGATATGGTGAGCAAATAATGAAAGTAAGATGATATTTCACACTGGCCTCATAAAAAATTTAAGCCGTACTGATGTGAAATGGTTGGGGTTAGGATGTAATTTCAAGAAATAGAAACTAAAAAGAAAAAAAAAATATTAATTTGGAGAACAGGAAGTGACAAAAAATGTCTTTTATTAATAATTAAAGTAAGTGGCACGCAATAAATGCGGCAATGGACACACGAAACCTGTTATTATTAACTGTGGAAGGCGAAGCTTCCCTGCTTTGCGTGTAAGCTCAGGTTGCGGATACTCGCTTAAAATAGCTGTGACTGCTGCTGAAAGCAGGAAGGGTATCTTGGTAATGTTGATGAGCCAGTTGGGTTTTGGTTGGAGGAGTAAGGGTAAAGATTCTGTTTCTGGAAAGTTCTTCAATTGACCAAAATGCCTGATGGACACTGCGAATTCACATAAATACCTGTGGCTATTGAGTATGCAAAACTTTGTGCTGTGACTTACAAAACAAAAAATAATGTCCTTTTCGCAGGGACCACAGCACAACCAACCAGCCTTTGTCACAGCTTACAAGTGTAAAAATTGTGTGAAGGGTTAATTAATTGCTTGGATAAGATGAATAGAGTATATGTTAATTAAAGTTACCAGATATTTAAAAAAAAAGTGCCAGTGAATGAACTGAGAGTGGAGAAGAATTGGATATGAATTTTAATCCATATCACAGATATGATAGGATGGGACCATGGAGGAATTGGATTGGATAGGAGATAATTGAGGAGAGGCAGAGAAGTTATGATGCCGCATTTATAAAGGTAGCTACAAAGTTAAATGAGGCAGCTAGCAGAGATGATGATGGGTAAGCATCCAAGTGTTTAAGAAGGGTTAACTTTGGAGGTGTCCATTTCCAAAGCACCCGCGATCTTGGAAGTTAAATGACCCAAAATGGGGTGAATGACAATGTCATTGGAGAATTTCAGTGAGATGGACCAAGTTCCTAGTTGCTCATAAAATAAAGACAAAAAAGGCAAAATTAGGAAAAGGATTATGCATACAAAAAGACCCCACCTCTTGCTTTATCTTACTCCCTTTCTTATCTAAAACATATTCATGTTATCCGTTTTGTATTAAAAATGAAGCACCACCTTCATCATTCACATAAATAAATAAATACCTAAAATAAAAAAATGAAGAAAATAACTAAATGATTAGAAACAGACACAAGCCATGATGTGATGGGAAATTTGGATTGGGAGATGATCGTGTGACTGCAATATTTGAGCATTAAAAGGCACATGGATTATCGATCAAGGTTGTGCAATACCAGTATAACAAAACCGTTGACAATTTTTGGATGATAATTGTTCGGTTGGGTAAAGTAACGAACGTGTTCAGATCTAGAATGACTAATCAAAATTTAGTTATTCATTTTATTTCATTTTTAGTTGCTATTATAGCTATCATATAAATTATATTATTATTTTATGGTTGAATAGGAATCTGTGGTACACGAAAGATACGAAAAGATGTGGAGTTTTGATGAGGATAGTTGTACGCCGAAGCATTCCTTAATTACGAAGCAGATTTGACAGAAAAGAAGGTCTTATTAACAATTCATCCATTTCCCACGCAACGTTGTTTCTACCAGTTCTCTTGAAATGCAGCCAAAGTAAATAATGTTCCAAAGATTCACGCCCAAACATAATCTAAGAATCAATCATTGTGATCCTATCTATGGGGCTATGTCACATTCTCAATGCACCATTGCTTAAGGTATCGTTAATATTTTAATAATTAATAATCACTTAATTAAGCCACAACATGAAGAAGAGAATAACTCCTTTTGGAAACAACTCACTCACCAATACCTACATACTTTTTTATTTCAAACTCTACTACCACCCTTTACTACCTACTATTCCCGGTCACACTCAAACAAACCAGCCATTATTTAAGTTAGTTTAATTGGTTATTTAGTAGCTTCCGTTTGAGTTGACTCTAAACCCTTTCACTTCTATTTTTAGTTATTTCTATTAATGACATATTAACTGTCTGTGTTAAATAGATGCTATTATATATGAGTGAATCATAAATATCTTTGCTTATATCTAAAATGTAATTTCAAATTTAAATTTGACAACTTCTATTTCTTCTAATTTTTCATCCACCAACATCAAAAGAAAGGAGTTAACAAATCAACAACAACCAACCATCCATTATTAAACCTAATTTTTATATTGGAATATAGTTGGTAGCGGTAGGTTTCCAGTGGAAGAAATTTTCAGTGACGTGTGTACACCAAATAATGTTTTAAGTTTGGTTCTAGAACATTGTTTTTAAACACCAACGATCACTAATTCGAATTTTAGTCAAACAACATTACTGTAAAATAATACATTTATTTTAAAACTTTTAAACATAAATATGAAAAAATATATTCAACGGCTAAACTGAATTCAATCGATAATAATAGTTAATATTTATATAAAGTAAAAAAAATTAAAAGTATAAGACATTATTTCATTAAAAAAAACATCATAGTGTAATGAATATCAGCATCTTGTTAAAAATAAATTAATAGGAATACTCAAGCATTTAGATTAGTAGTTACATCAAGTGTTCATATATCTAGGACGTGATCGATTTAGTGCCCTATTCTATTTTTGCTACATATAAAAACCTTCAAGTTAACCATAATCATGATATTAGTTTCTGGTTTAGTGTATATAAGAGAAAAGTTCAATTAAGTCACATTAAATTCTAAGTTAAAATATAGTTTGCACCAATTTTATTTTATTTTTGGAAAGGGTTAGTTTCTTTAACTTTTTTTTCAAGTAAAATAGTTTTTTTTTAAATAATGAGTGTTTTATCACCCTCCTTTAACCATTATAGATGGCAAAATAATTCTTTCATATTTTTAACACAATTATATTGTAGAAACTCAAACTTTTTTTTAAGTTTAAATAACTCTAGGTAATTATAGTAATAGTTTGGGTTATATATCTAACACATTCTTAATTATATTAGATTAATAAACTTTCTTTTATGGATAAATATTAATGTCAAACACCTAATTTTGATTATCAATGGGATAGTTCAACCACTCATTATTAGAATGAATACCTTATCATCCTTTGCACAAAGATTATTTATTCAATTTTATTATCTTACAATAAGGTCAAAAGGACATTGCTACATACATAGAAGAAGAAGAAACAAGTTAGTCCACTCAACTTGCAAAAACAAATTAGTGAACTCAGGCACTAGTATATCGTACTTAATCTTTGTTTTTATCTCAGTTTTGTTAAATACTCATTTGTCATTATTTTGTGATATAAAGGTGAAAAATATTTTTCTTAGTAGGGAAAATAGTAGTTATATAGTAATTCGCAATATTGTACTTTTAATTTTTTAATTATTATTTTTATTATTTTCAATTATTATCTATCAATCTATTTTTATAATTATTATTGACAATTAGTATATATGCTATTATAATTATTATTAATATTAAAAATAAATTGTAGTAGGTAGAATTCAAAGTTAAGTCCCTTAAATGACTAAAGAAACTTTAAACTTTACACGAGTCAAATTTTGTTATCATGTTATGTTTATTATTATATTTATTAGTATGAATATCAATATTACTATAATTAATAATATAAAATTATTAAATATTATACATATTATTAAATATTATTAATATATTAATTTTATAATATTAATAGTATGCTATTAGTTATAATTATTATTTATGAATATTATTTATGATTTTATAATTATTTATATTATAATAATATTTTTAATATCACATATATAATTATTATAATTAATATTATTTATATATATTTTTTTAAACTATTAAGATTATTTATATTCTTAATAAAAATATTTATATTAATAATTAATAATAATTTTTAATTTACTTTAGATATATATTTGTGGGTAAATTTGTGGACAATGTAAAATTTACTTGTGGATAAAGACCTGTGAATAATAATTTGTAGGTAAAGTTGAATTTACCTATGGATTTAGTTATGTGGGTAATATTAGTAGGTAATACTAAATTTACCTATAGATTCAAATCAGTGGATAATATTCGTAGGTAATGCTGAATTTATTTGCGAATTCAAGTCTAAGGATAAAATCTATCGATAATCCTGATTTTTCAAGTGTTGGATCTTCTGAATTAGACTTTGGTATACGGGTTTAGGTTGGTTTTTATCATTCAGCTGATTGGTCAAGTTTCACTCTCGACTTCTAGGTCCAGGGTTGCTCTTGGGGAGGTGTGTGTACCTGTAAGGTGCTTTGATTATAAAGTCAAAATCAGTTTGTTCAATTATCAGATAAATCACTTTACCTGTTGAGCATTGTTTTATTGTTGGACTTTGACTTATTGAACTTTTACTTTTCACACCTTAATTATTAAATATATTTTAAACAACTTTAATATAGTGTTATTTTATTTATTATTTATTTATATTATTTTAACTTTTAACATGTTGACATCTCTCGAACTAGTTATTACCTCATATTTAAAAAAAATGAATGTTAACAAAAACCAAATTCGAACGTCCTAATAAAAGTAAAGATACTCGGTTAAAAACAGACATTGAAAAAAAAATCATAATAATCTAATGACACAAAAACTCACTACTAGGCACATTAAGGAAATTAATTAACAGTCTAAATTAGTTTATTTATCGATAGTCGTGTTATTGTGAGTGAAATCAATTTCTGAGCGAATAGTATAGAAAATAATAAAGGCACAGAGAATCTTGACATTAAAAAATGAAGAAAGAAGGGGAAAAAGTAAGTGTTTTGGAGGGGTGTGTGGTCTGAAAAGAGGCTATGAAACTCCCACTTGTGCAGAAAACAACTAGGCATAATTCTTGGAATAGAGATCTGAAGGTTTTATAGAAAGAAGTGACACGTGCCCTGTTCTTAGATTGGAGAACAAAAACACCGTACGGAAACACGCAGGTTTCCTCTGTAAGAAAGTTCTGCATGTGGTTAATCAATAACAAGTAGATGGTTCACAAATGCTGTGTTAATTTGGTTAAGTCATTTTTGTTTTCTTACATAACCCAACCATTCCCAAAAAATGAGAACATAATATGAGTTAAAACTTTCTTCTTTCTTCACTACATATGTGTAGCCTTAGTCCATGAATGAAAAGGCAGGTAGTAGGATAGTGTTCCAAAAAGCAAAGCTTCTAAACCAGCAACAAAGATGGTTCTGCTGGTTAAAATAGAGGCACCATTATTGATGTCTCTGTGTATAGTACATATAGGATATACAATGATGAGGATAATATAAATATTTGATTTGGATGAGAAAAATATTTCATCAAGTGCCCTTATTTGTACACCTATGAAGGGTTCTTATTATAATGCCCATATGGCCACTTTTATTGTTTGAACAACATGAAGAAAAGTAAGACATAGAAAGCAATAATATAAAAAAAAGAGGCAAAGGGAAAGATTAATATCCATAGATAATGAATTTATATGATGAATTTGAACTTGTAGTTTGGTCAAGAAATTTATAGAGAAAGAACTGAGAAATAGCCAAAGGAATGATAAATTTGGATATTTTTGTTTCCCTTTGAGAAGGGGAAAACTCTGATGTAGGGTAATTTTCAAAAGTCAACTACTATTTGATGTATGTAGCCAAGTATCATAAATTAATCAAAATATTCAGAAGAATATTCTGTGATAAAGATAATGAGCATGTAATGACGTTATTTTTATTGCCAAAGAACCCTCATGTGCTAGTCCATTCTAGATGCAATGACTTCTAAAAAAAACTTGTCAATTCACAAGATTCACCCTAGAAATTCATTTTAACATTTTTTTTAAAATTAAAAAATGGCATTATTTAATAATGACCTTTTTAAGAGATGATGAAAACAGGGAATTGATTCTACAAATTCCCAGAACACATTATTTGTTCTTATGTATCATTTTATATCTACACATGAGAGTCTGTGTCTTTTTTTTTTTATTCTTATAAATATAATTAAATTTATTGTTGATAGCCTTAAGAAAATTCGTATATATAAGGCGTGTTTAAAATATTTATGAAAATTAAATTCTTTTAATTATTAATTGTATAATTTATATTTTATAACAATGATTGGATTTTGTAAGTGTTATTTTGTCAACACCTTTTTACCTTTTTTATATTATATAGATCAACAAATTTTTTAATTTCTATTACCTATAAAATCTACTAATAAAGATTTTTTTTTATTATATATTATAATAACAAATAAAAGTTAAAATATTTTATAACCATTATGTTATATAAGAAAATAATTTTATAATTTTTTGTTACAATTAATATAACAGAATAGTTATATTATAACTAATATAATAGAAAGCATAATAGTCGTGTTATGAGTAGGTTTTAGGATTTATAACTTACAATGTTATAAACGAAGGTGTGATACAATTGACAAAATAGTTACAACAATTGACAAACATAGTAGAGCAGTACAAGATGACTGATGAATAGTTATAACTAATAAAATAATCAAAACTAAATAACTAAAATGTTTATATAAAATCAAGCTTATCATCTAATAATATATATTTATATTTAAAATTAGTTATATAATTTATATTTTATAACAATATATAATAGGATCAGATTTTGTAAGTCTTATTTTGTCAACACGTTTTTTACTTTTTTTTTTAATCTTTTTATATTACATAGATATTTTTTTTAATTTCTATTGCCTATAAAATCTACTAAAGATTAAAATTATTTTTATCATATAATTATAATAACAAATAAAAGTTAAAATATTTATAACTATTTATATTACGTAAAAAAATATTTTTATGATTTTTCGTACATAACTGAACATTTTACGTTACGACTACCGATAATTATGTTATAACTGACAATGCAAAAAATTACGTTATAACTAACAGAATATCAAAATATAACATACATAGATTGCGTTGCGTTGTAATTGAGAGTGTAGAGCATAACAGTCACAACGTAATATAATAATTACGTTACCAAATAATAGAACAGTTATAAATGATGGAATAGTACAATTCCAACAATTGACCAAGCAAACCCAAACATAATATAAGACTTACAACTGACATAACAAATGAGAACAGTCAAGCAATTAGAACTGAAAAACTAAAATATGTATATAAGATAAAACTTTTCATCCAATAATATATATTTATATTTAAAATGAAACTTTTATCTAAATAAAATAGTATAGAAAATGTGAAAACACTATAATACCTTTGTTTTTTTAGTTATATACACTATGAATTAGTTTTTGTTTAATTAGATTAGTTGAAAAATAATTAATATTGAGATGGAAAAAAAAAGTACATAAGAATAAATGTGTATGAAACGGAAAAAGGGGAAAAATAATCACAAGTTTTTAATACAGAAAATAACTTGTTTTTTCATATTTGTTTTAAAAATTTAAGCTATTATGTCAAGCAAACAAATTATTTACAAACAATGCTTTTTTATTTCTCAATTTCAGATGAAACTGGAATTTGAGTGTGGAAGATCATGTGACGTAATATATTATGCCATTAATAAATAGAAAAAGTATTAAAAATTGAAAAGTAATATTTTTTTGAAGTCAACATTAAATTCTATAAAACATGTAAACACTAAAAACATGTGCATGATATTTAAGTGCCAGGTTTTGAAATTGATTGGAAGCAGAATTTGACTACTTCTAAGGATTCACAAATAGGAAAACAGACTGAGACAAAATCCAAAACCGCAGACACGTAGAAAGCTAGCATACCCACCTCTGACTTAAAAGTACCAATTTAGTTTACTCATTCCCACCTTGGATGAAAACTATGGGTTTAAAAAAAACTTTGTGCATTAAGTTGGAAAAGACTCATTGGGCACAACCTTTTCAGCCACCATTTTGTGCACACTTGACCAAATCTTTGAATTTTCACTTCACACCAACTTTTCTATGCCCCTTCATTAATCCACGTTTCCAAAGCTTGTGTCTCTCACCATACACCATAGGGGTATTACCCTTATGACCATCTCTTGCTAACTTTTTAAATTTTGATTGATAAGGGGAAAACCCACAAAGAATATGTGTAAATCGAATTGAAGTAGGAAAATGGTCACACATTTTGAAAGGGGAATTTACTAGGGAAGGTGTGTTTTTTATGGCTATGGAGGTGGGATTTGTTTTATGGTAAATGAAAGCACCACGTATTTGGGGTAGCTAAAAAGAAAAGAAAAAGTTGAGGCAAACAAACTTTTGAACTTTAACATAAATTTGTGGGTTCACAAGGTAACCAAGTTTTGTGTCCACATTTGGTTGAGAATAGCCTATGATTCACAGCCACATATGCAATAAAAGGAAAAAAAAGAAAAAGAGGTGCTCCTTTGTCTGCGCAATCACTGTTCACAAAGCACTTTTACTTAACCCCACTTGTTTTATTCCCTCGAATCAATAATGTATGTTCTCCAATGTTCATAGTGACCACTTCAATGGCCCAGTATCTATCTATCTATCTATGGTTTTGGTTGTGTGGGTTTTTTTTCCCACCAAATCTCCTTCTCTAAAGCATAATTTGATTTTTTATATGCATAGGGTTCAATGTGTGGAATAAAGTAAAATCAGATTAAGTTGATCTAACAGGTTCAGTTAGATCTACCTAATTTTTTTGCCTAAATTTTGAGTTCATATTTCCTACCTAAATGCACCATGCAATTCAAGGAATCCCCTGGGGTCTGTGTTGTGGTTCACATTAATATTCTAGCGGTGTGGTAGATTTTTTGATGTGATGTTGAATCATCCCTCCTCTTCCACTCTTCAGGCATTTTCTTGATTCCTCTACACATTACCAATAAGCTTTTTCTTATTGTTCACTCACCAATTCACTTTTTCTTATTTTCAGTACTTTTTTTTTCTTTAATATTGTAATTAAAACAAAATGTAACACCTGAATACTTAGACATTCAGATATAGTTCTAGATTTTAGTATATGATCATTAAACAATTGGTGATGTGACACTTTCGTTCATATTCATGTGTTGAAGATTTTACCTAACTTAAAACTATTTTTTTATATAGATTTTTTATTATTAATTAAATTATGACTAAACTTTACTTTTTTAACCGAAAATTTAATACATCTTACCTATTAAACTGGTTTAGATCGATCAAAATCACATTTTTTTTAATATGTAATTTGTGTTTTTTTTCAAAATTTTAAAATCTTTTATTTTAAAATTTTATAATATATAATGGATTATAAATTGATTTTACGAGGTTGGATTAAGTTTAAAGTTCATTTATCAATTTAAAGTCTACTGTGTTTTTCTATCGGTAAGAAATGATAAATAAATATGAACCACTTTCAGGGATGATCTAACTCTTATATACAACATTACCTCCTAACAACTGTGGAGGACATACCCATCTACACCTAACCAAAGAAAACAAAACTCAAAACTTTTAAATCTGATACATACAAGCCAAATGATGAAGACGTCATTCAGAATAAGAAAAAACAGTTGAAGGTACCTTCAGAATAAGAAAAAACGGTTGAAGGTACCTTGTAGACAATTCACGACCAAAACTTTAGTTGAATAAGTATAAACACTTTCGAAACATTCACTATCTCTTTTAAAATTATCTTATTCTTTAGTCTCTTATAATAAGAGTTTATCAGTTTCATCATCAGATCACTCATACATATAATATTTTAGAATAATTTATTTTTAAGAAGTAATTTATTTTTAAGAAGAACTTCATGTTCGACTTGGTAGAGCCAATTTGGATTCCAACTTATGTAGAAATTTGAGAAAGTATGAAAAACTTGTTTTTCTGCCATGAAGATTAAAAAAAAATAAACATAGAAACAGTGGTTGTTTACGAATTGGGTAAAACATTGTAGATGCAAAAAAAAATCGGGGCTTCACGTGCGTAATCACTTAAATTCTAAAATAATTGATCCTTGAGGATTAGAATATTCGTTACCTACTACTAGGAGCTTAATTTAATTCATCAGTATTCACTTTCCAGCACAAAATAGAACAAATAAAATTCTTAGTCTCTTCTACCTTTCAAAGCGATACTATTCCCCTAATAAATTTTGAGTTTACACTGGAATACGTGGCCTGAACTAGTAGATAATATAAAATAAAATAAAATTTGAATATGAATATGAAAAGGTAGAAAGTGTGGAAATTAACCAAGGTTTGGTGGAGTATGAAAGGAAATTTCCTTACAAGTTAGCAAAGATATTTAAAAGAGAAATATGGTTTAAGAAATGTAGAGACAAGTATTTTTATATTGGCTCAATCATTTGGCCACTTGTCCCTTTATTATGTTTTGTGTGTGACACCAACTATGCTTTTAAGAATGAATGTTTTGGAGCTTGTTTATGAGATTGGTTCAAAGTAAAATGGGAAAACGCTTACATGCTTGAAACCTTGACCAAGTTGATGGTGTTGTGTGTTGATGTTAGGCAAAGACCACGACTTGGACCTCAATCATCTTTATTTTATTTTTCTTTGAATAGGTCAAAATCAAAACGACAACTTCTCAAAATCTGCTCTTAGTTATGAGTGTCTTGGTTGGCTATTCCCTAAACGACAGATACTCATTTCATTCAACGAATCTTATGCTTTTCATGTCATTGTTAGAGGTTTAGCTTCAATTGTCTCCTCCATCTTTCTTCTTGCTTTAACAAGTAGTGTTGCATAGTGCATGGCATGCTTAAGCATGCACAACACATATAGAATCTTGGTCAAATTTCAAGTTATGCCTTTTGCTCTCTTCTTTCTTTCCCCTTTAAAGCTAAAAGATTTCACTTGCCTCAAACTTCTAGGTCATTTTATTAAGTTTAAATTTCTACACCATTACCATTTCATTTGTCTACAACTAGAAGGGCCTAAAAAACTATTACTACAATTTGGAGGAGAGTGTACTAATTAACATCAATTAGAAGGAAAAATTTGTCAACTAGAGATTATTTCAAACCCCAGATGAATTTTATCATATACAATGTTTTGTCTGCTTTTTAAAACCTTAATCATTAAAGAAGACATATTTGGGTATTTTTGAAATGGTAAATTACTTGTTACTAATGAGGGTGTAATTTGAACAAAAACAGAAGTCAACAAGAACAAGAGGGAAAAAAGGTATAAAATGTTGAGTGGCTTGGCCGTTTAGACTCTTGGTCGTAAAGCATGCTTGGAAATTGGTTTGATGGGCACCGACAATGATTATAGCATTAGCCTTTTAGGCTATAATCAATGGTCGGAGGAAGACGTAGGAAGAATAAAATTGATTGCAAAAAAAGAGGAAAACAGAACCAAAGAGAAAAAGGAAACTAAATAATTAAAAAAAAAAAGATATAGAAAGAAAAAGTAGCAGCTGGGTGGGAGAGTGGGCCTCAATCTTTTTTGCAGAATTTAGGTTTGATTGGTTTTAAGATCTAATGGGCTGGTCCGAAACATGAATGATGGGCTGGGCCGAAACATGAATGATGGGCTGATTATGTTTGCAAAAGGGCAATTTCTCCCTCCACCATATCAATTTCAACATGCACCCAATCAACTCTAAAAAATACAAAAATACCCTTCCTAAATGACGAAAATAACTTTATATAAAAATGGGAAAAATTATTTTTGAA